>Ga0182024_10000301_pt1 | contig 124362 bp, 102 predicted proteins | sample P32metaG_FD_120480 | JGI IMG/M metagenome (GOLD analysis project Ga0182024, IMG submission 120480) | Permafrost microbial communities from Stordalen Mire, Sweden - P3-2 metaG (Illumina Assembly) | ecosystem: Environmental > Terrestrial > Soil > Wetlands > Permafrost | place: Sweden: Stordalen... | reverse complement strand
CTGCTTTAGTACACCCACAATCTGCTCCACAGAAAAACGCTTCTTCTTCATCAGCAAAATCTCCTTTCAGATTCTGCCGAAGACTAACATTCCATCTGGATCAGAAATACCGGGGCCGATCAGCCCCACTCCCGCTGGATACAAGCTCACTGCTGACTGCGCTGCGAACTCCACTGGGGTCGGTACTGCAAGCTGCTGTGCGGACGCTCTTCGTTGTAGTCTTGCTTCCACCGTGCAATCTTCTCCCGGGCTTCGCCCAGATCGCTGAACCAGTTCTCGTTCAGGCACTCATCGCGGAAGCGCCCGTTGAAACTCTCCACGTAGCCGTTCTCCATCGGTCGTTCGGGTTGGATCGTGTGCCACTGCAGACCTTGCTCCTAGGTTTGATCGACCGCACGGCTCACGAACTCGGGTCCGTCGTCGCTCCGGATCTGCCGCGGCAGTCCGCGTCTCTGCTTCAACTCTTCCAGTACGGGCACCACGCGCATCCCACTTTAATTGTTTCGTCCATCTCCAAATCCTCCGCTTTTGGAAACTATAAGGTCGGAAAGGGCCCCGTAGGGGTTGTCTTCGATGGAGCAAACATTTGGGTGTCTAACAATGCCAGCAATAACGTTACCAAGCTGCACGCGCGTAATGGGGCGCTCCTTGGCACTTTTCCGACAGGAGGAACTTCTCCTGGAGGGACTGCGTTTGATGGTGTCAATATTTGGGTGACCAATACCGTTAGCAACACGGTCTCCAAAATGTAGCCAAGCCATTCAGATGGAGGCGATAGTCCAGACATCTTAGCTTCAGGTGTCGCCGCTGAATCGGTCCGTGCTCTCTCGCACCGCCGTGGGAGGGGACCAGATGCTGATCTGAGAGCCGATGCCTCGCAACAAAGGACCAACCGCGAGAAGGTCCAGGCGGCGCTTAACACGCCGTGCCCGAAGTGCGGCTACTCGATTCCGCCCGACAAGATACGCCGGATTGATTTTTCTCTTGTGGAGTGCCCGAACTGTGGCGAGCGGTTTACGCTAAGCATTAAATAGAGAGCACCGCGCTAGGACTGCCCGGCGACGTTCGCGTAGCGCTTGGGAATGCACTGATCTGCGACGTGGATGTGGCCGCTGGGTAAACAACCAGTTCCGCTTCCGCAGGCGTTCCCCAGCGAATCGACGCTCATAGAACCCGTTGTCACCGTGGGCGGAATATTTGTGAGGAATGCGCCGATGCAGCGCCATGTGCTGGTGCTGCTGCCATGATCAGCGCAGCCCGCACCAGAACTCCCACCCAACCCTCCCTGACCCTTTACCCACAGGTAAAATGGGTCGTTATAACAATCGACGTTCAGAGTGCAGTCCGCTCCGGGGTTCGCATATTTCCACGCCTCACTTGATTCCATCTCTTCATCGGATTGCAGCACGATGCCTGCTGGGGCAGAGTTCGTGGTTTGCGTGATGTCAATGTAGCCGCCGTAGGTGCAGAAGGCCGTCAGGATCGTCTTTTGCCATGCGGAAATACTGAAACCAGAGATCTGCGTCGGAGTGTAGTCGCAAAAGAAGAGTTGATCTGCATTCGGGCGCCCCGAGTTATTCCCACCATAGTTCGGAGAGCCACACGTTCCTAGACTAAGCGCTATTCCGGGGAACACATAGCCCGACCCTATTGCCTGAACGCAGACTGTGGTCAGCAGCAGCGCGTGACTGATCGTCCCGGTGCCAGTGCAAGTTGTACCATTCCAACCGCACAACTCTTGTTCTCGCACCATCGCCGCTGCTGGCGCGAACTGGCCGGAGGATTGCGATAAGACACCACTTCCGCCCATATAGGCGTAATCCTGAGCCGTAAAGAGGTTGGCAGCACCAGACATGCAACCTAGTCCAGGGGGCGGCGAAGTGCAGTAACTCGGAATGGAGCATGGAGAGCCCATCGTGCCGTTGCCTGTAGCGCAACCCGAAGGCACCATCGGCAAAGCTCTGCCAGGACAACTAGAGCCAGAATAGATCCCCACCACATATCCGGTGAATTGATCCCAGACCGTAATCAGACATTCAATCCCATCGGGAAATTTGGCCGCATTCGGAGCGTGAAAATTGACGGTCGCCACGCCGCTCGGGGTGGTCGCCGAGATCGTATACCAAGGATCGGAGGAAGCCGCATAGTAGAAAGCCATTGTTAGATCGTCACTTCCGGGGCTGGCTTTCACAAACTGCCCCATATACGTGGGATTTCCCGTTTCACTCAGTTGGCAACCCGTGAAGGCGCTTGCCCCCCGCAATCGAGCATTGTGGTTTTAGCCATCAAGTCACTGGCCGTCACGCTGGATGTGTTATTGAGCAGATGGCTCATGATGTCGGAAGGTAACGGGTGGGTAGTGACCGAGTTTGGATTCGATGCATAGGATGCGGTCGTTAGGCGGCTGCTGGCTGGTCAGTGTGTAAAGGGGATTGATGGTTAACGCTACTTTGACGGTTGCCATTTGCGGCGGTGTGCTTGAATCCTCTACTGCACCGTCGCGGTGCAGCTTCCGGTGGTAGGCGTGCCGCCCGACGCCCCAAAACCGGATTCGTAAAAGATGCCGTTGGTTCCCGTTGGCAGGGTGCAGGGTTGGGATTGGCAACTGGGTGTCTGGATTACGAGTGTTTGTGCATGTAAGCTCGTACCCACTAGCAGGCCGATTGACAGGAGAAAGATCACCACTGACAAACGGAAGGACATAAAACCTCCTTGCTTTCGAGGATTGGTCAGAATCTTAAACAGGTTATGCTGGGAAGCCAATAATCTTTGGGCTTTGTTCGGTTTTCGTAACGAGTTAAGAGCCTGCTCATCGTCGAAATCATGCCTCCAAACCTATGACTAGGCAGACTTGGGGCCAATGGACCCCCGAATTCCGCTTTTCCACCGAATTCCCGCTATACCCCAAGTTTTTAGCTAGCTTAACTCTCTATCTTCTCTGGAATTGCGGAAAAGGGAGGGCATTCTCGCGTGGAAAAACGGAAAATGGGGTGGGTCCGACGGAAGCCCCCTCCAGCAAGTCTCTAGGACCTAGCTGGTAGCGCGCAGCTATGGATAAAACTCGTATGCGTCTTGCGTGACCTGGGTGCATTCTCCTTTTGCGTTAAACTCCCATTTCAATTTCTAAAATTTTCGTCCGCGTGGGTCCCATTCCATGAATATCGGCCACCCGGCGAGCGATTAGCCAAAACATCGGGGAGAAAGAATCTGTTTTTTTCTTCCTCCAGGCTCTTTCCTGCCCCCTCATTCAATGGCTAACAGTTGAGTAGGCTCAGCCTCTCGTGGACCGCACCCAAGTCACTCGTTTGAAGGTGAGCGTATCTCCGTGTCATTTCCAGACTGCTATGACCCAGAGCCCGTTGGAGCAGAAAGACGTTTCCACCTCGGCGAAGATAATTTGTTACGAACGTGTGGCGGAAAGCGTGCAGTGGGCGGGATGGCGGCTCGAACCCGAGTTCCCGGCATAAACCTTTGACATCACGGAGCACGTTGCGCCTTCCCTGCTTTGTTCCTCCCCGAGTCCCGAAGACGAGATCACTGGAAATGTCTCGCTCGACCTTTAGGTGGACCCGCCGTTGATATTGAAATAGCCGCTTTCGGAGTTCGAGGCTAATGGGAATACGCCGGTCTTTTCCGCCCTTCCCATGCAGTAGTACGAGGAGATTGTCAAAGTCAACGTCCACCCACCGTAGGCTCAGTGCTTCATCAATCCGGGCACCGACGTCCAATAGGAAAGAGATAAGCAGATGCAATCGGTGTTCTGGTATTGATTTGGGACGCCACTTCATCAGCCGACTGATGTCTTTCGAGTCAAAAGTCGGCAACTCCTGTTGTGGCTCTTTCAGCTTTGGGATTGTGGTCTCAAGTCCGGCCCAGCGAACATAGGCTTTGATAGCACGCAGACGGCAGTTGCAAGTCGTGGCCTTCAGGCCACAGTCGCGCATTCGCATCACAACAGCCTTGATGTCAGCTTCGGTAGGCGATTCGATGTTGAGCCACTTGAGGCTTTGTCGGTACCACTCGACTGTCGAATCTGAAACGTTGGTCACGTACTGGCGTTCTTTTACGAACTGCTCGAATTTAGGTAGCACGGTGGTCCTCCAAGACATGGGTTCAAAACGACCCATTGAATTTGAGGAACCGCTCCTAAACCATTGATGAGTGCGGGTTTGGTGGGCAGTGCAGGACTCGAACCTGCGACCTCCTGCTTGTAAGGCAGGCGCTCTAACCAACTGAGCTAACCGCCCACGCTTTTAATTCAATAGCTTACGAGCATCGCACCCGGCGATTTTCGAATCGTCCACAAACTCGTCCACAAAATGGGGGAGAGCCAACCTCTCGACCGCGTCGCGGGCGGCATTTGCACTAAGGGGTGTTTGGTGCCGCGTCATCCTGGCCGACACAAGACTCATAATCACCGGCAGTAGTCTGCCCCGCTCCGCCAACAGTGTAACAAACGTTTGGCGGAGTGAATTCGCATTACCCATTTGTTTAATCCTTTCACCTTCTATTTATTCGGCTTTTGCAAGTTCGGCAGCCGGATTCTTACTGAGGTCGGCTGTCAGAAACATCCCAGAGTTAGGCAAGTGCACGTCGTATTCGCAAAGCATCTAGAGCCCCACACGCAAGGTTCTTGCAAGGCATTGCAATGCATGACCACCCCTTGTGCGATCTTTCGAGATGAAGTGGAAGTGCTTTGTGCTTCTTTCAACCCATGTGATTTCCCAAAATAACTGGTTTCCCAACAGAAAAGTGTTGACCTTCTACCGTTCCGGGTCATGAGGAGGAGGAGTGCGGCACCAGCCGAGAGCACATCCCTTCGTAACCCACCCCGACAAGCCCCGGCGAACTGAAGGCTATCGAAGGATCACTGACCAGCAAGAGCACTAAGGCTCCCGTTACCTATCAACTCTTAGCTCCTTGCCCGAGACTCGCCTTAGGCCTGACTCACGATCTCAAAGGCTTCGGAGACCGAAATGAAATCCTCCCCTGAGTACAGATTAGAGAAACAACTCTCATCTCGCCTTTTTGTCATACCCGTCTTATTAACGTTCGCTCTAACGTTACTCTTTACGGCATGCGCTGGATTCAGTACGCCATCGTCACAGCCGGCAAAAGCCACCCTGTCCTCCGCGCCGACGACGGTCGATTTCGGAACCCTCAAGTTGAATTCAAAGGGCTCGAGCGTCCTTAACCTGACCAATACCGGCAAATCCGCCGAGATTATTGAGTCAGCAACTATTGTTCCGGCTGCGATCTTCTCCATCCAAGGTTGGGGTGGACCGGTCACCCTGAAGGCCGGCCAGGCAGTCCAACTTCGAACGGCCTTCGCTCCCAAGAGCGCTGGGAACTATTCAGGGACACTCACTTTGGTGACAAGCCTGCAGCCCCTCAGCATCGCGGTAATCGGTGTAGGGAGCACGGGAAAGGGCAAACCACCGATAGTAGTCTCGGTGTCGCCAAGGTCTGTGTCGCTGCAATCGGGCCAATCGCAGCAGTTCACGGCCACAGTGACAGGGACGTCCGATACCGCTGTGACCTGGACCGCGATCCTCGGGTCCATCAGCTCATCCGGCCTCTATACAGCACCGACCGTCACTAATCAGGTCTCCGATACCATCTCCGCTATCAGTGTTGCGGACTCTGCCGAGTATGCCTCTGCCTCGGTGACAGTCTCTTCCGGAACGTCTTCTGGTGCGGCCTACTCGCATAATCCTAACTCGGTAACGACGAAGGTGCTTCCCAGCGATGTGCTGTCACATTGCTTCGGCGACACATCGAACTGCTCGACAGGAGATGCCATCGCAAAGTGTGCGATGACGGACTGTGGCGGACTGTCAGAAACTGGTAGCCCTAGCTACATGGGTACCTTCCAGCGATCCAGTCCGGGAAATGCTGACATTGCGAATGCCTTTTATTCTTCCGTATCAAGTGATCCTTGGTATTCGATAACCGCCGCGAGTCCATCCGGCTCTAAAACCGTTACCTTTCATGCTCCGAATGCCGCCTCGTACCCTGAAGGAATCGAAGCGGACATGACGGTGTGGGATCAGTCTACAGGTTGGGTCGTCAGTCTCTATCACTATTCCGGTAATCCGGGAACAATCTATACCCTGCCCGCTGCGTCGCGGTGTGGCAGTATTCAAGGTTCGCCGTGTGCAATCGGGAGCGGTACGTATTCGACTGCCAGTAATCTATTGACGGCAGCAGACAATGGCTATTATCCGAATTCGCAGAACTCCATTCAACTTGCACCATCTGCCGCGATGATCCGTGAACAGGAGTTACAAAACGGAGCCGTCAATCACGCGATTCTAATTGCCGTCGATTGTGTTAACTCATCAACTCCATACGTGTTCCCCGGCATATCTGCTGGGTTGGGACGATGTGGAAGCGGTGGATTTGGCGGCCAGGAAACGAGCCGCCCCTCTGGTGGGACGCTTCTATTTTGCGATTATACTCCAGCGCAGATTGCCGGTTTCGACCTTCCTGCCTGGCAAGCGACGATTCTCACAGCATTCTGCACCTATGGAGGTTACGTGAGTACGACCGGCTTCGTAAATACGGGGATCGCGGTAGTTAGCAACCAGCAGCTAGAGTCAAGTGAAGCATGGAGATACTACAATCCATCCGTAGGGTGTCCCAGCACTACACTTTGCTACAACGACCCGTTTTGGCCATGGATACAAGGTCAAAAAGCATTGAATGGGGTATTTCCTATGAATGGAGTAGCGGGTTGCGGTAGTGGAACAAGTGGTACGGATCCCAGTGCTTATCGTTGTACGGGAGGGTTCTTAACGAACATCCCCCGCGCGATTGGACCAGAGGGCGCGGACGCCGAAGAAAACTCCTGCACCGCCGGACTCGGATGTTATCCCAGTGGTCACATCCACGTCGCCGACAGCTGCATTGCTAAAGGTTACGCTGGCGTATCTGGCGGATGTTCTTAATACAAAATAAGTCTACTGATCGTGGAAGGCATCCCCGATGATGCGTTACTGGCTATCTTTTGCTCGCCAATCGAATCGTTCTCGCTTGGCGCATTCGGCTTTGGCCCGCTGCAAGAGTGGGATATCCACCCACCGCCACGGATCGCAACAATGTGAAAGAATTTGCACCTTGTTTATGTGAGATCAGATGCTCGTCGTGGCCAGTGACCAGCCTGAATAATTCACGAAAGCACTAGCCAAAAAAGAAAGGATGCCCTAAAAGGAAGTTGAACACTGGGTTTAGGGACCCAGCATTCCCTTTCGGAGCATCCATCACTTGATACAAAGTGTTTTACCACAACTCACCTTCTCCTTCCACCGTCATCAATCCATCCGTGCCGATTTTTCCGATGGCCAGATTACCAGTGACGCCGGTCTGCTACCCCTGCGAGCCTTCGATCAGCGCCATCATCTCACCCGGGAGTGGGCCGCTGGCCTTAGCGATCCGCGACAGAACGACCGCCTGCGCCATGACTCGCTGGCCTTGTTACGACAACGCCTCTGCCAGATCGTGGCCGGATATGAAGACGCCAACGACGCCGACCGTTTGCGCCACGATCCGACATTGCAGATCGTCGCCGATCACAAGCTTGGCGAAGCGCTCGGTTCCCAGCCCACGCTCAGTAGCTGGGAAAACGCGCCTTGCGCTCGCGATCTGGTGCATACCAATGATCTGCTCTGCCAGCAGTTCATCCGGATCTGCGGCGACCAAGTCCGCCAGCGTGGCGAGATTCTGCTCGACATCGACTCCACCGACGATCCTACCCATGGCCAGCAACAACTCAGCTTCTTCAACGGCACTTATGGCCAGCACATGTATCACCCCATGCTGATCTTCGAGCGTCACACCGGATGCCTGCTGGCGGCACGACTGCGCCCGGGAACTGCCTCCAGCCATGCCCGTATCGTGCCCATGCTGCTGTGCTTGGTGCCGCGTCTGCAATCTGCCTTTCCCGGGGTAAAGATCAAACTGCGTGGCGATGCCGGTTTTGCTTTGCCGCTGCTCTATCAGTTCTGCGAGTTCTTCGGTATCACCTATGCTCTCGGCATCCCGGCCAATTGCGTCTTCAAGCGTCGTGCCCAACCGCGCCAGAAGCAGTTGCAACGGCGCTATGGCCGTACCCAATTACCCCAGAGGAGCTTTTCCAGCTTCCGCCATCGCGCCCGCAGTTGGCCGCGCCAGCGTCGTATCTGCTACAAGGCCGAGCATACTGTCAGCGGAACCAACCTGCGCTTCCTGATCTCCAACTGCGACGGACTTGCCTCCCAAGTCTTCGCTTTCTACAACGATCGCGGCGAGTGCGAAAATCGCATCGAAGAATTCAAAAACGGGTTTCGCGCCGACCGCTTGAGCTGTCACCGTTTTCTGGCCAACGCCTTCCGCCTGTTCTTGCACGCTGCCGCTTATAACCTGGTGAACTTCTTTCGCCTCCAGTTGCCCTTACCTTGGCGTTCGGCCCAGATCGAAACCCTGCGTGCGAAACTCTTCAAAATCGGCGCTCGGGTGCGCCATACTGCCCGCTGTATTCGCTTTCACCTCGCCAGCGGCTGGCCCTTCCAGAACTTATTCCGCGATGTCGCCTTCGCCGTTAACAGCAGTTGACCACCCCATCGCTTGACGCCAAACTTACTTTCCTTTGCTAGTCTCTGCGGAGCCGTGCTCAAAACTCCTCCACTCGCGTCCCCACCTCCGTCCTCTCCGACAAAGCTCTTCCCTAGCACCAATCCGCCGCCCATCGACGCCCTCCTCCCATCTTTCTCAAGCGAATCTCAACTCTGGTGAATTAAGCAGGCTAGGGCTTGGCCCTTCTGAAGAAACTGTCGTTTTTCGTGCTTTAGTCGGCCAGGTCGGGGAACAAGACTTGAATCTTGGAGTTGCTGCACTCTTCCACTACACTACGTTCAGAGAGAATGAAACTTTCCGTCGTCATGCCGGTGTACAACGAACGAGCCACGCTGCGGGAAGTGGTCGAAAGAGTGCTCTCCGTTCCACTTGAGATTGAGTTGATTTGCGTCGACGACGGATCCGCGGACGGCTCCCGCGAGATCCTGGCGCAGTTGCAGGCGCAGAGTCCGCAGATTCGAACTCTGCTGCAGCCGAAAAACATGGGCAAAGGGGCGGCCCTGCACCGTGGCATTCGAGAAGCTACCGGCGACTTCGTCATTATCCAGGATGCCGATCTCGAGTACGATCCGGCGGAGTACCCGGTGCTGCTGGAGCCGCTGATCGAAGGTCGAGCCGACGTGGTGTACGGTTCGCGCTTTCTTTCCGGCCGCCCTCATCGCGTGCTTTACTTCTGGCATTCAGTGGGCAACTGGATTCTTACTCTGCTCTCCAACGCGCTTACCAACATCAACCTCAGCGACATGGAGACTTGTTACAAAGCTTTCCGGCGCGAGATTATCCAATCGATTCCTCTGGAAGAAAAACGTTTCGGATTCGAGCCCGAGATCACGGTGAAGATCGCCAAGCGGAAGCTGAGCATCTACGAAGTCGGAATCAGCTACCGGGGCCGCACCTATGAAGAGGGCAAGAAAATCAATTGGAAAGATGGGGTGCGAGCACTCTGGTGTCTGGTGAAGTATTGCATCACCGAACCGGCTATTGCACGTCCGGCGGCCAATCTGCCCGAGGCCACCGCGCTGGCGGCCAGCACAACATCGAACAAGCTGCCCCCTGCGGAATAGGGAATCCGGTCCGTCTGCCGGAAGACGAAGACCACCTATCTGAATACTCGGCCAGGGATATTCAGCGGACCGGGGTGCCGCGCCACCAACCAGCGGCTTAGCAGTAAAACTCCGCGATGCTTTCCACCACCCAGCGTTGTTCGTCTTCGGTGAGTTCGGGGAACATGGGGAGGGCCAGCACTTCTTTCGCTGCGCGCTCGGCATGGGGGAAGTCGCCTTCGCGGTATCCGAGATACACGAAACAGGGCTGCAGGTGCAACGGGATGGGGTAATAGATCTCCGTCCCGATCCTCCGCGCCGAGAGGAATTCGCGTAACTCATCGCGGCGGTAAGCGCGGACGACATACTGATGGAAAACGTGGTAAGCGGGTCCCGCTGAATAAGGCAGTTGAATGGGGAAATCGCTCGGAATCGCGTCGATTGGCGATTGCTGATTGGTGATTGCTGATTGAGAGCTTGCCAGGCCGGCTTCAACGAACAGATGATCGTAGCGCGCGGCGTGCTGGCGGCGGGCTTCGTTCCATCCTTCGACATATTTCAATTTCACGCGGAGGATTGCGGCCTGAATTGCATCGAGACGGCTGTTCCATCCCAACTCTTCGTGCACGTAGCGATGCGCGCTGCCGTGATTGCGCAGGCGGCGCATGTGAGCCGCCATCTCGGCGTTGTTCGTGGTCACCAAACCGGCATCGCCATAGGCGCTGAGATTCTTTGTGGGATAAAAACTGAACGCCGCCGCGAGGCCTATGGAACCTGCATTGCGAGCTTGACTCCGCTCGTTGCCCCACCGCGCTCCAATAGCCTGCGCGGCGTCTTCGATCAAGGACAGACGGAATTCGCCAGCCAGCCGCTGGAACTCATCCATGTCGGCGCACTGGCCGTAGAGATGAACCGGGAGTAGCACGTGGAGTTTGTCGCGCCGGCCGCCGCGCAGGAAGGATTCAACGTGAACCGGATCGAGATTCATAGTTCGCGGATCGATATCTGCGAACACTGGCCTCGCGCTGGCACGCGCGATTGCGCTTGCCGAAGCAAAAAAGCTGAAAGGCGTAGTGAGAACCTGATCTCCTGGCTGCACCCCAGCGGCAACCAAAGCCAGCCACAACGCGTCGGTGCCGGAGGCGCAGCCCACGGCATCCCGCGCACCGCAGAAATCCGAAAGCTCGCGCTCAAAACCCTCCACCTCAGAACCCAGAATGTAGTGCTGCGAAGCGCACACCCGGCCGACGGCGGCCAGCACTTCGGCGCGCACCTGCTCATACTGCCGCTGCAAATCAAGCGTCGGCACAGAGTCGGGCGACGTTGCGCCGGAGGACAGCGCCCTCGCAGATTTCGGCGGGGCCGATTTGGGCTTACTGGGAGAAGTAGTCACTTGAAAGGGAGATTGTAGCAGTACAGGACGGCATCAACGGAGCTACGTACGCAGAGGGAGCCTCCGGGCGAGGTGTTTCGCCATTTCTGTTTGTGGGCAGTGTGAAGCGATTTTCATCGATCGTGGCGTCTGGAACGGCGCTGGCTGGGTCGGTTGTCTTGGCAGGACTTGTGGGCATATAGCATGGGCTACGTAACCTGCAGCGGTGGCAAAAGCACCTTCTGAATAGTTCCATCACCGCTGAGCAGACGATCAACCATGCAAGGTTGCATCTCCCGTTTTGCAATGCCTGTCAAGGGATTAGCACTTCCGTGCCATGCATCGGGTGCACCGTTGTGCAATACACGAAAAGGTTAACAGTCATCTAAGCTTCTTACTATATAGTTTTTTATGGAGATGGCTGCGGATCAAGATTTCGATTCTGTTCGCATTTCGCAGCTGAAGTTCCCGAACTAGGTCCCTTGCCATGATTGTGCCTTCTGAATCACCGACGCCAGAACTGCTATCTGTCCTCATTGCGGATCAGAGCCTCATGGCAGGCCAGTTGTTGAGCGGATCGCTGGCGGGCAAGAATGGTTTCAAGATCGTAGGCACTGCGGTGGATATGGAACAAGCTCGTCAGATGTTCAGCTGCGATCACCCGGACGTTGTGCTGACCGCGGTGAATCTCAAGGATGGTCCCTTGAGTGGTCTTTCCCTTCTGCGGCAACTGCGAGCCGACTATCCGGGCACGCGAACCGTTGTCCTGATGGATACAATCGCGCGTGATCTGGTGTTGAACGCGTTCCAAAGTGGGGCACGGGGAATTTTTTGCCGATCCGGGTCCGTCAAGATGTTGCGCAAGTGCCTCCTCGCTGTTCATCAAGGGCAGGTCTGGGCCGATACCAATCAAATGCAGCTCATTCTCGAGGCTCTGGAATCGCAGACGCCGTCACGTGCCGCGAAACCCAAAAGGAGCAATCAGCTTCGCAAACGTGAAAAAGAGGTTCTAAACTGCGTTGCCGCTGGACTTAGCAACCGCCAGATTGCCGAGCGGCTCCGTCTTAGCGAACACACCGTTAAGAATTACCTATTCCGACTCTGCGACAAACTGGGGCGCTCAGGCCGTGTAGAGCTGATGCTATACGCTCTCGCCCACCGCGAGTTAGCCGACACCCAAGTCGGGCCCAGCCCCTCGAATGTAATCGCTGCCCCCTAAGGCTGATGCTATGGGAGTCCGCGGTTTTCTCATTCTGGGCCAATATGTCGACTGAATCATCCTGGTTTCAGGCTTGGCGATTGGGTCTCGGGCCTCACGGCTCGGCTTTAGGCATTCTCCATGGGCGGATTTTTTCCGCTGATTGGTTGGGGGACGCCCTTATCGCTGATGTTCTGGCGCCGTTTTTCAATTCTCAAACGAGTGAATCGGTGCTGCGCGACAGCCTGTGGATACAAATCAATACGACTTGGCCAATGGTCGTATGCTGATTTCGGTGACTTCGGCACTGCGGGGCAGGAGCACAGCATTCAGCACAACCGAAGCGATATCTTCGGGCTGCAGCAAAAGCTCAGGCCGGTACTCGGATCCTCGTTTCGTGTAGAGCTTCTCTTGTCGTGGGGTGGCCACGCGACCCGGATACACGCTCAACACTCGGATGCCGTCGGGATTGACCTCGGCACGCAAGGCATCGGTAAGCGCCCTCAACGCGTGCTGGGTCGCGGAGAACTGACTGTTGTTTGCACCGGCGGAGATTCCGACACTGGAATTAATGAAGACGATTTGCCCGGGACGTTTCCTCAGCGCGGGAAGCAGGTTCTGAACCAGGCGATAGTTTGCGCGCACGTTGGCACGATAGAGTTTGTCGAAGTCTGCGACTGGAGCCGATTCCACGGGGCCGTGGGCGATCTCTCCGGCGCATAACCCCAGCACATCCACCTGTTGGAAACGCAGCCCTAGATCGGCAGTCAGAGAATCCAGTTGTTCGTCCACGCTCAAGTCTGTTGGTAGCACCACAGGGCGCGGGCCCTTGCTGTCAAAGCCGGCAGCGGTTGCATCCAATTTAGCTTTGGTTCGCCCAACCAGAGCGACGGTCGCACCGTGTGCGCCCAGCACCCGTGCGATTGCCTTCCCAATCCCACTGCCCGCACCTGTAACCACTGCAAACTGGTTCGATAGAGCTGCCATGCAAGCGCCTTTTGTTTTTGTGTCCGCGACCGCGTCAGGGGGCTGTTGCCGCCGGTGCGCACGAGCCCCTAGCTGGTTCGTAACAGCTTGAGGACTTATTCTACACGCAGGTTTTTTGGAGCGCGCTCTTCGACGGAGCTACTGTACTGTCACAGCAAGAACTTGAGTCTGGGTCAGGGCTCCAGCCGTGCCGGTGACTGTGACGGTGTAGCTTCCCGCCGTCGTACCGCCGCCCCCACCACTATTACTACCAGTTGACGCGCCGCCACAGGCCGGCAGCCATAGCAGCGACGACAGCATAAGGCAGAAGAGTACCCAGTTCAGCGGTTTCCTGCTTCGCGACCTGAGTCGTGCTCCCAGCAGCGTCAGTCCACACAACGGCAGCAGCATGGCGTAATACAGACTGTTCAGTGGTTTAGGCCGCGCTGATATGGTCGCCTCTACCGTGTTCACCGTCAGCGTGGGCGTCCCATTTCCACCAGTCACGGTTGCGGAACTGAAGCTGCACCTCGGAGGCACGGCCGTGGCCGGAGTCACGGCGCAGCCGAGAGTCACGGTGGAGTTGAAACCATCGGAGGGCGCAACCGTCACTGTGGATGTGGCAGAGTCACCAGGCGTGATGGTTGCAGGCGTCAGCGCCGTAGCCGTCAACTCAAACGATGGAGCCGCCGCCATTACCGTCAAGCTGGCAGTCGTGGTTTGGACCAGGGCTCCCGAGGTTCCAGTGACTGTGAAGCTGAAGCTCCCACTGGTGGTGGATGAGGTGGTGGTTACGGTGAGCGGCGCACTCACCTGTCCGCTACCTGGTGGCACGGAGACTGATGCTGGAGAACAAGAAGCTCCGGAAGGCAGTCCCGAGCAAGTCACAGCTACCGTTCCGGTGAATCCGGCTTGTGGATTCACGTAGACCGTATAAGAAACAGAAGCACCCGCCGCAACCGATTGGCTTGACGGGGCGGCTGACATGGAAAACTCCAGTGAAGAGAGTAGACCATAAACCAACAACTGTCCGGAAAAAGTCGCGACGTAGACTTTGCCGTTAGCGACGGTAGGGGGAACATACTTACCGAAGGTGCTTACACTGTCACGGGAGCTGTTTTGCTGACTATCCCAAAGTTCGTTCGTCAAATTGCCGGCGTCAAATGCCCACAACTGGCCCGGTACGGTGCTCGAATTGGCGTCGCCACTCCGGGATGCCGCCGCCCACACTATGCCGGTTCCCGCGGTGCTCCCGTTGGACGATATCGATAAGGGAGCCATGTTTGAATAGCCAGTTGAATTTAGCACCGTGCTTTGGGTAACCGGAGAGGTCTGAAAAGTCTGACCATTGAAACTCCATGCCCTCAGAGGCTCTGCCGCGCCCCACATGTAAACGACCGGACCCAAAGTCGGGCTGTCCCAATACACTGGCGCTCCCATGATCAGTCCCGAAATGGCTGGCCACTCCTGCACATCATTGTTAAAACCGGAATTGAATTTTCCCATGTTGGCGCTGTTCACCAGGCGCAGGAATCCATCCTTGCCGCCACCCAGGAGCAGCGCGGTGCCGGGAATGAGCAACGGCCCACCCGCGCCAAGGTCAACATCATAATCAAAACTGCCCAAGTAGGCTTGGTTGTCGGGTGTGAAGTAATCGAGCACCGACAAGCTGGATCCGTCCAGTTTCAAGAAACTCGTACTGTAGTCGCTGCCGCCGGTGTTCGCATTGAAATCGCCATTGGCTGTGATGACGTAAACGTTACCTGCACTGTCAGCTACCGGGCCCTGGCCTCCGCCCCAGATGCTTCCGCCTTGAGCCACTGCAGGGGAGGTATTCAGAACCGCCACTTGAGCCAGTGTACTGGCGTCATAAGCCATGACCCAGCCGTACCACGGCGGAGTGTCTCCCACAGAACCGAAGGCGACGTAAACCTTTCCACCCGAAAGCAAAAGCCCCGGGCGATTCATCTGAAATAATGGCGTGAAATTGGTGGCAGAGATTTCTGCGGGGCCGCCGAACATTTCCTCGCCTGAACTAACATTCAAAGCGTGAAGGCGGTAATGGTAAGAGCCGTCCGAGTCCTTGTTCTTCGCAGCCGCATAGAGAACGCCAGCCTGAGGATCAATCACCGGAGTGCCAGTGATGCCGATCCCCCCCAATAGATCCGTGTAACAACCTGGTGATCCGCAAATGTCGTCGCTAGGAACGGATGGGCCGAGGTTGACATGCCACAAGATGGTTCCGCTTGGGTCGTCCGCGTCAAAGGCGTAGACACTGTTGTTCTCGGTCGCCACATAGACAACATTGTGCACGCTGCCATTAATCGTCATGCTCGGCAGATAGAGGGGCTGCGCATATATGGAACCGTCGACAGCGAGGGCAAACAGTTTTCCGAAGTTGCTCAGGTTGACGTTCGAAGTGGTCAGGATGGTTTCACTGTTGTTCTGACCAGTGCGGCTAGTGTCATTGTGCTGCGTGACGACCGAAACCTGGCTCATGCCGACGGGGCACAGACTGACCGCGACCAAACCAAGAAGACAGCTTCTGCCGAAAAATGCCCTACTGCGACTCATAAAAACCCCCTGTATGCTGTCTCCCCCATTGGCGAACTGAACTCCTATTAATCTGCGCAAAGTATCTCGCCGCACTCGGCAGATCGATAGCTCTCCCAGTCGTCGGAAAATTGTGAAGCATCTGGACACAGGTTAAGTGTCCCAAGAAGACCAAGGGACAAGGCAAGTGGCGATATCAATTGTCGTCACGATTCCTGTCGCTGTCAAGAATGCATAGCATTGCATCTCGTGCGCAATCAATTGCGGTCGGGCAGGAGAGTTCGGTGCTGCTGGAATGCGCTATTTTCGTTTAAAACCACAATGCGCCGGTCGAAGGAGATCGACACTTTGTCGCGCACCGAGAATTGAATCCAGGAATTTCAACGAACATCGCCAAGCAAGCAACAGAATATTCCCACTATTGGAATTTACCTGTTCCAAATGCGAACTCTTATCTCGCTCATGTACTTCCAGGTTTGACGCGCACAACGCCCGCCATGCAGTATGTGGTCACGCCATTCAGTAATGTTTGATTGTTTCAGTAATGCTTGATTGTTGTTGTCGCCAGTCGTAATCCGCTTCGTCATGTTCGGTAAATCCAAATTTTCCAGTCTGAGGTGAACCTCGTGATGGCTCTCCGCAACTTGACGCTAGCAGTCGCCTTTTTCTCGATCTTTTGCGCTTCCGCCGCATTCGGCGGTTCAGAATACTCGCAAAACGGTAATTCGGTAACGACTAAGCCGCTTCCGAGCGACGTGCTATCACATTGCTACGGCAATACGTCGAACTGCTCTGCCGGAGATGCTATCGCGAAGTGTGCCATAACCGACTGCGGCAACCTATCCGAAACTGGCAACCCGAGCTATATGGGGATATTTCACAGGGCCAGCCCCGGACGGGATGATTTTGCGCAAGCCACATACTACCCGGCGAGCACCGATCCCTACTACGCGATGGCGACGGCCGGCGGCGCGAACGATAAGGCAGTTACAGATGTTGTTTTCCACGCCCCGAATGCCGCTACTTTTCCTGAAGGCATCGAAGGAAGCATGGTTATCTGGGATCAGTACACCGGCTGGGTGGTCAGCATTTACAACTATAGTGGCGTGCCAGGGAAGATTTACAAGTTGCCTGCTGCGAATGGTTGCGGCACGTTAAGTAAACCCTGCGCGATCACGAATACCTATAAATCGGCCGCCACGAATTTGTTCAATACGCCCGACTACAATTACGGGCCAAAGGGTTCATCCTCCAACGGTATTGCCCCAGGCGCGGCCAAAGTGCTAGAAGAAGAATTGCAGAATGGTGCGATCAAACATGCCATCATGCTCGCCGTTGACTGCGTAAACGCGGGCAAATCGGAAGATGGCCATGTCGGCTTCACCTTTCCAGCAAACGGCACACCTGGATTGTGTAATCCGCCCAATAACGATTACTTTGGGCCGCAGAATTCGAATCGGCCCTGGGCGGGAACGCTCCTGTTCCTGGACTACACTCCTACTCAGATCGCGGGTTTCGGCCTTCCCGAGTGGCAAACGACTTTACTGACCGCAATGAGTACCTACGGGGCCTATGTCTCCGAAACCGGCGGAAGAAACACTGGCCTTGCTCTGGTCGGTGACGAGAACATCGAAGGCTCCGAGGCGTGGAAATACCGTTACGGATGTCCAGCCTGCACAACTGCCGATCCCTTCTGGCCGTGGATCACCGAACAAAAAGGCCTCGACGGCTCACTGAATCTGAATCACGTCGGATGCGCGCAAGGCTCGCCAGGGGCGGATCCGAGCCAATTCCGTTGCGTTGGTGCGATCCTCGCCAACATTCCCCGTACGATTGGACCGGAAGGCACCGATACCGAAGGGAACTCTTGTACGAGCGGCAAAGGATGCTATCCCAGCGGTCACATACACGTTGCTGATAGCTGTATTCCTAAAGGCTATGTCAATGGTCCTGGTGGCTGTTCTTAGTGCCGGTTAGATGGAATTGCAGGCGGTCGGCGCAGAGGTCTCCCCTGGAAGCACAGTAACTGGGACACTCAGGAGTGCGGGGGCCGCGCTTTTGGCACAGCGGCGCCGGCGTGGGCGATCCGGGCTGGAGAGTTTCGCTGGACTAACTCGCTAAGGCAGGCCAAAGCCATCGAACGTCAGCAAGAAAAGACGGTTCTTACGCAGTTCACCGGGTCTGTGTAACATTTTTGATGGCCTTGTGGCAGGGAGAAAGCGAGGCAGGAATTTACAGCTGGAGCGGAAGCAAAAAGATGGGATATCGCCACGAAGAAAGCGGACCGACCCGAACTCCGATCTGACGCTAGCAGAAGTTGTCCGCGGATATATCGGTCTTTTTGCGTGAATCCGCCTTAGTAAACAGCTCGATAGGTAGCAACCCCGGTGGCGATGCTCACAATCGATTCTAAAGTGCGAACTCCCACATTCTTCGCTGTGCTACTAGGAATGAAAACGACATCCTCGGCCTGCAGCGTCACGTCCGGAGTCTTCGCCTGCATGATCTTCTTAATATCTACTGGAACTTCAGTGGGGCCATTTTCGCCCTTGCGAACAATCTTGGCATTCTTGAGGGCGGCAGTTGAATTCGCTCCCTCCGCGGTCGCCAAGGCCTGCAATATGGTAATGTGCCCGCCATTCTCCATGATCACACCCATCGGGTGCTTCACGTCACCCACTACATAGACGACGCCCGCCTTCGAGACAACGACAGTGTCTCCGGGAACGATATCGACGTTGGCGGCCATATTCTTTTGTGGATCACTCGAGAAGCTGACGTTCTGCAAAGTCTTGATCTTATCGCGACTGGAAATGGTGACCACTTGCCCGGCCTTAGCAGTAGTTCCTCCGGCCAACGAGAGAACATCAAATAAACGACGCGGGCCGGTCATCGGATAAACTCCAGGCTTTTGTACCTCGCCCAGGACGGATACGCCTTGCGTGGCGAACTCCTTTTCGAAAACTGCCACCTGAGGATCGGCAAAGTATCCGCCGTCCATAAGTCGCTTGCGGATGAGTTCTTGAGCCTGCTCGGTGGTTAGTCCGGCGACATGCACTCTCCCTGCGAGTCCTATCACGATCTCGCCGCTTCCTGCGACCCGCACATCCTGGTCATATTCCGGAGCCCCCAGAACGCTGACCTTTATCAGATCGCCGGCTCCGATTATGAGGTCCCGAACCGGCCCACCGACATCACTGGGACTCGCGGGCGCGGCGGGGCTCACGTTGCTTTCAATTTGCTTCGGAGGTGAAACCGGGGCGGGCGAAACCGCTCCTTGCCCTAATGCATGAGTAGCAAGTAGTACCACCACGAAGGCAGTTGAAAGCTTCCTAGGATGCATTTGGGACTCCTCACATCAGTACAAACGCGCTGCTACGATTATAGTGCCTCGCGGACCTTCCCGATAGCGCTCTCTACGGGGATGAGGCTGCTCGAGCGACGAAGCCGCAAATCGGACTCGACGGCGGCGGGGGATAGAGCGACCGGCGTGCAATTCTCGCTCTGGAAGGGTTGGGCACAATCCGATCCAGACTTCGGGACGCCTCCGCCTCGGTTTCCGCAGACTTATTCAAGAAGTCTCGCGGATCCGAGTCGGCGGGTAAAGTGGCGGATGCTCGCCCCGACGGGCGAGCATCCGCCAACTCCTTAGTTCACGACCAGAGTCACATTCTGGGTCTGGGTCGTCGCACCAGTCGCAGCGCCTGAGACGGTGATGGTGTACGTTCCAGCCGGCGTACCTCCTGCGGGTGGCGTCGTGGTCGAACTGCTGCTGCCACCGCAAGCCGTCATGAAGATGAAACCTGCAATCAGCAGACCGATCAGCAGGATTCCAAGCAACTTCTTCCGGCGTGAGCTGAAGCCCGCTCCGAGCAGTGTCATTCCACCGATCGGGAGCAACAAGGCATAGAAGAGCCCTGTTGACCGCGGAGAATTAGCCGCCGAGGTACCTGTGGTGCTGACAGTCAGAGTGGAACTTCCGTTAGTCACCGGGCTAAACGAACAGGTTGGTGCGGGGGTCCCTCCTCCGGTAATGGAGGGGCAGCTAAGGGTCACGCTACCATTGAAACCATTCACCGGGGTGATGGTAATAGTTGAAGTGGCTGATCCTCCCGGTGAAACTGTCGCGGGAGAGAGCGCCGTAGCCGCCAATGTGAAGCCGGGAGCCGTACTCGCCGTGACATGCAACGTGACCTGAGCCGTCTGGTTCGGCAACCCTGAAGCTGTGCCTGTGATCGTCACCGGTGAGGTTCCAACCGGGGTGCTCCCGGTCGTGGAGACGGTGAGAGTGACCGGGCCGGCTGTCACCGGGCTGGTGGGAGTAAACCCGCAGGTGGCGCCGGTTGGCAAACCGGAGCAAGCAAGAGCGACGGTTCCGTTAAAGCTGCCCTGGTCGGCTACGGTGAGAGAATACGAGGCGGAGCCTCCAGCGGTCGTGGTCTGACTGGTCGGCGCGTTAGCAGTCAAGGTGAAGCCTGGCGCGCTCGAACCAGCCTTAAAGGTAACCGCTTGCGTTACCCAGATTCCACCAATCATTACAGTCGTTGCTTCGCAACTGCCAACCGCGGAGGTAATCTGATGCTCAACATTATCTCCGTTGCTCGTGTAATCCACCGTCGTGAAGTTGGTGCCTGCGCTAGTGACATTGCTGCTGACTGTGGAGCCAGACACGATCAGCTCGACAGCGGAGGTAGTGAGACAAGCCCCAGTATCCGCCAGCGCCCCAGATCCGGCGGCGCCGACTGCCTGGTCGAGCGGGCTGTTTATATCCGCGCCGCTGTACTCCACCACTCTTACATCCGGAGACGACGACGCCGTGTTGAAGTTGACGGTTATAACGTTGCAGTTTGGCGCGCAGCCGTTAGTGTCGCCCACGATGTTTTTCGCGTAGTAGATCACCTGGCTCAAGGAAGTGCCTTGGATAACCGGTAGAGCAGCCACGTAGGTATTGCCTTCCAAGTCGGTGACAGAGGATACCTGGGAAGTGATGTCGCTCCAACCGATCACGACAACGTTCAAATTGCCCTTACCTTGAGGGCTTGCCATCGGCGACGTGGGAACCGTTTGGGCGCGGCTGCCGGTTGCGGCATCAGTGCGCTGCAGGTAGTTGATGGCGCCCGAACCGAGAGAGTAGGTCAAAGCGCCTGTATCGGTAACAGAGCCGCCATCCGGGTTGTTGACCATAACGTTTTCCGGGCCCACGGGAAATCCGGGAGCATTCACGGTGATGGTCGTTCCGTTTTTCACCACGACGTTGTCGGCAAAAATCCCTGTACCTGACTGCGGCAATGGGCCACCGACCGTGACTACTGCTCCGGCTTCGAAGCCGTTGCCGGTGATCGTTATCGCGGTTCCACCATTGGTCGTAGTGGCTGCGGGGGTCAATCCTGAAATCGATGGATTGTTAATGCTGTAAAGGTAAGCTCCAATCAGGGAGCCATTCTTCCCGTCGACGTTCACCACTGTCAGGTCCTTAGGGCCTTCGTTATCGGCGGGTGTGTTGCAAGTCATTGTGGTCGAGTTGGTCACCACGCAATTCACCAGCGAAAGGCCACCAGGTGCGGTGCCAAACAGCGCTGTAGCTCCGGCCGCAAAATTGGTGCCCGTGATGGTGACCGTATCGCCGCCCTGGGTAGAACCACCCGTCGGCATGATGCTGGCGACCGTGGGTGTCGTGGTGGCAATGCCGGGAATACTGAGGCCGACCACCTGCATAACCCAACTACCACTCACAACATTGGCACTGGCCTGATACGAGCCCGCCCCTTTCGGACCGTTCGAGTCCATCGTAACGTCACCAAAAGCATTTACGCCGCCCCGAGAGGTCATATATCCGGGTAGGCCGCCAGTCGCAAATGAATAGCCAGCAGTGCCCGCGCCAACTAGGAGGCTCGAAGTCGAAGTCGTTACCGAATTGCTCGAAGCGGGAGAGCTGCCCCCTGCATTCCCAGTCCAATTGTCGACCGTCAATGTGGCACCGAAACCGGTATATTCGAGGACGCGTACATCCGCGATTTCGTTTGGATTATTGAAAGCCATCGTGACCGTAGGCGTGGTCGTGGTCGCAACAGAGATGTTCCGCGCGTAATACATCGCCAGCGAATTACCCTCGCCACCCGATGTGCCAGCCAATACGTAAGTATTGCTGTTGCTGTCAACGACGGACGTCACCGATGCGGTTTCGTCACCCCAGCCCACCACGACAACGTTCAAGTCGCCAGCATTCTCCGGGTTTGTAAATGTAACGGCTGTGCCGGTGGCTGGCGGCGGCGCGTTATTGACCATTTGAACGAAGGTTTGTCCAAGCGCCAGCCCCGGAGCAAGCAGCAGGGTGAATGCAACTGTTAGGCAGACGTGAAGTAAACCGTACCGGCAACCGTTTCGCGTCACTAGATTTCTCACTGAATTAGCCTCGTTGGTTATATGGAATCGCGTTCTTCCCTTAAGCGAACAACCACTGCAACGGCGGATTCTCGCGGAGAGAACGCTTCTTTCTGGGGAGTGCAAAACTTCGCGCCGATGTATCTCTCGACGCCGGGTGAATTCAAGCAGTTTGGGTTCCATTTGGCGTTCTCAGCAAATCATGGTAAATCAACCATTTAATCTACGGAGTTAACTATCTGGATACGCTCGCCGCAAAACTATGCACACTACAAGGGTAGTTTCTTGGCCCTCGACAGGTTGCCCGGCAACCACCTGCAGGCGACATCCAAGATTCGCTTCCTTGACGCTTTTGGCGTCATCGACTAGGCTCGATGTGTGTTGCCGAAAAATTAAAACCGCGCCGTCGGAACTTAATCCGGTCTGCCGTGTTGCACTCTGCGAGAGCCTGAGGAATTAGGCCGCTAATGTCACCAGAGTTCATTCGTCATCTCCACAAGGCGACCGGCCTGATCGCGGTATTCGCCGGTGTTCTGGTGACAACGGCAATCCTCCTCATTTACTTGAACCGTTGGTTCCTTCGGTTCCAAAAAATTCCCATCGACCGGGAAGCATCCTGGGTTGAGATTGTTTCCCGGAGTTTTGCTGAACTCTCGCGACGAAAGACCCTGGCAGTGTGTATCGTCGGCTGCACCTGCCTGCTGGTCCGCGGAGCCCTGCTCCCACTAATGCCGGTTCCCGCTCCCGCCGCCCATGACGAATTCAGCTACCTGCTGGCGGCAGATACCTTCGCCCATGGACGGCTCACGAATCCTACGCCTCCCATGTGGATGCACTTCGAAAGCCTGCATATCAATATGCGACCGACCTACATGTCCATGTATCCACCCGGTCAAGGACTAATGCTGGCTGCCGGCCAACTCCTTGGTCATCCGTGGATCGGCGTTTGGCTCATGGCCGCCTCTGGCTGTGCGGCAATCTGTTGGGCATTGCAGGCATGGCTACCCCCGAGATGGGCGCTGTTGGGGGGCGTGCTGGCGATTCTTCAGTTTGGAGTCTTGTGCTACTGGACCAACACTTATTATTGCACCTGGTTGCCGGCATCAGCTGGAGCGTTAGTGCTGGGAGCATTGCCGCGGCTCCGCAAGCGCCCCCGCGTGTCTCAGGCCCTATTACTGGCTATCGGAGTAAGCGTGCTCGCCATGACGCGTCCCTATGAAGGCCTGTTCTTTTGCCTTCCCGTCGCAGGCGTGCTGCTGGTCTGGATATTGCGAACAGATTCAGGAGCACTCCGGCATGTGATGTCGCGGGTGGTTGCTCCCATGGCTTTAGTCCTGGCTCTGACAGCAGCATTCCTGGCGTATTACAACTGGAGAATCACGGGGAACGCCCTTTTAATGCCGTACGTGCTAAACCAGCAGACTTACGTTGTGGTGCCTCTGTTCCTCTGGCAACATATCAGGCCGCAGCCGCCGGTATACCGAAACGCGGAGTTGCGCAATTACTACATCGGGTGGGAGTTCTCGGAACATCACAACACGGTGGACTGCGGCTTTGTCAAAATGACCTGGATCAAACTTAAGAGATATTGGGCATTCTACTTTGGATCGCTACTCAGCATCTTGCTGGTTGCCATCCCCAAGGTGCTGCTGGACCGGCGGATTCGTTTTCTTCTCATCGTAATTGCCATCACGGCGGTCGGCGCGGAATTGGAAAATTGGAGCCATCCTCATTACATTGCGCCGCTGACCGTCGCATTGCTGGCCGTGCTTCTGCAGTGTATGCGTCACCTGCAGTTCTGGCGGTGGCGTAGATGGCCGATTGGCCGGGCGATTCTGTGGACCGTTGTGCTGAGCTGTTTCGTCGTCGATGTCGCCTGGGTAAGCGCGGTAGCTGTGCACATCAACGATGCACGGCTGTACATGGCTGGCAACCAGCAGCGTGCCATGATCGAGCGCCAGCTCGAGCAGACACCGGGCAGTCATCTGGTGATTGTCCGTTATGCGCCCTCCCATCCGGTCTTTAGAGAGTGGGTTTACAACCGCGCGGACATTGAGCATGCAACGGTTGTGTGGGCGCGGGATCTAGGCCAGGACTGTAATGAGAAACTTGTTGCTCGGTTCACCGGCCGCAGGGTCTGGTTGATCGAACCGGACACGAATCCGCCCGAACTGAAACCCTACTCAGCTCCTGCGTTGACCGCAACTGAGGAAGATCTCTGTTTCGAGGATTCTGGCCACTGATCTGAAGCGGGACTGCCGGCAGCACTGGGATCTGTTTTCTTGATAATGAACATTGGGAACATTCCCAGCCGCGCAGCCAAACGGGGAAACGCCGATTCCCACCAATAGATCAACCGAAGAAAGGTCTTGCCAAAAAAGTGTGGCCGAATGTAATAGACCAAAAATGCCTGATCGACGGTTCTCCAGCACACTAAATCGAAGTGGCAATACTTCCCCAGTTCAGATGCAAACCACTTATAGTCATGCGCGTGGAAATATAAGCTGCGAGCCGGACGTGGCGGAAGCGACGGTTGGGAGGCTTCGCTCCTCTTCCGTCGAAGGCCGACTAAGCGTTGCAGGAAGTGGAAGACCGCGAGGCTGCTTTTGTGCAAAGGAATACGAGCGATTCGCATTAGCAGCGAATGGTCACCCCAGTTGTAAATGACCAGAGCAGTGCCTCCCGGCTTAAGCACCCGGTAAAGTTCGCTAAGAGCAGAGCTTTGTTCGTCAACCGGAACATGATAGATGGTATGCAGGCTGATAACGGCGTCGCAAAGATCGTCGCGGAGTGGCAGGTTGGTGATGTCCCCTAATATGTAGATGCCTTTGCTTCCGAGCTTCTTCCTGGCCTGCTGGAGGGCGACGAACGACAAATCGATGCAAATGCGCTTCTCGAACGCTTCTGAATACTGGAGATACTCAGGCTGTGGAATTCCGCCTGAAGCGACGTCCAGAATGTACTTGCCGCCCTGGCGAAGATACTTCAACGGACGGAGTTGAGTCTTGTCACGGTACTCCTGTGAAACCGGCCTAGGGTCGCCGAAGGCCAGGGCGTCGAGGCATGCTCCGGTCTCGGCGGTCTGCCAGCCGAACTGGTCATACCAGTCCTTCACCACCTGCTTTTCTTCTCGTAGCTGGTATTGACCGGGTTTATCTTCGCCTCCCGGGTTCAATACGATGGCGAAAGCCGCAAGCAGCATGGGAATGCCATCCTCAATGATGTAAGCAAATCGTCCATCTTCGGACTCGAGTGCCTGAGTGAGAGGCCTCTCAACGCCGGTCCCGTCCAGATGCCGAAGTTCGTGACTCAGAATGCGGCGGTTCAGCTGATTCAATTGCTCATCCGTCATCGTTCTCAGACCCAGTTTGGTGACGGGGCAGCGCAATATGTCTTGCATGTTTTCCTCTCTAGCAGAACTCTTCTCAGCGGCCGGCGACGTCCGGTGCCTGCGATCACCGAGCGGATTGTGATTGTGCGGCCGGGGGAACTGCCGCGTTTCTCAAGTCGTAAAGATAGGCGTCAGCGCCCGCAACCGACAGAGAGTCGAGTTTCGGGCCTAGTCCGCCAAGATAAAACTCAATATACTTTGACTCCTGTGCACCCACACCGTGGATATGCGAGAATACGACCCACACGCGGCGGCCGCGCAGTCGGTCCAAGTCAGATTCGTACTTCTGCGGATCGTTGCCTGCTGCAGTCCCAATCTCCACATTGTTTAGCGGAAAACTATCGCGCTCCGCGTAATAATCGAAAGCCGGTTCGGCTCCATAGAAAACGTACACCAAGTCGCCCGGTTTCTCGTGGTTACCTAAGTAAGCCACCACAGGCCTCATTTCCTCCGGAAACATAACCCCAGGTTGGACGATTTCGGCATGCGGCTTGGCGAAATGTTGCAGGATGTAAATACCGGGATCAAGCAACAGCAGCGTGACGAGTACCGCACTGGTGCCGGGGAGACTGGCGTTTGCCGAGGACCGGAGGGCTTCGGCTCCCTCCGCCATCAGTAGCAGAACTGGCGGCACCAGGAACAAGGTCAGGCGCCCCCCGAATGGGTATTTGTGAAGACCTGAAGCGAGCAACGTGAGCAGGGCCGGACTCAGCAACAAGAACAGCCGTTCTGGTGATTTTCGAAACATGGAGATACTGCCCAGAAGAAAAACCAGGGCAGCCAGTCCGCTGAATTTCAATCCGGCCGAAGTATTGAAGAAAGCGAAAAAACTGTCCACAAGCCATTTGAAATCCGCCACGGATCGTGGGGGAAGCGGCATGAAATTCGCATTCCAGTAGCTGAGCAGTTCACTATCGCTAGCCAGTTTCCTCAGAGCTACGATGTAACACACGGCCAGACTTACAATCCAACACAGGCCGACGAACAACACTCGCACCAGCCGGGCCCAATCCTTGCGAAGCACCAGGGTGATCGAAATAGTGGCACCGATCCCGACCAGAACAAATACTGAGGAGTGCGACATCCAGATGGCAATCGCTCCCACCAGCGCGGCCAATGCGGTTCGTCCGGCTTTCCATTCCGACTTGCTCCCTTCGATGGTCAAGCAGTAGAGCAGGAGTGCGATGGCCACATCGCTGGAATACTGCTTAACTTCCGCGGAGTAGTAAATCAGAGCCGGGGAGATGGCAAATAATCCGGTAGCGACCGGGACCGCCTTCGCGGGAAGAGCCTGGCTCGCCAGCTTGTAAAACAATAGGACCGCGGCGACACCCGCGAGCAGCGGAAGCAATCTCAAGACGTATTCGCTGCCGCCCCACAGGCGCACTGCGGATTTCTCCAGCAACAAGAAACCGATGGGCGCGCCTTGATGATGGTCCAAAGCGCGGAAGAGTCCAGCGAATGACCGGTGGAGAATGTTCAGCGATAGGTAGGACTCATCCATCCACAACGATCGATTGAACAGATACTGCACGATGCGCAACAAGCATCCCAGTGCGACTGCGGCCAAAGAGAATCGGCGCAGAGTGCGGTCTGGGGCCCCCTCTGGCCTCGGACCTGGGTAGGTGCTAGAGACTTTCGGCGCGGTGTCGAGTTTGGATATGGTAGGCAAAGAAGTTTGTAGTGTATCTATGATTTCTAACTATGATTTCTAACTATGATTTCTAACTATGATTTCTAACTCCGATTTCTAACTCCGATTTCTAACTCCGATTTCTAACTCCCTATTACTTCAAGGTCACCATCTGCATGATCCAGTGCTGTGATCCGTAGGCTCCCAGGCTCGCAGTTGCGCTGTAGCTTCCCGTCGCTGATACAACTTTATCCTCGGCAATGTCACCGTTCGCTGTGATCACCTCCGCCTTGAACGACATTCCTGCTTTCCCGAAAGCCCCGTTCGTCATCCCCGCCCCAAAAATAAGTTCGTTCCCGGAGGTTGTGGCAGCCGCGCCGCTGCTCACGACGGCGTTATTCCCGCTCGTTCCGCTTGCCCCCGCCGTCACATCCAACGGCGCCGTTGTGTTCAGCCCTTTGTATTCCAGAATTCGAACATCCGGAAAGACGGCCGCCTTGGCGAACGTCACCGTCACAGTGTTGCTCCCTGCCACAATGTTCTTGGCATAGTAGATGGATTGGGTAAGGGCAGTCCCTTTGACGGGCCCCGCCGCCAGAGCATAATTGTTTCCCAGACTGTCGGTCACCGATTGCACCGTCGCGCTGGTGTCATTCCAACCTACTGCTACCAGGTTCAGATCGCCAGCCGCTTGTGCCTGCGGATAGCTGGCTTTGACTGTGGCCGTCGGCGACTGCGGAGTAGCGCTCGCCACCTGCACAAAACCGATACTCACGGTGGTGATGTAAGTAAATCCGTTGGTCAAGGTCCCACTGCCGCCACTGTCAGTCACCACCACATTCACCGCACCCGCAGCGTGGGCTGGAGTAGTTGCTGTGATCGATGTACCACTGACCACAACCACATTGGTGGCGGGCGTTCCACCAAGCGTCACCGTCGCTCCCGCGACAAAGTTGGTTCCCGTGATCGTGACCGCCGTGCCGCCATTGACCGAGCCTGAGTTAGGAGAAATCGAGGTTATCGTCGGTGCCGAACTCCCACTAACGCTCGCCTTCAACGCCACCATCTGCATGACCCACGGCCCGCTCGAGGTGAGCGTAGCCGTCGCGTTATAGGTCCCAATCGTGGTGACCGAACGATCCTCGGCCAGGTCAGAGTCAGGAGAAGTCAAAATTCTGAGAGTAAAATTGCTTCCGGGTGCCAGCGTTCCCGTCGCGACTGTATCGGCTCCAAAAATTAACTCGTTCGCGAAGTTGGTAGTGGCGGAGCCGCTATTGGCGGAGGCGCTGTTTCCGCTGGCACTTGCAACCACGTCCAAGGGGTTGGCGGGGTCGGAGCCATAGTATTCCAACACACGCACATCGGGGAAGCTGGCCGCCTTGCTAAAAGTGACGATCACAGAATTGCTTCCGCTCAGAATGTCTTTGGCGTAGTAGATCGATTGCGTCAGCCCCGTTCCTTTAACCGGCCCTGCCGCCAGAACATATGGGTTTCCAAGATTGTCCGAGACTGACTGAGCCGTCGTGGTTGTGTCATTCCATCCCACGACCACGACATTAAGATCGCCTGCGCTCTGCGCCATCTTGAATGGAACAGTAACGGACGATACGGCTGACTGCGGCGTAGCGGCATTTACCTGCACAAAACTGATTTGGTTCGAAGGCGGCGGGTTCAGACCATAAACCACCAACTGTCCAGAGAACGTGGCGAGGTAGACCTTGCCGTTCACTACGGTCGGGGGCACGAATTTAGCATAGTTGCCTACTGCGTCGCGTGCGGAGTCCAGTTGGCTGCTCCACAAGACAGAATTCAAGTTAGTCGCGTCCAATGCGTAGAGAACTCCTGGAACCGGTCCGGGGTTGGAAACCCCTGATAAGGGCATCGACCCCCACAGAATTCCAGTTCCCGCCGTGCTTCCGTTGGCCGAGATCGACAGTGCTGCTTGGTCATTCCACCCAGATGTTCCCTTCAGAGTGCTCTCCATGACCGGCGTCGTACTCAACAGCGTTGTCCCCGCGTTGTAACCCCACGCCTTGGCGTAATCCCCTTGCCCCCACATGTATACCAGCGGCCCCAGGTTCGGGCTGTCCCAGTACACTGGCGATCCGAAAATCGGCGGGTTCGTCGCCCCGAGAATGTTCTGGTGGTTGCTGTTTTGCTCCGGGTTGTACTTCCCCATGTTCGTCGTGTCCACCACCCGCAATACTGCGTCCTTCCCTCCTCCCACCAGCAACGTCGTGTTCGGGATCAGCAGCGGCCCACCACTGCCCAAGTCCACGTTGTCCTCCTCCGGATTCAGCATTGCCTGGTTGTAGGGCACAAAGTAATCGAGCACCGCCAGTGTGCTGCCGCTCAATTTCACATAGGCGCTGCCGTAGTCTTCCCCACCGGTGTTGAGATCAAAATTTCCGTTGCTGGTGATCGCGTAGATTTCCCCACTGGCATCCGAGACCAGCCCGTTCCCTGTCTGCCAGATCCCAGCGCCTCCCACGTCGTTGTGTTGCGGCGTGGAGTCGTACACCGCCAGCTGTTGTAACGTGGCCGCGTTGTAGCCCATCACGAACCCGTGCCACGTCGGGAAGTCTCCCACCGAGCCGAAACCGATATACACCGTCCCGTTCACCAGCAGTATCCCCGGTCGGCACAGCTCGGTCAATTGGGTGAACCCAGTTGCGGTAATCTCCGTCGGTCCGGAGAACTTCTCGGCTCCCGTCGTCAGGCTCAGGGCGTGCAGTTTGAAGTGATAGTTCCCGCCGCTGTCCTTGGTGTTGGCCACTACATAGATCGTTCCACTTACTGGATCAATTACCGGCGTCGCTAAAATACCGATCACTGGAATCACATCGGTATAAGGACATTCCGGGGGATCGGTTTCACAGATATCCTGGCTGGGCACCGGGGTGCCCAGATTCACTGTCCATAGTGGCGTCGTATTGCCACTATCGGCATCGAAGGCATAGACATTGTTTTCTGCTGTGGCCACATACACAACGTTGTGTTTCGCTCCGCCGATCGTGAGTGCAGGAACGTATAGCGGTTGGGCAAAAGTGTTGCCCGACACGGGAAGCGAGAACAGCTTCCCAAAGTTAGCGACGTTGACGTTGGAAGTATTGAGCACGGTTTCCTGCAGATTTTGACCGGTACGGCTGGTGTCGTTGTGCTGGGTCAGAATAGACACCTGACCAAAACCCTCGGAAACCAGCAGACCAGCCAAGACCAGAAAAATTACGGATTTCGACAATTGACTCATGCACTTCCTTCTTGGGGGGATAGCGAGCGGACCGAAGCGGTCTACCTCCGCACAAGTTACTTTACTGTTAAAGCAACGGTTTGAGTCTGGGTCTGCGTTCCCGCTGTGCCGGTGACGGTGACGGTGTAACTTCCTGCCGTCGTACCGCCACTCCCGCCACCGCCGCCAGAGGATCCGCCGCCACAAGCCGGGAGCCAGACCAGACACGACAGCATCAGACAGACCGCCAGCCAGCCCAGACGTTTCTTCCGCGACTTGAAGCCTGCTCCCAGCAGCGTCAGCCCACACAGCGGCAACAGCATGGCGTAATACATGCTGCCGGACCTATTTGGCCGGAGAGACGCCCCTGATGCTACCGTGCTCACAGTCAGCGTCGAGGTGCCGCTTGCACCATTCACCGTTCCGGGACCAAGGCTGCACTTCGGAGACGCGGCGGTGGCCGGAGTGACATTGCACGTGAGGCTCACGTTTGAGTTGAAACCACCTGAGGCCGTCACAGTCACCGTGGACGTGGCCGAACCACCGGGCGTGACGGTCGCCGGCGAAAACGCGGTAGCGGTCAGTGCGAAGCCTGTCACCGTCAAGCTGGCGGTTGTGGTGTGAACCAGGCTTCCGTCGGTTCCAGTGATCGTGAAAGTAGAGCTCCCACCGGCTGTGGTGTTTACGACGAGCTGCCCGCTCGCCTGTCCGCCGCCTGATGGTACAGGGATTGAGGCCGGAGAACAGGAAGCTCCGGAAGGTAGTCCAGAGCAAGTCAGAGTTACCGTTCCAGTGAATCCACCCTGCGGGTTCACATAGACAATGTAAGAGGCGGAACTGCCCGCCATCACAGATTGGCTGGTTGGAGCAGCTGTGACGGAGAAATCCGGAGGGCCGATAATGCCATACACAACCACTTGTCCGGAGAACGTGGCGAGGTAGACTTTGCCGTTGACCACGGTCGGGGGCACGAATTTCGCATAGTTACCAACTGCGTCACGTGAAGCATTCAGCTGGCTGCTCCACAACACTGTGCTCAGGTTGGTCGCGTCCAACGCATACAAGATTCCCGGAACCGGCCCGGGGTTGGAAATCCCTGATAAGGGCATCGATGCCCACAGGACCCCTGTTCCCGTCGTGTTTCCGTTGGCCGAGATCGACAGTGCTGCTTGGTCATTCCACCCAGATGTTCCCTTCTGAGTGCTCTCCATGACTGGCGTCGTGCTCAACAGCGTTGTCCCGGCGTTGTAACTCCACGCCTTGGCATAGTCCCCTTGCCCCCACATGTATACCAGCGGGCCCAGGTTCGGGCTGTCCCAGTAGACTGGCGATCCGAAAATCGGCGGGTTCGTCGCCCCGAGAATGTTCTGGTGGTTGCTGTTTTGCGCCGGGTTATACTGGCCCATGTTCGCAGTGTCCACTAGCCGCAATACCGCGTCTTTCCCTCCTCCCACCAGCAACGTCGTGTTCGGGATCAGCAGCGGCCCGCCTGACCCCAAATCAATGTTGTCCTCCTCCGGATTCATAGATGCCTGGTTGTAAGGCACAAAATAATCGAGCACCGACAGCGTACTGCCGCTCAACTTCAGATACGCACTGCCATAATCTTTCCCACCGGTGTTGACATCAAAATTTCCATTGCTGGTGACCGCATACACGTCCCCATTGGCATCGGCGACCAGCCCGTTCCCCGTCTGCCAGATTCCGGCGCCCCCCACGTCGTTGTTTTGCGGGGTCGAGTTATAGATTGCCACTTGCTGTAACGTGGCCGCGTTGTAACCCATTACGAATCCGTGCCAGGTCGGAAAGTCTCCCACCGAGCCGAAACCGATGTACACCGTCCCGTTCGCCAGCAACATCCCCGGTCGGCACAGCTCGGTCAATTGGGTAAACCCAGTTGCGGTAATCTCCGTCGGTCCGGAGAACTTCTCGGCTCCCGTCGTCAGGCTCAGCGCGTGCAGTTTGAAGTGATAGTTCCCGCCGCTGTCCTTGGTGTTGGCCACCACATAGATCGTTCCACTTACTGGATCAATCACCGGCGTCGCTAAAATACCGATCACCGGAATCACGTCGGTATAAGGACATTCCACCTCATCAGTCACGCAGATGTCCTGGCTGGGCACCGGGGTGCCCAGATTCGCGGCCCACAGCGGATTCGCATTACCGTTATCGGCGTCGAAGGCGTACACATTGTTGGCTGCCGTCACCACGTACAGCACATTGTGCGGTCCTCCGCCGATCGTAAGCCCAGGCACGTATAGCGGTTGGGCAAAAATGTTGCCCGACACGGGAAGTGAAAATAGTTCTCCAAAGTTTGTGACGTTCACGATGGAAGTGTCGAGCAAGGTTTCCTGCAGATTCTGACCAGTGCGGCCGTTGTCATTGTGTTGCGTCAGGACCGAGTGTTGCGTCAGGACCGACACCTGGGCCACCAGCGCTGGCGCCAAGAGGCTCACCGGTACTAAACAGCACATATAGTAATGAAAGATACTAATCAGTCTCATATGGATTGTTCCCTTTTTTCCCCGAAAAGCACTCTTTTTCGAAAGAATCCCCAACCTTGATATTTGCAACCTATATTTCGTTATTTCAATTGCGCCATTCAGTGCGGCACAAGCCTAGCCAGAGCCAACACGCTGTGGTTCAAGTGTCGAACTGCCAGAATCTGCCGAGTCCGAAAGCGCCAGCCCCAAATGGCAGGCCAACGTGCCCGCGAGTTTTTCAACGAGGAGATCCCAGTCGTAGCGAGCCGCGACCTGTTGTCGCGCTGTGCGGCGCTCACCGCTGCTTTCTGGCGATGAGAGCGCCCGGGTAATCATGGCAGACCATTCTTGAGAACCGTTCGCCAACAAAACCACGTCCTGGAATGCCTGTAACGCAGGAATCGGAGAGCCAACTACCGGATTGCCGCTCGCCAGATACTCGTGCAGTTTGAGCGGGTAGATGTACTTGGTGTATCCGTCCAGCACGTACGGCATGATGCTGACATCAAAATGCTGTACAAAGCTCGGAATCAACTCACTCGGCTGCGGCCCTACAACGTATATGTTCTGGCGCCGGGAAAGCTCTCCCTGAACTTCCCGAACTTCCAAGTGAGGAAGCATGCGTCCAACCAGGACGAACGACCATTCCGGATGCATTGTGCTCAGCTCCAGCAACAGCCGCCAGTCGAGCATCCTCTTGAGATTTCCGGTATATCCGATTCGCGGTTTGGGAATGTTATGAAGTTCCGCAGGCTCTGGCACTGGGGTTATGTAACTCTGATAATCCACCCCGTTCGGAACAAACTCAGTGTTGGGGTTCAGAGTTCCCTTTTTTTCCATCATCGCGGGCGAATGGATAAAGACCTGGTCAACCGCCCGGATGAGTTGGATTTCGGTCTCATCCAGTTCTCGCTCCGATGGGGAAAACGAGTATTCGTCATCGATGTGATAACAACTCAGTTGGTGATCCACCAGGTTAAGACTGTCGGCAAACTCCGGGCGCCAGAGATAGAGAACGATCTTCGAACAGCGACGGTCCCGCAACAACCGGTGAGCTTGCTGCAGCCGCTCCCGGGTGAGCCATCGGCGCAGCCAGGCAGGGCGTCCTACGTCTGGAGACCACGGGCCCGTGCGATAAACCTGGAATCCAGGGGGCGTCTCTGCAGGTTGCCAGACGGGCGTCCGCCAGCTGGACCAACGAAGTGACTCCTGCCAAGTGGGTGGACAGTCCACCCACGCCACTTCGAAATAGCGCGCCAATCGTGTAGCGATCTGGTGACGGGCCTGCCAGCACGGTCCCCAGCGGTCCGGAACCAGCGCAATGACACCTACTTCACCGAAGAGGGGTGAGCGAGGATTGGATTTCATCACCATCACGGTTTAATTGGAATCGCGTCCACTTGGGGAAGCGCTTTTGTAAGAACTGGAGCAACTCAGCTCGATAAACCAGCGCCAGAACGAGGGGGAAAAGAGGCAGCAGGATGGCGATCTGGAGGAAGAAGAAAGCCAAGTTCTGGACCGGCCAATACCGCTCGACGAAGTAGCAGGCAACGCCGTAGGGAACCGCCGCCAGAACTGTGCGGCCCCATGTCTGCCACAGGTATGAGCGTACGCCCATACCAACCAAATGGCAAATATACGGCGGCCAATAGATCACTTCGATGACCAGACTCGGAATGGCAGTGCCCCATGCGACCCCGTAAATACCGATGCGGCGCACCAGGAAAATGCTCAGGCCAAGGTTGGCAGCCGCTTCCACGATGGCCCATTTGGCAATGCGCTTGTGCTTTTCCATGCCATACACAATGCCGCCCGATGCAGCGCTGCCTGTAGAGACGATTAGTGAGAGCAACAGAATGCGCAGGACGGTACCGGAGGGATGCGCATACTGGGGGCCCATCCAGAGAGAAATGAAAGTTTCGCCGCGCAGAAACAGCGCCAACTCAATGGGAAGCGATACCACCAGGGCAGCGCGCGTGCCTTGAATGAGAAGGCGGCGCAGATCCTTCTGGCTGCCCTGAGCTTCAAAGGTGCTGGCCAGCGGCCCGAACGTGGTGGTCATCGCCCCGACGATCTGGCGCGCGTACATAATCAAACTGCCGCCGATGGCATAGAGGGTCACGGCGGCTGCTGAAGTAAACGCCCCTACCACCAGGTTGTCGGTGTAGTTCACCACCTGTATGGCTAAATTAATGAGCAGCGCATAGAAGCTGTAAGTCCAGAGCTTACGGAAAACGTCTTTGGTCGGACGACGCAGTGTGAGTCGAAGCTGCGGATAACGCCGCAGGGCCGTGACGACGAGCATGGTATTCGCCACGAACGATATACACAATTCCCACAAAACCAGGGCGAGGAAGCTGTGGCCGTGTTGCAGCAACCAAACGAATCCGGCCGCCCGGCAGGCGCTCTGGAATATGGTGATCAGGCTCAACTGATCGTAACGGTGCAGGGCGGTTAACACGCCGGCAAATACGCCGGACCATAGGTTCATGGACACGGTGACAGCGGTTAACAGGATGGCCATGCGCGCTTCATGTTCCATGCCCGCCGGCACGGCGAACAGTCGCGGGAAAATCTGCGCAAACACAACACCGGCCAGAAAAACCGCGAGGCTGATCCACACCCGGATCCACAGCGCCGCCGAGACTGCTTCTTGCGCCTCCGTATGGTTGCCCTGGGCATTTCCTTTGGAGACGTAGCGCACCACCGCGCCCCGTAGCCCGAAGTCGAGCAATCCCATGTAGGCGCTGAGCGACGCCACCAGCACCCAGACCCCATAGGCCACATTCCCCAGACGATGGACGATGTAGGGCGCAAGGAAAAACCCAATAGCGGTGGAAACCGCCAATGCCATCCAATTGGAGAGAATGTTTTGTGTTATTCGTTTACCGCGCATAGAAGAATGCCAGATGATTCATGTCGCGCGCGATGTTTTTCAGCCTCGACCGCCGTCGATCACAGTCGCCGGTTTCTCAGTGTGCTGGGCTTGCTGTGCGGCAAGATGGTCATCGCTCCAACGCAGTTCAGGGGTGAGAAGATGTTGCTCCATCAATTTCGAAATCTGCTTGATACGTAAGAATTTTCCGCCCAGAAAGTCCTCGCGGGTTAGCCCTTTTCTTTGGAAGGCGGCGTAGAGCTGCTCCATGCCGCGGCGAACGGTCCACGCGGGTTTGAACTCCGGCAGTATGGCGGCAATCTTGCTGCAATCCACTTTATAGCAGCGCGGATCGGGGCCACCACCCTCGGCGTATTTGACGTAGCTGCCGGGAACGATTTGTTGCACCATGTCGGCCAGATCGCGAATCTGGTAGTTCTCCACACTCAGGCCGACGTTGAAGGCTTGATTGTGGACCAGTTCCCGCGGAGCATTCAGCACAGCCAGAAATGCGCGCGAAATGTCCTCGATGTGGACCAGGGGGCGCCAGGGAGTGCCATCGCTCTGAATCAGCACTTCGCGTGTGGTGAAGGCGACGCCGACCAGGTTGTTCACAACCACATCCGCGCGCAATCGCGGTGAAACGCCATAAGCGGTGGCATTGCGCAGGAAAGTCGGGCTGAAGGTCTTGTCCGCCAGGGGAGCGATGTCTCTCTCGCTTCGCACTTTGGATTCCCCGTAGGGGGTGATGGGATTGAACGTCGCGTCTTCTTTCAGCATAGCGTCTCCACCTGAGACGCCGTAAAGGCTGCAGGAGGAAGCATAGAGGTACCTGGGAACGCCGGCGTGCTTGCTCATCTGGGCCAGGCGAACCGAAGCGCGGTGATTTATGTCATAAGTGCAATCGGCATTGAGATTACCTAGGGGATCGTTCGACAGGGCGGCAAGATGAATGACCGCGTCAAATCCAGCCAGGTCTTCGGCCTCAACGTCCCGAATATCCTTGCGAATCGCGGGAATTGAAGCGTAATCCTCCCCGAAGGTGCAATCCTCGAAAAGGTAATTATCCATTCCGCACACTTCGTGTCCTGCCGCTCGAAGCATCGGAACCATAACCGAACCGATATAGCCGTTGTGACCCGTGACCAGTACTTTCATGGAAACCTCAAGTTAAGTGATTAAGTTTGTAACCAGAGTGACATCGTGCTAACCGCCGAGAACTACCTTGCGAGAGTAAAAAGCTTCCGCGTATCGCGTGGCTGCCCGGCATTCCATGCCTCGCAGCCGGAGTATCGCCAGAAGTGTCTCCTTTGCGAACCAATGTTTTTCCCGCTGTGAGGCAAAATGTTCAACGATGGCGCCTATTTTGCGCTGGCACAGGGACTCATCCAGTTCCACGAAGAAGTTTGGCGTGCCGAAGTCGCCGTCGTACTTTGGCACTTCGTACTCCAGGATCAGGTGGTCACGCCATGTGTTCCAGGTCAGTTCGCAGATCAGACGATGATCCTGGTGAAGATCGTGCCGGTAATGAGTGAAGATGAGATCCGGGGAAACCCGCGCTTTCAGTTCCTCGAAGAACGTTTTTACCTCGCGCCCGTCGTAAGGCATGAACCCATCTTGGAATTCCTTGATCAGAATCTCCCGGCTTCCGGCTTGATCGAGAAACGCTGTCGCGCTGCGCCGGGCTTCGTCTGCCCGGGCAGGAATTGAACTGAAGACAACCCAGTGAACTGCGACTTTCGCGTGCTCCTGCAGGAGGCGAAGAATGGTGCCGCCGCAACCGATCTCGATATCATCGCAGTGCGAACCGAGACAAAGAATCCTGTAGACCGGGCCCGCCGGCTTCGCCAGTTGCAGCTTAAGCATGAAGGCTCTCTGTCTTGTAATCCGGGGTTGATTTCCAGACCTCCCACGGAGCGTCGCCTCGCGTGTACAGATCCTCTAATTGCTGCTTTTCCTTGAAAGTGTCCATGCAGGCCCAGAAACCCTCGTACTTGTAGCCCATCAGCTGGTTGCAAGCGATCAGGCGTTGGAACGGCTCAAGCACCAGTTCTTCGCCCTCCCGCAGGTACTGGAAGATTTGCTTACGAAAGATGAAATAGCCGCCGTTAATCCAAAGTCCGGCCGTGGTGACGTGCTGAATGTCGCTAACCAGATCGCCGCCGTCCAGCGACACAACATGAAAGGACTGCGTCGGCTTCACGCAAGCAAAGCTGGCAATCTTGTCACGCTGAAGAAAATGATCGATATAGGACGGCAGAGGTAAATCACTCAATCCGTCGACATAGTTGGCAAGAAAAATATCTTCGCCGTCAAGGTGCTCCTCCACCGCTTTTAGACGCTGCCCGATGTTCGAGGTCGTGCCGGTATCCACGAAGGTGATCCGCCAATCGTGTATGTCGCTTTTCAGCAGGGTCACCTTCTTGCCACCCTCCGCCAGAATAAAGTCGTTGGTGAGGCACTCGTTGTAATTCAGGAAGTAGTTCTTGATGGCGTCGGCCTTGTATCCCAGGCAGAGAACGAAATCCTTGTGGCCGTGGTAGGCATAATATTTCATGACATGCCACAGGATCGGCCGGTAGCCGATGTTGACCAAGGGCTTGGGGATTGTCTCCGAATAATCCTTCAGCCGCGTTCCGAAGCCACCACAAAACAGTACCACCTTCATGACAAGACCTCCGGTCGATATCCGCGGCGCCGACAGGGGCAAATCCGCACGTGCTGAACACATGGTAACAACCCAACGCGATCAAAGTGCTGCACAAGTCGATTCGGTTGCCGCAAGTGTTGCCAAACTCTCCAGTTTATCTTTTGGCTATTGTCGTTGAAAGTGTAGCCCTCCGCAAATCCATTAGGACCAGCTTGAGTGGCCACTGGTGCATAGACTCAAGTTATCTTGATGCTCTTCATTCTTGCCATCAGACTCGATCTACGACGCGGCCTGTCAGCGGCCAATAAAAAACTCTGAGGTATCACATGAAGAGCCCTCGCCTCGAAGGAAGTTTGTGCAGGTGTCTGCCGGTTCACCAGACATCCATTTTCGCTTTAATCTCGTTTTGCTCATTGTTGTTCACTGTGGCATGTGGCGGCATAGGCACAAACTTCGCAGGAAGTAGTAACCGACCTGCCTCGATCATATACAGAGGCGGCGAACCAGTTGGAAATCGCCCATCGGGGATCCCCATCACAATCTCTGTGTTCCCGGGTTCGGCCGCTCTTCAGCCAAATCAATCCCTGCAGTTTACGGCGGCACTCTCAGGCACCATCAATACAAAAGTCGTCTGGATTTCCTCACTCGGACACATTTCCTCTTCTGGTGTGTACACTGCGCCAAGTGTACCCAGTCAGACTCCAGATACGATCGTCGCGATTAGCACCGCTGATCCAACCAAGCGTGCTGGCGCTACGGTTGTAGTTGCGGACACGCCGCCATCGGTTACCATCTCCGTTTCGCCAGGTTCGGTGGCTCTTGAACCAGGCCAATCGACGAAATTCACTGCGGCAGTGTCGGGTACCAGCAATTCGAATGTTACCTGGAGTGCCTTACTTGGACACATTTCTTCTTCGGGTCTGTATACGGCGCCGGCAAATCAGACTGCGGATACAGTGTCCGCCACCAGTGGAGCGGATCCCACGAAATATGCGACAAGTTCGGTCACTATTTCGACGAACGCCCCTTGGACAGCGACCCACCAACAGCCTGTCACGATGGAGTTCTATCCCGGCTCGATTTGGACGACCCCTCTACCTGCAAATCCGGCCCTGCTTACGAATTCGGATGCCATTGTCCAGAATGTTTATCAGTCCAGCGATTTCCCGGGTGGCCCGGTCAGTTGTTTAAGCACAACACCAGGCGCGACAACTTGCGACGAACAGAAGGTCTTCTATTATTCCAGCGAGACGGACCCTATTTATTTGGTCACGTCGTGCAGCAACGTGCCACGCCAGGGTGCAAATAACCCCGCGGGCAAGTACTTCCACCTGACCAACCGTGCACCCTTCAGCTCGTACAATAATGATCAAATGTTTACCGATTGGGACCAGTCGCTCGACATCGATTCCACCCCTGGCGGTCGAATTTTGTCTTTCTATACCTTCTGTGCTTCGGGCAAGTGTCCACTTACTTTGCCCAGCTGCACCTGCACCACTACCTCCTGTGCGAACGTAACAGCGAGCTGCCAGATTCAGCAAAACTGGTGTGACATGGGCTATCCACAGAATGACGCCCAGACGCCTCGCGCTGTTGGAAACGGCGTGGCCTGGATTAACGTGGGGGCCGCGAGCGGCGCAGGGTTCCTTCGGGACAGTGAACTTGAAGAAGGCACTATTAACCATGCAATCTTTGTAACTACCGCCTGCGTGGGAGGATCTTCTTTCCCGTCCAACACCGGGGCTATGCTATGCGCCGACTCAACAAATGCGATCAATAACGGAGCCCTCGTTTATGTAGATTCCAGCTACAACTGCTCGTCGCTCCCTGGCTGGCAGAAGCCAGTGTGTGTGGCCCTCCAAACTTATGGAGGATATGTCGCAGCCACTACCGGAGGGAATTACAGCGGGCTGGGCATGAATGCGATCGAGGGCCAGATTGCTCAACACCTGGCTGGAGCCAGCGATCCCACTCCATTCTTCAGCTATCTAAGTGGCTTCTCAAGCAGCGACTATGCGCAAGGCGTATATTGCACTGGTTCGCCCGTGACACGATGCAATGTCTATCCCGTGCAAAACATGCCAGGGCTCATCACGGGGGATTCAGCCAACGGCTACAAACCGCACCTGCATGTGGCGGACCCCTGTGTTCCCAAGACAATGGCAGGTATAAAGGCCGCCTGCACAGGATCGCCGGGGGACTAAAGGGCGACGGTCAGTTCGCCCTCACACGGCTTTGCTGCTTAACACTACGCTTGCTGGCTGAGGATTTTGACTTGGGGCAAATAATTCGGCGTACAGATGTACCGCAGCAAATGTAAGAAACGGATATACGGGCATGACATACCTAAGCTCCGGCAAGCCCACTAGTGGTATTAGGACGAAATATAAAACCAACAAGGAGAGTGTCATGCTTAATTGGGCATGACTTCTCCTCCAACGCCAAATCTGCAACGCTCCCGCGGGCACGATTAACAGGGAGCACAATCCAAGAACGGTTTGTCGATGGGCAAGGCCGTTCTCAGTGCCGTACCACAGGCGGCCAAATTTCCAAGCCGCAAACGGAAGTAGTGACCACGGTTCCTGTTCCATGCGCAGCCGATAATTACGCAACCCAAGAGATAAGAGCCAACGCTGGTGTGAGGTTGCTTTCGCGTCTGTCGGCTTCACAAGTCCATCCTGAGCGGCCTCGCGAACTAAGTTGGGGTAAGCTCCCAACTTTCCTCGTATCGTAAAATATTCGCTTCGCGACCCCTGAAGAAAAAATGATCCGAAGCCCGTCTGAACCACGATTGGCTCGCCCAACACCTTGAGATTGCGGAGAGTCCATGGAGCAACCACCAGACACATGCCTAAAAGCAAGAGTGCGGACTTCACCAGACCCTTGCTGACACCTCGCAAACACGCCATCGCGAAAAAACCGACTGGCAACAACAATGTGGTGCCGCGTATCAAGCTCGCCACGCCGAGCGCCAGACCGGCGGCAAACGAAAGTCGCAAACCTCTTGGGGCGGCCAGGCCGAAAATCCAAACTACTATGCTCAGCACCAGCAACGCGGTGAACAGAGTCTCCGATGTAATCCAAGTGGAGATCACAACCGCGGGAGGAAACACGAGCCAGAGAACGCCCGCCCAGAATCCCGCCGCGATCGAAGTCACCCGTTTGCCCAGAGCCAGCAGAAGCAGAGCCACGCAATTATCAACCAGGATCTGCAGGCAGACGACAACCGCGAGATACCGCTCGCCAAAGAACGCTTTGGTAAGTGCCAAAAAGACCGGGTAGCCCGGAGCCTGGCTGCTATACATAAGGCTGCCAGAGTCGTTAAACGTCCCGGTTGTGAGAAGGCGGTTAGCCGCAGGGAGATAGATATTCGCGGCGTTATCTCCAACATACGGACGCTGCAACCCGCTGCTGCAAAGTACTAAAAAGACGGCGACTTTACATGCTGTTATACAACTCAGCGTTAGGGCCGCGAGCCCGCCACTGCGCGTCAAATCAATCATCCAATCATTTCGAAGCACGGCTCGCATTTTAACAGTTGGGGGCACTCGCACCCGGAGCGGTCTGTTCGCCCACCGGAGTGCGGCTCCAGCCCGCGAACCATCCTACGGCCGTGCCAGCCGCGTAACTGGCATGCATGGTCCAGAAGACGACCACAACACGCCAGAAGCGGAACGACGGCGCGGCTTGCAGCCCCGCTACGACGGAGGCAAGAATATACGACCCTGCCAATATGAAAAATGCAGGCTTCGCGAAAAACACTCCCATGGCACTACATGCTACAAGGACAAGTAACAGCAAGAACAATCCAAATGGAGCCAAGTGCCGAAGTCCAAATGGGAAACTGCGCTTGCGCAGAATGGTGGCTGAGACCCACCAGCCATTATGGAACATCTGCGACGATAAGCCCGACAGCGTGAGCCTGGGGCGGTAAGTCGCCCGCGCTTCAGGGAAAAAATATAGTTTGAGTCCATGCTTGCGGATTCTTGCATGATACTCATTATCCTCACTGCGACCGAGCGACTCGTCGAACAAACCTATTTTCGAAATGATCTTACGATCGTACAGCGGCAGACCTACCGTATCGGTGAATCCACCCTGTGTGCCTAGACGATAGACTGCATTGCCGACGCCGAACCGCGAACATTGCGCTATCGCGATCGCTTCACTCCATGGATCGCCATTTACGGCGACCGATTCCCTGCGCCCTCCGATGGCCGCCACTGACGGATTGGCTTGCTGAAGCGCAAGTAGCTGTTGCAAACAAGACTGGACATAGTCGGATTCCAGCCGGCAATGCACGGCGTCCACGCGCAAGAAGTATGGTCCTGTCGCATCACGAATGCCAATGTTCCAACCACAGGACTGAATCAGGCCAGGATTGTCCAGCAGGCGAATGGCGAGATTCGGCGCGGTTCGTGCATACTCCTCGACTAGTGCTCGGGTGCCATCAGACGACATCCCATCTACAACCAAGACTTCGAGCGGTGAGTAGCTCTGTTGACGAATGGAATCGAGCGCGCCCCGGATATCATCGCGCCCATTTCGCACAACGATGATTATGCTCACGAGAGCGCGCTCTGTATGCATTGGGCTCGTACCACGTTTCAACGGTTCATCCAGCATCGGCGCCATAAGAATGGAAACTTTAGAACTTGTTCCGATTTCTAAGTTCGCAACTACCAGTCGTCAAAGATAGCGATGGTGCTGCCCCTTCAGCGGAGCTGTCCCAGAGGCGTCTTCGCACTTAATGGTTCGTTGGGACGAGCGCTACGAGTTTTCGTGGAGCTGCTCGTTACGTCCTGACCACCTAGCGCCGGCTGGGCGGCCGTCGCGGTAGAGGCTTGCTGTCGCGGAGTGACGATGACAGCCCTCAAGTCCGCCGCCAAAGCTGGGGTAAACTCCGCCGCTCCTTGCGCGTTCAGATGGATAAGGTCCGAATAGTCCGAACGGGGGAGACTGCCAGGCGGCATTGGAATCAGCACCGGTATGCTCTGCACCTGTGCCGCTCTTACAACAATGTTCTCCCCGGAGTCGTCGATTGCTGGTGGAATTGCAAAGACAAACATGGCGCCGTATTCTTCGCAGAGCTGGCGCGTTTGTTTGAGCCTTTCACCACTGATTTCCGCAATCCCGTTATTATCGGGGACGCTGGAGGGGACGTGGAAATGGTGGGTCAAAGATGGCAAGTCAGGCATAAGTTTGCCCAAAATCCAGGATCTGGTCTCGGCACGGGTGCCAAAGAAATAGCTCAGATTGTCCAGAGCCAACACACTTAGCCGGTTTCGGTCGGCGCGAAGATCCTTGGCGAACGGCAGAAGATCTTCCCCGTCCACAAGCATCTGCGCGGAGTAATCTCCTGCAGTCCAGTTGGAAACCAGCTGCTTCGGGTTTAGCACAAGCACAACTACATCGGGACGGGCCCCTGATTTAAAGAGGCGCCGAAGTCCATAATGCCAATCCAGGTAACCCGTATTTTCGAAAACCGCGCGCTGCAGCTCAAAATCGGAACCGACATTGCGTTGCAGGCTGGGAAAGTCAACTCCGTGCAGCAGCAAAGAGTTCCCAACGACTAATACGGAAGCTCGTCCACGCTGCTTGGCCGAGCGAATTGCAAGCGCAGAATGGTATTCCGTCTCCCGACGCTTCTCTATGCGACTCACGCGGACGAAAAAATAGCCTGCAATGGCCTCCACTGAGCAACAGAAGATTGCGACCAGTGCCAACAGAAGTGCGATATCGGCTTTGGCCGGCTTTCTAGAATTGGAAGTAGATGAAGGCATTGGCTTGATTGGCGGAAAAGAAAGTGATCAGTATCAGCGCGCTACATGCTACCGCGATCCTGGTAAGCGGAGCTCTGTTCTGCCAGAAATACTCTTCCCCGCTTCTCTCCAGTTGATAATCCACCAAGAACAGAGGCACGGCAAAAAGCGCCAGAAATTTGAAGGCTACCCAATATTCCGGCTCCCATGAGAATTTTGCCAATCCTCCCAAGAGAGCAAGCGCGGCGCCGACCGAGTCTGCCCTGAAAAAAATCCATCCCAGGCAAACCAGGTGGAAGAAGAAGATGCGGCGGGGCCACGTCCAGTCAATTCGCAGTGATGCAAGCTTTCTTGCAAGACTGCTTTGGGTTAGCCTTCGCTCGATCGCAAGCGCGGTCCCGTGAAGCCCACCCCAGACGACAAAGGTCCAATTGGCACCGTGCCACAAGCCTCCAAGCAGCATGGTCAAAAGCAGGTTGCGATAGGTTTTGTATCCCGGCTTCGAGCTGCCACCCAGAGGTATGTAGAGATAGTCCCGCAACCAGGTACTTAGGCTGATGTGCCATCTGCGCCAAAAATCCCTCATCGAGGTCGCGAGGTACGGCTGGCGAAAGTTAACCATGAAATGGAACCCGAGCAATTGCGCACTACCGCGGGCGATGTCGCTATAACCGCTGAAATCGCCGTATATCTGCCAGGCGAAAGCATAGGTCCCAATTGCGAGTAGGCACAAATTAGGCTGGCCAAAGCTGCCCGAGAACACGTTATTGGCTAATAGAGCGCAGTTATCCGCAATCACACATTTTCGGAACAAGCCGGAGAGAATCAATAAGATTCCATCAAAAAAATGATCGCTCTGGAAGGTCCGATTACCCTGCACTTGGGGCAGCAAATGACTCGGCCTTTGAATCGGTCCAGCAATCAGGTGCGGGAACAGGCTAATAAAGAGCGCGTAATCGATAAACGATTCCGCAGCTGGAAGCTTTCGATTGTAGACGTCCACAATATAGGCGACCTCCTGAAACGTGTAAAAGGAGATCCCCGGTGGCAACAGGATGCGGAGGAACGGTCTCGAAGCGCGCATCCCAGCTGACCCGATCACGTGGGCGAATGAATCTACGAAGAAATTGAAATACTTGAAGACTCCTAAGATTGCAAAGTTAATCACCAACGAAAAGATAAGCAGCGTGCGCCGGACTGAGGAATTTTCACTTTTCGAAATCGCTCGGGCGATAAAGAAATCGATTGTGGTGCTGGCAATCATCAGCAGCAAGAAACGGTAGTCCCACCACCCATAGAACAGGTAGCTTGCTGCCAGCAGGAATAGGTTCTGGCCTTTTCGCCCTAGCCGCCAATAAACTAGCACGACCAAGACGAGGAAGACGATGTAAGCTGGAGTATCAAACCACATCTGGCTTCAAAGCGCTCCACAACCGCGAGTTAAATACATCCATTGGCTTGCGAAATTATCGAGCGAGATTTTCATCTGCGCAAGACGAAGCCGCCCGCCCCGTGATACGCTGATGCCCCGTAGGGGTAGCTCATTTGATGATCGGAGCACCTGCATTCGGACTCTGGAGTGAACGATAAAGATGAACTGGCGTTACAAAGCCCGGTTGCAGAACATCATCGCGGCGTTACCGTTCTCGGACGCGATCTATTACGCGGCTCAGCGTTGCGCGGGCGACCTGAGAAAAAGTCGCTTCGATCCCATGGAGTGGTTTCAGGTTACGGGCCGAGCCTTAGAACGATTGCGCTCTCAGGGATTTTCCATTGCCGGCAAGAACGTTTTGGAAATAGGCACAGGACGTGCGCTTGGAGTTCCTACTGCCCTGTGGCTATGCGGCGCCAACAGAACCGTTACCGTCGATCTGAATCGGTATTTATCGCCAGCGCTGGTTTTGATGTGCAATCGCTATCTCGCCCAAAATGCCCATAAAGTACGAGAACTTTGGGCTGGTTCACTCGACGACAAGCTTTTCCAGGATCGTATGCGGCAACTCCAGGGTTTTAGCGGCGGCATGGATTCATTTCTGCGCTTAATTGATACCGAGTACCTTGCACCTGCCGACGCCAGGCACCTCGACATTGCAGACAATTCGTTCGATCTGCATTTTTCCTACGCTGTATTTGAACATGTGCCGGCGCCGGAAATCAGCGCTATCCTCAAGGAAGCGAAGCGCCTACTTCGCCCCGGCGGCCTCCTCCTGCACAGTATTGACTTGTCGGATCACTTCGCTTACGGCGACGACTCCATCACCAAGATCAACTTCCTGCAATTCAGCGATCAGCAATGGAGTCGCTGGGCCGGCAATCAGTACATGTATCACAATCGATTAAGGGCCACAGATGTGTTTAAGCTTTTTGAAGATGCGGGGGTGCGAATCGCGCGCAAAGGCGAAACCCTGGATGAGCGCTCACTGGAGGCACTGAAACGGGGGTTTTCGCTCGACTCTCAATTCGTAGGTGCAGCTCCCGAACAATTGGCAATCACCAATGTCAGTGTGATGGGCCATTTTGCGGATCCAGAGAAAACCGATGCGACGGGCGTTCAATAGAACGCCCTTTTTGGTCGAAACAGCGAACATTCGGGAGTTCACTCACACTCTGGCCGGTTGCTTCACATTTCCTTCAACGCTTGTGGGGCGGACATCGGAACGTATATAGCGATGCTTTCCGTTGGGCGACAGTGGGATCGAATCAGTTATGCGGACGTGAACCTTGATTCTTCCCTTCGAATCAAAACTTCTAACTTGTTCGACAATCTGCTGAATCGATCTTTCACGCGCGGAGGGGTCGCCCGGTCCCGGCACGATCCATAGCGTGATGGAGTCAGGTTCGGTTTGGTGAAATTGGAACGTCGAAATTCCGTGCGCAACATCCATCACACGCACAAACAGCATCCCATGCGCGAAGCGACCATCCGGAAGTATGAAGTGGTCAAACGTGCGGCTTATGTCGAGTTCCATCAATGGAAACTGGTTGCCACAATCGCACACGCCGTCGAGCAACTCTCCGCAATCTTCATTTCTGTATCGAATAAATGGCATCACCTCATTGCGAAGCGACGTAACAACGAATGCGGAAGGCTGTCCTGGCAGCACCCCAGTACGGTCCGTTTCGAGCACTGCGTTGTCAACATTCACGTGCATGCGGCCCCTCGGACACGAGCAAGCAATACTGTGAATTTCGGAACTGCCATACATATCGAAAAGCGGGCCGGCAAATACCCTTGAAATTACCTGCCGTTGTTCGGGATAAAGCTTTTCTGCTGTAGAGACTACCGCGAGCACAGGGTAAAGTTTTTCTCCTACGCTTTCAACGTGGGTCGCAAAGCGGAAAATTGCCGAGCTGTAGCCAAAGACGATCTTCGGTTTAATTCTCTTCCATTTTGCAATCCAGCGATCCATCTGCTGCGGACCAGAGTGAAATGCATCAAACTGGTACATCCGGCGAAGGTTTTGGCGCAATTCAAACTCCCATTCGGACATGGCAGCGAGTTCTCTGTCTCCCCAGAAATACGCAACCATATCGCCCGGCCTCCAACCTGACTGCAACCAGTTCCGGAAGACGGCCGCTTCGCATATGTCGATTTCATGACGCGTGCGGTAAAACTTTAGAGGAACTCCGGTCGATCCACCGCTGTGCACAGTTATTAACTTATCCTTCGATACATCCTCGCGGACGAAATCGTCCAGCCTTTGCCGAATCGTTTCCTTGGTCAAGATGGGAAGCGCAGCGAAGTCCTTGAGATTCCGCACATCGCGCGCCCGAATTCCGAGCGAACGAAACATCTCCCGATAGTATGGAACGTGGGCTTCCGCGATAAGTAATATTTGAGAGAGCCGCTCAAATTGTCGTTGCAACATCTCCGGCCGGGACTTGTAAGGCTCGGGCTGGATTGTTCTCAAAAGGTCGAGAGTCTTTGAGCCACGCACACGGTGAGTGACTCTGAGCAAAAGCCGGCCAGCAATAGTCATATTTGGGCTCACAGAGGTTGTCGCTCGTCTAATCTTTCGGAGATCCTGTGCAGGCAGCCGGGACTCCCGCCATCTTCTTCGGAACGCACGGATCCACCACATGGAGATGCGGTCTGAAGCCGCTCCCCGAATCTCCTGTGATCAGTCCCGGCATGTTTTGCACGGGATACACATTGCATCGGTTCACGGGCGAACCCGTGCAATACACGCCTTGCGTGTACTTTCGATTTGAAAAACCATTCAGGTAGCTGAAGAATGGAGTGGGATCGCTCGCTCCGGCCAGGTGTTGGGCAATCTGCCCCTCAATCGCATTCATGCCGAGGCCGCCGTAGTCTCCACTCGTAGTAGCCGCGACGTAGCCTCCATAAGTCTGTAGTGCCGCACACACTGGTTTCTGCCAGGCCGGAAGTGAAGAACAGTTGTAGCCGGAATCTATATAGACCAATGCCCCATTATAAATGGCGTTGGTATTGGTTCCCACGTTTCGGTCGTTCGTGCACAAAAGAGCCCCGGTATTTGACGGAAAAGAAGCTCCGCCAACACAAGCCGTGGTAACAAATATGGCGTGATTGACTTGTCCGGCTCCAGCACAGGTTGGCCCACCGCAAATCTCCTCCGCTCGCAGAAGGCCGACGCCACTGGAGGCTCCCACGTTAATCCAGGCCACGCCGCTACCAACTGCTCGTGGGGTATTCGTATCATTTTCCGGATAGCCCACGTCACACCAGTTTTGCTGAATCTGGCAGGTCGCCGTTGCGTTTGCGCAGGATGTAGTCGTGCAGGCGCAATTCGGTAAGCTCAAGGGACAGCTTCGACCGGGGCAAAAGGTATAGAAGGACAGAATCCGGCCACCAGGCGTATGGTCAATGTCGAGCGACTGGTCCCAATCGGTAAGCATCTGATCGGTGTTGTTGGAAGCGAACTGAGCCTGACGGGTGAGATGAAAATACTTTCCGACGGGATTGTTGTCGTTTTGAGCTGGTGCATGAGCACACGCGGTAATTTTGTAAATGGGATCAGATTCGCTGGAGTAATAGAAGACTTTCTCACTTGAACAGGTACTTCCTTCCGGTGTCGTGGTTAGGCAACTCACCGGTCCTCCCGGGAAATCTTCTGCATGATAGACATTTCTGATAACGGCATCCGAGTTCGCGATCAGGGGCGGATTCGGAGGCAAAGGCTTCGTCCAAATCGAATCAGGATAGAACTGCATGGTGACGGGTTGTTGCTGGGTAGCCGTAAAAACCTTTGAAGCCTGACCATTGCGGGTTATTGTAGAGACTTCTTTGGGCGGCTGAGCAACTCGATCTCCGGCTTGCTGTTGCCTGTCAGTACTGCCACTCTTTTGTTCCAATCCGGTCCGCCGGTCGGCGTTACTGCAACCAGCAATCAGAACTACGCCTATTACTAAGAGTCGACTTGAGAAAACACGACCGAAGACTGTCGCAGACGCGCGTGAGTGCAGACCAAATAATCGCATCGTTCAGTAACCTTTTTGGTATGATCCGCTCATCGAGATCGTTTCGGCGGTTTGGGATATGCGATTTGCGAGTCAGCTCACCAACAGACATTTGGCTGCCGCAAGAGCTCTGCGCTGGATGGGGATCGACGGGCGCAGAAACGCTTTCTCCTCGCCAGATTGCCAGATCGAGGAGAATTCAGAACAATGCCACGGCTGCTCTTTATCACCTACGCGTACCCACCACGGCCCGTTGCCGGTTCGATTCGGGCGGGAGGTCTGGCCAAATACCTTCCCCATTTCGGTTGGGAGGTCGTGATACTGACCGCCAAATTCCCCGCAGGCCCCCGTCCCGCGGCTCCGGTTGTAGAAACCGAATACCAGAGTGTTATAGCGGAATGGAAAGCGAGATTCGGAATGGATCCCCGCCGTGGTCTCCACGAACGGCTAAATCTATCGCAATCTTCGAAGCCAAACTCAAATCGGTTTCACACGAATTTAATCGAATTTGTGCGGGCCCTAATCGCTTTTCCCGACGAACACAAGGGCTGGATTCGGTTCGCAGTAGATGCATTGTCGAATTTGACTCCCGGCCAGCGCCCGGACGTGATCTTAAGCTCCTCACCACCAGTCTCCTGCCATCTGATCGCGGCGCAGGCACAACAGCGTTTTGATCGACCGTGGGTCGCCGACCTGCGAGACCTGTGGGCAGCAACCTTGTCGGGACCACAGCGCCTTCTTCGCCCCAGGCACAAACTGCTGGAGAGAAAAACGCTCGGCATGGCCAGCGCCCTCGTGACGGTATCGACTCCATGGGCCCATTCCCTTCAGACGAAGTTCCCGTCAACGCCGGTATACTCAATCACGAACGGGTTCGATCCAGATGACTTTCCTCCCCAGCCGAAAAGGCTGACAGAATACTTCTCCCTGACCCACACGGGATATCTCTACGAGGGGAAGCGCGATCCTACGCTTCTGTTCGAAGTACTGCGCGATCTGATAAGCGAAGGCGCTGTCCACAGCGCCGACATTCGTGTCCGGTTCTATGGGCCACCCGAGTTCTGGCTGTCCGCCCTCGTCGAGCATTATGGGCTGAAGGAAGTCGTCGAGGTTGCGGGGATCGTACCGCGAGAAGAAGCGCTGAGACGTCAGGGGGAATCCCACGTTCTCTTGCTTTTGGGCTGGTCCGATCCGAGGGAAATCGGCCAACATACTGGAAAACTGTTCGAATATTTTGGTTCTGCCAGACCCATACTCGCGCTGGGGGGGGCTGAGGGGGTCTTGACTGAAACGCTGAACGAGACCGGCACTGGCGTTCACATCCGCGACAAAGAGCGATTGCGCCAATATCTGGTGTCATCCTATGCCGAGTTCAAAAGCAAGGGCTACATTTCGTACCATCCCAATGAGGATGCTGTCCGGCAGTACACACATCTTGAAATGGCGCGCAAATTCTCCGAAGCACTAACTGCGGTCCTCAAGGACTTCAATGCTCAGCGATTCAGCCAGAAGCACGCAGCTCCACAAGCCGGGGAAGTCGCTGCTTCTTGAGGGAAATCGTCTCCGGAAAATCGGGACATAAGGTCAGCGACTATCTCGCTCTATTGTTTGACCTCGGGCTGACCCATGCAGGCGCACGCTTATGGCGTGTTTCACCTCGAGCGAGTGTCCCAGCGAGACCAGGACTTTCCACATGGCGAACAGCTGCGCCAGGAAATACAAATGGTAGAGCAGGATCGACCTAAGGGGAGCATGGAATCGTTTGACTTGCCAACCCCGGTAGGCAATTGTCAGAACCGGGGCCAAATTGACTAGGACGACGAGCAGCGCGATCCTCGTGACGAGCGAAGAATGAGAGCCAACGAGATTGACCACCGCCGCCACCCACAACAGAACATAAGCGAACAAGGCAAATACCGGCTTGAACAACCATGAGTTCCTCAACATTCCCAACATTCCCATACTGCGCCATGCATTCTTGAGGAAGAAGACGCGAAGGCTCTTGTCGCCCCCGGCGTGAAAAGCGCGCACACAATGAGCTTGATACACCTTAAACTCGGCGGCGTTCAGCCGGGCGCCCAAATCCATATCTTCGCAGCTGATCATGTTTTCATCGAAACCACAAACCGCCAGGAAGGCCGTCCGCCGAATCACGAGATTGCCGGAGGTGATGAACTTTACCAAGCCGTCGGAACTTGGCGTGTGAATTAAGTACCATGTCCTTTCGATCCAGTGGCAGCTATCATCCAACCCATATTCGGACCCGGTTGCATCCGCGTTGGTGCGTTGCAATACGGCCAGGGCTTGCTCAAAGTAATCGGGTATCACTGTGCAGTCGGAATCGATAAACACGACGAATTCACCTTCAGCCAAGGCCGCGCCCCGATTCCGCAAGGCCCCAACCGGCAAGCCGCGAATCTGCTGAATGCGAGCTCGATCTCCGTACTCCCTGAGCAGGATTTCGTACGAGCCATCGACAGATCCGTTGTCGAGAACGATCAACTCCGCGTTGGGATATCGTTCGATAGCTCTTAAAATAGAGTCCAGGCAAGCACGCAAATGCTTCTTTGCATTGAGCACCGGGACAACCACGGAAAATCTGTTCTTCGTGTTAGTGTTCATCGAATAACCGTCATACAGGCATCTCTAGGGCAGCCACCCATGGTTTCGTCATACATTTGAAGCAAGAAACGGGCCCGCGCATGTGGGGAGTGTTGTCTGTCAACTCGTTCGCGTGCATTCCGCACCAGGGCTTGCGATAATTGCGCATTTGACAATACAAGAATGATCGCGGAAGCCATTGCATCGGGGTCATGTGGCCTTACGAGCAACGCTGTCTCTCCGTTCGTCGCAATCTCCGGTATGCCTCCCACGGAAGTCGCAACCACGGGAACACCGGCAGCCATGGCCTCTAGTAACGCGTTAGGCGACCCTTCGCTTGACGAAGAAATCGCCAGAACGTGTGCGCTGGCATAATAAGGGCGGACATCGCTCACGTGCCCGATAAGTTTCACTCGTTCTTTTAGTCTGAAGGTGCTTATCCCTCGCTCAAGCCGCTTCCGCTCTGGTCCGTCTCCTACGATCAATAACTGCACGAGTAAATCCGGCCGCAACTGATGAAGCTTATCCATTGCCGCCACAAGGTCGTTAAAACCCTTTTCCTTCGAGAGGCGGCCCACTGCAAGTACGACATGACCGCCGCTGCCACCCGTTCCGTTTGGTTGAATCTGGTTTTCCCGGCTTCGGCCTAGCCAATCGAGCGATATGCTGTTGTGCAATACCCTGACCCGAGACACCGGAACACCCCGCGACGAGAGTTGTCTCTTGAACGGCTCGCAGACTGTGACGACTCGGCGGGGCACTCTTAGAGACCATCGGTCGAGTTGGTTATAGGCCAGGGTCCTCCAGGCATCGGTGGTGTACCCGTGGTGAAATGCGATCCAACGGCAGTGCCGCCAAACCTGAGAAATACGCACCAGAAAGTGCGATTTTACAAAGTGAGTTTGAATGATATCGGGGCTTACGCGTTTGACCAACTTGCGCAGCGAACGGAGTACCTGCGGATCAAACGGGAAGCGCTCGTAGAGACAATGCACCTCCAGACCGGTCGCCTTCGCCGCGGCGAGAAGCTGATTCGATTCATCATCGATCGCGAAATGATTCCCCCTTACGAAGACGGCAACGATAACCTCGACACGAGGACCCGCCTCCAAACTCCTCGACACACCGCAGAATTCAAGCAGGTTCTTGGCGGGACCAGTTACGGTCGTGCCTTCGAGAAGGACTAGAAGTCGGATTGCAGGTCCTGACTGGAAATCACTCATGGAAAGAGGTTGCGCCGGCAGAGGAAGAAAAGTGAAACCCGCTATACATTTGAGGGCTGCGTGTCATATTGCAAACAGATATCTTCGCTGATATGCTCCAGGTCCCGGCCCCGCAAGTAATCCCGCATGGTGGTACCGGTGCATTCCGAATCGATATTGGGAGCGCCCCGGTGTCCCAGAACGTCGTCGAGATGCACAGTCCGGAAGTCGATGCTGAAGCGCGTGCGTCCTGACGTATTTGGAACGGTGGAGTGCATCTGGGCGCCGGAGAAAAGAAGAATGCTTCCCGCAGGGGCTACGAAGCGAACCTGCGGATCGGGATCAACGGGCTCTTCAGCCTTCGGTTGCTTGCGCGTGTCGGTCTTGACGTGCTTTGCCGCATCTTTGCGGCTCTCACGGTTCCACAAGTCATAGTTGTAGTCGCGGGAACCATTGCGGACCGGCTTGCTCCAGTAGCGCGGATGAAAAGCCATGGTGTTCTCCCGCTCGATGTCGAAAACAGGGATCCACCAATTGATCTGGCAAAAGGGAGCGGAATACCAGGTGTCGCGGTGCATGTGAAAGGCATAGGCGATACCCGCAGTGAGATAGTTGTCACTGGTGGCCGTTCTCAGCCGGGGTACATCGAAGTAGGTCTTTTCTAAATCGCATTTCAGTTCCTGAAGGATGCCCCGGATGAATTCTTTGGACTTTGGGTGATGGATGAACTTCGGTTTCAGTTCGCCCAACAGCGCCGCATATTCCTCCACGGGCATGGAAAACTGTGCGGTCTCGGGATCCAACGATCCAAAGGCCTGACCAACCATTTCCCTGGCGAACTCGCAGAGGGCGAGGGAGTTCGCGGTGGGCGTGTAGACGAACAACTCTCCGTCGTAGAGGCGCTTCCGCCGCACTTCATCGCTGACTGATGCGTTAAAGAACATTGAATCCATTTCGACCTCCCCTAATAATGCGATGCTTCTTTTTCTGACTCTGTTCCCAAGCTCCGTCTGGTCGTCCAATTTCAAGCTTGATATTCGGCGAGCAGATGATGACGCAATAACAACCGTGCGGCCTCCGCAATCACGGCAAACTCAATTCCAGATTTCTCAGCGATGTCGAGCAGGCTGGAGTTGCCGTCAGCTGTGTTGAGCACCCACAACATGGCAAATTCGAGTTGCTTCGGATGACTGCCCCCCATTGCGCCGTAAAGACCCCGTTTGCCAAGCTGTGGCTCGCACTTCGGATTCTGGTTCAGGTAAGTGCGGTTATTTTCGAGGATGTTGAAGATTGCCAGACATCTCGAAAATGTATCCGCAAGAGCCGCAGAATCGACAAAGCTGAGGTTGTCCGCAGACGTATGATACTCAGGAAAACGCCCGTGGGGAGTGCGCATGAGACAGCCCACCGCAAGATTGAAACCGGGCGAGCAGTATTGGCGCTCATCGTACCCGTAGGGCGAGAATTCCTGAATCTCGTGCTGCTGGCCGGAGTGTTCAAGCACATGGGAGGCGGCGCGATCGATTTCCGCATCACCTCTCCGGCTCTTCTTATAGGCCAGGCCTCCGCGATCTCCAACGCAAGTGAGCACGAGTCCGTGCTTGATACTGCGGGCACGCTCTTCGTTCAAACTGAGCCAGGTAATCGACCCGATAGTGCCGGGAATGAAAAGGAAACGGTAAGAATATCGAGGCGATGCGCTGCTCAGGTGTTTGGCCAGAAATGTCGCTACCGCCACGCCCGAAAGATTGTCGTTACACAACGATGGATGGCAAGAGTGGCACGAGATCAGAACCTCATCAGCGATCTGGCCTCGGACGTAATACTCGCCCAAGGTCAAATGACCATCCTGCAGAGTTGAGTCGATGCACACCTCATATTCACCATTTTCCAGACGCACGAAATCGCGATGCGAAAGACAGAAACCCCAGTTTTCCGTGTAGTAGGAAGTGCGATAAGGAATCAGGTCGGGCTGCTCGGGAAGAGAATGGAGATGTTTCTTCAACTCGTCCAAACCCATTTTGCGGTGTACCGGGACGCTGTAGCTCACTACGTGAAGATTGTGTTTCCTGAAATCAATGACGCGCTCGCCCTGCGCATTCTTTACCCAGGCATCACGAATATTCCACTCCTTGGGGACGGTCCAATCAAAAACCGCAGTGCCGCTTGGAACTTCGTGGATAAGCAACGGAATTTCCTGGCGCAGCCGATTCATGGTCTGCCGAAAGCCTTCGCCGGTGATGCTGCGACAGATGGGATAGATCTCTTCCACGAGCCGGTACATATCCCGTCCCACTTCGGCTGGATCGATCCGGCTTTGAAGCTCCGAAATGTTGATAGCCTGTGTCGGTATCATGTGAGGATTGAAAGACGATTCCAGTTCGGTCAGCGAGCCGAGGCCGGGTCAGTGGTCAACACGTAGTAATCAGAACTGCCCACCTTTTGCCAGCCCGTGGTGCGCGCGCTGGCGGGCGCTTTGTAGGCCACAATCGCTTTCACGCCCGCGTCGTGGAAGGCGGCGATTACTTTGGCCTGCGTCGTCGCATCAGCCCCCCAGAACGCGGGAACATCCTGAAACGACATGTCGGCCACAATAGTCATTTTGGCCAGCCTGGCCCAGTACTTATTGCTTTCGTCCTCGGGCGCTTGCAGATATCCGAGACTGTCCCCCGGATGGAGCCCGACTCTTTGCAGATGGTCAGCCACATCCGAGTCATTATGGTCGAAGAAAGTGCGCGCATGTACCTTTTTCGCGGTTTGGAGCGCGTTGTAAGACAGATCAACCGCCAGAGGCAAAGAAAAGACGATGGCCATCGCCAGCGACAGGGATGCTAGCTGCCGAGAATTCTCCTTCAAATGCAAAAGGTACAGCTCGGCAAAGAGTCCGGCCCACAGCAGGGGAAGGAATGGGGCTGTATATCGGTTCTGCACCAAGCCGTGGGAGATTGCGTACAGGCCAAGTGCAGTCACTGCCGGCAAAATCAGATACCAGGCAGTCAGCACCTCTTTGATGCGGCGGCGACCCGCCAAGATGAGAAATAGCGCCCCCACCAGCAACGCGCCCTGCCGCTGCACGATGGTGAAATAGCCAACGAGGCCATGTTCCAGGGTACGCAACTGCTGCTTAACGTGAAATGGCACCCTTGCGCCCTCATACCAGTACGACGGATCGTCCCAAAGCGGGTAGCTTCCTCTGAAAGGTGCGCGGAATTCGAAGACATGGGGTGAGGCGAAGAGGTTACGCATGGGGTGGACTTGGGTACCTTCGCCCGATGCCGGATTCCACGGGAACGGATAGCCGTAGTCGTTGAACCCTTCGCTCGCGAACCATAGATAGTTCAACTTGCCCACATCGCTGTAATCAAACCTGTGCTTGGCCTGCGAAAGCATCAGAATCCACGGGCTCGAGATCAGAAAGAAAACTCCCAAAGTCAGCGCCAGGCGAGGCAGAATGCTTCTTTTCTTCTTCGCGCTCAAGAACGCCACGCCGAGAAAAACAAACGTCAGCGGGAACATGATCGCTTTAATCAGATAGCCAATGGCACAAACGGCGCCGAGGCCTGCGAACAAGCCCCAGTTTAAGCTCCCGTCCTTGATCCGGACGAGAATTCCACTCACGAGCATGACTGACGCAAACAGAGCGAGGTCAGGGGATACAAGATTCACGCCGAGGAATTCGACGGCAAAAAACGAGAACAATGCGAAGCCCAACAGAAACCACGAACGTCGCGGCAGCTTATGTTCCGCACCCATCGCAGCCGCGCGGCGCTCCACCGACCGGGTGAGTTCTCTCCAGAAGAAGGCAAAGGAAAACATGGCGCAGATATACAGCAGAAAATTCAATCCGCGAATGACGACTGGCTCCCAAAAAGCGGACGGGTGAGAAAGACCGAGCGCAGATGCAAGCAATACTGGGTACGCCGGGCTCCAGCAACCGTTCGCAGCCGTTTGCCAATCGTGATTCCGCCATGCATCGGATAGATCCAGGTAAGAAACCCCGTCATCACCCACCGACAGCACGCCTCCGTGCCAGACGGAGAGCAGCCCTATGGCGAGAGCGACCACCAGCAATGCCGCCAGAAACAGCCGAGGCGAAGCAGTTGCGGATCGCGCAGGCAGCGGCGCGGGCGCCGCGGGACGCACTGCTTCCGGCTGTGTCTTAATAACTACCGCCATTTCAGAATGAATGATTTCGGACATCGGTTGAAGCAGAGTGCCGCCAGTGGCGGTATCGAAGCCGGAATGGCCGTAACATCCGCGCAACAACGTAGCGCAGGTCTCGCACTAAGCGAGGCGCGTTGTCACGCAGCCAGCGCAGCATCTGGAAGTAGCAAGCGAAACGATCTTTCCAGCCCAAGGGGCTTCGGTGGATGGCCAGCACGTATTCTCCGAACTGGCGGTAGTGCGGGAAAACCATCAGGAAATGACGGTCCGGATTGAGCCGCTCCATCCTTTCCTGCCGGCTGGGAAACTGTTGTGTCATCTGCTGCGCGTGTTTGCGGTGAAAGAAAAGACTATCCGGGAGCTGAACGAATCTTCCGTAAAGGGCGACTTCGGCCAGCATGCAACGGTCGGAGTCGGGGAAATCGCCGTGAACTGAGGTCCGCTTGAGCACACGCGCGCGCATGACGCCGAACATACTTAGGCAGTTGTGGTCCATCCGGATCAATTCCCTGAAGCGCAGGTGAGCATAAGGTAAGTCCGCACCCAGCACCTGTTCCTTGGGCACCATGGATTGCCCTTGCCCGTCGATTTCGATCGATTTCGAGTAACAGAGTACGACATCGGGATTTTGCTCGAGGACCGCAACGCAACGCTCTAAATACTCCGGAGCGAACATGTCATCGTGCGCCGCCCAGAGGAAGTACTCTCCTGCCGATAACGCCACGACTTGTCTGAAATTGAACGTTGCCCCCTGATTTCGTGGGTTGCGATGATAGCGTACTCGCGGGTCCAGTGCGGCATAACGGCGGCAGATGGCTTCAGTCGCATCTCCGGAGGCATTATCCGAGATAATGAGTTCAAAATTCCTGTGAGTTTGCGCCAGGATCGATCCGAGGCTCTGCTCGAGATATTGCTCGGCATTGAAAACCGGCAGGCCAATGCTGACTCTGGGCTGAGCGCCAGCTGAACTAGCGTTTGCCCCAGAGTTGCTTTTGACGTCGACGAAATCAGTTTCTTGCGGAGTCATCTGCGGAAAAATCCGGATAGTTCCGGTCCCGATCAGCGATGATGGGTTCGCGAAGCGGCCATTCAATGCCGAATGCGGGATCATTCCAACGTATGCCGCGGGCATGCTGCGGCGCGTAGAACTCGGACATCTGGTAGAAAATTTCGCTGTTATCCTCCAAGGTCAGGAAACCATGAGCGAAGTCTTCGGGCACATAGAGCATCTTATGATCACGAGCGGTCAGAGTCTCAGCGAGGTGCTGTTTGAAAGTCGGCGAATTCGGACGAAGATCGATGATCACGTCGTAAATGGCGCCCTGAGTGCAGCGCACGAGTTTTGCTTCGGCGAATGGCGCGACTTGATAGTGCATGCCGCGCAGCGTGCCTTTTCTGGTGTTGAATGAGACGTTGCACTGTACCGTACGCGGATTCAAGTTGTATTCCGCAAATTCTTTCTCGCACCATGAGCGAGCGAAAAAACCGCGGTCATCGACCCGTTTCTCCGGTTCAATGATGTAAGCACCCTGGAGCCGGGTTTCCTCAAAGATCAAAGGACCTCTACCCCCGGGATCGGAACTACCAGGCGTCCTCCCCACTCGCGCACGTATGACAGTTGTTGACGGATCTCTTCTTTCAGGTTCCACGGCAGAATCAAGACGTAGTCTGGCTTGGTTTCGCGAATCTTGTCCGGATGAAAAATCGGGATATGGGTTCCGGGAAGAAACTTCCCCTGTTTGTAAGAGCTCCGATCTACCGTGTAATCCAGCAAGTCGGACCGGATCCCACAGTAGTTCAGCAAAGTGTTGCCCTTTCCGGGAGCGCCATAGCCAGCAACCGATTTGCCTTCGCGCCTCACTTGAATGAGAAATTCCAGCAGCTTGCGCTTGGTTTCCTTTACCCGCCCATCGAATTGCGCATAGGTCTCAAGTCGCATGAAACCTGCGGCCACTTCCCGCTCCCGAAGTTCGTGGGCGCGTAGAGTCACCGGTTTGGAGACATCCTCGGCGTGTCGTGCAAAGATACGCAGCGAGCCTCCGTGTGTCGACAGTTCCTCGACATCGAACAGGATCAATCCATGCGCAGCAAAAATCTTTTCTGCCGTGATAAAGGAAAAGTAGGAAAAATGTTCATGGTAGATGGTGTCGAACTGGTTCTCCTCCATTAGGCACATCAGATGAGGGAACTCGACGGTGATGACTCCGCCCGGCGCCAGCAGAATTTTCATTCCCCTGACAAAGTCATTCACATCAGGGACCTGTGCCAAAGCATTGTTAGCTAAAATCAGATCGGCACGCTTACCCGCAGCCACCATCTCGCGAGCAGTCTGTTCGCCGAAGAACTTTACGAGAGTTGGCACTCCCTTTTCAACCGCCACCTGTGCAACGTTGACGGCAGGCTCGACTCCCAGGCAAGGAATCCCTTGCTTCACGAAATACTGCAGCAGGTAACCATCATTACTCGCGAGCTCGACAACGAAGCTGTGACGGTTATACCCAAAGCGTTCTACCATTTGATCCACGTAACTTCGGGCGTGCTGCAACCAGCTATCGGAGTAAGAAGAGAAATAGGCATACTCGGTAAAGATCTCTTCCGGACTGACGTATTCCTGCAGTTGGACCAGAAAGCATTGGTCGCACACAAAAACGTGCAGCGGATAGAACCGCTCCATGCGGTTGAGCTGCCCGGAATCCAGATAGCTTTCGCACAATGGCGACATGCCAAGGTCGACGAAAGTATGGCGCAGGGGAGCGGCGCAAGACCGGCACGCAGCGGCGTAGATATGCTTCAGTTCCGGGCTCGCGGGAGTAGGTGAATCGTTTATCAACTCAGTGGGCATAATATGGTCGAAATTATCGAATTGCGGAGACATCAACGGGCGTCACCGATTGAAAACATTTCCGCGCACATTTGGTTAGGCAACAGGAATTGCTTCTTCGGGTTGAGCCGCTGTCTTAGGCTCTCCCTCTTTGAGTCGTGCGAGAAGTCCAGCCGGCGGCATCCACCCAGTCTCGCGAATGAGCGGGGTGATGTCAGTGTCCGCGTTGCGGTAGACGGAGAGCAAGCGCCGCTTGTTTATCTTCGGACCGCGTCCCAGCAGCTTGGTCAGTACACTCGCGGCTAGCGCGCCTACTCTGGCAGCGAGGTAGGGAACATATAGAACGTGCAACCGTTCGTAAGGGCTCTGTCGGATGCATGCACCGGTATACTGACGCACAGTCGGACTTTCAGGATCTGAAACCACGAACACTTTGCGGGCTGTATTTTCGTTTTCCAGAAGGCGCAACACAGCAGTTGCCAGATCTTCTACATGGAGCATCAGCAGTTTCTTTCCCGGGCTGCCCATGCAAATGAGGAAGTTGCCAAGCTTGGATCCGACTGGAGCGAGGATATCGCGGCCATTGCCTACGAGCAACGAAGGGCGCAAAATCGTCCAGGCGGGAGCACTGTCGCCCATGTGGGCTAACGCAAGATGCTCAGCGCGTGTCTTTCCCAGCGTATAAGCGCCGCGAGTCTCGGGCTTGTCTTCCAAAGAACTGTCTTCGGTAATGCATTCTCCATTTTTAAGGTCATTGAAATTGTATACAGAGAACGAACCGATGTAGATTATGCGGCTTACGCCCTGTTCAGCGGCTGCGTCTGCCACATTTTGCGTTCCTCGAACGCAAGTATCAACCATGGCTTCCGCGCTGCCCTTCATGCCCGCAGCCGCGTGGACAATGACATCCATGCCAGAAGAAGCACTTTGAACATCCTCCAACCGACGAATGTCACCTAAAAATACTTCCACTCCCAATTGCTCCAAGGCAGCCGTCTTGCTCGTAGGACGAGTCAAAGCACGAACATAGTACCCGCTCTCGACCAGCGCCTTGACGACCGCGGTCCCAACGTAGCCACTTGCCCCAGTAACCAAAACCTTTTTCTCACGATGAATCCCCGCCTGTGACGACGGCACGTAGAGCCCGCGAGCCACAGGCTCTTTGTAATCGCTGAAAATCACTTCCTCCGTACGGGTTACGGCGACCGCTAATTCTTGTGAAACCGGGGGCATCGTCTGGCCCTCGATGGCTTCGTAGAACTGGGGGATTAGAACCCGCAACCCCGCGTAGGGAACCAAAGCACCCGAGAGGTAGTTCCAGACATTTCCAACGGTCTGAGTGGAAAGGCGCCAAGACTTCACGAAGTTTGTTGTAACCGTGGTAATGCGGCGGGGCAGAGCGCTGTTCCGAGCGATCAGGAGGGTTTGTGTATCGAAATCGATTTCCGCCGTTCCCTGATCACAGTACACACGGAGAGCATAGCTGGACGGGCGAGGAAGGCAGCTAAGCAGAACCGCGGCGGTGCAGTGCTTTCCTTCGATCTCTATGGTGAGGTGATCAGTAAGGCCTTGAGGCAAAGCGCCCAGCGACTTGCGGTTAACTTTGATCTTGCTGGGAGGACCCGCAAAATAAAGAGCTTGATAGAGGACGTGGCTGGTGTAATCGCGCAAGAACCCACCCGGGAGCCGGTAGGTCCAATGCAAACCTTCGGCATCACGAATCTCATCCTCCAGATTCAAGCACCAGTGACTCTCGACGTGGACGACTCTCCCGAGTTTTCCCGACTTGAGTTCTCCCAACAGCTTCTGCATCTTGGGATGGAAAAGCTGAATGTAGTCGGGACAAATCAGCACGCCACGAGAGCGCGCACGTTCATACAGATCGTCGACCTCCATCTGCGTGAATGCTAGTGGCTTCTCTACAAAAACGTTTATGCCGCGATCCAGGGCAAGCTTGGCGCACTCATAGTGGTGAGCCGGCGGCGTCGTCACGTGCAACACGTCCAGATCAACCGCATCGAGGAGCTCGGAGAGAGATCGCTTTACTGTCGGAATGCAATGCTTCCGGGCAAAAACCTGGGCAACTTCTTCGTTGAGATCCGCTAAACCAACCATTTGCGCGTTCTTAAGACCGCTCACACAACTCGCATGGTGTTCAGCTACATTGCCACAGCCGACAATGCCAACCCGCAATCGTGGCTTGTCCTCGTTTTGTCTATTGCTTATGGTCACGATGTTCCACGGAGGAAGAACTCACTCTAACGCCAGGGTGTGGCAAAAATCCTGCAGGGGATGCAATTCTTAACTTCCTGACACCGCTTCCGGTACAGACGGCCGCCGATTGTTTCGAATTCGATCCTGCTAACTCGATCATGTTAACTCGATCGTGTTAAAAGGGGGATTTCGACCGCCGGATTGTCCGACCGCCGCCCATGCTGGCGCGGGCGCGCAATGCCGCCGTTTGTCCCGCCAAGCACCTTCTCACTGCTCTTGACCGCCATCAGAAGTAACATCCAACTCAACCAAAACGCCTTACTCCACAGAATGTCCCCGGAGAGCGCGAACGTGAGCATACCCCAACACGCAGACTCCAACCCCACTACTGGAATGGGCACACTGTGTAACCTAGCTCGCAGACGTCTCACCGAGCCGAAGTGCGCGACCAATGCCATAACCATCAGCACAACCCCGAGGATGCCAAGTTCGACTCCAACCTGCAAGAGGGTGTTATGGGAACCGCGTCCAAATCCTCGGAAGACCGGCGCATTTCCTGCATATTGGTTATAAATTACCGGGAAGGTTGCCATTCCTGATCCGGTCGCCCAGAATCGCTTCCAAATGGTCAATCCGGCAATCCAGATGTCAAAACGCCCAGCACCGCCAGTCTGGACAGCCTCCCCAAGCCGCGTGAAGAAAGCTGAGGGAACGGCCACCAAGGACAACGCGAGGAGCGAAGCCACTAACAAAAGGCGGCGATTCTTGCCTAACCTAAACGCAAAAACAGCCATCATTACGACAATGGCCAACAAAGCGGCGCGCGACATGCAGAGAAGGACCGCATAACCGATCGTGGTAGCCGCTATGAGGCTGGTAATTTTGCCGAACCAGCCACGTGCCATCAGAAGGCACACCAATGCCAGCGCCAACGGAATTATGAACTCCGTTGCCAAAGTGTCTGGATTGGTTTCGCGACCTCCGAGAAATAGCGATGCCCGGGAAGTGACGCGGTATGTGACCCCCGTTTCGAAAAGGTAAATGACATAGCAGGAAGCCAACCACCCGCCGGCGACCGCCATCAAGGTCACAAACGAAAACTGTTTCTCCGTTATTTGCCACGAAACAGCGAGAATGTAAAGCCCCACCAGCGCAATACTGGTGGGCAACTGCTTGATTGCCTCCTGCGGTTGTACCGACCATAAAATGGTGAGCATGCTCCAGAGCAGGAACACCAACCAAATCAGTGCGGCGCGAGGTGGGAATTTGAGCCGCTTTCGGACAATTCCCGAGGCAAGCAGAGCAATTGCGGTTATCGCACCCACAACCCAGTTCAGAGTCGTCCCCGACGTGCCCCCGCCGAGAACGGAAACTGAGTTGAAGGGCAGGAGGAATGCATAAAACCCCAAGGCTATTTCAATCGGCCACAAACAGGCCACTATCAAACCTGCAAGTGCCGCTAGAAACGCCCAATGCTCCTGGCCGACCAAAGTTCCCACAACGATCGCGCAACCAGTGACAAGAGCGCTGACCGCTAAGAGGGCGAGTTTGTTTAGACCAAACCATCGCCCGGAAAAATGGTCCAAAAATCGTAGATTATTCATTTACAAATAGTTGCTACAAAAGCTTAGGTTAGCAGGGACGGTTGTCGATGGTTTCCGCTACGCGATTCTCTACAGACGGGGCTGGGGCCTTCACAAAGAGGCTGCTTGCGGTCTGAAACAATATCGTCAAATCGCTACTAAGATTAGCGTGACGAGCATACTCCAGATCCAGGCGGGCCTTGTCCGGAAGCAGCTTCGAACAATAAAACTCATCCAGGCGATCAGCCGCAACCTGCGAAAACAAGTATTCTTCGTGCCGGTATCGGAGAGATGCCGCTCCGGTAACACCGGGCAGCAACTGCTGTACCTGCTTCAGATCTGCAGGAAGCTGGCAGACATACTGTGGCAGGTCCGGCCGGGGACCAACCAGGCTCATTTGCCCGAGCACAACATTGATAAGCTGCGGCAACTCATCAAGCTTCCATTTGCGGAGCAACCGACCAAATCGATTGATGCGCAGGTCTCCGCGTGTCGTGATGCCTGGGCCCCCGCCGTCCGAGGCCATGGAACGAAACTTTACGAGAGTGAAGAGTGCGCCATGTCGGCCCGCTCTCTTTTGACAATAAAATACCGGTCCGGACGAGGTGCACTTGACCAGTAGCGCAATCACCAACAGAAGGGGAGAAAGTAGCGCCAGAAACACAGATGCCGAAGCCCCATCAAACCATCTCTTGGCGATGGAGTTATTCCAGGAGCTTAAAGGCGCCGCGGTTGTGGCCGCCTCAGAAGTTTGGACCGAATACTGGGTCAACTTACAAACTCTTTGGTCTTGCGGTGCTTACGGGTCGTTTCGGCGACAATGTGGACCACACGGTTAGCATCGTGCTCGGCCAATCCGGGATATATCGGCAAGGAGATGCACCGTGAATATGCATCTTCCGCATTTGGAAAATCGTCAGGTCTGGCACCGTAGGTACGCTGGTAATACGGATGCCTGTGCAGAGGTATGAAATGCACCGAGGTTCCGACGCCAGCCTCTCTAAGCTGCTCGATAAAGCTGCCGCGATCCAATCCCAGGAGATCGGGCCGGATACGGATCATGAACAGGTGCCAGGCGTGTTGGGAATCAGGACCTCCCGCGGGCGGTAACTCAAGTTCTTCTACGTCCGCGAGCTTACTGCGATAGAGCTCCGCGATAAAACGCCTTTGCTCGAAGAAGGTTTCGCACTTACGCAACTGGGCCAGACCGAGTGCTGCCAGAATGTCGGGAAGGTTGAATTTATATCCGGCCTCGACAACGCGGTATTCCCATGAACCGGCGCGCGTATAGCGTTTCCACGCATCGTTATTGCCGATGCCATGAAGCCGCATCATGGCCGCCCGCTCGGCGTAGGCGTCGTCGTTCGTAGTCAGCATGCCGCCTTCGCCGGTGGTGATCGTCTTGGTGGCGTAGAAGCTGAACGCAGTGAAATCCGAAATCGTTCCTATTCGGCGCCCAAGGAAACTCGCCGGTAGAGCGTGTGCCGCATCCTCGATCACGTGCAGGTTATGCCGGACCGCGAGCGATTGGATCGCCTCCATATCGCACGGCTCGCCGCCGATGTGGACCGGAATGATGGCCTTGGTTCTGGCTGTGATCCGTTTTTCAGCATCGCTGCAATCGATATTGAAGCCCCCGGCGATGCTATCGCACAAAACCGGCTTCGCGCCAAAGTACGTAACCACCTCAGCCGTCGCGGTGAATGTATTGGTGGGCACAAGCACTTCGTCATCGCTTTTCAGGCCGATGGCGTCCAACGCCAGTTGCAACGCGGAAGTGCCAGAATTCACCGCCAAGGCATGCTTGCAGCCGATGTATCGGGCGAATTCGTTTTCGAATTCATGGGCCACCGGACCGGTCGTCAACCACCCGGAGCGGAGGACCTTCTCAACTGCTGCGATCTCTTCTTCGCCTATGGAAGGGGCGTGGAATGGAATGTACGAATTCTGCACTATCTTAACCTCAGTGAGACTCTGAAGGATCGTTCTGAGCGCGTGGACAGTATCTTTGCGAGCAGTTCGTGTTAGCTCTCCTGGGAGAGCTGGTTGCTTTGGCGTACTCTTCACCGACACCCAAGGAAGTCGCCATTACGAACTAGGCCTGGTCTTCCCTCGTTACGGGTTCGTAGTATTCGTACCCGTACTTGTAGTACCGATATTGAGGCGACTTGATATCGGCCGCGTTCACTACGAATTGCAGAACGGGAGCCGCGTGAACCTGTTCCAGGAGCTCGAGGCTTCGCTGTATAAGTTCCCGCGTAGTAATCCCCGAGCGGCCCACGAAGATTAGGCCATCGGTGAGACTGGAGAGAGATCGACAATCGGCGAAAGGGAGGATTGGAGCCGAGTCGATAACTATAAATTGAAAGTCCCTTCGCAATTCGTCTAAGACGCTGCGCATCCGGTCTGAACACACCAGCTGTCCAGCCTTCTCGCTGCCCGCATGCGCGGGGAGAACGGTCAGATTTGCGACACCTGGAACACGCACCAGAGCGCGATCCAACGGGATCGCACCGGTCAAAACATCTGTCAGGCCGAGATTCTTGGGAACTCCGAGGGAAGAGGCCACTCTCCCCCTACGCAGGTCGGCGTCTACCAGGCATGTAGTTCCATGCTGCGCCATCGCCATGGCAAGGTTAACGGCGACTGTGGTCTTTCCTTCACCCGGCAAGGATGACACCACCAGCAATACTTGTGGTGGATTTCCCGGACGGGAAAGCATTACCGAGGTATGAAGGGAACGCAAGGCCTCGGCCTCAGGCGAATGTGGGCGATCCAGCAAAAAACTAACGCCAGCCGGGAGCTTCCTGACCGAGGCACTGCCGGAGGCAACAGCGATTTCGCCGCCGACCTGCTTGGGCGGCGGGATCTGGAGTTGCTTGCCATTGGAGTGCGAGAAGAGAGGCATCACTGCGATATTGTGCGTGCCGACCCAGTCGCGAACGTCCTCAGGCGTAAAAATTCGCGTGTCAAATTGTTCGCGAAGGAATGCCAAGCCCACGCCGCCCACCAGGGAGGCAAGGATCCCCAGGAGAATAGCCAGTGTGCGGTTGGGACCCGTAGGCGCGTCCAGAACATGGGCCTCGTCAACGAGCCGAAGATTGCTTGACTTGGAGGCGGCGGCAATGCCGGCTTCCTTCACCTTGGAATACAGGTCGTTGTACAGCGCGGAATTGGTTTGTGCCTCCTTCTTGAGATCGTTGTAACGACCCATCTGGCCTAGCTGGCCGGTCGCACCCTTGATCTCCGAACCCATGAGATTCTCGCGGGCCCGTGCCGCCGAATAGCTGGTTCTGATCGAACCTAGCACTGCGGTTTTTTGTGTCTCTAGTTCCGATTGCAGTTCGTCAACCTGGCTCTGTAGCTTCTTGACATTTGGGTGATTCGTGCCGTAAACGACCTTGGCTTGTGACAACTCGGCCCGTTGCTCGGCCAACTTTGTGCTTAGTTGCTGCACGACCGGATTGTTGCGAATCTCTGGCAGCACATCTGGGCTGCCAGCTTGGACACTCTTGAGTAGAGCTTCGAGCTGAATGCGATCAGCCTGCGCTTGAGTCAGCTGCCGATTGAGTTCGGTCATCTGTTCCGTAAACGTGCTCTTGTCCGCATCAATGTCTGCGACGCCGATATTCTTCTGAAATTCGGCGAGGGCTCTGCTGGACTCCTCCATGCGGGCGCGAATGTCATCCAATTGACGGGCTAGCCATTCCGACGACTTCATGATCGCGTCGTGCTGGTTTCGGTAGGTGTCGTCGATGAATGCCGCCACTACTGTGTTGGTCACCAAAGCCGCCATTTTCGGATCGTGACTCGAAAAGCTGACAGAGATCAAACGGCTTGCCGTGTCGCGCTTGATATTCAGGTGGGCGCGGAACGAATGGAGCGCCGAGTACTCCCCCGGACTCAGTTGATAAACAGCCAAATCCCCGGCCTTAGAGTCGCTATTGTTGCTGGCGACGATCGCGGGATCTTGGTCCAAATGAAGTCGGTGGATCACGTCCATCGCCAGCTGGTCGCTCTTGAGATTTTGAGCTTGAGTTTCCAGGTACTCCACATCGCTTCCCGACGACCCGCCTTCCAACGAAAATTGTTCTCCAGGAGGATCAACTTCTATTCTTGCCACAGGCTCATAGATCGGCTTCATGCTGAAGGTCACGACCATCACCGTAACCATGAGCACAGCCGCAAATAAAACTGAGATTCGCCAATGCTTGCTGAGGATCGAGAGGACGCTCAGCCACTCAGCCCCTCGCTTCTCCTGAGCTTGTACGGGCTTGGCTCTTAGGAAGATCGTAGGCCGAGACGCGTCCTGACGGATTGGAGCCTGTGTTTCCCCTGTTCCTAAACCCCGGCGCCTGTCTGCTCCATTGGCGCCCTCTCTCGTGACTTCGTGAAATCTGCTCACCTAACTCCCCGTTCTGATGGGCAGCCCCATCGGGCAAGTGCGAGTAAATCGTGCGCATGCGCGGAAGTAAAATTCCATCTCCATGCACAGCTCCGCCCTCTCAGTTGAAAGCCAAAAACGTCCTAACTCAATACAAAGCAAAGACTTAGCCTGCTCTTGCTTTCCCTGCTCGTACATTTCTCCGCAACCTAATACTTGCAGGTGCAATTCCAGTCTCAGGGGTTGCTGGAGATGCAATTTTGTCAGTTAGTTTTGCAACAAACCACCCATGTATAATACCGCAAACACACTTGTGAGCTTCAAGTTTCTGGACGATGGCGTGGGGACGCTGTGTAGGTTCTAACTTCGTGTCTAGGGCGATTCTACTGGCCACGGTTCGCTTCGCCTATGGCACCTTCGTGCCAGTTGCTCCAGCAGATAATGGCTCCCGTCAAATCATGGCTCCGGTTCTCCCGCGGTCCGCAGGACTGCGGTTTCGGGGTCAAGCAGCGCGTGAGATTTGACCCTCACGACTCGGCATCTTCCGAGGAGACTTAAGGAATGGAAGCAAAGGGTAACGTTACGGAAGTTTGTGGAAGAACTGCGCCGCTGGAACTGAATCCGGAAGAGTTTCGGGAACTGGGTTACCGCGTAATCGACCGGATTACGGAATTTCTGAAGTCGCTCCCCTCGATGCCCGTAGCTCCAACCGAATCGGCCACTTCTATTCGGGAACTGATTTCTCTTCCTTTTCCCAACGAAGGCCAACCCGCTCGACCGTTGCTTGAACATGCCTTCGACCTGCTTGTGGGCCACTCTACTTTCAACAGCCATCCACGATTCTGGGGGTACATCACTGGCTCCCCTGCTCCGATCGGCGCGTTGGGCGATCTAATCGCGGCTGCTCTAAATCCGAATCTCGGTAAGTGGATTCTTTCTCCCATGGGCACCGAGATCGAAGGCCAGACGGTCCGCTGGATCGCGCAAATGCTCGGTTATCCCACAGATTGCGGGGGACTGCTTGTCAGTGGTGGCAGTATGGCGAACTTCGTCGGCTTCCTGGCAGCAAGAAAGGCCAAAGCGCCCTGGCCGGTGCGAGTCGCGGGAGCGGTTGATGCCATGCAGGGGCGGCTCCGAGTTTACACTTCTGCTGAGACCCACCTTTGGGTGCAGAAAGCGGCCGATATGTTCGGCCTGGGAACCGATTCCATACGATGGATATCCACGGACGAACAGTTCCGGATGGATCCTGTCGCTCTGCGGAAATGTATCGAAAAAGACTTGCGAGATGGGGATCTGCCCTTCCTGGTGGTTGGGACCGCCGGATCCGTAAGCACCGGCGCAGTCGATCCTCTGCCGGAACTGGCCGTCCTATGCAAGGAGTACGGCTTGTGGTTTCACGTGGACGGCGCCTACGGTGGCTTTGCGGCAATTCTGCCGGACGCTTCAGCCGATCTCAAGGGATTAGCGGAAGCCGATTCTGTAGCGGTCGATCCGCACAAGTGGCTGTTTGCTCCTTTGGAAGTTGGTTGTGCGTTAGTCCGAGATCCAAAGGCCCTGCACGACACGTTCAGCTATCGCCCGCAGTACTATCACATAGTCGAAGATCCGGCCGAGCAGGCCATCAACTACTACGAGTATGGACCACAGAACGCTCGCGGATTTCGCGCTCTGAAGGTGTGGTTGTGCTTGCGTCAGGCGGGCCGCGAGGGCTACGAGAAAATGATCGGCGAGAACATTCGGCTGGCCGAATCGCTCCACGCGCTCGTGAATGAGCGAGCTGAATTGGAGGCCCTGACCAACAGCCTGAGCATCACAACTTTCCGATATGTCCCGCAAGACCTCAAGGGCAGCGCGGATGCGGAGCCCTACCTGAACCGGCTCAATAGCGAGCTGCTGACCAACTTGCAGTCGGGTGGTGAAGTGTTCTTATCGAATGCCATGCTTGGAGGCAAGTTCGCTCTGCGCACCTGCATTGTGAACTTCCGAACTTCGATCGAGGACATCCGCGCCTTGCCGGAATTAGTCGTCCGCGAAGGGGCCAGGATTGATGCCACACTTCGCCTTCGGAAGTCCACAATCTAAGAAAATGGGGAAACCGCCACGATGGGAAAAGCACAACAATATTTCAATAATGTTTTCGATGGTTCCGACGCTCTCAAGAACTTTCTAAATCCCGATTGCAATCCGCCGCTGCCCCTAGTGGAACTTCCCAAGCGATTGAATCCGTTTGCAGATCAAAAAGTCAAAGTGTTCGCCAAGTTGATGTATTTGCTGCCGCTATTGAATTCCAAGTCTCTTACTGTGCTCAATATGATGTTGGACAGTGCCGACAAACTCGGAGGTGTGGACACGATTGTTGAGAACTCCTCAGGGAACACTGCGTTTTCGCTTGCAATCATGGCTCCGTTGTTTGGGATTCAATCCGTCAGGGCTATGGTCCCGTTGGATATCGCCCCCGGGAAACTGGAGCTGCTGCGTCTTTCCGGAGCCGATGTAAGATTCCCCGAGAAAGGTGCCAGCGGCATTGCAACAGCACGGAAGATGGGAAAAAACAAAGGCTTTCTAAACCTGGATCAGTATTCGAACAGGGCCAACATCGCCGCGCATGCGAAATGGACGGCCAAGCAGGTCTGGGAGCAGACCGAAGGGGAATTGACTGTCTTCTGCACTGGGCTCGGCACGACCGGAACCGCTCTTGGGGCGGTTCAGTATTTCAAGCAACAAAAAGCATCGGTGAAGGTGGTGGGGGTTTATTGCCTTCCGAACAATGCGGTTCCCGGGGTTCGCTCAATGGAGGGTCTGGCCGAGATCTCGTTTGATTGGCAGGCTGAGATCCCTCAGCCGGTCGGAGCAGCTACAAAAGAGTCGTTCAAGAAGAGTCTGGATCTTTGTCGTGCAGGCTTAATGGCGGGCCCGAGTTCAGGTTTTGCCTATGCGGGCCTTCTTCGTTTTCTGGGAGAACAGCCTGATTTGGATGGCTTGCGCAACAAGAAGGGTGAAGTAGTCGCTACGTTTATTTGTCCGGATACTCCGTTTCCGTATCTAGACAAATATTCCACTATTCTTGACCCATCCGATTTCGTTGCCTGAGAGATTCGCGCTTGTGGTCGCTAGTCCCACGACATGAGATGGCAATTCGGAGTCTTTGGAGTCGGCGCGGAAATCGTCAGCATCCGCCGTGCAAGTGCGAGTGCAGGCCGCACTCGTCCTTGTTCGAACCTGACCACCGCCCAGCTCTCGGGTCCTCGCCAGGCTGTATCGCGCGGGTGCAATGGGTACAGCCAATGCTCGGATAGTCGAGGTCATGAAGAGGATTGAAGGGAACATCGTAAAACCCGATGTAGCGCCACACTCTCGCCGAATTCCAATCCGCAATTGGATTTATTTTGACGAGATTAAACTTCGAGTCCCATTCGATCTTACGCGCTCTGGCCCTGACCGCAGTCTGATCGCGGCGGATGCTGGTCACCCAGGCTCTAAGCTGCGACAGCTTTTTCTGGAGCGGTTCTACCTTCCTCATGTTGCAGCAGCTATCAGGATCACGGCTCCAGAGCGCCGGCCCATGCAGCCTTTCTTGATCTGCAGGTGTGAGTGCTGACTTGAGCCGTTCTACCTGTATGCCATAACGCTTTTCGACCGTCTCGATCAGCGCATAAGTCTCAGGGAACAGGAAATCGGTGTCGAGAGTAAAAACACGCAGGTCCAGTTGCACTCGCGAGGCGATGTCAATGAGCACGAGGCCTTCGGGACCGAACCCTGATGCAATTTCAACCTGGCCCTGGAAGTTAGTAAACGCCCAGCGAAGCACATCCTCCGGACTCCAGCGCTCGGCCGACTGAGATATCCCTTCGAGCTGGTCCTTCATGGCCTTAGGTTGCATCGATGGTCTCGTCTGCAGTAAGCGATCGCGATTGTGCTTTTGGGGCCGCGCTGAGGTTCTCCCAGCTACGCGACTTCTCTAGCCAGGCTGGCGCGCGCCCGCATGTACACCGAAGCCTGATCGTGGCGGTCCACCTCGCAAAGGGCGTTAACCTGGTCACTCGGCCCGTACTCGGGAACGATTGACACCAGCTTGGAGATCAGACCGTGGACGTTTCTGGATTCCACCAAAGTGGAAAGCTCCTCCAGCCACCTGCGGACCTGCTCAAAACTAGGCTGCCCTCCCTCGAAAACCCAGATGTCATTATGGGGAGTCGGCTTGATGCCCTCGCCTTCGAGGCGGATTTCCTCGAAAAGCTTCTCTCCCGGTCGCAGACCAGTGAATGAGATCTGCACGTCCTTGTCGGGTTCGAGCCCCGAGAGGCGTATCATCCGCCGAGCTAAGTCGACGATCTTGATCGGCTCGCCCATGTTTAAGACGAAGATTTCTCCTCCCTTACCCATGGTGGAAGCCTGCAACACCAAACCGACCGCTTCCGAGGTGGTCATGAAGTACCGCTTTGCTTCGGGATGCGTCACCGTAACCGGACCACCGTTGGCAATCTGAGCTTCGAAGATCGGTGAGACGCTGCCATTACTACCCAGCACATTGCCGAATCGCACGGCGACGAACCGAGTGCGGTTTTGTTGCAGCGCCAGTGTGATCAGCTCGGCAGCTCGCTTCGTGACTCCCATCACATTCGTGGGGTTCACGGCTTTGTCGGAAGAGATCAACACAAAATTTTCGGCATGGAATTGCTTGGCCACGAGCGCGACGTTGTAGGTCCCAAAAATATTATTGGTAACCGCCTGGAAGCAGTTTTGCTCCATAACCGACACATGTTTGTAGGCGGCGGCGTGAAAAACCGACGTGGGCCGGTGAAGCGAAAACACTTCCCGCAGCGAGGTCACATCCAGGATGTCCCCGACGACCGATACAAAATCTAGGTTCGGGAACTTCGAGGAAAGTTCCATGCCAATGCGGAACAAATCGTTCTCTGACCGCTCGTACAACACCAGGCGGAGTGGCTCAAAACTCGCAATCTGCCGGGCCAATTCAGATCCAATGGATCCTCCCGCGCCCGTGATCAGCAATACTTTCCCCTGAACCTGGTCGCGGATTCTTCCCTGATCGAGCCGGACCTGACTCCGACTCAGCAGATCCTCCACCCGCACCTTTCTGAATTGCTTGATCGAAGCGGTATGATTGAGCTGTTCGCTCATAGGTGGAAGGATTTTGAAGCTCACCTTCGACTGCCGGCATTTGTCGATGATCTGTTCGATCTGGTAGCCCTTGGCAGAAGGGATGGCGATCAAAACGCACTCTGCCTGGTATTTCTTGATCAAATGACTCAGGGCGCCGATATTGCCGAGAACCTTGACTCTATTGATCCTGATCCCCAACTTGCCGGGATTGTCGTCGACAAACCCAAGAGGGTAGTAGCCAAGCCCTGGATCGACTTTTAGTTCACGCGCGATTGCGCTGCCCGCACGGCCGGCTCCGACGATCAGAGTTTTCTTCTGGCTTCCATCCTCCTTCGCTCGTTCTGTATAGGCACGAACACCGAATCGCGCCCCGCCCACCAGCATGATGCTCAGCACCATATCGATGGGAATCACTGAGCGCGGGTACCCCTTAGCTGCCACAACGAAAACGATCATGGTGTACAGCAGCGTGGAAGAGAGAAATGTCGCGGAGGTGATATTGAGCACATCGCTCATGCCGACATAGCGCCACCAGCCTCGCAACAGCCCAAAATGATAAAAGATTACCAGCTTCACCGCGATAACCAGGGGAAGCGTCTGCCAGAAAAGAGTGTGCGCTGAGGCGTCAAAGCTGCTGTCCAGCCGAAGCACGAAGCTGGAGTAGTAGCTGATACAGACGAGGATTATCTGCGACAGCGCGATAAGCGGCATTCGGTACCGCAAGAGGGCGTCTGGGGAGTGCTCGTTGGTCATTTCTTTTGTCAGGTTGGCACTCGTCATTGTCGACATAGTGTTCTGCCTACTCGCTTCCAGCCTGATCTACCCACAAGGATCAAGGCGTTCCAATCGCAGATAGACTTGGCGAATCGTACTTGTCCAAGAATCGGATCAACCAGCAGCTCAAGGGGAGGAGGGGTAGCTGCCGACACGCTTACTGTCCAAATCAAATCTGGTGCTAACATCCCGAAATCTTACAACAAGCTTATTTCCGAAGCCAATAATAATAAATACGTAACCGGGGAGTAAGGGGGGGGGTAGTGGCGGTAGCGTCGCATGTCCAAGCTGACCGCCAACGCCATGACATTGCAATCCTAATATTTGAAAGGTCTACGCTACAAGGGCAGGAAATTCTCCGCCACTCGACTCTATAGTGTAACAGGATAATAGGATCATACGTATAGGCCGATCGACTCTATCGATGATAAGCTATATTAATCACACTAATAGTGGAAGATAGTCTCTGCGCGCTTTAGCAATTCTTGATCAATTTGGGACATTCTTCAGAAATTGGGGCGGTAATCGTGGTCGCATTGACAGGGTGAGCGACTGCCGATATAGTGCCCTTAAATTGCAGGTTTTCAACAACTTTGCGGGGGTGTATGGCCACGAAGGCCGGTTCCCAACGTCGCAGCAGCGGCATTCGCGTCATTGTAGCCGATCAGAATCTGATGAACTGCCAGCTTCTGGTGGGAGCGCTGAGACGCTGCCGAAATATCGAAGTCGTAGCGCGGGCCATCAGTTCGGAGCAGATTTTGGCGGAGGCAAAGGCCAGTCAGCCCAGCGTAGCGTTGATCGGCGCCAACCTTCAGGAAGGTTCACTGACTGGTTTTGGCGCGGTGCGCAGGTTGCGCACTGCGCACCCCGAGATTCGCGCAGTTCTTCTCCTGGACTCGGCGGACCGTGCCTCGGTCATTGATGCATTTCGTGCCGGAGCCAAAGGAATCTTTTCGCGCGATGACTCGCTTGGGGGGCTCTGCCGGTGCATTCAAAACGTGCATGCTGGCAGTACATGGGCGACCAGCGAGCAGATCGAAGCCGTTCTCGAAGTCTTCGCGCGCATAGCGCCACTGCTTCTGCCGGACAAGGCCAAAGTTCCTCTTTCGCGGCGCGAACGCGAGGTCGCGGAACTGGTCGCAGAAGGTTTGTCCAATCGTGAGATTTCAGCTCAACTCAGATTGAGTCAACACACGGTCAAGAATTACTTGTTCCAGATCTACGGAAAATTGGGCATGTCTTCTCGCGTGGATCTTGTGCTGCACGTCCGCTCGGCGGATCATCCCTCCATCGATCGACTACGGGACGACCTCAGGAAGCCCACTTAGTTCCGAGAGTCAAGTTTGGTAAGTTGCCCAAAACCCAAAACATGCACAGAAGGAAAATGCACTACAGTCCTGAGTGCCGCCGGACCATTCACGCAGAAGTACTCGAGTAACGTTTCAAAACTTGGGGCTCCCTACCTCACTGGTTCGACTTCGCTTGCGTCCACATCAATGGAGATCGAGCGCATGATCAAGTCCACCGACACCACTAACCGCAGCTTCCCTTTCTTGCGCAGCAAGATCCCGCGCAGACCTTCCAATGGGCCGCTGTTGATGCGTACTCGCGAACCCACCTTCAGGTAGGGATGAGGGTGCGCTTGTATGCCCTTAGTCATGGCATCGCGGATGGTTTCAATCTCGGCTTGAGGCAAGGCCAGTGGCATGCCGCTGGAGCCTACCAGTTGCACCACGCCAGGCACCTGGAGCACTTGCAGTCGCTCCTGAAGCGGGATGTACACAAACAGATATCCGGGGAAAAGTGGTAGCTGAACCTTAAAACGCCCATTCTTCCATTTTCGAATAGTTTCATAGAGTGGCAGGAAGTGTTCTACGGATTTCTGGACCAGTTGCTCGGCTACTGTTTTTTCGTGGCGGGAGCGCGTGTAAACCGCATACCAGTGAGGTTGAGCGTAACCTGGTTCGATCGTTTCGGTCATTCGGTTCGGCACGGGTTCGAAGGATTCATTAACGGTTGCCACATTATATGCCCTGTATGCAGACCCCCTATTGACCGACCGGAGCCCGATATTCCAGTAGCGACTCCCGGAGCCAGGTCGGCGATTGGAGAGCCAGCCGCGCCAGCAATTAGACCGTCACTGCCACAACTTACTCTCCGTAGTCCGTTAATCGAATGATCTTAACTTGCTGCAAAAGCATTCTGGCCATTGGCCAAACTGAACCATTCAACCGAGAATGTCCACGACGGTGCTATTTCCTTCAGGTAAGAAAATGATATTGTTTTACCGGCAGTTGCAGTTCTGGAGCATTGCTGTCTCTGCCTCCTTCTCGTTTCCGTTCCCTACATTGAGGAAGAGACGTACCATCTGAGGGCAAATGCATTTCTTACACGTGGTGGGCGCGAGGCCCAACTTCATGAAGGTAGCCCCGCTGACGCACGCGCTGGCGGCTCGCCCAGGCGTTCGGCAGACGCTGGTACATACCGGTCAACACTATGACCAGAACATGTCCGATGTTTTTTTCCGTGAACTGGAAATTCCCGAGCCAGACTTCAATCTCGCCGTCGGCTCGGGGACCCACGCCGAGCAGACCGGCCAGATCATGCTTCGCTTTGAACCGGTCGTGGTCGAGCAGAAACCCGACTGGGTACTGGTTTACGGCGATGTTAATTCGACAATCGCCGCTGCCCTGGTGTGCGCCAAACTGCAAATTCCCGTTGCCCACGTGGAAGCCGGGCTCCGATCATTCGACCGTAGAATGCCGGAGGAAATCAACCGCGTGTTGACGGACCAACTTGCCGATTTGCTCTTTACGCCTTCTGCAGATGGAGATCAAAACCTGCTTCGTGAAGGAGTGCCGCGAGAGCGCATTCACTTCGTAGGGAATGTCATGATCGACACTCTGGTGCGTCTGCTACCGAAGACTGCTGCCACACTGCCCCCTGAGTTGCCCGAGCGTTATGCCCTGGTGACTTTGCACCGCCCCTCGAATGTTGATGATCTGTCCGGCCTCAAGAGTCTGCTCGATGCCCTGACCGCCATAGGCGCCACGCTTCCGATCATTTTTCCTGTGCACCCCAGGACGCGGCAAAAAATTGCTGAATTAGGCTTTCGTCACTCCTCGAACCTGCGGCTCTGGGAACCGCAGTCGTACCTCCAGTTCCTGGCCTTGCAGCAGAAAGCAACGATCGTTATCACGGACTCCGGTGGTATTCAGGAGGAGACTACCTTCTTAGGGGTGCCGTGCTTGACCCTTCGCGACACTACGGAACGCCCAGTCACGGTCACGGAAGGGACGAATATCATGATCGGCCGTGACATGAATCTCCTCTGCCGTGAAGTGGAAGCCGTGCTCAGGGGTGAACGGAAGAATGGTGGGATCCCGCCTCTTTGGGATGGCAGGGCAGCAGAAAGGATCGCCCAGATTCTGGAAGCGAAGGGATAGATGCTGGCGGCTTCCCTTGACCCGAGACAGCCGTTTGACCGGTCTTGTCTTAAATAACCTGCTTGAACATCAACGTCATGAAGACGACGGACCGCCGCTTGTCTCTGCGGCGAGCGTACTACCCCTGTGCGGCTCTTGGGAGCGTATATTCCAGATGCTCCGCAATTTCGCAGCCATCTGACTCAGCGTCAGGCCCTCGATTTGCAGCAAGCAATAAAGAGGAGATGAATCGTAGCTTGCTCCTTCCCTTGGAATGTCGTAAAGATTCGTGCGTGAGTCTATATGTCCGCCGTGCGCAGAGAAGAGTGCGGTGTAACCAGCGGTTTGAATGATCTGCCTGGTGGGAGCGCTAATGTTCTCCAGTCGTCCGTAGGGAAACGAAAACAGATCGACAGGTTTGCCGATCATCTTCTCTAAATCCTGACCGCACTGCACGATCTCGTCACGGGCCACATCCACCGAGCATTTCCCCAGATCCACGTGGTTAACCGTATGCGCCCCCACTTCGAAACCGAGACTGCTCCACGCCTTTACATCAGAGGATCGGAGCATCTCGTATGTGAAAGGGTACTTTGCATCGTCGTGGGAGAAAGATCGACAGGTATCGACAAAACCAGTATTGATGAAAGCGCAAGCTGGAATGCCCAACACCTTCATGATGGGTGCTCCATGGGTGAAAATATCCCGGTAGCAATCATCAAAATGAACGGCGATGGTGGTCGCGGGGAGTGGTTTCCTGGTCAGGATTCGATCGACGAGTTCAGCCGTCGACAAAAAGGGATAGCGCTTAGAGATCGCCAACAACTGAGCGGCGAACGTCCTCGTATCCACGGTCAGGACGTCCTTCGAATAATCGTTGACTCGATGGTGCAGAAAAATCGTACCTCTGGACCGCGACAGACGATGCCACTGACGGACCAGAAAATAAAGTCCGGAGTAGTAGACAAATAGGACGTAGAGATTCCGAACGGTCGTGGCGACGTCGCTGTTTCTCTGCCAATGAGGCAGACGCCGTTGCAGGAAAGCCACATCGTCTTTGGTCGGCGTGGTGCGGGGCTCGCCCTCCCACTTCACTTGCGGTTGAGGAGTTGTTTTTCCGTCCCGGATCAAAGCAACCGCCGAGGCCAGCACCCGCGAGCCCTCCGCGTGCAGTTTTTCCAGAAGGCTTTCGGGCGTTTCCGTCTTCAAGATGGATATTGAGCCTGTCGCAACGATATCGCCGGTGTCCAACCCTTTGTCGACAAAGTGCACCGTGACGCCGGCCGACGAGGCTCCATCGTAAAGTTCCCAAAAACCGGGCGGCATCCCCCGATACTCGGGTACCTTCCCCTTGTGGAGGTTGATACAGCCCATTCGCGGAACACCAAACGTGCTGGCCTTGAGAACACGAGTCCCCAACACAATCCCCAGATCAGCGCCGCATTCACCAAGGACGCGAATAGCCTCGGCGCTGTTTAAGCTTCCAACGGCGTGAATCGGCACGACGTACTTTTCTCCCAATTCAGCAATGGAGAAGCACATATTCGGAAATGCTTGCTTAAGGACCTTCCTTACTTCCGTCCGAGAGACGGCCGCGTTGCCGACCGCAGTTCTTGTCGCAGCGCAAATCGTTTCGAGGATTCTGAAAACCGGATACGACCAACCATTGGCGCGAATGTTCCGAAACAGGTTCTTTTGACGGCGCCTGAAGGAGACAACCCCGGTGTCCATCAAGACCCCAACCGGCTCCAATCCTGGCAAGCAACACACCGCTTCAATGCTCCGCCTGGTTGAAGGGCTGTCGTGGCCCACAAGAAATGCGATTTTCAGTTTCGCGCTCTCCACGGCTGTTTCTTAGAATACCTTGGAGAATGCGAAAGCGGAAATCAATCCTAGGGCGGGGACTCATGAGCGTGTTCAGCGTTAAAGGCCAGCCAGGAACGCGACATGAATCTCCTCTGTCCCGGCGAAAGGCTTGCATAAATGCAGGACGGAAGAATAGCGACGTTCTGCCTCCGAGGATGGCGGGACCGAAGGAAGAGTCTGGCCAGACCCCCAGAAGCGACGCGAAAGATGGTAGGCTCCAATCGGCTTGGGGCGCCCCTTTTAGCCCGAACGTCCTTAGCAGAGAGATACTGTTATGCTAGGATTAAATTCGCCCTTCCGGAATTTATGCGGATGTATTACTGTGTTGTAACTATTGCATTGTTCACCTCCCTGGCTCTAGCCCAAACCAGTGCCATACCACCGTCAGATGTGCCGTCAGGGCCGCCGGAACATCAACGCCATGACGACGACGACGAACCGCCGCCGGCATCCGCGGCGAGTGTTCCGCCGGACAGCCCTATAATCACGATCGAAGGTATGTGCGATCATCCTGGTTCAACAACTTCTGTGTGTAAAACCATCGTGACCAAGGCGCAGTTTGAAACCCTCGTGGAAGCGCTGAACCCACAAATGGCGGCGACTGCCAGACACCAGTTGGCGGAGTCATATCCCCGCATGCTCCTGTTTGCCGATAAAGCGCGCGAACTGGGACTCGATCACGACCCACGCTTTACCGAAGCCTTGCGGTTCGCATCGATCCAACTCCTGACGCAGAGATTGAATCGCTATTTCGAGGAACAGGCAAGCAGTATTTCCGACTCGGAGGTCGAAAAGTATTACAAAGAAAACGCCATCAAGTTCGAGCGGGGCGAACTACTACGAATCTTTGTTCCGAAGCAGACCGGGCAAGCACAGAAGACGGTTTCTGGAGACCGTTCCAGCGCGGCGACCGATTCTTCGATGCTGGCGGTAGCGGAAAAGATCCGGGCCCGCGCGGCTGCCGGAGAAGACTTTCAACAGCTCCAGAAGGAAGCTTTCGCAGCAGCAAATATCGCCTCCGGATCTCCCAATGTGAGCACCGGCAAAATCGCCGCTGTGGGACTGCCACTCAGCCACCAAAAAGTTTTTGAAATGGAGCCCGGACAAGTGTCGGATGTCATCGCCGAGTCGAGTGGCTATTACATCTACAAGGTCGTGTCAAAGCAGATGGTGCCTTTGGCCCAGGCCAGCAAAGAGATTCGCAAATCAATAGCGTCCCAGCGAGTTCAGGATGTGACCGCTTCGCTCATCAAAGCCATTAAACCTGAATTGGATCCCATGTACTTCGGCGAATCGCCCGGCAGTAGGCGCCATTCCGGCTCCAAGACGCCCAAGCCGGGAGACGAACCGTCGGGGAAGTAGTCTCGCGAAACCTGTGCAGCGCGGCACGAGCCAAAGCAAGATCGTAGACGATTCCACGAAGGAGAAGAATCCCAACCGGTAGCATGTACAAGAAATTTTTCGGCTTACGGGCAAATCCGTTCAGCGTCAGTCCTGACCCGCGCTATTTGTATTTGACACGGCATACGGAAGAGGCGCTCGATTGCCTGACCTATGGCATTCAAAGCCGCAAGGGATTCATCTTGCTGACCGGTGAAGTGGGAACGGGCAAGACCACGCTCATCAACAAGCTGCTGGAATTGTTGCGCGTGCAGAAGGTGGCTACGGCGTTTATCTTCAATTCGCGTTTGGACGTGCCCCAATTCCTCGATTATATGATGGCAGACTTCGGAATTCCTTGCGATTCCAAGTCCAAAAGCCAGGTGTTGATTCGGTTTTACAATTGGCTTCTGGACCGCTATCGCGCCGGCGAAACTGCGGTCTTGATCGTGGATGAGGCACAAAACCTGTCGGAAGAACTGCTCGAAGAAATCCGCCTGATGACGAATGTGGAAACCTTCACGGAGAAACTGCTACAGATTGTGCTGGTTGGACAGCCCGAGCTGGAGCAGACAATTAAGAAGCCTCAACTGCGGCAACTTCGCCAGCGGCTGACGTTGCGGGCGAGGACCTATCCGCTTTCTTTGGGAGAAACGAAAGCTTATGTCAGCCAGCGGTTGCGCATCGCGGGCTCGAACGGGGAAGAAATCTTTGATCCCGAATCGCTGGCAGCGATCTATCGGTATTCGAGTGGAATTCCGCGAGTAGTGAATCTGATTTGCGAACACTGTCTGGTAACCTCATTTGTAGACCAGCAGAAAGTAGTAACCGTAACCGTGGTGGATGCGGTGGCGCGTGACTTCGATTTGGGTGACGCAGACAACGCGCCGGCCATGGCTACCCCCGCTCCCGTGGCTTCCCCGGCTTCCGCTCCTCCGAGCAACAAATCCGATCTGATTGAAGCCCTGAAAACTTTGACTGATCTCGCCGATCGCTTGCGCGAATCCACACCAGACACTCCAAAAAAAGGGAACATATAACGGCTATTAGTTCACAAAATCACCGCTCTAGATGGTTCAAGCAGTTTGATCATCGGAAGCCATGGGTAATGCGATGATATTGTTCCCATTTCATGGGAAGAGAGGAGAAAGGCGATTTTGCGGAACGAAGCCAATAAGTCATTTGCTATCAATAAAAAACTTCCGGCTTGTCGTAAAACTCGATCGTCCGAGTCCGAAAAAAACGCGGCGATGCCGAAGAGCCTTAACAAGGGCGGACAAACTGTTCCGGAGCTTTTCTGAGCCGGCTCGCTCCCCTGCTAGACTGACGCGGTGCGCCGTCTGATCGTCAATGCCGATGATTTTGGCTTCACAGCAGGCGTCAACCGCGCCATCGTCGAGGCTCATACTCACGGAATCGTGACTTCCTCCACGCTGATGGCCAACGGCAAGGCCTTCGAAGATGCCGTGCGGTTAGCGCCGTCTGTTCCTCGTCTCAGCGTTGGCTGCCATGTCGTACTGATCGATGGCGAGCCGGTTCTTGATGCAAAATTATTGCCTTCCATTACCTCTGCGCATTCCAGCGGCGCCCGCTTCCGCGATGGGGTGAAATCCTTCGCCGCCCGTGCTTTGGCCGGTCGCCTGGATCCGGGCGAAATCGAAGCTGAGGCGAGCGCGCAGATTCGCAAGCTGCAGTCGACCGGCATCCGCGTCTCTCACCTCGATACGCACAAACATACGCACTTGTTTCCGGCGGTACTGAAGCCTCTGCTGCGCGCTGCACGGGCCTGCGGCGTGCGCGCCATTCGCAATCCCTTCGGCCCGCGCAAGCCGCTGACGTCCAGCGAACTGTTGACGCGGCCGAGCCTTTGGGCACGCTATGCCGAGGTGCGAATTCTCCGCAGTCTTTCCGCCAGGTTCCGCGACTCGGCTAGCCGCGAGAGCTTCGCTACTCCCGATGGCACGCTCGGCATCGTCGTAACTGGCGCGCTCGACGAAAAGCTCTTTCGCGGAATCGCCACCATCATGCCTGAAGGCACTTGGGAGTTCGTCTGTCATCCCGGCTATAACGATGGCGATCTGAAGTCGGCCAAAACTCGCCTGCATGCATCGCGAGAGGTTGAGTTACGCGTTCTCACCATGCCCGAGGCACGCCAGTTGCTGTTGCAGCAAGGGATTGAATTGATTTCATACCGCGACCTGATTGCGGACAGAACCGGCCCATAGCGTCCGGTCGCAATTCAAACCGACCGCTCTCGGCTCGCAGTAACTTCAGTAACGTTAAGCAAGACCTCTCGAGGAGTTATGATTGCGTTAGAACGGACTCAGAAGATTCAGGCTGGGAGGCCTTTATCATGTCTGCCTCTGGGGCAGCCGCGCGCGCGACCTTAGACCTGCGCATACGTGTGTGGGGAATGGGGGCGAACAACCAGCTTTTTCATCAAAATGCCACAGCCCAGAATGTCAGCGTCACGGGAGCTTGCATTTCCGGCCTCGATCAAGGTCTGAAGGTGGGCGATGTTATCGGCGTTCAATACGAGACCAAGAAAGCTCGTTGCAAAGTAGTCTGGTTGATGGAAGCCGAGGGATCAAAGAAAGTTCAGGTTGGGGTTCAGTTGGTGCTGGATCAGGAATGCCCGTGGCTTTCTGAACTCCCTTTGGAGATGCGCAACCTGCAGGTTCCTTCTGCCGACAATCGCCGGCAGTTTCAACGTCATAAGATCTCGTTCCCTCTGGAATTCCGTGATGAACGTGTGAACATGCCATTGCGGCTCAACGCCACCGACATCAGCGGAAACGGCTGCTATGTTGAGACCACCGCGCCTATGCCCATTTCCACAGTGCTTCGGGTAGATTTCTGGATCGACCAGGAGCGTACCACCACCACAGCCACCGTTCGCACCCAGGACCGGGGCGTCGGCATGGGCGTCGAATTCACGGGCCTGCCGAACCAATCCAAGAAACGCTTTCAGGCCCATCTGGATAAGCTGGATCCTGGCATTTCCAGGCCCAAACCGAAAACCATCGAATAAGTTCTCCCCCAAAATGCCCTTTCGGCCCGCGCTGAACCACTCCGTCCTATAGAATCTGCATCCTATATCGTGTCCTGCCATCGAATCACAGAACCCTGCAGCAACGCTGGAAAGGTCGGATCATAACGAAATGAAGATTGGGATCACTTGTTATCCCACGTACGGCGGCAGCGGCGTGGTGGCCACGGAACTGGGTCTGGAACTGGCCCAGCGCGGCCACGAGATTCATTTCATCTCTTATGCCCAGCCTATCCGGTTGCGAGGCCAGGAACCCAACATTCATTACCACGAAGTCGAAGTGTCGCGCTATCCGCTGTTCGACTATCCACCTTACGATCTGGCGTTGGCCACGCGGATGGCAGAGGTTGCGCAGTTGTACGATCTTGACCTGCTGCACGTGCACTATGCGATTCCACACTCGGTGAGCGCACTGCTTGCACGCCAAATGCTAGGGGATGGTCCGCGAGGACGCCGCCTGCCTTTCGTTACCACGTTGCATGGCACCGACATCACGCTGGTAGGATTGGACCGATCCTACCTGCCCATCACGCGCTATTCCATTAACCAGAGCGATGGCGTCACCGCCGTCTCCAACTACCTGCGTGACCGCACCATGCGCGTTCTGGATGTACGCAAAGAAATTGAAGTGATCTACAACTCGGTAAATTGCGACGTGTATTGCAGGCCCAAGAACTCCAGGGAACTTCGCCTCGAATACGCGCCCAAAGAAGAGCGGCTGCTGGTGCACCTTTCCAACTTTCGGCCGGTGAAGCGCGTCTCCGATGTGATCGAGATCTTTGACCGCGTACGCAAGAAGGTTCCCTCGCGACTTTTACTGATCGGCGATGGGCCCGACCGTTCCGTGGCGGAATGGCTGGCCGTGCAAAAGGGAATCCATGAAGATGTTCTCTTCCTAGGCAAGCAAGACGAGGTGCAGGAAAAGCTGGGAATTGCGGACATCCTGCTGATGCCGAGCGAACTGGAATCCTTCGGTCTGGCGGCGCTGGAAGGAATGGCGTGTGAAGTTGTACCGATCGCAACTCGCACCGGCGGCGTTTCAGAAGTAATCGAGCATGGCGTGAGCGGTTATCTAGCCGACGTCGGCGATGTCGATACCATGGCCCGCTACGCCATCGAACTCTTGAGCGATGAAACCCGGCTGCGGACCATGGGCAAGGCCGCTCGTGCCGTCGCTCAGGCGCGTTTCTGCTCCAGCAGGATCGTTCCTCAATACGAGGAGTTCTACCGGCGCGTGGTCGAGCGCTCTTCGTAGAAACCCTCCGGAACCGCTCCCATCGCCTGTAGCAGCGGTAAGCGGATGCGCACCAGAGTTCCCTTCCCTTCGTGACTGTCAATGGTCATGCGCGCCGTATCCCCATAGAGCACCTGCAGCCGCTCGGAAATGTTCGCCATGCCAATGCCTGCGCCTCGCGCACTGGTCGACTCCACGAGTTGCGATGCTGCCATGCCCACGCCATCGTCTTCTACTTCAATCACCAGGCCCGAGTCAGACAAGCGGCTGCGCAGGTAAATGCTGCCGCCTTCCACCATGGAGGCAAGTCCATGCTTGATCGAGTTCTCCACCAGCGGCTGCAAAAGCATGCTGGGAACCATGACGTCGAGCGATACCGGGTCGAGTTCCTTCACCACCCGAAGTTTCTCCGGCCCGAAACGCACCACTTCAATGTCGAGATAGTTGTCGATGAATTCCACTTCTTCGCGCAGGGGAACGAAAGAGTCCGAGCTGTTGAGCAAACGCCGGAGAATGGTGGCCAGCTTGGAGATCACATCGCGGGCTTTGTCGGGGTCGAAGCGCACCAGAGAGGAGATCGAGTTCAGAGTATTGAAAAGGAAATGAGGATTGATCTGGTTCTGCAGCGCTTCCATGCGCGCGTGCAACAACAGCCGCTCCTGCTCTTCCAGCTTGATCTGAATGCGCACGCTGTTGAAGATCTTGAGTTCAATTCCTATTGCCATTGCCGAGGCGGCATAAATCGCCGCCTCGACCCACAGATTGCTGCTGTCCACGCTGAAGATGGAATGCGGGAAATATCGCGAGAACTGGCTCTGCACGAAGCGCAGCCCGATGATGGTGGTGAAAAACATGATCTGCCAGTCGAACAGACGGGGCGTCGGCAGGTTGCGGCGGATCAGCCGGTAAATGCTGAGGTCGATGAAGGGAGAAAACGACCAGATGTCGTCTTTATCAAGCGCCATGGTGCGGAGTTGGCCGGCGATGAATCCGCACAGCACGCCGAAAGGCAAGGTCGCCCACTCGCCGTGTACAAGCGCGGGCAGGGCCATCAATAGGCCGCCCAGCACTCCCGCCCAACGGCCGCCGATCACTCCCAGCAAGAGTGCCGTTTCAAAACTCAAATCCCCAGCCACAAAGCTCTTCGCCGAGAACCGGATCCACACGCCGACCGCGATCGGCAACCCGAACCACAGGACCAGATAAATCTTCTGGCGCAGCGAACGTTCTTCGCGAAACAGTAGCGACTTGAACTCCACGGAGCGCACCAGGCTGCTGGACACGGCCGCAGCCACACCCAACTTCACCAGCAAATTAATCCAAATCAGCCGCGATTCCATGGCATTCGGGCAAACACAAGTGCCCGCGAGAAACTGTAGCACGAAGCGGGAGAATACTTCTTCGGGAGCCAGCAGACGCGCGGTTCAATATCCTTTCTGCTTGTCGACGACGAACGGCAGCGGCTCGCGAGCCAGATAGCGTCGAAGGTTTTCCGAGAACAACGCGTAGTGGCGTTGCCACAGTTTTTCTGTGAGGCCCGCGGTGTGCGGCGTGATGAGCAGGGTTTCGATTTCCCACAGTGGCGACTCGGCGGGCAGCGGCTCTTGCTCAAAGACATCGAGGGCCGCGCCCGCGATGCCGTGGTTGCGAAGAGCTTCAGCAAGCGCCGTTTCATCCACCTGAGGGCCGCGGCCCACATTGATCAAATAAGCATCGCGCCGCATGGCATTCAGGCGCTCCGCATTGATCACTCCTCGCGTCTCCTCAGTAAGCGGCGCAGCCACCACAACATAATCCGACTGCGAGAGTAGGTCGTTGATTTGCGCGGGAGAATACACTTCGGCCACTCCCTCGGGCTTTTCTTTCTCGGGATGCTCGCGCACCGCAAGCACTCGCATCCCAAGAGCCGAGGCCATACGCGCCACCGTGCGTCCAATGCTGCCGAGTCCGATCAGACCGAGCGTTGCGCCCGCGACCTCGCGGGGCCGTGGACCATCGTTCCAGATCTCATCTTGTCCCCAAACGTGTTTCTGCTGTAGCCGCGTCGCTTGCGGGATCTTCTTAGCTAGCGCAAAGACGAGCGCCATCACATGTTCGGCTACGACAGGGCCGTGTACTTCGTGGGCGTTGGTCAAGACCACATCGCTTTTCACCAACTCGGGGAAAAGCAACTGGTGCACAGCAGCAGTGGGTGCGTGAATCCACCGTAGTTTCTGCGCCAGCCTGAACTGCTCCAGGCTCAGCGAGAACGCGAAAATGACCTCGGAGTCGCGAAGATAATCTTCGGCGCCTTCATAGTCGGTTCTGTGGGCCACTTCGATCTGAGGGAAATCTGCTTGCAGTCTCTCCGGAAACCACGCGGGCACGTTCCACAAATCAAAGTGGTGATGGACGACTATGAGAAGTTTCATCGAAATTAATGTTTCTGATTCTTCTCGAGGAATGCGCGCAGATCGTGGCCCGTCATCTCTTTCGGCGCATCGATCCCCAGCATTCCGAGCATGGTCGGCGAAATATCCCGCAGCGAGCCGTTGGGCTTTAGAGTGTACTGCTTCGCATCCCCGGCGACGACGATGAACGGCACAGGATTTGTAGTATGCGCGGTGTGCGGACCGCCGGTTACGGGGTCGATCATCATCTCGGCATTGCCATGATCGGCGGTGATAAGCATGGCGCCGCCTTTGGCGCGAACTGCGGATTCGATGCGGCCCAGGCATGCGTCTACAGTTTCAACCGCTTTTACCGTGGGCTCAATCTTTCCTGAGTGGCCGACCATGTCCGCATTGGCGAAGTTGACGATGATTACGTCGAACGTTCCTTCTTCCGTCGCTTTCACAACAGCATCGGCAATACCGGCAGCGCTCATCTCCGGCTTCAGATCGTATGTCGCGACCTTTGGCGACTGCACCATCACGCGCTCTTCGCCGGGGAATGGCTGCTCCACGCCGCCATTGAAGAAGTAGGTAACGTGCGCGTACTTCTCGGTTTCGGCGACACGAAGGTTCCGCATGTTGAGACCCCCCATCACATTCGCCAGAATATTTGCCATTGATTCCGGCGGAATCACCACCGGTAGACTGAAATTCTTGTCGTACTGCGTCATGCAAACGTAGTGCAGATTCTTCGGAACTCGATCACGTGCAATCGTGGAGTCGAGATCGGCCGCTCCCGGAAGGTCGCTGCCGCCTTTCCCATTCAACCCGCTGTTACGCGCCAGTGCACGCGTGATCTGGCGGACACGATCGGCGCGAAAATTAAAGCAGATGCAGGCGTCATCATCGCGAATGGCCGCCAGCGGCTGACCACTTTTGTCGGTGCACACAAACGGCACGACAAACTCATCGGTCACACCTTTATTGTAAGAATCCTTCATCCCCTGCACCGGGTCGGCGCACTTGCCGCCTTCGGCGTCGGTGAAGACCATTGCGTTGCAGGCTTTAGCAATTCGCTCCCAGCGCCGGTCGCGATCCATCGCATAGTAGCGGCCGTTCACCGTGGCAATCTTGCCGGAGTTATATTCGCGCATCTTCTGCTGCAGTTGTTCGAGATAGCCGGCGCCGTTGGTGGGCAGCGTGTCGCGGCCGTCCATGAAAGCGTGCACGAAGACCCGGTCCACACCATTCTGCTTCGCCATCTTTAGCAAAGTGTAGAGGTGAGCCTGCTGCGAATGCACGCCACCATCGGACACCAGGCCAAACAAATGCAGCCTTCGCTCACCCACGCGCGCATGCTTCATCGCCGCCAGCAACACGGGATGCGAGAAGAACTCTCCGTTCTGGATCATCAGGTCGATGCGCGTGATGTCCATGTGCACGATGCGCCCCGCGCCAATGTTGAGATGTCCAACCTCGCTGTTGCCCATCTGCCCTTCGGGCAAGCCGACAAAAGGTCCGCTGGTATGAATCAGCGTGTTGGGATAGTCGCGCAGCAGGCGGTCGTAAGTGGGCTTGCGCGCCAGCGCGATGGCATTGGCTTTGGTTTCGGCGCGATATCCCCAGCCGTCGAGGATGATGAGAACGAGTGGTTTGGGTCTAGGCATAGCACCATCGGGTCGAGATCAGCGAACGGTCTTGCGAGGATGCGATCTTGCGTTCGCGGAACGGGTTCTGAATACAAGGTTTCCAGGCGGCACGACTCAAGTCGTGACCTTCCCGAAAAATATCTTCGTCCGCACTAATGTATGGTTCGTTCCCCCTTGCGCACTGCCGGAGAACTGGCCGAGCCTTCGAACTTCGGGTCGCCGAGCTTCGTGATCCACAGGCCTGAGTGGATGTCGTTGAAATAAATCAGGCTGTTCAGCAACGGGCTGTCGCACGTCACAGAGCAGGGTTGACCTCCCCAGACGAACGGCAGATTCGGACGGTAGCCTTTCGCGTCTCCGGTCCAGAAGCGTGCAATTTCGCGGCCCTGGCGGTAGAGGTCGCCGCGCAGTTCGCCGGAAATATCGAGCACGCGCGCGCCGCCGCTGTAGTAGCCCTCATAGAGCATGTCGTTTGCGGCCCAGAAATTGTGCGACCCACCTTCCGGCACTTCATACTGCGCCACTTCCCGCGGGTGCTTGATGTCGGAAACATCCATCACGTGGCAGATGGCGCGCACCGGGATTCGGTCTTTGTCGTCCAATTCGAAAATCGCAGGGAACACTTCGTCGCCCACAAACAAATAATTCTTGTAGCGGAATACGCTATGAGTGCCTGCCAGCCAACCATCTCCATAGAGTTCGTAATGGTTGAAGTGGTATTGGCTGACCAGCTTCGGATTCTCTGGACTGCCTCCGGCCATGCCGTTGCCCACATCGAGGATGATCAATCCATCGCGCCAGTAAGCGAGATAGGCAAGACCGTCCTTCACTTGCAAGTCGTGCAGGTATCGCCCGCTGGTCACGGTTCCGTGCTTGGTTTCCATGCTGACGGCGGTCGGATTCTGCGCTTCCCACCGTGCGACTTCTTTTGGATGTTTCACATCCTGAAAGTCGATGACGCGCATCGAACCCGTGGCATCGTCGGTGATGTAAACGTAATGACCATCAATGTAAGCGCTATGCACACCACCGGTGACGGTCGCCGTGTATTCGGAAAGAACCTTCAGATGCGAGGCATCGGAGGTGTCGAGAAAGACGATTCCGTTTTTGCGATTCGAAGCTCCTTCACGCGTGAACACTCCGATTTTTTCGTCGGGTGTGGTGCTGATGTCGTTGATGATGCGAGCGTCCACCTTCAGAGTGTCGAGCAGTTTGGGATTCGCGGGGTCGGCGATGTCGTAGACGAAAACCTTATCCGCGATGGTGGCGAGGTAGGCGTGGTGGCCGACGATCCACTCTTCCGACATCTGCAGGTCCGGCATCGGAGTGTGCGACACGACTTCGACCTCGCGCTCCACATTGCGTGGCCGAACCACCACCGACGCGACGGCGCTGTGTTGGCCGCTGCTGGCCATGACCACGTAGGTGCCAGATTTCTCCGCCACGAAACCCCCGTCAGGATAAACCGCCGCACCGCCGCCGCTGCCACTGCTTCCGATTAAAGACCAGTGCACTGGCGGGTCGTTCATGTGGCTTCCGCTACCGTCGAACGCGGTGGCTTCGAAGTGGAGAACATCGCCGGTACGCGCGTCCGCGGAAGTGGGCTGTACCGTCAATTTGCGCATCTTATCCCGCTCAACTTGCAGCTTCACCGTACCGCTCACTTCTCCCGAGACTGCCTTGATGGTGACCGTGCCCGATGCAACCCCTGTTACCAATCCGGCCGTATCCACGGTCGCGGTCGCCGGCTTCTCCGAGGTCCAGTGGATTGCCACATCCGTTCTGGGAGTACCGCCGGCTGTGCGGATGATGGCGGTGAGTTTTTCCGCGCTGCCGACTGCGAGAGTCGGGTACTCCGGCGGATCGATTTGAACGCTTGAAACTTTAGAGTCCGCCACGTTGACCATGGCATAACCCGCCTTCCCGGCGATCACCGCGCCTACCGTCACTACTCCCGGTGCATGGAAGGTCACTTCGCCGGATTCATCCGCGCCAGCCAGGTCAAACGGGGCGGCAAACCAGACCGAAGGCTTTTCGTCGATGGGATTGCCCGCTGCATCTTTGGCAGAAGCGCTGAACTTAATCTTTTCTCCGACGTGAGCGTCGATGGTTTTGGGAGTGACCTCCACGCTCGCGGGAGCGACGGAAGTGCTGGGAGGTTCTTGCTTGGCGGCATCCGCAGCTTTGTCCTGAGATCGCGCTATCGTGCCTGCTGAAAGAATCATGACTGCAACTGCAGTCACCAATGCTTTTTGCTTTAACATTTGCCCTCCGGGCTTGAATCGTCGTTGGTTCTACTGCTTGCTTGGTTCCATCTTCCAGAAATCAATGCCCGCCGCTTGTGGCCCCACATCGACGGTGGCCACGGTTTTCAAGCTGCCTAGGTCGATCACTTCTACGGTGCCTGGTTCCGAGCCAACTCCCTCAACCGAGATAAAAGCGTAGCGGTCGTCGGGCGTGACCACTGCCCCATGCACAACTTTCCGCTGTGTGGGAATTCTCGCCAGCTCGCGCCCCGAAACAGGATCGAAGATCGACACCGACTGTCCGCGCTTATTGGTTGCGATCAACCGTCCGTCCTTCGTCATCGCCAGGTTGTAGACGCCGGTTCCAGCAGGAAAACGCCGCGCCAGAGTCCATGTATCAGTTTTGATCGCGACGATCTCGTTCGATTGATTGCAGGCCACGTAGACAATGGACCCATCGTTCGAGGGCTGCGCCCACGTCGGCGTACATGTCGCACTCTTGTGGTCAGGCATCGCATGGGCATCCGGAGCGCCGCTCATGCCCATCTCTTTCCCCTTCGACAGCATGAAGTAACGGTCCACAACGAATTTTCTGGTATCGATCTCGACCAGCATGTCGTCCATCATGCAAACCGAATAATGTTTCGTGCCTGCGTGGTTGAGGCGCGACCCGTGAGGCATGGTACACGTGGGAATACGCTTGACCTCAATCATCTGGTCCGTGGCCACAACAGAGATCGACGATGGAACCATGTCGCCATGAAAATTTGCGTTGGCGACATAAATAAAGTTGCCATCAGGAGTGATGTCGGTAGTGGCCGGAAACAGGCCGAGGCTGGTGTACTTGATCACCATGTCGGTGCCGGAACGATACTTCCAGACGGAGCCCTCAGGCCGGCCGTGGCCTACAGAAACGTAGAAATACTGTTTGTCCGGAGAAACCGCGATGCCGTGCGGCCCGTTGACGTCCATGGGCATAAGCCCGGTGCGCATCTGGCTTTCAATGCGCGCACCGCCAGGGCCAAAACGAATGAGCACAATCTTGTCCGCGGATTCACATACGACGTAAACAAGATAGTCCTTCGTGGGACGCTCTGGGGAGCCTGCGGACGCCGTCTGCGCACTGCCCCTGAAACCCAGCGCCACGAAAATCAGCAGCCATGGGGTAAACGCGCACAGGCGTGGCCGAACACTTCCGTATTCCTTTTTGCGAGAGCCGCCGGTTCCTTTCATCATTAGCTCTTGGCCGCTATTTCCAGTGACGGGCAGGCGAAATCGAGCCCACGCAACAGTCGAAGAAGTATATCCAACAAATTGAAGACGCGCCTGCGAAAAACCACGGCTGCCGCACTCGCCTCCGCGTCTCTTGGTGGAAGTCAGAGGCCGAGTTTATAATCCCGTCCCGATCTGACTGAAAGGAAAAAGCATGCTTATTCGCGAATTGCTGCTGCCTGAACTGGATGAGGAATTGAAAAAGACGCGCACGGCTCTGGAGCGGGTTCCTGCGGACAAGAAAGATTTTGCGCCCCATCCCAAGTCCATGCCAATGGGTAAGCTTGCACCTCACGTGGCCCAACTGGCTGCCTTCGGCCTCATCATCCTGACTACGCCCGAACTGGACTTCTCAAAAGGCACCATGAAGTCTTTGCCGTTCGAATCTTCCGCCCAGCTTCTCCAGGCCCTTGACGAAGGTGCAGGCAAGGTTCGCGCCGCTCTGCAAGCTATTCCGGATGAAGCTTGGACACAGAACTGGAAGCTGAGCTTTCAGGGCAAGACCATTTTCGAGGGGACGCGATTTCTCGCCTACCGCGAGATGTTCCTGAATCACCTGGTACACCACCGCGCGCAGCTGGGCGTGTATCTGCGGCTGAACGACAAGCCGGTGCCCGCGACCTATGGGCCCTCGGCGGACGACACGATGGGGTTTTGAGGATTCGAAGCCGCAGCTCCGCAAATACGGCCTACCAGATCAGACGAACATCGTAACGGGCAAACAATGGATCCGAGGTAATGATGGGAAGGTTCTCCTCCAAGCTCTGCGCAATCAACATGCGATCGAACGGATCGCGGTGATGCATCGGGAGACGCTCAAGAGCGAGCAAATGGTCGATGCTGATGGGGAGCATCTCGATCCCGTTCTCCGCCAATTTTCTGAGCACGTACGGACCGGCAGGCCGAGGAAGATTCAGCTTGCCCGACCGTACCTTGATAAGGATCTCCCAGACGCTTGCGATGCTCAGCGAAAGACCGATGGGTCCGGCAAAAGTGTCGCGGGCGAGGCGCGACATCCTCTCATCCCCAGCCAGCGCCCACAAGAATGCATGCGTGTCGAGGAGGGCCTTCATTTCGGCAGAAGGGGTCCGTTATAGAACAGGTCCTCAATTTCAGGATCGGGATCATTGAAATCGTCCGGAACCGTGAATTCGCCTTTGGCGCTGCCGAAGACCCTCTTCCTGGGTGTCCTTTTCAGGGGCACTAGCTTAGCAACCGGAGTCCCGGCCTTGGCAATGATGATCTCTTCTCCCAAGGCGACTCGCTCGAGCAGGCGGGAGAAGTGAGTTTTGGCTTCGTGGATGTTGACTTCCATGATCACATGATGGACTAAGTCATAGACTAAGTCAAGATCCAAAACGTGCTCGGAGTGCCGAAAGAAATTCCGGGTGGTGATCCGAGACGAAGGCTTCTACGTTTGCAACAAGCGCCCTCTGTTTCTCTGCGAGGGTTACGTCCTTTTCCATCACCTCAGCCGCTCCAATCACTCCCCTCGCTTTCGCGGCGTCGAATTGATCCGGACTCAAGGAATACTCGTGTTCGTTCTTCCACAATTTCTCCGTCAGTTCCGGAAATCGGCTACCGAAACCGACACCCGTATGCAGTGCGACGCCAACATTATCCCATGCCGTTTTCGCAGGCACTTTGAAGGACTTGCCAAAGAGAGCGATCTCTGATCCCGCCGCTCCAGATTCCCTCCAAGTACTTCTAATCCTGTCGTTTTCCCATGCCATCCCCAGATCGATAAAGTTCTCGCGTCTTCACGACCGACTAGTCTGTCGTTAGCCAACTCCTGTAACAGTTCGACAAAACCCGCCTCTTTGCCCGGCGCACACAAAAGTTTTGCAAAGGTCGTGATCTTTTCCCTGGACGCATGCCCCAGCACCACCCCAACCTCAAACGCCTGCTGATAGATCAACAGGTATGCGGGAAATTGAACATATGGTGGCCTGAAGAATCTCTTTTTCAGTGCCGGTGTGACTATCGAATGAGCAATGTGGGCAAGAAACGGGGCTACCGGCTTCCGATCCATTTGATTCCTTAAAAGCACGGCTCGAAGCTATCAAGCGATCACTGCCCACTGACCTACTTCTCACCCTTTATAATTCAACGCCTTCAATCCCAAGAACCTCGCCGAATCCCCCAACTCCTCCTGAATCCGCAGCAACTGGTTGTACTTGCAGATGCGGTCGGTGCGCGACGCTGACCCGGTCTTGATCTGCCCCGCGCCGGTTGCAACGGCAAGGTCCGCGATGAATGTGTCTTCGGTCTCGCCCGAGCGGTGCGAAATCACCGACGTATAGCCATTGCGCCGCGCCAGGTCGATCGCGTCGAGAGTCTCGCTGACCGTGCCGATCTGATTCACCTTGATCAGAATCGAGTTGGCCACGCCTTTGTCGATTCCTTCCTGAAGAAATTGAATGTTGGTGACGAAGATGTCGTCGCCCACCAACTGAATCTTGCCGCCGAGTTCCTTGGTCAGGTTCTGCCAACCATCCCAGTCATTTTCAGCCAGTCCGTCTTCCAGCGACACGATGGGATAGTCTTTCACCCACTTGGCATAGAACTTCACCATATCGTCGGAACTTTTGGCCGACTTGTCCGACTTCTTGAAGACGTACTTCCCCTCCTGATAAAACTCGCTGGCTGCGGGATCGAGCGCGATCGCAATCTCTTCCCCCGGCTTGTAGCCAGCCTGCTGGATCGCTTCCAGCACCACTTCGATAGCCTCGACATTCGACTTCACAGACGGCGCAAAGCCACCCTCATCGCCGACCGCCGTGTTGTAGCCGCGCTTCTTCAGCACTCCTTTGAGCGTATGGAAAACTTCCACGCCCCAGCGCAGCGCCTCTGAAAACGAAGGCGCGCCCACCGGCATGACCATGAATTCCTGGAAGTCAACATTGTTGTCGGCGTGCGCGCCGCCGTTGAGAATATTCATCATGGGCGTAGGCAAAGTATTCGCGCCGGCGCCGCCGAGATAACGATAGAGCGGCAAACCATATTCCAGCGCAGCCGCGCGCGCCGTTGCCATGGAGACCGCGAGAATCGCATTCGCCCCCAGCCGGCTCTTGTTCTCGGTGCCATCCAGTTCGATCATCTTGCGGTCGAGCCCGTGCTGGTCGTAAGCATCCCAATTCGCCAGCGCATCGGCGATCTCGCCGTTCACGTTCTCTACCGCTTTGAGAACTCCTTTGCCGAGAAAACGCGCCTTATCGCCGTCGCGCAGCTCGACTGCCTCATGCTCGCCGGTGGATGCGCCGCTGGGCACAATCGCCCGACCGGCCGTGCCGCCTTCCAGTTGCACTTCCGCTTCCACCGTAGGATTCCCGCGCGAATCCAGCACTTCGCGCCCAATGATTGCCGCAATATTCGTCATGCCGCGCTACCGTCCTTGTGTCAATGCGTTATGCGTGAGTGATTTCGAAACGCCTGATTATAGCGGATGAAAGATGACCACAGTATGACGGAAGTTCGCAGCCCACATAAGCGTCAACTCAGATACTTGGGACAGATTCACATGCGCTAATGCGAACCGAATATTTTGCCGATCTAACTACTGAGGTCCTCTGCGCCATGGCTGAGTTGGCTTGCATCATGAAGTCGAAAACCGGGAAGGAAGACTTCGCCTGTAGCGGAATCTGCGATGAGCACTCCCGCGAAGCAACACTCATCCAGCGCTCCCTGCTGCCCACAAACGGACTCTGCCACGAATCCGTCGAAATCGCATTCCGTTTCATGCCCTTCTCCGAAGTGGGTGGCGACTTTGTGGACTTTTTCCCTCTACCGAATGGCTTCATCGGCATCTACATCGGGGATGTGGTCGGGAAGGGCCTGCCAGCGGCCATGTACGCTGCGCTCGTCACCGGAACCCTGCGCGGAATTCACAAAACCGGCACCGACACCGCCGGCGTCCTTGCGCGCTTGAACAAACGCCTGCTGCAGCGCCCGCTCCCGGGCCGCTTTTGCTCCACCCTGTACGCTCTATTCAATCCCGCCACGCGAGAACTCATCTTCTCTAATGCCGGCATGCCGCTGCCGCTGCTCGTTTCCGAAACCGCCTGCCGGCGCCTGGGCGAAGGTGGATTTCCCCCGGGACTGCTCCCAGGCGCCGTCTACACACGGCATGTCGTGCAACTGCAGGCGGGAGACTGCGTCCTGTTCGCGACTGACGGTCTCCATGAATTGCGCAATCCCGATGGAGTCGAATTCTCCACCTCCCACATGGAGGAGGCCTGGGCACAATGCGGCCACAGATCCGCAACCGATTCGGCGGATTTCGTCTTCAACCGCTAGGCAGCCATCTCCGACGGCATCGCGCCGCACGACGACATTACTGCCGTTGTGCTGAAAGTGCTGTGACCAGCTCGCCCCCAGCCTACTTGCCCATGCTCATCATGCCCATCGAATACGTGCCGGTGCAATCCCAGTCATAAGCCGAACCGTCTGCAGCGGCTTTCCCGGAGCAGGTTCCAGAACCCTTGATGCCCTTGTGCTTGCCCGTGGCGCCCACGATCTTCCATTTATTGGCGAGAGGCTTCGTGACGTCCGTTGCAGCGGACCCTTCATACATGTAGTGAATCTTGTCACCATCGTCTGTGGTCGCGATGTAGTAGCCATGGAAGTTGAACTTGGCTTTCCATTGATCGTGGAATTCCGTAAACGTGCCACTTTTTTCCTTCAAGTCACCGCTGCTTGAAGTAGCTTCGCAAGTGCCCTGCCCGATCCAATAAATGTGATCCGGTGTGTCCCCCACGTCGAGTTTATTTTCTGTCGTGGCCTTCGGGCAGTGCCAGTTGGTGTCAACCTTGCTCTGGGCTATCGCGATCGAGCCAGAAACTAATACAGACAATGCAATCAGCAAGAGCTTGCGCATGGTTCTTCTCCTCTGTGATTTTGGATTTAAAAATCGGGCTAACTATAGCCGACGGAGTCCATCCTGACAAGCACCGGGCACTCGTGCCGCAGGTGACCTTCCGGTCTCCGGGCGTGATGTACTCAGCGTGATGTACTCCCGTAACCCGCAAGCCGGTGCGCCCGCTTCCGCGCGTGTGTATATTTGAAAATGATTTGTGTTTCTGCTTGAAAACATTCCGCTCGCGCCGCTGACCACCTTCAAAATCGGAGGCCCAGCCCGGTATTTCGTCGAGGCCAGAAATACCGGGGAAGTGCAGGAGGCAGTTACGTTCGCGCTCTCCCGCGATCTGCCTCTGTTCGTTCTCGGCGGCGGCAGCAACCTGCTGGTCGCCGATGCCGGTTGGCCCGGCCTGGTGGTGAAAATCGCGATTCAAGGAATTAATCAAGTCCAGCGCAGTGGCCGCGATGATGACGGAAAAATTCTTTTCGACGCCGGCGCTGGCGAATCCTGGGACAAGTTCGTCTCTCACGCGGTGATAGCCCGCTGCGCCGGAGTCGAGTGCCTCAGCGGCATTCCGGGCAGCGTGGGTGGCACGCCGGTGCAGAACGTCGGCGCTTATGGGCAGGAAGTGGCCGAGACCATCGCCTCAGTGCAGGTTCTCGACTTGAAAGACAATCAGGTGCGCGAACTTTGCCCAGAAGCCTGCGGATTCAGCTACCGCACCAGCATCTTCAACACCACGGAGCGCGGACGATTCATCGTTCTCCGCGTCACTTACGCGCTAACGCCCGGAGGTAGTCCACACATTGCCTACGCCGATCTCCAGCGGCATTTCGAGGGCCGCGAAACTCCGCCGAATCTCGCGGAAACACGCGAGGCCGTGCGCCACATCCGCGCCCGCAAGGGCATGCTCATCACCCCAGGCGACCCCGACTGCCAAAGCGCCGGTTCCTTCTTCAAGAACCCTGTGCTTTCCGAAGAACAGCACGAGGATCTGAAGCAGCGGGCTGCCGCCCGAGGATTAACCGTGCCCAGCTATCCCGCCCTCGATACACACAAGAAAGTTTCCGCAGCCTGGCTGGTCGAGCGCTCCGGGTTCACCAAAGGATTCGGCTTTGGCCGCGTCGGCATTTCCACGCGGCACGCGCTGGCCATCGTTAATCGCGGCGGAGCCGCCGCCGCCGATGTCCTCGCTCTGAAAGAACAGATCCAGCAGCGCGTGGAAGAAATCTGGGGTGTCCGGCTGGAACCGGAACCAGTCATGGTAGGCGCCGACTGAAGGCCGTCGCCGACAGCGCATGAAAGCGAAAGCCGCGGCCCGTAGCCCCTTGCCATAGAATGTCTTCCATCTCGTAGTGTAGCGCCGCCGTCCCGGCGGCTGTCGGGCGGGCGTCTCGCCTGCCCTGCCGAAGGCGAAAACGCCCTCGGGACAGCCAGCAAAGATACCGACGCTACCTATGCGACACGGCGCCAAATTAGCCCATTGCCTTCGATCTGGATCCTTTTTATCTGCTCGCGCGTATTTCCGGGTAGCGCTCATTAGTCACAAATAAGGAGTGCGGAAGTATGCGACTGCAGTTGTTGGTTTTTCACATTAGTGCGGGCGTCTTAGCCATGTTCGCGGGCGCTGCCGCCGTGTCTGTTCGCAAAGGCTCCCGCTCCCACGGCGTGGCGGGAAACGTCTTCGTCGTGTCGATGCTGAGCATGGCGGCCGCCGCCTCGTGCCTCGCGTTCATGAAACACCAAAGCAACAATGTGTTCGGCGGCATTTTAACGATTTACATGGTATCGACGGCATGGGCCACAGCCAGGCGCAGAGATGGAGAAACTGGGATTTTGGATTGGCTTGGATTTCTGTTTGCATTCACTATCGGAGTTCTCGGCGTGTTCCACGGACTCCAAAAGATGACTGGGCGGGAGCCGGTGGATCCTGGAACGCTTGCCTTCATGCAGCTTTTTATGGGTTCGGTGATTCTGCTCGCTGGCCTCGGAGACCTGCGTATGCTCCTGCGCGGAATTTCCGGCAGACGACGCATCGCACGTCATCTTTGGCGCATGTGCTTCGGATGGTTTATCGCCACAGGTTCCTTCTTCCTCGGGCAGCAACAGGTATTTCCCGCTTGGCTACGCGGATCACCCGCACTCTTGGTGCCGGCCCTTCTTCCACTAGCGCTGCTGATATTCTGGCTGGTCCGCGTTCGCTTTACCAATGCGTTCAAGGAAATTTCGATGCCGCGCAGAGACAATGTCTACTCCTCGCGGATCTAGCCTTTGTTAGTGGCTCGGTTTGAATTCGCTTTGAAGGGCGCGGCTTCAAGCCGCGCCGTACCTACCCCCTGAATCAACTCCGAAAGCCAGGCCCAGTTCATTCCCCGGATCTCTTCGTCTCGTCCTTCATCTTATCCTTCATCAATTTTCGCAGCGCCCGATTAATCCGAGTCTGGTAGCCACGCCCTGATTTCTTGAACCAGGCAATCACATCGGCGTCCAGACGAAGCGTAACCGGCTTCTTGATGGGCCGGTATAACACCCCCACATCCCGAAGCAAAATGTAGCGCCGCTTCGGCTTCGACTCCACCGCCACAGCCTGCAGGCTGATCGTCCTTGGAGTCTTCTTTGGTTTTTGCGTCTTTTGGGCTCCAGCCTTCCGGCTCTTCTTAACCACTCTGGATGGTTTCATTTACGAGCATTATACATACATCTCGATCCTTACGAACTTGCCGGTACAAAATGTTCCAACTGGAACATTCAGCACATATGTTCCGGTAGGAACACTTGCTCGATCTGGCGGCGCCGCCCCGGTTCGTGACCCCGGTTTCTCAATTGTGACCCCGTCCATGGGCTAGGGTGCAACGATCCGCCTGACGGCGCCTCCACCTAGTCATCGGCAAGCCTTGCCGCCTCCTTAAATATCTTCACAAACATTTCTCGCGTGAGCTTTCCGGTCTGCGTGTTCTGGTTCGAAGGATGGTAAGAAGCCAGTAACACCTTACCGTCCGGTAACCGGTAACTGGCGCCATGTTTGAAGAGATAAGGTTGCCTGCTGGGGAGCAGGCCACGCCGTTTCACGTAGTTCAGATAAGCATCAAAGCCGATCTTGCCCAGCGCCACCACGACCTTTACTTTTTCCAATCCCGCAAGCTCGCGGTCAAGAAAATGCGAGCACTCGGCGAGTTCCTGCGGCGTGGGCTTATTGTCGGGCGGGGCGCAGCGCACTGCCGCCGTGATGTATAGATCTTTCAGTGTGAGCCCATCGTTGCGATCGGTGGCGTTGGACTGGCTGGCGAATCCGGTTTCATAGAGCACTGGGAACATGAACTTGCCGGAGGCATCGCCCGTGAACGGGCGTCCCGTGCGGTTGGAGCCGTGCGCGCCGGGGGCGAGTCCCATGATCAGCACGCGCGCCTCGGGGTCGCCGAAGCCGGGCACAGGCTTGCCCCAATACTCATGGTCTCGATAGGCGCGCCGCTTCTCGCGAGCGATCTGCTCGCGATATGCGACCAGGCGCGGGCAGCGAGTGCAGGCAACGACTTCGCGGTTGAGGACAGTTAGCCAGCGGGGAGTGTCAGTTTCCATCTATTTACTTGATTACGAATTATTTATTACAGAGCGAGCCTTCCGACCACCCTTGCGTGTTCTTATCGAGGATGGTACGAATACGACCCATGATTGTGTCTCCTAGACACTACGGCTGGCAGCCCGCTACCGTCAAAGAACTTGAGCTGGTTCCTGGAGGACTCGAATGAACTCCAGGAACAATATATTAGGGGTCATCTTCTTGGCGTGCGTGTTGGCCTTCGCGCTATTCGCCGCGAAGCGGCTGCTCTTTCGAGACGGCTCGAAGGGAGCCACCGTCCCTGCATTGCATCTGGGCGCGAGTAAGCCGGTCGCGACGCCGGCGCTCCCAAAACCTAGCGCCGCGGTGCAGACACAGTCCTCGCCTGCACCGTCTTCTAACACGCAGGCACAGCATTCAACTCCGGCGCCGAACGCAGCAGCAGGCGACTCGGCGAACGCGCCATCCCCAGCGGCGAAGAGCGCTGCGGCAACAGCTGCAGATCGTACTCTGCAACTCCGCCTTGAGGCTGGGGCGCGCCTGTGGATTCGCGTGACCTCCATCGACCGCAAGCCGGATGAAAGTTTTACGTTCCGTGGAATTCTCCTGCAGCCGGTTGAGCTTGCGAACAGGAATCAGCTCGATCAAGGAACAGAGGTCTCCGGATCCGGCACAGTGAACAACGGACACGTCATAGTCTTGCTCACAGGATTCACCGTCGGAGGAACGAACTACGCGCTGCGGCAGGATGATGCGAGCGGATCAAACAAACGCCCAGGAGCCGGACTGGCAGTCGAACTCACTCCCGGCAAACTGCTGGAAGTGTGGCTCGCGTCGTCGTCGGTTTATCGGAAGACGCCTTAAGCGGGGAGACTAGAACAGATCCCTGTTGTTTTGAAATAAGCTTTCATGGGGTCTGGGGCAATAAGGGCCGGCTTTTTGGTGGCAAAGCGGCACTGTCGCCCGATGGGCGCCGAATCTGCCTCGAACAGGAACCTGGCCGACTCGCACTTTATGACGTCGACCAATTGCGCAGACTCGATGAAATGACATTCCCCGAACGCGTCGTTTACTCGGGCTTCAGCGACGACCGGCGCTTGGTCGTTATGACCGCCGATCAAACCGTTTACGTGTTCGGCGACCCTTTGACAGCTGGGACAAATCCGAGCAACTAGAGTACGGTCGGCGGATTCGTTAGCGCATTCCTCCACCCGATGTAATCCCCGGTCGCCTGTCGGCCGTCTTGATCTCAGGTCTCCCTGTTTGGAGCCCACCGCCGTTTGACGGTGCTCCCCTCCCGTCTTTACACTCAAGTTAACGCCGTACGAATTTGGCCAGGTTCCGTTTGCTCGACGGAGCCTCCGATGCAGCGGCGAGTGAAAGGCAAATGTGAGCCCCACAGAGACTACCGACGCGGCCAAGACAGAAGCTACCAACAAAGACATTAAGCGCGAGATCTCAGTCGAGATCCCGGCCGCGGAGGTTGCCCGCGAGACCGAGTTGCAGATTGTGCGCTACCAGAAGAGTGCGCGGCTGCCGGGGTTTCGCGCCGGGCACGTGCCGGCTTCCATCATCAAGCAGCGCTTTGGCGAGGGCCTGAAGAACGACGTCATCGAAGCCTTGATTCCGAAATACTTTCGCCGGGAAGCTGAGAGGTTGGGCCTGATTCCGGTTTCGCAGCCTCAGGTCAAAGACCTGCACATTCATGACGGCGAGCCGCTCACCTTCAAGGCCTCATTCGAAGTGCTGCCGGAGATTCAAGTCGAGGGCTACAAAGATCTGCGTGCCGACAAGCCGGAGATCGCCGTCACCGACGAAGATGTCGAGGCGGCGCTGACCAGCCTGCGCGAGCAGCACGCGACCTACGCGACAATAGAAGGACGCGCCCTGGCCGAGGGCGACTTCGCCCAGGCCTCCATGGACGGCAAGCCGAAAGATGGCAAGGATGTCGCCGACGCCAAGGCCAATCCCGTGCACATGGATGACGTGCTGATCGAAATCGGCGGCAAGAACACCGTACCGGAGTTCAGCCAGAACCTTACCGGAGCATCCGCTGGAGACGAACGCACCTTCGATGTGAGCTATGCCGAAGATATTTCCGACAAGCGGCTCGCGGGCAAGACCTTTGTCTACACGGTGAAGGTCAACGGGATTAAGCAGAAGAGCCTGCCGGAGCTGAACGACGACTTCGCGAAAGAGTTAGGCGAGTTCACCAGTCTCGACGCCGTTCGCCGACAGATCCGCGACAACATGGAAGCCGAGAAGCGCCACACCGCCGAGCATGCGGCGAAAGATAAGCTGGTTGCCGAACTGGTAAAGCGCAACGATTTCGAAGTGCCGGAGTCTTTAGTCGACCGCCAGATCGATCTGCGCCTGGAGCGCGGCTTGCGAGCCCTGGCGGCGCAAGGCATGAAGATGGAAGAGCTGAAGAAGATGGACCTGCCTCGGCTGCGGGCCGGCCAGCGGGAGCAGGCGATTCAGGATGTGAAGTCTTCCCTGCTGCTGGAGCGTATCGCCGACATCGAGAAAATCGAAGTCAGCGACGAGGACGTGAACCGGGAGGTGGAAGCTCTGGCGCGACAGTCCAAACAGACGTTTGAAGCGGCGCGCGCTCGTTTGACAGAGGATGGGGGCCTCGATAGAATCCGAATAAGAATCCGCAGCGAAAAGACCCTCGAATTTTTGTATCACCAGTCCGCGTAGGTTGAAAAAGACGTGGATCAGTTTCGACCCTCCCCGAGAATGCAAAACGAGATTTCGGGGCGGAGTGTGGCAAGTCCGGGGACGATAATGGCGGGGTTTGATAAGGAAGCGAGCCAAACGCGCGAGTATCGCGTCGCAAAGAACGCGACGCTTCGCGCGGCTCGCCCAGATTCCTCGCGGCGCAAAAAACGCTTGCTCGGAATGACAACTATCTAGGGAACAGGTCAGGTTAAATCAGGGTAAACCATGAATCCAAAAGATCCGCAAATGATGCTGGTACCGATGGTCATCGAGCAGACCGGGCGGGGCGAACGCGCCTATGACATTTATTCCCGGCTGCTTCGCGATAACATTATTTTCATAGGCACGCCGATTGACGACAACATCGCCAATCTGGTGATTGCGCAGATGCTGTTTCTGGCCCAGGAAGATCCCGAGAAAGACATCCAGCTTTATGTCAACTCGCCTGGCGGCTCAATCACAGCCGGCATGGCGATCTACGACACCATGCAGTATGTAAAGAATGACGTGATGACGCTGTGCGTGGGGCAGGCTGCGTCCATGGCGGCTTTGCTATTGGCCGCTGGAGAACCGAAGAAGCGGCTGGCATTGCCCAATTCGCGCATCCTGATTCATCAGCCCTCCATGGGAGGCTTGTCCGGTCAGGCCACTGATATCGACATTCACGCGCGCGAAATCCTGCGTATGCGGGAGATTACCAATCAGTTACTCTCCAAGCACAGCGGCCAGAAGCTCGATAAAGTGGAAAAGGACGTCGAGCGGGATTTCATCATGAACGCGCAGCAGGCGAAGGAGTATGGAATCATAGATGACATCATCTACAAGACCGCAAAAGCGGTATGATCTGCCTTCGTGAAAGCAGTACCGAGTACCTAGTACCGAGTACGTAGCAAATCGCCCCGTACTCGCAACTCGGTACTCGGTACTGGAAAAAAAGGAGTAGAGCCGAGTGAAAAACAAGTCGGGGTCCGACGAGATTCTGCGGTGTTCGTTCTGCCATAAGTCGCAGGATGCGGTGGCCAAACTGATCTCGTCGCCCAGCGATTATCCCCGCGCTTATATTTGCGACGAGTGCGTGGCGGTGTGCAACTCGATCCTTGAAGACGACCGCACGGCCACTCCGCAGAACGCCACACCCAATCAATTGCCCAAGCCGCAGGAGGTCAAGACCTTCCTCGATGAATATGTCATTGGGCAGGAGCAGACCAAGAAGAAGCTGGCGGTCGCGGTTTACAACCACTACAAGCGCATCTTCATGAACCGGCAGAAGGCCGCCGGCGACGGCATCGAACTGAGCAAGTCGAACATCCTGCTCATCGGTCCTACGGGAACTGGAAAGACGCTGCTGGCGCAGACTCTGGCGCGCATGCTCGACGTGCCTTTCGCCATCGTCGATGCCACCACGCTTACGGAAGCCGGCTACGTGGGCGAGGATGTGGAGAACATCATCCTCAAACTGCTGCAGGCGGCCGAGGGCGACGTCAGCCGAGCGCAGACCGGCATCATCTACATCGATGAAATCGACAAGATCGGGCGCAAGGACGAGAATCCGTCGATCACCCGCGATGTTTCCGGCGAAGGCGTGCAACAGGCGCTTCTGAAGATTCTGGAAGGAACCGTTGCCAACGTTCCGCCGCAAGGTGGACGCAAGCATCCTCACCAGGAATTCACTCCCGTCGACACCACCAATATCCTCTTCATTTGCGGCGGAGCGTTCGTCGGCCTGGAAAAGATCATCGGCAGACGCGTAGGCAAGAAGTCGCTCGGCTTCCGCGGCGGCGAAGAGGCGGAAAAGGAAGAAGCCAAGGTCGCGGCGCGCAAGCGCAACTTCGAACTGCTGAGCGAAATCCAGCCCGAAGACTTGATCAAGTTCGGCCTGATCCCTGAATTCGTGGGCCGCATGCCCGTGGTCGGCATGCTGGAAGATCTGGACGAGTTTGCCCTGATCGAGATCCTCACCCGGCCTAAGAATGCCATCGTCAAGCAGTACCAGCGCCTCTTCGAGTTCGAAAACGTCCGCTTGAAGTTCAGCGATGACGCTCTGCGCGCAATCGCGCGCCAGGCTATGGCTCGCAAGGTGGGCGCCCGCGGCCTGCGCATGATTCTGGAAGAGCTCATGCTTGACTTGATGTTCCACCTGCCTAGCCAGAAGAAACTAAAGGAGTTCGAAGTCACGCGAGAGATGGTCGAGAAACGCAGCGCCTCGGTGGCCACATTAGAAAAGGCGGGATAGTAAAAGGGGAGTAAACTGGCTAGGTGGCGACTGGCCGGCGATTGTCATTCGGCACGCCATTTAGCACTAGTCACGCGGCACGGGCCATACGCCATACACCCAGGGAGATTGAGTGACGACATCCAAGGAAAAATTCGAGACCAAGAAGCTGCCCATGATGCCCATTCGGGACGTAGTCATCTTTCCTTTCATGATGACGCCGTTCGTGGTGGGCCGCGAGTCCAGCGTGCGCGCGCTCGAAGAAGCCCTGGCCGCCGACAAGAAAATCTTTCTGGCCACGCAGCACGATGCCTCCATCGACGAACCGAAATCGAATGAGATTTACCAGGTCGGAACTATCGTCAACATCGTCCAGAGCCTCAAGCTGCCCGACGGAAACATTAAAGTTCTGGTCGAAGGCATTGAGCGCGGCCGGCTGTTGCAGGCCACCGACTCAGACGGTTACATGCAGGCTTCGGTGCGGGTAGCTCGCTATCCCGTCGAGATGAATGCGCAGATCGAAGCCGCCATGCAGCGCGTCACTACCCTGTTTGAGCAATACGTAAAGCTTTGCCAGGCGCTGAACTACGAAACCATGATCTCGGCCGTGCGTATGGAAGACCCGGCCAAGCTCACCGACATCATCGCCGCCAACCTGCAGCTTTCCATCGAAGAAAAGCAGGAACTGTTGGAAATCTTCGATCCTTCCGAGCGCTTGAACCGCATCGCCGATGTGCTCGACGTGGAGATCGAAAAGCTCAACGTGGACCGCACCATCCAGTCGCGGGTGAAGCGCCAGATGGAGAAGGCGCAGAAAGAGTATTACCTCAACGAAAAGATCAAGGCCATCCAGAAGGAACTGGGCCGCGGCGAGAAGAGCGAGTTCGACGAACTGAAGAAGAAGGTCGAAAACGCCGGCATGCCGAAGGACGTCAAAGACAAGGCGTTGCAGGAACTAAAGAAGCTGGAAGCCATGCCGCCCATGTCGGCTGAGTCGACCGTCTCGCGCAACTATCTCGACTGGCTGCTGGCAGTGCCGTGGAAGAAGCGGTCCAAGGAAATCCGCAACATCTCGCGCGCCGAAAAAGTTCTCAACGAAGATCATTACGGGCTGGAGAAGATCAAAGAGCGCATCCTCGAATTTCTTGCCGTGCGGCTGTTGGTGAAGAATCCGAAGGGCTCGATTTTATGCTTTGTCGGCCCCCCGGGCGTCGGCAAAACCTCGCTGGGCATGTCGATCGCCAAGGCCACGGGACGCAAGTTCGTCCGCATGTCGCTCGGCGGAGTGCGCGACGAGGCCGAAATTCGCGGCCACCGGCGCACCTACATCGGGGCGCTGCCCGGCCAGATCATTCAGATGATGAAGAAGGCGGGCACCAAGAACCCGGTCTTCATGCTCGACGAAGTCGATAAGATGTCGATGGACTTCCGCGGCGACCCCTCGGCCGCCCTGCTCGAAGTGCTCGATCCCGAGCAGAACTTCATGTTCGTCGATCACTACCTCGACGTCGAGTATGACCTGTCGCAGGTATTCTTCATCGCGACCGCCAACGTGATGCACACCATTCCTCCCGCGCTGCAGGACCGCATGGAAGTGCTGCGGCTGCATGGCTACACCGAGCAGGAGAAGTTGGAGATCGCCAAGCAGTTCCTGGTGAAGAAGCAGATGACGCAGGCCGGCCTCTCGGAGAAAAATATCAAGTTCACCGATGAGGCAATCCTGAGGCTGATTCGCTCCTACACTCGCGAGGCGGGAGTGCGCAATCTGGAGCGCGAAATCGGCAACGTCTGCCGCAAAGTCGCACGCAAGGTCGTCAAGGAAGGCGAAAACTACACCGCCGCCGTAACCGGCGAGAATGTTACCGACTTCCTGGGCGTCATCAAGTTCCGCGACACGCTGGCTCATGAGAAGAGCGAAATTGGATTGGTCACCGGCCTGGCCTGGACCGAGGTCGGGGGCTCCATCCTGAGCACCGAAGCCACAGTGGTCGATGGCAAGGGGAAACTCACGTTGACCGGCAAACTCGGCGACGTGATGCAGGAGTCGGCGCAGGCGGCGTTGTCGTATATCCGTTCCCGCGCACACCGTCTCGGGCTGACGCGCGATTTCTATCGCACTCTCGATCTGCACGTGCATGTGCCGGAAGGCGCTATCCCGAAAGACGGTCCGTCGGCCGGCATCACCATTGCGACCGCAATCGCCAGCGCCCTCAGCAAGATTCCGGTGCGCCGCGATCTCGCCATGACGGGGGAAATCACGCTGCGCGGCAAAGTGTTGCCCATCGGCGGGCTGAAAGAAAAACTGCTGGCAGCACATCGCGCGGGCATCTTTGAGGTGATTCTGCCGCTGGACAATGAAAAAGATTTGGCCGAGGTTCCCGAAAACCTGCGCACTGCCATGAAGCTGCACTTCGTAGATACCATGGACCAGGTGTTGCAGATTGCGCTGGAATCTCCGCTGCCCGCGCTCACCGAGGATGTAACCACTCAGCCCATCGCCCCTCTGACCTCCGGCGAGGGAGATGCCCCGGCGGCCCATCAGTAGGGGCTGCGCCAACCCTGACCGTTGTCATCCTGAGCGAAGCATGATTGTCCGAAGGACAATCATGCGCAGTCGAAGGATCCCTTTTCCCTCCATGCCGCCGGAAGCCCCGCAGGGAGTTCTCACCATGGACGACAATTTTGCGGGCTTGTCTGATCGTCTCGATTCCCGCAAAGCGTTACAATAGGGACTCTTGCGATGTCCACATCGAACCAAAGCCAGATTGCTTTTGAGAACGGACCAGGGCAGCCGGCCGAAGAGGCGCAAACCCGTACCACGGGAATCCTTCCTTCGCAAGACATCAGCAATCTGATTGCGCGCGGAAACATTACCGCGTCGCCCGCGATCAATCCCGAGCACATCCAACCCGCGAGTCTGGACCTGCGGCTGGGCGACATGGCGCATCGCGTACGCGCCAGCTTCCTGCCCGGCCCGAACAGCACCGTCGAAGCCAAAATTAAAGATCTCCGGATGACGCGCGTCGATCTCACGGGCGCGCCGGTCTTCGAAAAAGACTGCGTCTACATTATTCCCCTGGTGGAGGAGTTGAACCTGCCGGAAAATATTTCCGGAAAGGCCAACCCGAAAAGCACGACTGGACGCCTCGACATCTTCACTCGCCTCATCACCGACTACGGCACCGAGTTCGACCGCGTGCCCCCGGGATACAAAGGCAAACTCTACGCCGAAGTTGTTTCCCGTACATTCACGGTTGCGATGCGGGCAGGAATGAGGCTGAGCCAGTTGCGTTTCGTGCAAGGTAATCCGCGATCGAGCGATAGCGCGATCCGAGGGCTGGATCGGGAGGAGCCGCTGGTCTACGACGAAGACAGCCCCAGCAAAGCGCGAGTGGAGCGCGGCCTGAGAATCACAATAAACCTGGAAGGCGCGGAGGGCGAGATTATTGCCTATAAGGCGAAGCGCTATGCTCCCGCTATCGAACTCGACCGGATTAATTACTACGCGACCCAAGAGTTCTGGGAAGTTCGTCACCAGAATCCCAGTAAGAATCTGATCCTCGAGCCGGGCGATTTCTACATCCTTGCGTCCAAAGAGAGAGTGAGTGTTCCCCCGGAGTTCGCGGCAGAGATGGTGCCCTTCGATCCGTCAGACGGCGAGTTCCGCATTCACTACGCAGGATTTTTCGATCCCGGATTCGGTTATGGTTCCAACGACATCAAGGGAACGCCGGCCGTGCTCGAAGTTCGAGCCCACGAAGTCCCATTCCTGATGGAACACGGCCAGCTGGTAGGCCGGCTGAACTATATGCCGCTACTCTCGCGTCCGCACAAAATCTACGGCACGAACATAGGATCGTCCTACCAGCACCAGGCGCTCACGCTGAGCAAGCAGTTTCGTCGCTCCGACGGCTGACCCGCCCAGCAACCTTCGTGATACTTCGTGCCCTTCGTGGTTGATAGGTTTTCCTGATCGCGCAGAATGTCCGCTTGCCAACCTCCACTGCCCCATAGCACACTAACGCATGAGGGTTCTAGCGCGATTCATGTTATCTGCGACTGACGCCGCGCACTTCCCTGCCCCCAGCTTGCCCGAAGTCGCATTCCTGGGCCGATCGAACGTAGGCAAATCCAGCGTGATCAACACGCTGATCGGCGACAAGATCGCCCACACCAGTTCCACGCCCGGCCGCACCCGTAGCATCAACTTCTTCGAGGTGCGCTGGCCGGGAAAGCCGAGTCCAGAGGTCATCTTCGCCGACCTGCCCGGCTACGGCTATGCCAAACTCTCGCGCGAGATTTCCGAGGAGTGGCCCAAGTTCATTGAGCCTTACCTCAACGACCGTCCCACGCTGGCGTTATGTCTAGCGCTGGTGGATGTGAATGTTCCGCCGCAAGACAGCGACCGCCAACTCCTAAGTTTTCTCAACGTTTCAGGCCGCGATTTCTTGGTCATCGGAACCAAGAGCGACCGGCTCTCGAACAATCAATTGCGCAACGCGCTGAAAAGCCTGGCAGACGCATATCCCACGGCAACCGTGATTCCCTTCTCGGCCAAGACCGGAGCCGGACGGGACGAAGTATGGAAGAAGATCCGCCAATCGGCCGCCGAATTCCCCGCCGCCGCGTTCCAATCCTGAACTTCTCCCGTTACGGAAACGTCCGCGTCCTTTCGCCCGAATCACCCTTACTTCCGCCAAGCTTTCGGCGCAAAAACTCCGTAGAGTAAGAGAGAGACTCCTGCGCAACTAAACCCCGGCAGAACGTTCAACGAAGCCGCGAATTACAGGAGCGAATCCACTGCTATGTCGTCCAATGAAACCAACGAAGGCGCAGCCTATCTATCCGGTTTGAAGAACTCAGGCTTGCCCCAAACTGCCGGCGCGGCCACGATGCGCGCGCCTGCGAAGGCGCATTCCACTAAAACTCCAGCGGCAGAGGTTGCGCCAGCAAGCAGGCCAACCGCCCCCCGCGTCGAGAAACGGAAGAGTCCCCGTTATCGGTGCAAAGGCAGCGCCCACTTACAAGAAAACGGCACCGTAGGCACCTGGGCGACATTCGCCGACATCAACATGCACGGCTGCTATGTGGAGGCCGCGACGCCGCTTCGCCTTGGAACCGTGCTCAATTTAAGCCTCGAGGTTAACGGCTTCCGGGTCAAGGCCGCAGGAGAAGTGCGCGTCGTCTACCCGAACCTTGGAATGGGAATCCGTTTCATCAAGATGTCCGAAGCAGACCGCGAACAACTGCGCGAACTCGTCGCCTCAATGTCGCGGTCTTCCGTGATCCTGGGCTCGGGGCTTGCAACCCGCGCTCCCTCAATTCCACAATCACACGCTCTGCCCAGCGTGGCAGATCCCGGCGCCACACTGCTGGCGTTGCGGAACTTCTTCGAGCATCGCCACGTTATGGGTCGCGAAGAATTTCTCACGATTCTGCGAAAGAGCAAGTAGCAGCTCTCCGCTGCGTTACCTTGGTTTTTCCGCGCGTGCCGCTTTGTCCGCCCAAAGAATTCCCGCGATTCGATATGATGAAAGCCTATGGCAAGTTACCTCATCACGGGCATTGCCGGGTTTATTGGATCGTCGCTGGCGCGCGAACTGTTGCAGCGCGGCGAGCGGGTTCGCGGGGTCGACAATTTTTCCACCGGCAAGCGGGAAAACCTTGCTCAAATCCTGGGACAAATCGAGTTTCGCGAGGCTGACCTCCTCGATCTCGACGCCATGAGGCAGGCCTGCACCGGCGTGGACTATGTTTTGCATCAGGCCGCAATCCCGTCGGTGCCCAAGTCTGTGCTGGATCCGATCGCTAGCAACCGGGCGAATGTGGATGGCACGCTGAACGTGCTGGTCGCGGCGCGCGATGCCAGGGTGAAGCGCGTCGTCTATGCATCGTCGTCGTCAACCTACGGCGATACGCCCACTCTGCCCAAACACGAAGCCATGACCCCCGATCCGATTTCTCCGTATGCCGTCGCCAAGCTGGCCAGCGAGCGCTATATGATCTCGTTTTACCGCTGCTACGGATTGGAAACCGTGGCGCTGCGCTATTTCAATATTTTTGGTCCCCGGCAGGATCCATCATCGCCCTACTCGGGAGTCCTGGCAAAATTCATCACGCAGATGCTCGGCGGGAAGCAGCCCACGATCTTTGGTGACGGCGAGCAGAGCCGGGATTTCACCTACATCGACAACACCGTCGAAGCCAACCTGCTGGCCTGCAAAGCTCCGGCGCAGCAAGCGGCAGGCAGGGTATTCAATGTGGCGACGGGCCGGCGCATCACGCTCAACGAGACCTTCAAACTTCTACAGACACTCACCTCGTACTCCGGCTCCCCCATCTATGGCGCGGAACGCGGTGGCGATATCAAGCATTCGCTAGCCGACATTTCCGCCGCCGAAAAGCATTTAGGATACAAACCCAAAGTAAATTTTGAAGACGGCCTCCTGAAGACAGTCGACTGGTACCGCAGCCAGGGAAAAGCCGCAGGAGCGTAAGAATCGCGTAGCGCCGCCGTCCCGGCGGCTGTCGTGGGGGCGCCTCGCCCCCACCGCGGATGCTGAGGACACGCCGGCGCTACTTGCCCGAAAGCCGAAGCCCGAAGCCGCATTACGTTAGTGATCTACGTCCCGATTACGTCGCTGCGTACAGTGAATGCATGACACTTTCATCGATGGTAGTTTCGCGGGACTGGCAGGAAGTCAGTGTTTTGGAATGTATTCTCGGCGGCTTGCACATGGATGTCGCCATCGAGAGCGAACCGCAGCGGGCTCTCGCACGGCTCACAAAGTCAAAAGTGGATGCCTTGATTGTCGACTGCGACCTGAACGGAACGGGTCAGTTCTTTCGCGAGCTGAAACGAGAAGCGCCGCGCTCCAGTACAGTACCGCTGGTGATTATGGGTGGCCCGCACGAAAAGCACGATATGGAGGGAACCGGCGCGATGTTCGCCTTCGATAAACCGATTTCCGTGGAGCAAGCCGTACGCACGCTCTCCGCCGCGCGCAACATGATTCTCGACGGACGATTGCGCTATCACCGCGCTGGACTCGAAGTGCCCGTGACTCTGAGCAGCCGGAATCAGAAGCGGGCGGCCGGACAACTCATCAATCTAAGCCAGGGCGGCCTGCAGGTTCGCGCCGCGAATGGATTTGACGCCAGCGAGGCCTCGCGTGTGGCCTTCGAGCTGCCCGGAACAAAGAGCCCGGTGAAGGCCGAGGTGGAAGTAGCCTGGTCCGACAACCGGGGAAACGTAGGCATCCGCTTTGTCAGTATGACCTCGGCGATGAAAAACACGCTGCGACTGTGGCTGGCGCAGCAGTATTTCGCAAACTAGGAATCGCGTCGGGATGATCCTTGGTCCGCCAGTCCCCGCAGAGACCGCGTGGAAAACGAGCGTGTCTGGGGACGGGCTTGTGTGGGGACGGGCGCCTCGCCCGTCCAGGCCTGGGCGAAGCCCAGCCGCATGTAGCCCCCCGCGCTTTAGCGCCCACTATGATTTGAATGAATGGCGTGTCGCTTCCAGCGGTGCCATCAGTGTCTTACCAAGATCAGGGGCTTATTAGCCCCTGGGTCCGCGCCTCAAACCCTCTAGCGGATGCGAACCGCATCTTCACTCTCTTCCTCTTCAACACTCGAAACTACTTCTGCCAGGCGGGCCCCAAGGCTTGGCGCCCCAAAAACTGCGAATATGCCCCAGTACACAGCGGCGACGAAAACCGCAGCCACCGAGACAGTCCCGAGAGCGATAGGCCACGGTGGAAGTTCATGAGCGATGGAAAGAAAAATCAGGGCGAACATGAGCACAGCTGCGATCACGACCAGACTATCCACCAACCAGGCGAGAGACTGGCCTGAGAGCGGCTGGGAAAGCCAGTTCAGTTGCGGGTAGGGCTCATCCGCAAGACGTTCCGCAAAATCTTGTTCGCTGCGCTGATTCAAAACCGATGGGTTCAGAACAGATACGTTGGGGACCGCTGCGTTCAACCGGATCGCCGGGCGAGGCGTGACGGAAACAGTCAGGCCGTCGTTTTCCTCCGCAGTGTTTTCCGCACGCACATTCTCTTCACGAACCTTCCCATCCCGCGCAATCGAAACCACCGAAGCCCCGAACATCGAGCGGGGACGTGCGGCTTCGCGGGCGATGGCATCGAGAAGGTTGGAAAAGATCCACTCGTTGATCTGCTGCCGGGTGCGTGCCGGCAAGTCCACGAAGCGAATGCCGCACTGTCCCGAAGGCGTGGCCCAAGTGACCTGACCAATTGTTTCCACGCGCAAGCGCGGAAATCTCAACTCAAAACGGAGGCGGACGCGCTCCCGCGGGCGCAGCGCTGCGACAGCCTGCACGGCCACGCCCTCATGATTGAGGTTGCGGATGATTCCACCGTTGGCGCCGTCCAGCATGACGTAGGTCAGCGTGCGCAGTTCATGCCGGTAGTGGGTGCGTGCTTGCCGCGCGGGAAAAGGCACTGCCTGCATACTCTCCCCAGGAAAATGGTCGGACAACGGCCTGTCTCCTCGGATTTTAGTTTTCAGTGGACGCGGTCTGCGAGTGACTGGATTGGTTCGGGGAGGAGTCTAGGAGCGGTGCAAGTCGAGGATCAGGAACCCTGCTTGCCCCCAGCAGAGTATCGCGTACGGAGCGTTCCGATGCGAGCAAGACCTTCATAACTTCAAAGACGATGACAGTGGCGTAAGCAACGGCCATCCAGACACAAGCTCCCTCGATCGGCAGGCCGGACCAGGCGCCGACAAAAAGTCCCATCATTTGCCGGTGCTCGTAGTTCCACCAGTTGTACGCGCTTTCACCACCACCAGACTGCGAGAACCGGCGATTACCAAAGACCATGGCCGAAGGGACAGTCCGAAATCATTGCAACTAAGGCAAAACCCCGTTAACTTACTATTAAACCCAGCATACCCCCCAGTGCGACTGACCAGCATCCAGGCGCCCCAAGCGCGGGCGGCGGAGCTACACGAAGTAGTTAATTGACAGGCCCCCGCAGCGTGACCACACTCGCAAATAAGGAGATTGGTTGGCTGGTAATTAAATGGCAACGATACCCACCAAACCGGGAATCGAAATCGACACCAGGCTGGCCGCGTCGCGAGTGCCGTCGTGGTCGGATCGAAGTGCGTTTGCCCCGGGGCATAGCGCTCCCTATGACGGCGCTTTCCATCAAGGAAATTCTGAGCGGTCACGCGAGCTACCGTCGGGACGCGACGCTCTTCAGGCACTATTGGCTTTCTCGTCACTGCATCAGCAGGTGCTGCGGCGGCGCGCACTAGCCGCACGTCACAAAGGATTTGAAAGCATCGCGCCTGTCACTGAGTTCGAAACGGCAGAACAATTCGTCCTGGACGAAGTTCTGCAGTTAGTCGCAGAACGAGCGATTGCCATCACCGGAGCGGATGGATTGGGAATCGCCCTGGCCGAGAACAACGAAATCGTTCTGCGGGCTTCGGCGGGCGCGATCAAGCCGGATGTGGGCCAGCGCATCGAGCGGGACTCAGCTTTCTCGGGAGCATCTTTTCGCAAGGCACAGATTATTCGATGCGACGATACCGAGACTGACGATCGTGTAAACCTTTACGCCTGCCGGCAACTGGGAGCGCGCTCCATGGTGGCGGTGCCGCTGTGCGGGCGGCGGCGTGTAATCGGACTGCTGGAGGCGTTTTCGGCCGAGCCGTTCGGATTCAACGACAGCGACGTGAACAGCTTGGGACTGCTTGCAGAGTTGATTGTCGCAGCCCTCAAGCCGGAAGACGAAGAACGCTTCGCGGAATCAGCACAAGTGGCGGAAGTGGAATTAGTGGCGCCTGCGATTACGACGCAAGCGACTCTGCCGTTTGCAGAGGCGGGTTTTGAAAAAACTGACTTTGAACGAATCGGTTCGGAGATAATCTCCGCCGCAGTTGCGCAAGCGCCGCCGGCGATGGACAAAACCGAAGCAGAGTCCGCGGAGAGCGCAACGGCGGCCGTCGCTCCGGATTTCGTTCCGGCGGTCGTTGCTCCAGCCGTCATTGCTCCGCCGATCCTTGCTCCGCCGATCCTTGCTCCGGCGATCCTTGCTCCGGCGATCAAAGATCCGTCACCTTTGCCGCTGCCGTTAACGGAGCTGCACACCGACCTGGAGCCTGCAACCGAAAATGCGATTGTCCCAGAAACAACCACCCTCGAGCCTGAGCCGCCTTCAGGCCACCATCCTGGAATCGTGCTCGTGTTGGTGCTGGTAGTGGTCAGTGTGCTGCTCGCTGGGGGATTGTGGTGGAAACTGAAAAATGCCCAGCTCAGCAAAGTAATGGTGCAACCTGGGCCAAAGATCACGAAAACTGTGACGAAGCAGCCGGCGCCTTTAGCCGGCACATCTTCGGTCACTCCATCTTCGATCACTCCACCTTCAGTCAACTCATCTTCACTCAACCCTTCGACCACCAGCCTGGATGGGCAAATGAATACTGCGGCTGATGCCGGCAGTGAAAATGTTACGCCGCAGGAGCACTCGAAGCTGCCTCGCGTCACCGGAATACGTCATTGGTCTTCCGACGATTCCAGCACGGTTGTGGTCGACCTGGAAGACCAGGTGCAGTATGAAGCGCATCGGCTGGCCTCGCCAGATCGCATTTATTTTGATCTGCACGATACCTCGCTGGCTGCTGCACTCGACGGGAAAGTGATTGATGTGGGCGACGCGCTGCTGGCGCGGGTTCGCGTGTCGCAACCCATCTCGGGCGTGACTCGTGTGGTGCTGGAGACAAAAGGCAAACCGGAGTTTTCCGTCAGCCTCGAGCCGAATCCCTACCGTCTGGTTATGCAGGTGTGGAAACTGGGTACGAACCCCAAGGCTCAGGCAAACCTTTTTCCGGGAGCCGCGCCCGCCGAGCAGCAGAAGCTGGCCATCGTGGTTCCAGCGCCTTCGCGCGAAGACCTGCAACTGCGGGCGCGAGTGCCAAAGATGCGCATCGTGGTGGATGCCGGCCACGGCGGCTGGGATTTGGGAACCGTGGGCCGTCGCGGATTGCTGGAAAAAGATGTGGTGCTCGAAATTGCCCAGCGACTGGGCAAGCTGCTCGAAAGCCGCCTCGGCGCGGACGTGATTCTCACGCGCAACGACGACAATTACATTCCGCTCGACGAACGGGCCGGAAGAGCGAATCAGTCGCAGGCGGATTTGTTTATCTCGGTGCATGCGAACTATAGCGACTTGCCTTCGGCGCGCGGCGTGGAAACTTATTACACGAACTTCTTCTCGGCGCCGAATGTTAAAGACAAAGACTTTGAAACCCGGGATCCGGATCACGCCAGCAACGCGCGTACGGCTGTGCTGTCGGCCGCTGAACTCCACGAAAAAATTGAACAGTCGCGGCGGCTCGCGGCCAGCGTGCAGCACTCGCTTTACGGAACCTTGTCGGTGCAAAATCCCGGACTGCGCGATCGCGGTGTGAAAGAAGCGTCTTACGTCGTGCTGACCGAAACCGCGATGCCAGGAATTCTGGCGGAGGTTTCGTTCGTCAGCAGTCCTGCGGACGAACAGAAGCTGCGCAGCGACGGCTATCGCGAGCAGATCGCCGAAGCGCTGTACAAGGGCATTGCGCGCTACGCCGCTAATTCGCGGAGTGTGAAGGTGGCCAGTGCCGCTAAGTAGTACCTAGTACCTAGCAAATGCCCCTGAACTCTAGCCTGGCTTCGTCGCCGCGTTCTCGCCTACCGTCTCCAGCAACCAATTTCGAACTACGCCCTGCACTCTCAACCGAGCTTCTTCCACACTTACGTGCTTCACTTTCGCCGACTTTTTTGGAGCAGCCGTGACTGCGACTTGCGCGGCGGCGACGGCCGGTTCGTCGTTCACTTCATTTTCTACTTCGTCTTCCTCTTCTACCTCGTCGTCGAAGTCTTCTTCGAACCACTGCGGGCCGTTGATGGAGGTCCGATGCACGTCATCCCGGTCGATCACAACGTCGGTCACTCTGCGCACTTCGAACTCCGCGTTGCGCAGGTTTACGCTGGCCGTCTGCAGCGCGTAGAGGATCAGGCCGGCTGTCCTGTGATCCATGCGCCCCGAGCCGAGCATCTGGATCGTCTTCATCAGCGCCACCTGCACTGAGTTCGCGTCTTCGAGCAGCGGCAGGTCGAAGCCGCGCTGGGCCGACGTATCCGCCGCGATCTTCGCCCGCTCGCGCCGGATGCGCTCATGAAAAAAGCAGTGCCGCCTGCGCCTTAGCGCCGGAGACCCGCACTGCGTCCCGTTCACCTTTACGTGCTGACATCGCGGAACATTGTCGAACATATTTTTATTTTTCTCACACTCTCCGCTTCGACGCGCTGGATTGAAATTCGTGGGTATCCCCCATCCCCCCTGAATCTCTGGAATGATCGGGTTAGCACGAAATTCCTTGCAAAATCCGGCGGTCAAAGAACTTAGATATCAAAATCCGTGAAACAAAGGATTTAGAGGCTGCGATTTGGTGTTTCGCCGATTGTCACTGCCTCAGTCATGATTACGTGAGTTTTGGGGTAGGGGCAAGGTTGGATGTCACATGGGGTCGCTGTGGAAGAGTGTGAAAAAATGCCGGGGCACTCGGGGAAAGTCAAGATCCCCCAGCCTTACGCAGCGGGCGAGATTGTAGGGATGCTTCGACTGCGCAGGGAGGACCTTCGGTCTTCCCTGCTTCGCTCAGCATGACAAACATGGTGAGTTTCGGGCTAGAGCGTGGTGATTACATACGGCGGGAGTCATGCTGAGCGTAGCGGTGAGGAGAGCAGGGCGATCCTCATCGCGCAGTCGAAGCATCCCTACCCCCCGTCCCGAATGCGGAAGGCGTTTTCTTCTGTTGTGACATGCATCACTGCTACCCCAGCTCGAATCGTCCGATCATGCCCTCATGCGCGACCCTCGCTACTACTGCGTCTACAGCATGGGAAGTCTGACGGGGACCTTGTACATTGGATTCAGCGGCAATCTTCACAAGCGCGTGTTCCAGCATAAATTCCATCACCACGAAGGCTTTACCTCACGATATGAGGTGGTCCGGTTGCTCGACTGGGAGTCGTATGACGACGTCCACAAGGCGCTAGCCCGCGAGAAACAACTAACAAGGATGGGCGCGGGCCAGGAAGATCGCTCTGCTGGAACGCCGCAATCCGCAGTGGAAGGACTTAGCCTCGGAGTGGTACCCGTGGATGGAGACGGGTGCGGGTAGGGATGCTTCGACTCCGCAGTGAGATCGCTTCGCTCTCCTCACCACTCCGCTCAGCATGACAAATCGCTGTTTCCCTGTGCATGACAATCCGTGGCTTCGCGGTTTACTGGGCGGGGTCGGCGTTTTTTAGGGATTCGTCCAGAGGCTGGAGAGGACGGGAGCCGGACTGCACTACGCGCCAGCCGTCGTCATACTCGCGAAACCTTGCGGTGGAGCGGTAGTGGGCGGTGCTGGGATAAAGGGCTGCTCCGACTTCGTTGAGGGGAGTCCAATGCCAGGTGAATTCTACGTCGGCGGCGTTGCCTTGCTTGGAGATGCCGGTTACGGCAACCAGTTCGCGATGCGCGGCGGGGATGCTGAACAATTGTTTATCAGCCTGGCCGTGAGGGATGAGATTTTGAAAGGTGTCCACGCCTAAGGGTGTGAGTGTGACCTCCCAGCAGGGCGACGGGGATAGAGCTGGAGGGCATTTGGCGTTGGTGGCGGAAATCCATCCGTGATGCTGCAGGACGAGATAGTCGGGCGAGGGATAGTCCTTGCTGGAGAGTATGCCGGTACGGAGTTCGAATTGTTGTGACGCGCGGAAGGTGCTGGAGCCGGCGATGAGGTCTCCGGCTAGGCGGCGGGTGAGGTAGTCGCGGGGAGAGCAGGCGCCCAGCAGCAATAGCAATGCGAGACACGAACTAAGAGCTTTTATTTTTCGCATGAACGCCCGAGGTTTAGAGTCCTCGATTCTAACCTACCTGTTGCCGGGAGAGAACTGGAAGTGTGGTGCGTGCTTGAGATAGCTGGCCGCTTGATCGGGCGAGGACGCCCGATCGACAGCCGGCGGGACGCCGGCGCTACACCTCGGTTGTCCCTACATGTCGACGAACCGGGGGCCGAACACTTTAGGAAATGCGAACAAAATCTTGAGTGCTCTTGCGCGGCGAGAAAGGGTGGGAGGCGATCTGGCCTTCGAAGCGGGCTGACCAGCGGCCTGGGATCGCGGTTGCACAGTTGGGGCAGCGGCCGTCCGGCGTTAGGCCGTAGTTCTTGATCAGGTAGCCGTGGCGTTTGATCAGAGTTTGGTTGCAGTGGGGACAGCGCGTGTCTTCCCATTCGCCAACTCTGCCGGGAAGATTGCCGGCGTAGATGTAGCGGAGTCCGGACCGGCGGCCGATTTCGGCGGCGCGCAGCAAGTCTTCAGAATTGGTGTCGCGGGGGGCGGTCATCTTGTACTCGCCGTGGAAAGCGGTTACGTGCCATGGGATATCGGGCGAGATACCGGCCAGGAATTCGGTGAGGCGGCGCAGTTCGGCGTCGCTGTCGTTGAAGCCGGGGATCAGGAGGGTGACGATTTCGAGCCAGAGTCCCATGTCGTAGATGCGGCGAATGCTGTCGAGGATGGGGCCGATGCGGCCGCCTAGTTCGTGGTAGTGGCGGTCGTCGAAGCTTTTGAGATCGACTTTGTATAGATCGAGCCAGGGGCGCAGGTATTCGAGAACCTGCGGAGTGCCGTTGCCGTTCGAGACGAAGCCGGTGATGAGTCCGGCGGCTTTGGCTTCTTTGAAAACGGCGACGGCCCATTCACTGGTGATTAACGGCTCGTTGTAGGTGCTTACGAGAATTTTTGCGCCTTGCGCGATGGCGTCCTTCACGAGGAGTTCAGGCGCGGTTTCGAGCGGAGGCGAGATGGCGCTGGGATCGCGCAAAGCTTGCGACGTCACCCAGTTCTGACAATAGGCGCAGTGGAGGTCGCAGCCGAGCATGCCGAAGCTGTAGGCTAGCGCTCCGGGATGCGCGTGGAAGAATGGTTTTTTCTCGATGGGATCGCACTGGGTTCCGGCGGTGTATCCCCAAGGGACGAAGAGGGTGCCGCCGCGGTTGTAGCGGACTTTGCAGACTCCGGGCTGGCCGTCAGGGATGGGGCAGCAATGTCCGCAAGCGAAGCAGCGTACGCAGTTGTTGTCGAGTTTCTCGTAGAGAGCGGCGGCAGCTTCGCGGACTCGCTCGTTGAGAACGGTGCAGAGGGTGGGCACGGACGACCTCTGGTTCTATTCTATCTCTGGATCGGGCTTCGGGCTTTGGGTGGTTTCTCAGTTCTGCGGCATTGACGGAGAACTGGTCTCGCTTCGCTTGACCGGATGCCCGAGGCGGCTGTCCCTACATGGGCGTGGTTGTCCCCCACATTCTTAATCTTGTTCTACATTCGTATTGGCTTTAGCGGGCGGGACTTGGCTTGGCGTGCGATTCGTGCTGCTGGTACCAGATTTCAGCTTGCCGTTCTATGACTGCGGCCTGGGCACGCGTCATGCCGCCGGCTAGAACTTTGGCTAGTTCCTTGCTGCTTTCCTGGCCGCCGGCGCGGGCCAGCACAGTCCAGAAGTACGCTCGGTTCGCGTCCTTTGGCAGACCATGATGCCCACCCCAGTAGAGCAGGCCCAGCTTGTATTGGGCAGCGACGCTGCCGTGCTCGGCGGCTTTGGTAAACCAGGAGGCAGCCTGACTGTCGTCTGGCCGGATCGCCTGATTTTCATCGCCTTCGGCGTAGAGCAGGCCGAGAGCATTTTCAGCGGTGGGATCGTCTTTCGCGGCGAGCTGCTTGAGTTGATCGAGAGTTGCGGTCTCGACCGAAGGAGTTGCCGGGATGGCTGTAGTTGGTTCCGGCGGTTGAGACGCGGCTAGAACCGTGTGCTCGCCGCTGCGCTCCTGAGCCCTGAACTTTGCCTGAATCTTTTCCTGGACCCAGGGTTGAATCCGGGGCGCGAGAACGAAGCCGAGTGCCAGCGCGATGATGGCGGCAGCGCCGATGAGCAGATACAAGCGAGTGCGAGACAGGCGAATGCCGCCGCCTTCGGCTTCCGATTTGCTCTCGGACGCCTCTTTTCCGCGCTCGTCCGTGCTTTCTACGCTTTCTACGGGCTCGTGCGCGAACAGAACGCTGCCGGGTGACGCGATAAAAGGCTTTCGAGACGGCGGGGGTGGCGGGGGTGGATCGGGTGAATGCGGCACGCGATTGACTGCGGCGAGAATGGTCTCCGCGAAGCGTTGCAGCACAGTGGTGTCATTCTGATCGAACGAATTGGGTTGGGCGGAAAATACTTCGAGCAGGCCAATGACTTTTTCTTTCAAGCGCAGCGGAGCCGCGATCATGGAGCGGATGCCGAGAGCGCGACAGCTCTCGCGGTCCACGCGTTCGTCGGTCTCGGTGTCGTCGCAGCGCAGCAGCCTTCCGGTGCGCACACATTCGCCGGAAAAACCAGAACCCACTTGCAGGGCTGCGCCGACGGGCGGGGCGCTTGAGCCGGAACTGGCGCGGCAGATCATTATCCGAATCCCAATCCCGTCATCTTCTCTGGTGTTTTCTGCGGCGAGGGCAATTGCGGCCCCGGAAACGCGAAGCAGAGACTGAGACCGGGAAGCGACCAGGGAGAGAACCGCCTTGATATCAGACCCGAGGGACTCAGCTTCCCTTTGCACGGCAGACGCGGCAGCGAGCATGTCAGTGTAGCTGGGCCGGAGGACGGAATGCTCCGGTGCGGCTGAGGGGAGCGCGGCGGAAGAGGCAGCATTGGCAGCACCTGCCATGGCATTGAGAAACAGCCACTCGCGCAAGCGGCGCTGAGCGGACTCCGGCAGAGCTGCGAGGCCAAGCCCGACCCGTCCGGCGGAGTCCGACCAAACCGCTCTTGCAGTGGCGGAAATCTGTCCACTGGCCTCGGCCAGATCCAGGCACAACTCTAGTTGCTGGTTGGTTTCGATTGGCGACGCACACTGCACGGCCACGCCGACCTCGCTGATGTCAAGGACTTCGTAGAGATCGAGCGTCCCGTTGTTCGAGGCGCCGCCGAAAGTCGCATACGCGGGGGCATGCACCCTCTGACGCACGCGACGGCGGCGGTTCAGAGAAGCGGGTCGAAAAGCCTGGACGGTGGCCGACATGGAGGACTGGACCGAACTCTCGTTGCTACATATTAACCCGAGAATGTGCAAAAGTGAGCAGGAAGATAGCGGAAAAGGACGATCGGAACCAGGATGACACCAAAACTTAAGACTCTAACCTAAATATCGGAGCGCTGACCTAATTTCCGCGTCGCGAGCGGTGGACCTGCCGGCGCTTGTCGTCAACCAGGCGGGTCAGGTCGTCCAGCAACTTCGCATCGGATTCGCCAATCGCTTCGATCAGATATGAAAGGAGAGGAGACGTTGCCGTCCCCAGGCCCAGGACGTGCCGAATTGTATCGACTGCCACCTTCCGTTCTAACTCGGCCCGGCTGTAGCGGGGGGCATAGCGGTACCGGGATATTTTTCCCAGTTTCCCTTCCATGACGCGATCCACCAATTGTTTCTTGCAGAGCCGGTTCAACGTGGTCGCGACGGTGGTATAGGCCAGCGGAATGTCGCCCCGGGTGATGAGTTCTTGCGCGGTGGCACTGCCGCGCCTCCAGAGCGCAGATAGAGTCCGCTCCTCTAAGGGACCCAAGCGGCCGCCATCCGGGGATGCTCGAAGCAAGTTAAAGATCGCATTCATCGCTTTGGGTTCCCAGGGTGCCAGCGAGTCTTCATGGGCAGGTCCTGCCCGTGCTTCCAGCGGCCATACAGGCGGCACCCTGATTTACGTGGCCACTCCGAGAAGTTTATACCATGCACCCCAAAGAGTAAGAAGCGCTTTGTGATCCGCCCAGTTTGGCGGCTTCGCCGCATTGGTCCTGCGAGGCAGGGGTGAAGAAGCTCGCGAACAAGCTTGGACGATCGCCGGGGCGAGTGGCGCGGCGGAGTTTCACCACCGCGCTCTCTCAGAACCGGACGTGAGCCTCTCGGCTCATCCGGCTCCCGGTATCCGGCTGTTGGCATGATTGTCCAACGGCTTTGCCTTGGT
>Ga0182024_10000300_pt1 | contig 124588 bp, 116 predicted proteins | sample P32metaG_FD_120480 | JGI IMG/M metagenome (GOLD analysis project Ga0182024, IMG submission 120480) | Permafrost microbial communities from Stordalen Mire, Sweden - P3-2 metaG (Illumina Assembly) | ecosystem: Environmental > Terrestrial > Soil > Wetlands > Permafrost | place: Sweden: Stordalen... | reverse complement strand
GCTTGCGGTGGTGGCGCGGCAGGATGCGGCGCGGCTTGCGGTGGTGGCGCGGCAGGATGCGGCGCGGCTTGCGGTGGTGGCGCGGCAGGATGCGGCGCGGCTTGCGGCGGTGGCGCGGCCGCGTGTGGCGGCGCGGCTTGCGGCGGTGGCGCGGCCGCGTGTGGCGGCGCGGCTTGCGGTGGCGGCGCGGCGGGATGCGGCGGCGCGGCTTGCGGTGGCGCGGCCGCGTGCGGCGGCGCGGCTTGCGGTGGCGCGGCCCCGGCGGGATGCGGCGGCGCGGCCGGCTGCGCCATCCCGGTGGAATGCGGCGGCGCGGCCGGCTGCGCCATCCCGGTCGGATGCGGCGGCACGGCCGACGGCTGCGCCGCGCCGGCGGGATGCGGTGGCCCAGCCGACGGCTGCGCCGCGCCGGCGGGATGCGGCGGCGCGGCCGGTGCGGGCCTTGGCAGGGCGACCGCGGTGGAGCTGACGGTGCCGGGCGGGCGCGGTGCGCTCGCGGCGGCGGGAGCTGGCCGTTGCGCATCCGGGACGCGGACCACCGGCGCTGTCCGACGCCAAACCTGGTGATCGACCGTGGCCTGGTTGCGTCCAATGTTCGCCGGGTCGGTGATGCGCCCATACCGGTTGGGATCGACGACGACCTGATGCCGCCGCCAATCGGGGTGGCCCCATCCCCATAACGGCGCGGCGACGCCATATCCGATGCTGAAACCGATGCCGGCGCCGATCGCTCCCTCGACAAAGCCGGGCGGGGGCGGGAGATAGATCGGCGGATCGGCGCTGTCGGGCCACTCTCCATAGGCCTCCGCCGGATTGTAGACCGGAACGTAGATCATCGCCGGATCCTCCGGCTCGATGATGATTTCGCCCTCCTGGTTCTCGATGCGCAACTGCGGCGACGAGGCGAGGCGGCCGGCAGTGACGGCACGCTGCCGCAGAAACTGGACTCGCGCCATCACCGCCGCCTGCTGATTGGCGAAGGCGGTGCCCAAGGCCTCGGTCCAATCCAGGTGATCGTTCATCATCGTGATGATCTGCGGGAAGCCAACCAGCGACTTCACGCTCGGATCCCAGGGTAGCGGCTGCAGTGCCGCGACCAGCGGGTCGCCCGACAGGGCGGCGTTGTTGGCGTCCTGCAGCCATGTTCCCGCGTCGATGACCTGCTGCGGAAAGGTCGATGCCATCAACACTTCGAGCAGCAGCTGATCGGGATAAAGCGCGATCGGCGCCAACATCTGGTCGATCTGCGCCGGTCTGAAGGCCGCCGGCGCGGGGTTTAACGCCGCCATGGCTTCGGCGCGGGTGGGTGTCTGCACCGGCTGTCCAAAGGCAAGCCCCGGAACCGTCAGCAGGAAAGGAAGGGTCCGCGTCAACTGGCGGAGGCGAGCGTAGTGCATTCCTGGGCCTCATTGGCTGGGCCGGCCGATCGGGCCGACCTCCCGGCCATCACAGAACGCCGGCCATCACAGAACGATTGGCTCGGCGGCAAATTCCACCGGAGCGCGCGCGTTACCGCACAGGCCACCCGGCACCACATTCTTCCCAGTCCTTGCCCAAAGAGCGCGAGCGAGGCAGATTGCGGAAAACGCGGCCGAACGCGGCCGCGCGACGTCGTCTCGGCCTTGCCCCCATGTGTTCACGCCGGAGGTTGTCATGCCTGTGATCAAAGCCACGGACCTCGCCTACGGGCGGCTGCGTTCGCCCGATCTCGACAAGCAGGAGGAGTTTCTGACGGCGTTCGGCATGGTCCGCGCCGATCGCACCAAGACCGCGCTCTACATGCGCGGCACCGACGCGCCGCACCACATCCACGTCACCGAATTGGGCGAGCCCAAATACGTCGGCATCGCGTTTCATGCCGGGAGCCCGGACGACCTCGAAAAGCTGGCGCGCGCCCCGGGTGCCTCGCCGGTCGAGAATATCGACGAGCCGGGCGGCGGCAAGCGCGTGCGCCTCACCGACCCCGACGGGTTCCAGGTCGAAGTGGTCCACGGCATGCAGCACCTGCCGAAAATCCCGGTCGAGCGCCCGCCGGTCAATACCGGCGAAGACAAGACGCGCCGTAGGAACGCGCTCTATCGCGTCGCGCGCGGCCCGAGCCACGTCAAGCGGATCGGCCATTTCGTCGTGATGACGCCGAATTTCGACAAGATGATCGGCTGGTACCGCGAGATGGTCGGCTTCCGCTGCTCCGACGAAGTTTATGTCGACGACAAGAAGAACGTCGTCGGCTCGTTCAACCGGCTCGATCGCGGCGACGATTTTGTCGACCATCATGTGTTCTTTTGCATTCGCGGCGACAAATCCGGCCTCAACCACCTGTCCTACGAGGCCGCCGACATCGATGACGTGATGATCGGCCACGAGCACATGGTGAAAAAGGGTTACGAGCATTATTGGGGGATCGGCCGGCATTCGCTCGGCAGCCAGGTGTTCGATTATTGGGGCGACCCGTGGCAGCGGGTGCACGAGCATTGGGCCGATACCGACGTGCTCAACGCCAAGGTGCCGGCAAATCTGATCGGGCGCGGCGAACTCGACGGGCCGTGGGGCGAAGCAATCCCGCCCCGCTTCATGGGCCACGCCACGCCGTAACTGCCGGAACTTCTGTCTTTGATCGCTTAGCCGCGGCGCCTGCTGTGCGGATTCCCTTCCGACTCGCGGGGAGGGTTGCGGATGGCAGGAGTTCCCTTGGATGATGGCTGCAAATGGTTACAAGAGACGACGTGATCTGGTGCTACCAAAATCTCCTGGGTAGATATCCGGAGTCGTCCGAGATGATCGAGCATCACCGCGGCAACTCCGGCGATTTTAGAGAGCTGTTAAAACACTTTGTCGAATGCGAGGAATTCCGGCTCATCCGATCCGCAAACCCCGCACAAAAGGGACCGGTATCGCTCGGCGCGCTCGACGGCTTGCCGGCAAACCCGATCGATCTCGACCTGACGCCTGTTCAGCGCCAGACCTTGTGGGAACATGTCGGCAATGTGTGGAGCCGGCTCGGCGCGATCGACCCGTATTGGTCGGTGCTGACACACGAGGAATTTCGTCTCGATAACATGACGGATGGCGAGCGGATCGATCGTTTTTACGAGTCGGGCCGGAGCGATCTCGATCGGGTCGAGAAATACCTCGCCCGCCATGGCCGTCGGCTACCTGAACGCGGAATCTGCGTCGATTATGGTTGCGGCTTGGGCCGCACCACCCTATGGCTCGCGCGCCGGTGCGAGCGGGTTCTCGGTCTCGACGTGTCGCAGGCTCACCTGTCCCTCGCCCGCGAGCGGCTCGCCGCAGCCGGCGCGAGCAATGTCACCTGCCATCTCACACGTCGAGCGCAGGATCTTGCGCGGCTTCGCGGGATCGAATTTTTCTATTCAGTCATTGTCTTGCAGCATAACCCGCCGCCGCTGATCGCCGAAATATTGTCGGCGGTCTTCAATGGCCTCAATCCTGGCGGATGCGCCTTCTTTCAGGTACCGACCTATGCTGTGAATTATCGCTGGCGATACGATGATTATCTCCCTGACGCCGTGGCCGTTGGCGGCATGGAGATGCACGTACTGCCGCAAGCGAAGATCTTCGATCTCGCGGCAAAATCGGGCTGCGTTCCGCTCGAGGTCCAGCCCGACGGCTGGACCGGGATAGCGGATGGGATTTCCAATACGTTCCTGTTCGCCAAACCCGCCGCAGCATGACACTCGCAATCAGTCGCTGTTCCTTGGGGAGGCTCTTCACATGAAAATCTTTGTCCGCTGCGGAAGCCTGTTCACCGGCGATGAGGACGAAGCGCAAAAGGGCGCCATGCTGGTTTTCGACGGCGCGGGCCGGATCTTCTACGCCGGTCCCGAAGCCGCGGCGCCGCGCCGGACGAAGGCCGACCGGCTGATCGATCATTCCGGCGGTTTCGTGATGCCGGGCCTCATTGACGTCCACACCCACCTCGCCTACGGCAACGCCAAGAGCGAGGAGGACATCGACCTCTACAGCCCCTTGGAATTCCGCGCGCTGCGCGGCATGTTCTTCGCCCAGAAGGTCGCGGCCTCGGGCTATACGGCGATCTGCTCGCCGGGCGATGCGGGCCAGATCTCGCTCTCGATCCGCAACGCGATCCGGGCCGGCCTCTTCGACGGGCCGCGGGTCATGGCGGCGGGGCCGTATCTGACGACGCATCAGGGCCTCACCGACTGGTATCCGACCTGGATCGGCGTGCCCGAGACCTCGATCGGCAAGCTTGTCACCAACAGCAACGAGGCGGTGGAAGAGGTCCGGCGTCAGGTCAAGAACGGGGTCGATTGCATCAAGATCGCATTGGACGGCATCCAGCGCCGCCCCGATGGCGAGCTGATCGCCGCCTTCACCCAGGAAGAGACCGACATCATCGTGCGCGAGAGCCATCGCCAGGGCAGGAAGGCGATCGCCCATGCCGTCGGCCGCGAGGCGACGCTCTATGCGGCGCGGGCCGGGGTCGACCTCATCTTTCACGGCTTCGATCTTGACGAGGAATGCATCGCCGCGATGCTCGAAACCGGCAGTGCCCTCTGCCCGACCCTGACGCATCCCCGCAACCTCATAGATTTTACCCAGCCGCACGATCCGGCCTATCTGAAAGGCCGTGTCGAGCAGACCGAGCGGCGCTACCGGCTCGGCGTTGCCAGGCTGAAGAAGGCCGTCGCCGCCGGCGTGCCGTTCCTGACCGGCACCGATTCAGGCTTCGCGATCACCCCCTACGGCGAATGGCACGCAAAGGAACTCGAGCTGTTCGTCGCCGATCTCGGCTTCTCCCCGGCAGCTTCATTGCGCGCCGCGACGCAAGCCAATGCGCGGTTCATGACCGAGGGCGACCAGATCGGAATCCTCGAACCGGGACGCGCCGCCGATTTCATCGTGCTCGACGGCTCGCCCCTCGCCGATATCCGCGTGCTGCAGGACAAGCGGCGTCTGCGCGCGGTCTATATCGCCGGCAAGGAACTGAAGATCGCCGACCGTCCCTACGATCCGCGCCAGGTCAGCGATTTCGCGCTGTCGAACTGGAGCGATCTCTACACCCAGGCGCGGGTCGCCGAACTCGGCATCGGCCAACAGCGGCTGGCCGCCGAATAGCCTTCCGCAGGCAACCCCCGTGGCCGGGCTTGACCCGGCCACCCACGTCTTTCATGTGTCAGAGCTAGCGGAAGACGTGGATGGCCGGGTCAAGCCCGGCCACGGGAAAATTTATTTTCGGACGCGGCCGGTTATTCGGCGGCGAGCGCGTGCGGCGCCGAGGGCGAGCGGAAGCGCGCCAGGAGGTCCGCCTCCTTCGCCTTGGCGCGCGTGAGGTTGGCCTCCTTGATGTGGCCAAAGCCGCGGATTTCCAGCGGCAGCGCGGCGAGATCGACGGCGCTGGCGTGGTTGGCCGGCGACAGCGCTTCTGTGATCTCGTCGAGGAGGGCCTCGTATTCGGCGACGAGGCGGCGCTCGCCCTTGCGTTCGGCGGTATGCCCGAAGATGTCGAACAGCGTCCCGCGCAGGAAGCGCAGCCGGGCGAGGAGGCGAAAGGCGCTGAGCATCCACGAGCCATAGACGCGCTTCTTGAGATGCCCGGTCGCCGGATCGCGCTCTGCCAAAAGCGGCGGCGCCAGATGAAAGCGCAGCTGGTAGGGACCCTCGAACTGATCGGCAACCCGCGCCAGGAAGTCGGTGTCGGTGTAGAGCCGGGCGACCTCGTACTCGTCCTTGTAGGCCATCACCGCGAAGAGCGCTCGGGCGGCGGCCTCGCTGAGCGCCGTCTCGCCGCCGAGGCGCGCCGCTTCGGCCTCGCGGATGCGCTGCACCCGGTCGAAATAGCGCCTGGCATAGGCGGCATTCTGGTAGGCGCTGAGGAATTCGACCCGGCGCCCGACCAGTTCGTCGAGCGATTGCGAAACCCGGTGGCTCTCCGGCGCCGCATCCTTGGGGATCGCGCGCGCTTCGACCGACGCGCGGTCGACTGCGGCGCGCCGGCCCCACTGGAAGGCGCCGCGGTTGAAGGCGACCGCGACGCCGTTCAATTCGATGGCGCGCTCGATCGCCGCCGCCGAAACCGGCACCAGCCCTTCCTGATAGGCGTAGCCGAGCATGAACAGATTGGTCGCGATCGAATCGCCGAAGAGCCCGGTCGCCAGGCGCGTCGCCTCGACGAATTCAACGTCGCCCGCGCCGACCGCCGCGGCGATGCTGTCGCGCAGGTCGCGTCCGGGGAAGGGAAGATCGGGGTTGCGGGTGAAGTCGCCGGTGATCGTCTCCTGGCTGTTGACGATCGCGCGGCTATGCCCGGGATCGAGCTTGGAGAGTGCTTCCGCGCTCGCCGACACTACGAGATCGCAGCCGAGCAGGAGCCGCGCGGCTCCGGCCGCGATGCGTACCGCATGGATCGAATCCGGCCGCTCGGCGATGCGGATATGGCTGTATACCGCGCCGCCCTTCTGGGCGAGGCCGGTCATGTCGAGTACGGTGACGCCCCGGCCTTCGAGGTGCGCGGCCATGCCGAGGAGGGCGCCGATCGTCACCACGCCGGTGCCGCCGACCCCGGTGACGAGAATGCCGTAGGGCTCGGCGAGGCCGGGCAGCGCCGGTTCGGGCAGCGGCGGCAGATCCGTCTCGGCCAGACCCCCGCCGTGGATCGCCCCTGGACGCTTCCTGAGGCTGCCGCCCTCGACGGTGACAAAGCTCGGACAGAAGCCTTTGAGACAGGAATAATCCTTGTTGCAGCTCGACTGGTCGATCGCCCGCTTGCGCCCGAACTCGGTCTCCACCGGCACCACCGACAGACAGTTCGAGGTCGCCGAGCAGTCGCCGCACCCCTCGCAGACCAGATCGTTGATGACGACGCGGCGCGGCGGATCGGGAAAGCGACCGCGCTTCCTGCGGCGGCGCTTCTCGGCGGCGCAGGTCTGGTCGTAGACGATCGCCGTGACGCCGGCCAATTCGCGCAGCTCGCGCTGCACCGAATCGAGCTCGTCGCGGTGCCGCACCTTAGCGCCAGCGGGAAATTCGGTGCCGAGCGGATATTTGCCGGGCTCGTCGGTGACGACGACGATCGGATAGACGCCCTCGGCGGCGAGCTGGCGGGTGACGATCGGCACCGTCAGGCCGCCATCGAGGGCCTGGCCCCCGGTCATCGCCACGGCGTCGTTGAAGAGGACCTTGTAGGTCATGTTGACCTTGGCGGCGACCGCCGAGCGGATCGCCAGGATCCCCGAATGGGTGTAGGTGCCGTCGCCGATATTGGCGAAGACGTGGCGCGTCTCGGTGAACGGCGCCTGGCCGATCCACGGCACCCCTTCCCCGCCCATCTGGGTGAAGGTCGCGGTCTCGCGATCCATGAATTGCGACAAATAGTGACACCCGATGCCGGCGAGCGCGCGACTGCCTTCCGGGACCCGGGTCGAGGTGTTGTGCGGACAGCCCGAGCAGAAATAGGGCGTGCGCTGAAACGGCACTACTTGGCCCCCGGGGCCGCCCTCTCCCTGGCGCTCCCTGGCGTTGAGCCGGGCGAGGCGTTCGGCAAGGCGTTCAGCGACCGAGGGCGCCCCACCAAACCCGGCGAGGCGCGCGGCGATGATTCGGGCGATCTGGTTCGGCGCCAGCTCGCCATTCGAAGGCAGGATCCACGCTCCCTCCTCGTCGAACTTGCCGATGATGCGGGGACGCCGATCGGCCGGCCAGTTGTAGAGCTGCTCCTTGAGCTGAGTTTCGATAACGGCGCGCTTTTCCTCGACGACGAGCACTTCCTCCAGCCCGTCGGCGAACTGGCGGATTCCTTCGGGTTCAAGCGGCCAGGGCATCGCCACCTTGTAGAGGCGCAAGCCGACTTCCCCCGCCTCGGCGGCGCCGATGCCGAGCTCGTCGAGCGCCTGGCGCACATCGAGATAGGATTTGCCGGTGGTGACGATGCCAAAACGCGGCCGCGGCGCGTCGATGACGATGCGGTCGAGCCGGTTGGCCCGCGCGAACGCCACCGCGGCGGCGAGCTTATAGCGGTGCAGGCGGAATTCCTGCTCCAAGGGCGGATCCGGCCAGCGGATGTTGAGCCCGCCCGGCGGCATCTCGAATTCGTCCGGCAGGAGGATCTCGAACCGCCCCGGATCGACCGCGATCGAAGCTGAGCTGTCCATCGATTCAGCGACGGTCTTGAACGCGACCCAGCACCCGGAATAGCGCGACATCGCCCAGCCGTAGAGGCCGAGATCGAGGATCTCCTCGACCCCGGCCGGGTTGAGGACCGGGATCGCGGCGTCGATGAAGGCGAATTCCGACTGGTGCGCCAGGGTCGAGGATTTGCAGGTGTGGTCGTCCCCGGCGAGCACCAGCACCCCGCCATGGCGCGCCGACCCGGCCGAATTGCCGTGCTTCAGCGCATCGCCGCTGCGGTCGACCCCGGGCCCCTTGCCATACCACATGGCAAAGACGCCATCGTATCTGGCGCCGGAAAACAACCCGAGCTGCTGGCTGCCCCACACCGCGGTCGCGGCCATCTCTTCGTTGATCGCCGGCTGGAAGCGGATGTGGTTACGCTCGATAAAGCGGCGCGCTCCCCCCAGCGCCAGATCGAGCCCGCCCAGGGGAGAGCCGCGATAGCCCGTGATAAAGCATCCGGTGTTGAGCCCGGCGGCGGCATCGCGTTGCCGCTGCACCATCGGCAGGCGCACCAGCGCCTGCGTGCCGGTCAGGTAAACCCGGCCGGTCTCGAGACTATACTTGTCGTCGAGCGTGACCGCCGCCAACTGATTGGGCCCTTGGGCCATCGGGGTCTCCCGCAGCTTTTTCGCCTGCCTCGGGCCAGAACGTAGTCTCTGCGGGCTGCCGGCTCAATGACGGCCGATTCGCACCGCAAATCCGCCGCTTGCACAGAGCTGCAAAACGTCCAGCGAGCCCCTATATGGGCGTATATGCGTTGCGCGGGCGGCCGGCTCGGCGTAATGCTCCCGCTCATTCTCGATCCATAACGGCAATCAATGACCGCAACGGTTCTGCAACGTTCGCCGCTCAACCCGGGATTGCTCGCCGCGCTGCGCCAGCGCCTCGGCGACCGGCTGTCGACCTCGGCGGCGGTCTGCGAGCAGCATGGCAAGGACGAGTCCTACCACACGCCGCATGCGCCCGACGCGGTCGCCTTTGCCCACACGACCGAAGAAGTCTCGGCCATCGTCAGCCTCTGCGCCGAACATAAGACACCGGTCATCGCGTTCGGCACCGGTACGTCGCTCGAAGGTCATGTCGCCGCGTTGAAGGGCGGGGTCTGCATCGACCTGTCGCAGATGAACCGGGTGCTGCGGGTTGGCGCCGAGGATCTCGACGCCACCGTCGAGGCGGGCGTCACACGAAAGCAGCTCAACGAATATCTGCGCGACACCGGATTGTTCTTTCCGATCGATCCGGGGGCCGATGCCTCATTGGGCGGGATGGCGGCGACGCGCGCTTCCGGCACCAACGCGGTGCGCTACGGGACGATGCGCGAAAACGTGCTGTCGTTGACGGTGGTGCTCGCCGACGGAAGGGTGATACGGACGGCGAGCCGCGCCCGCAAATCGGCCGCGGGCTATGATTTGACCCGGCTCTTCGTCGGCTCGGAGGGCACCCTCGGGGTGATTACCGAGGTGACCGTGCGGCTCTACGGCATTCCCGATGCGATCTCGGCCGCCGTCTGCGCCTTCCCGACGATCGGTGCGGCCGTCGATTCGGTCATCCTGACGATCCAGAGCGGCGTGCCGGTCGCGCGAATCGAACTGCTCGACGAAGCGCAGATCGACGCCATCAACAAATATTCCAAACTAGATCACCGAATCGCGCCGACGCTGTTCTTCGAATTCCACGGCACCGCGGCCGGCGTCGCCGAACAGGTCGAAACCGTCAAGGCGATTGCCGCCGAGCAGGGCGGGGATGATTTCCGCTGGGCGACCACTCCCGAATCGCGCTCGAAATTGTGGCAGGCCCGGCACGATGCCTATTATGCCGCGTTGGCGCTGCGGCCGGGATCGAAGGGGTGGCCGACCGATGTCTGCGTGCCGATCTCGCGGCTGGCCGAATGCATCGCCGAAACCAAGCGCGATCTGGCGCAATCCTCGATCCCCTCGGCGCTCGCCGGGCACGTTGGCGACGGCAATTTTCATTTGATTTTTATGATTGATCCTCAGTCGCGGGAAGAAATCGCCGAGGCCAGCCGGCTCAACGATCGAATGGTTGCCCGGGCACTGCAAATGGAAGGAACCTGTACCGGCGAACACGGCATCGGTTATGGCAAGATTGATTTCCTTCTAGACGAACACGGCGAAGCGGTTTCTGTCATGCGCAGCATCAAACGGGCGCTCGACCCGGACAATATCATGAACCCGGGAAAAATCGTGCGGCTGTGATTCGGTCGATGTTGCACGACGCAATACAGCTTGAAAACCTGCGTTTGGATCGAATAAATCGCTTCACTGTTGTCTTATTTGCCGCTATTCTCGCTTTGAAGGTGGGGGCTGGTAACGACGCTCCCGTCGGGGCTTCGGCAGGATGCCGGGCTCTATCGCCCTCTCCATGATCTTCTTATGTGATTCGGAACTATTGGTCCGTGTTCGCGCCGAACAGATGTCTTGCACGACCGGCCGACATGCGAGAGCGAATAAACTGTAGATCCAAGGTCTTTGATAATGGAAAAATCGAGTAAAAGAGGGAAAATACCCCAATCGGACTGGCCGTTGATTATGGCACGATATGATTCGGGGGAAACGCTGGCCAGCATCGCGCGAACCTACGACTGTTCGCCGCCGGCAATCAGTTACGTCGTAAGCCGCAGCCGTGTGCGGCAGACCGGCGCGCAGACGCCGCCACCGGCGCCGAGCACGACGGCGCCGCAATTGATCAAGGCCGCGGCGAGCGAGCCGGCGGTGAGCGGCAACGCTCAAGCGCCGGCCGCCAGTACAGCACCGGCCAACGGCCAGGCGAGCGGTTCCCACGAGACGATTTGGCCGCGCGAGGCGAACGGATTCGCCCGCGATGGCGGTGGCGAACCCGATACCGGTTCGCCGGGCATTGCGCTGCCGGTGCCACGGCCGCCGGCTTCACACGCTGCGCCCGGACCGGCAAACGGCGATCACCGCCGCACCTTGCACCTCTCGCTCGGCAATCCCCCGCAAGGCAATGGCGCAACCGCCGCGGCTGAGCACCATCCCGCCGAGCGGCACAATTTCGCCAGCGAGGGTCAACACGCCCAGCAGCAACCGCCGCAACACCAAACTACCGGCGAGCGCTTCGCTCCGGCTGCTAAGCCGGATTTGCGGGACCACCCCTCTGCGCCGGATCGCAGCCGCGACGGCACCGGCGGCACGGGCTTTTCAGAGGCACGATCGACCGCCTACGCCGGTCCGGTGCAGCGCTCCGACAGCGATGTCGCCCATCGCAAGGAAGGCGCCGGGTCCTATATCGACCAGGATCTACGCACGCGGGTGGACGGCGACATCGCCGCCTTCCTCGCGGCTTTCGACGCGGCGCTGGTAGAAGACACGCAGCAGAGCCGGTCGGCATTGCGCGAAGCCACCGACCGATTGCTGCGCGCCGGCGCGCGCACCCGGATCGAACTCGAACGGTTGGAAGCCCGCATGCCGCTGCCGCCGCGCGACAACATCGCGCGCAGCGAGCCGGCTTGGCGACACCGCTAGGCCTGCCCGCGCGATTGTCGCGGCCAACATAAAAAGGGCGCCCAAGGGCGCCCTTTTTATAAAGACCCTGTGCCGGCTCTAGCCCTCGTCCTTGCTGAGCTTGACCCCGACATATTGGGTGACGCCATGCCGGTTCAGCAGTAGGAGCGCGCTCTTTTTTGGTGAACTGGCGATTTCCTTGAGCCGCTGCACGGCTTCGGCCGGGTTGCTTATCGGCTGCTGATTGATCGACACGACAACGTCGCCGCGCGAGAGCCCGAGCGTCGCGGCGATGCTGCCGCGGTCGATCGCGGTAACGGCGACGCCCTGTGTATCGCGGCCGAGATGCAGCTCGCGCCGCAGATCATTGGTCAGCGCCGCGAAATGCATGCCCAACGCGTCGCCCTGGTCCTCCGCGGATTGCTGGCCCGATTGTTCGCCATTGTCGGAAGCGACCTGCGGATTTTCCGGCGCCTCGCCGAGGGCCGTGTGAAGCTCGGTGGATTGCCCGTTGCGCCACACCGTTAAGGAGGCGCTCGAGCCGGGCGCGGTCGCGGCCACCAGGCGCGGCAGGTCCCGCAATTGCTTCACCTCGGTGCCGTTGAACGACATGATGACATCGCCCTGTTTGAGCCCGGCGCGCGCGCCGGGGCTGCCCGGCGTCACCACCGCTACCAAGGCGCCGTTGTCACCGTGCAGGCCGAGGCTTGCGGCGATCGCCGGCGTCACCTCCTGGATCTGCACGCCAAGCCAGCCACGGCTCACCTTGCCGGCCGACTCAAGCTGGGCAACCACCGTCTTGGCGACATTCGAGGGTACCGCAAAGCCGATGCCGACACTGCCGCCGTTGGGCGAATAGATCGCGGTGTTGATGCCGATCACATCGCCATTCAGGTTGAACGTCGGCCCGCCGGAATTGCCGCGGTTGATCGACGCGTCGATCTGCAGGAAGTCGTCGAACTGGCCGGCATGGATGTCGCGCCCGCGCGCCGAGATGATTCCGGTGGTGACGCTGCCGCCAAGGCCAAACGGATTGCCGACCGCGACCACCCAGTCGCCGACTTGCGCCGCGCCGCTGTCGCCGAAGGCGACATAAGGCAGCGGCTTGTCTGCAGCGATCTTCAGCACGGCGAGATCGGTGTGCGGGTCGCGGCCCACGATCTTGGCCGGATACTTGGTGTTGTCCTGGAGGATGATTTCGACCTTGGCCGCCTCGCCGACCACGTGGTTGTTGGTCACGATGAGACCGGAGGGGTCAACGATGAAGCCGGAGCCGAGGGCGATCCGCTGGACGCCCCCCTCCTCGCTCGGACCCTCGGAAAACCGGTGCGGGCCGGACTGGCCACCGCCGTGCTCATCGAAAAAGCGCCGCAGCATATCATCGAACGGGGTGCCGCGGAACGCTTCCGGCAATTGATCGGATGCCATATTCGCGCCGCTCTTTTCCGTCACCGAAATGTTGACCACCGCGGGCAACACCCGCTTCACGAGCGGGGCGAAACTTTGTTGCGGCAACAACCCTGCCACAGGCGGCGGCGGCGGCGCCGCTTCGCCCGGAGCGGGCGGGTTTTGGGCCCACACCAAGGGCGACAGCGCGAGCGTCGCGCCAAGGCCGAACCCAAGGGCGGCGGCTCGGGTCTTCTTGAACCAGGGCTCGCCGCGAGGGCCCGCCGGAAGGTCTGTCATAACGCATCTCCTGCTGCACGGATGGCAGCGGCAACATGGGGTGGGCAAGGTGACAGGTCGCTTTCAGGTGGATTAATTCGCCGTAACCTCGCCATGACATGACCGCAGCGCGGCCGCTTCGCTATGATGGGCGGCCGATAAACGAAGGGACCGAGCCATGAGCCGTTACCGCGAGATCTCCCCAGCCGAGATGAGCCCGGCGCAGCAGCGCGTGCACGACCAGATCGTCGCCGGCAAGCGCGGCCGGTTCGGCGGCCCCTTCGAGTTATTGATCCGGGCGCCCGAGATATGCGGGCTCGCCTCGCAGCTCGGCGAGCATTTGCGTTGGGGCACCTCGCTGCCGGACCGGCTTTCCGAACTGGCGATCATCACCACCGCGCGGTTCTGGCGCGCGCAATATGAATGGCATGCGCATGCCCCGCTCGCCGAGAAGGCCGGCGTGCCCCGCGCGGCGATCGAGGCGATCCGCACCGACGGCACGCCGCTGTTCGCCGCCAAGGACGAGACGCTCGTCCATCGCATCTGCAGCGAGATCTTCCGCACTCAGCGCCTGTCCGATGACAGCTTCAACCAGGCGATCGCCGCGCTCGGCGAAGCGGGCCTCGTCGAGGTGATCGCCATCATCGGCTACTACACGCTGATCGCGAACACGCTGAATTTGTTTCAGGTTGGATTGCCGGCGGGCGAAGCCCTGCCATTTCCCGAATAACACCCGAATCGCGCCTGGAAACCCACCCCGCGCGGCGGCGCGCCGGCATCGCCGATCGGCGCTGGCGCTTCGCCTCAATCGATTGATCCGATGCGACTTTTGGGAACCCGCCGCCGCTCGGCCGCCAGGCTGGCTTGACCGGGCGCGGCTTTGGCGTAACAGCCGGGCCGAACACTCAGGGAAAACGGTGGCGCATGCGGCATCCCGGCTGGCTCGCGGCGCTCGGCAGCGCCCTTTTGCTGCTCGCCGGCTGCGGCGGAACGCCTGGCCCCTCGGCCCTCAGCGGACGCGCCTGTCTTGCCCGGCTCACCGCCCAGGACGTTCTTTACCGCCCCGTCGACTCGTTCGGCGCGCCGGATTCGCGCTGTCAGGTCGATACCGCGGTGCGGGTCAGCCGGGTCGAGGCCGGATTGAACCATCCGGCTGTCATGAGCTGCGCGCTGGCGAGCCGGCTCGACGATTTCGAGCGCGAGGTGGTGCAACCCCTCGCCGCAGCCGAGCTTGGCCGGCGGGTCGTCCGGATCGACCACCTCGGCAGCTTTTCCTGCCGTGAGATCCGCGGCACCAGCCGCCTCAGCGAGCACGCCTTGGGCCGGGCGATCGACATCGCCGGCTTCCGCTTGTCAGACGGCACCACGGTCAGCGTCGAACACGATTGGAGCGAGCGCGGGCCGAAGCGGCTGTTTCTGCGTCGTCTGGCGCGCCGGGCCTGCGGTTATTTCTCGGTCGTGCTGACCCCCGACAGCAATAGCGAGCATTACGACCACATCCATCTCGATATCGGCCCGGACCGGCTCTGCTCGGTGTAGGGTAGCAATCCGTACTCGCCCATTCAGCATGATCGTTGGTACTGCCTCAGTTTGAAATTTCCGGGGCATGGGTTGACGAATCCCGATCGCGCTCCCAAATCGCGCTATCTCGCGGAAATTCCATGTTGACAGAGCGAACCGAATCGGTCTCCGATGCGAGATGCCTAGCCGCTCAAGCAAGCGCCCAAGCGACGCAAACCAACTCGCGAAGCTTATCGTCGATATCGCGACTGGGGAAGCTGCGGATAGTCCGACGCCAGAGCCGAGGCAGAAAAATCCCGCAGCGGTCGCGCTCGGCAAGCTTGGTGGGAAACGGGGAGGAACGGCACGCGCCAGCAAGCTGTCGCCTGAGCGGCGACGGGAGATTGCCCAACGAGCTGCCATGGCCCGTTGGAAACATGACGGCTGAAATTGCGATCTTGAATCGCACCGCAGTAACGCTGGCTGCGGATAGCGCTATGAGTCTTGCCACCCAGGAAACGGATGGCATGGATAAGATCTATAATACCGCAGACAAAATATTTTGAACTATCTCTCCATAACCCTATTGGGTTGATGATATATAATAATCTTGAGTTTATGGGCGTCCCTCTAGATGTGGCAATAAAGGAATTCAGGTCGTCTGCGGCATGCACAAAAGTAAATTCGATGGCCGAAATTTGCGATGCTTTTTTTGAATATCTTATCAGCTAGCTCGGAGATAGGGATAATCAAGAACGACACGCTCGCCAACTAGCAACAGAAGTATTTATTACATTTCGTCAAATGTTTGATCAGCAAATGAGGCTCGCAGTCCGCGCGATAGCTCGCAAATTGCCTAATAGGCGTCAGTATAACATCGATGGGCATAAGATTTTTCTTGAGGTACATCAAAAATTAACATTGCTGTTTGAGAGCAATAATCCGGCAGAATGTTTTACAGGTATATCTGTTGACCAAATAATTGAATATCATAAAGTGGGGTTAGATCTTGCAATTGAGAATGTGTTTGCAGGTTTTCCAATAAATGACGACGATAGAGTTTTGCTGCGCCAATTGGCTGGGTTATTTTTTCACAGAGATGTTTATTCAGAGTTACGCACCGGTTTGGTGTTCGCGGGTTTCGCTGAAACGGATTTGTTCCCGACCTTATACACCTTTGAAATAGACGGGGCGCTCATGGGTCAAATAAAGAAACGAGCCGAGGCTCCCATCACGGTCAATCGATCGGATGTCTCTGCTGTGATCTCTCCCTTCGCGCAGCGTGAAATGGTGGACCGGTTCATAACCGGTATAGATCCCGAATTCGAGGATGCAATTCCGGAATATCTGGAACGCCAAATCCAGAAGACTGGAGAGCAGATTATTGCGAGCATCCCTTCGATTACGCCCAATCTAAAACGTGGCCTTGATCGAAAATTGCGAGACGCGGTTGTGGCGGCAGTCGATGAGTTTAAGACACAAGCAATGGAAAATACAAAGGTCGGTTATCGAAAAGAAATATATGACATGGTTACGTTCATGCCAAAGCAGGAATTAGCTAATTTTGCAGAGTCGCTTGTTAACATAACATCAATAAAACGCAAGGTTTCGGTGGGTCAAGAAACTGTGGGTGGCCCTATCGACGTGGCCGTAATATCTAAGAGCGACGGATTCGTTTGGGTGAGGCGGAAGCATTATTTTGATCCAAAATTTAACCCGGGATTCTTTCGCAGAAAATATGGTATCCTATCACCACCAACGGAGGGAGAGCCATGACAGGAAAGGATAAAGTGCACGCTATCAAGGAGTTGATCCAGGCAGCAGAGCGGTTCGATAACGCTCGGCCCAGCAAATATGAAAGTCCCAAGGCGATCATGAGGCAGGCATCAGAACGCGCGTCCCGGAGGATCGAAGCCATTTTCGCTCGTCCTGGAACCAAGCCGAAACGGGCTGCCGCATCAAACTGATTTATGCTTGACCGTGCAAACATGGGGAGGTATCATCCTCCCCATGAACAAGCTCGCTGTCACCAAGCGCGTCCAAATCCTCTCAATGCTCTGCGAGGGATCGTCCATGCGGGCGATTACGCGGATTACGGGCGTCTCGCTCAATACCGTCACGAAGCTGCTGATAGATGCCGGGAAGGCGTGCGACGCCTACCACGATGAGCACGTTCGCGGCGTCAAGGCGACGCGGGTTCAATGCGATGAGATTTGGGCGTTCTGCTACTCGAAACAAAAGAACGTCATGATCGCAAAGGCCGCTCCGGAAGGTGCTGGCGACGTTTGGACGTGGACGGCGCTAGAGGCGTCCAGCAAGCTCATTTTGAGCTATATGGTCGGCGGTCGCGACAGCGAATACGCGATGGCGCTGATGGACGATCTGCGGTCGCGCATCGTCAACCGCGTCCAGCTAACGACCGATGGCCACAAGGCTTATCTGCAAGCCGTCGAGGAAGCCTTCGGGGATGACATCGACTACGCGCAGCTTATCAAGCTCTACGGAAACGCTCCCGAGGCGTTCAAGGGCCGCTATAGTCCAGCCGAATGCCTCGGCGCGAAGAAACTCCCGATAACTGGCAAGCCCGACAAGGCACACGTCTCGACCAGCTACGTGGAGCGGAGCAACCTCACGATCCGTATGCATATGCGGCGGTTTACGAGACTGACCAACGCTCATTCAAAAAAGCTCGAAAACCACGGCTGGGCGGTAGCCCTCCATGTCATGTTCTACAATTTCACTCGTATCCATTCGACGCTGCGCATGTCGCCCGCAATGGCGGCTGGCGTGACAGGCCGGCTTTGGGATATGTCCGATCTCGTCGCGCTGATCGACGCGCGCGAGGAAGCGCCGAAGCGGCCAATCACCTATCGCAAGCGGGAAGCGGTCGCTGGAATTTCAAACTGGGGCAGTACCTGATCGTTTGCATGGACAATCGCCGGATGGTATGTGCATTAAAGCGACATTAATTAAAACTGGTGAGACTGCCATTCCGGCCTCCCCCACCCGCAGGAGATGGCATATGCGTCCCTCGGTCTGCAATTTCCTTGCCGCGATGATCCTCGCCGCCTCGGCCGTCCCCGGTTTTGCAGAACCGGATTCGGTTGGCGTCGCCGGCGCGGTTAACCCACACGCTGTCGGTCAGGCCCCGGCTGGTTCGATAGAACAACTTGCCATCGGTCAGAACGTCGTCCGCAATGAAAAGATCTCTACCTTCAACAAAGGTCAGGTACAGCTGATCTTCTCCGATCAGTCCACCCTGACGCTCGGGGAGAATTCGGAGATCGTCATCGATGAGTTTGTCTACGATCCGCAGAAGCAGGCGGGTTCCATGACGGCAACGGTGACGACCGGAGTCCTGCGCTATGTTGGCGGGAAAATAAGCAAAAAGAACGACGTCTCGTTTCTGACGCCATCTGGCGTGGTTACGGTTCGCGGCGGGATCGCCCTGATCAAAGTCAGCGCAAAACCCGGCGTTGCAGCGGCGAACGGCGCCGTGGCCGCGGATAAGCATTAAATATCGGTCGAACGGGCACGGCCGAAGCGGCGACCGCGCCCGTCACTTTGTCAGCGCCGCGAAGACCCCGTCCCAGGCCGGAGGTGGCGGCGACGCCACCAGATCAGTGATCCGTTCCTCATAAAGCAGGTAAAAATCGCGCAGGGTGTCGGGGGCCTGGTTGCGGCAGATTTCCAGCTGTGCCAACGCCTCTGCCCATTGCCGCCCGCGGTACGCGGCAATCATCGATCGATGAGCGCAGGCGAGCGATGCGAATGCTTCGGTGGTCGCGACGGACTCATCGCCGAAGAGAAAGAAAATGCGTACCGGTTTGGTTTTGCCGACCACCTGGATCAGGTCCAGCTCGAGCAAGGCAAATTGCGGCGCCTGTTCGGCCGTGCGCTCGCCGATAATGATGTCGACCAGATACGTCTTGGTCTGACCCTCGAGCCGCGAGGCGACGTTGGCGTCGTCGCCGAGCACCGAATAGTCGAAACGCTGGTCCGAACCGAGGTTGCCGACAACGCACTCGCCGGTATTGAGCCCAATCCCGGCGCGAACCTCGCGGAACGGCCCGTTTGCCGCGGCAGCCTCGGCACGCCATCCGTCGTTGAGGCGAGCCAGCTGGCTGCGCATCGCCAGCGCGGCGCGACAGGCGTGCTCGGCATGCGCCGGATCGTCCAGAGGGGCATTCCAAAACGCCATGATGCCGTCGGCCATGTATTTGTCGACCGTGCCCCGGCTCGACATGATCGCATCGGTCATCGGCGTCAGATAGCGATTGAGAAAACTCGTCAGGCCATGCGGATCGAGCCCCTCCGCGATCGTCGTGAAGTTTCGGACGTCGCTGAACATCAACGTCATCTCGCGCAGTTCCCCGCCGAGCGTCAGCCGCTCCGGATGTTCGGCGAGCTGTTCGATGACCGCGGGCGACAGATAGCGGCCGAAGGCATGGCGCACCTGTCTGCGCTCGGTCTCAGTGCGCACGAACATCACGGTTGAGGACGAGAGATAGACCAGCACCCCGACCAGTGACGGGAAAACCGGGTCGATCAGCCAGTTATATTCGGCAAAGGCATACCACGAGCCGCCGATCGCCGGCGTCACCGCCGCCAAGCCGAGCAGCGCCGTCCATTTTGGGCCAACGCGGGGCAGGAGGAGGAGCAGGAACACCCCGATCCCGAGCATGAACGCGGCCTCGGCGCCGCGCGCCCAATTCGGCCGTTCGACGTTGTCGCCGAGCAGCATCTGCTCGACCAGCTGGGCGTGCATCTCGACCCCGGCCGCCGCCGGATCGAGCGGGGTCGGACGAAACTCCTTGAGCCCCTCGGCGGTGGTCCCCACCAGGACGATATTGCCCTTGATCAGGTCGGGGTCGGCGCTGCCGTCCAAAATCTTCCATGCCGGGACGAAGCGCTCCGGCTGATGCGGCGTAAAGTGCACCCACACAGTGCCATCTGCGCTGGTCGGCACCACGACGTGGCCAATTTTGATCGAGCTGACGCCGGTATGCTCGCCGAACGCGGTGACCCCGCTCGCGCCGGTCGATTTGACGACGTAGGTGCGGGCACCTTGCGCAACCCGCAAAGCATCGACGGCCAATGAAGGATAGAGCCGATCGCCGATCGCGGTGATGAGCGGAATCCGCCGCGAAATCCCGTCGCGCTCGGGCAGCATGCCAAGGATGCCGTTCCCCGCGGCGGCCTTCTCCAGAACCTCCAGGCTGCTCGCGGCACTCCGGAAGTGGGGAACCCAGGGCCGCGGATCGTCGCCCGCGATCGCGAAGGTCGCTTTCGTCTCCGGGAGCCGTGAATGCTCCGTCGCGCGCGGTGCGAAGCCCAGGACCACGTGAGAACGCCCAATCGCGGTCGCAAAGCTCTGGTCGTGGTCGGCCATCTTGGCGAACCGCGCGATCAGCGGATCGTCGGGAGCGATGCCCTCCATATCCTCGATCAGGCGCGCCGGCGACGTGCGATCCGGCTCGATAAAGAGAATGTCGAAGGCGATCGCCGCGACGCCAAGCTCGTTAAGCCGGTCGACCAGCTTTGCAAGGAGCGTACGCGGCCACGGCCATTGGCCGAAACGTGCCAGGCTGTCATCATCGATATCGACGATGCGCACCGGCATCGGCTCGTATACCCGCGGTTTGAGGCGCAGGAACTCGTCGAACACGGTCAATCTGAACTGCGACAATGCGTTCGAATCGCTTGCCCAGAGAAAGAAAGCGGCGAGCAGAATCGGCAATGGAGCGAGGTAATGCAGGTGTCGGTAGAAAAACCGGCTCAGGCGCCTCATCGGGCCATCATATCCGCAGCCAGCCGGCCATTCAAAGGCGATCTTCCCTAGGCCGGGTCTTGGGGATGTCCCGTTCGATCAAGAAATCGCGGGGTCGGCGTCGCCCCGCATCGAGCCTCCCGGCTATCGCGACCGGCGCGGCCGCGAGGGGGCGGCAATCTCCTTGGCTATGCCGCCGATCACCGCGTCCCAGCTTCTATCCGGGCCTTGGCGAAACAATCGCAGAGTTGGATACCAGGGGCTGTCCGTGCGGTCCAGCAGCCAGCGCCAGTCCGGCGCGTATGGCAGCATCACCGATGCCGCTTTCCCCATTGCGCCGGCCAGATGGACGACCGAGGTATCCACCGCGACCACCTGCTCCAGGCATTCCAAGACTGCCATCGTATCTCCGAAATCCTTGAGCTCCGGCCCGAGATTGACGAGCGGGGCGCGACCCCAGTAGCCACCGATCTGCGCCTGGGCCGCGCCCTTCTGTAAGGACACCAGGGCGATCCCGGGGATTTCGGTCAACGCCGCAAAGGTGGCGAGCCCAGTCGAGCGGTTGCGGTCGTTGTGATGCGTCGGCCGGCCGGCCCACACGATGCCGATGCGGCGATAGCCGCGCGGCAGCAAAGCGGAAAGCCGCTCGGCCCAGACCGCCGATTTGGCGGGGTCCGCCCGCACATAGGGGATCTCGGCCGGGATCGAATCGAGGCGCGTGCCGGCCAGCCGCGGCAGGCCGGAGAGGGCGCAATACGCGGTATATTCAGGCGCCCGCTCCCAGTGATCGAACAAGAGGCCCACCCCAGCCTGCTGTTCGATGACCGGGTGCAATTCGCTGCTGCACGCGACCACCAGCTGCGCGCATCGCGCGGCGGCCCACGGGATATAGCGGGCAAATTGAATGACGTCGCCATAGCCCTGGTCGGCGATCAATAAGAGGGTCCCGTCCCCTATCGGGCTGCCGTCCCATTGCGGCCGCTCGGTCGGCGGCAGCAATTGGGGAGCGTTGGCGAGCTTGAAGCGCCACTCATATTCCTCCCAGCCGCGGCTGAACTCGCCGCGCAGCAGCGTGGCCTCGGCGATCCCGAAATGGGCGCCGGCGGAATCGGGACCAAGCGCTATTGCCCGCTCACCGCTGGCAATCGCCTCGTCGAGCTCGAGGCGGTGGTAATGCAATACCCCTAGATTGTGGTGACAGTGCAGATCATCGGGGGCAAGGGTCGCGGCCCGGCGGCCCGCGACGAGCGCCTCGTCGAACCGGCCCAGCACGCGGTAGACCTCACAGACGTTGCGATAATAGACCGCCTCCATCGGCGCCAAGGCGAGCGAGCGCTCCATCAGCCGCGATGCCTCGTCGATGCGGTTCATCCTGAATGCGACGATCCCCATCAGATGCAGCGCCGGGGGATGGTCGCCGGCCTCGGCGATGATAACGCGCAGGACGCTCTCTGCTTCGGCGAGGCGGCCCGCCTGCTCGTGCCCGGTGGCGAGCTGCATCAGCTGCGCGATCCGTTGGAGGCCGGACGCCGGAGGCTCCGGCGGCGATGTCACCTCAGGCGCGGGGCGGCCCGCCGCCGGTACCGCGCCGACCTGAATCTCGGGAACCATCGCCCCGGAATCCGTGCCCGGTTCACTCAACGGGATAACCGAGACGTTTGATGATCGGCTCGAGGATCGCGGTCGCCGGTTCCAGCTGCTTCAGGTAGTGGCGATAGCGGTAGCGCGAGCGGTCGTACAGCTGCTCGGTCACCTGGGCATAGCTGGCGGTCCGCGCGTAGCGGCGGTTCTCGTGAAAAGCAAGGCAGCTTTTGTCGAACGGCTCGCCGATGAAATCGAGAATGCGGCGGACCGCTTCCTCCTGGTTGTCGACGATGTCCTCGTAACGGATCGGCAGATAATGCAGCGTCATCTGCGCCCGGTAATGCTCGACCAGCTCGATCGTCAGCGCATAGTGACGGGCCGCGGTTTCCAGTGCATAGGAACAATAAAAGCCGTGCGTCAGGTGGTTGGAAAACGTCGACAGCACGACATCGAGCGGGTGGCGCAAGACATGGATGATCGGCGAGCGTGGGAACATCAGCGCGATCAGCCCAAGATGGGTTTCGTTGAGCGGCATCTTGTCGGTGAACCAGGCGGCGCCCCCTTCGACGATGTCGAGTTGGCGGACCCGTTCGAGATAGTAATCGCGCAACTCGTCGAGGCCTTCCCGCCGGTCGCCCATCCACAGCTCCGCCAGGGCCTCGGGATAGCTCAGCGGGCTGTTCAGCACCCGCATCATCGCCTGGGTGATCTCATTGACGAACGGCAGCTCGTCGCCGGCGCAGATGCGCGGATGCGCCGATAGGGTCTGCTCGACCAGGGTCGTGCCCGACCGGGGAAAGCCGAGGATGAAGATCGGCTGCGCGGTGTCGTCGCGCAGCCGCGCCCGCGGCAGGATCGCGAGCCGGGTTTCGGTGAAGAACCCCTTGAGGCGAGCAGCCTGCTGCTGCGCCTGCTCTTCCAGGTAGTTGAGACCGGTCACCTCGCGGCACAGGCGCTTGCCTTCGGCGAACGCCGCGAACGCCTCGTCGTAGCGGCCGATGCGGTCGAGCAGGCGCCCCTTCTCCAGGAGCTCGTTGGCCCCGAGCCCGGCGCTGCTTTCCGGCGGCGCCATGGCATCGAGGATCGCCAGCGCCTGCGAATAGGATCCGCTGCGGCCGCTCAGAACGGCACGTGTCAGCATGATGCTGGGATTGCCAGGCGCCAACCGCTCGGCGCGGTCGAGCAATTCCGCGGCGCGCTCGACATTGCGGTCGGCCTCCTCCAGCCGCGCCCAGCCAAGCAAGGTCTGCAATATTTCGGGCGCCTGGGCGCACGATTCCTCATAAAGCTGCCGCGACTCCGCCATCCTCCCTTGGTTCCGGAGGTTCCAGGCGAGATTGGCGAGGAGGATCGGGTCGCGCCCCCGGCTCAGTTCGATGACCTTGCGGTAGTGGTATTCACCGATCTGAGGCCGGTTGGCCTCGGTCATGATCATGCCCATCAAATTGTGCGATTGCGGGTTCTGCGGGGCGATGCGAACCGCGTTGCGGGCGTGGATCTCCGCTTCGGCGATGGCGCCCTTGCCGAACAGCGCGAGCGTGAGTTCATGGGTCGCCCACAAGGTGTTGGGATGAACCCGCACGATCCGCTGCAGCAGAGTATTGGCGGCGTTCCCCCGGCCGGCCGCCTTGCGGATCTGGTACAGCAGCGACAGCGCCTCGAGCTGACCGGGCGCCAGCTCCAGCACCTCAAGGCACCCCCTCTCCGCTTCCTCCGCGGCACCTTGCGCATGACGCTCGGCGGCGCGCTGGATGATCGGCAGGAGCGGCCCGCTCGCCGCCGACGGCGGCACCATGGAAAAATCCATCCCGCAGCAACGCACCAGACGCAGCCCGCTGCCGCAGGCGCATAGACGCTGATCGACAATCATCGCCGCAATCTCTCGACCCTCTCGCCGGCAAAGGACGAGAAAACCGTCGCCCCGTCAACCGGTCTAGCGTGTCTGGCGGCTAAAACATGACGACGCTGCGGATCGTCTCGCCGCGCTCTAAAGCCGCGAAGCCGGCATTGATCTCGTCAAGCGCGATGTGGCGCGAGATCAGTTCGTCGAGCTTGAGCCGGCCGTCCAGATAGGCGCGGGCGAGAAGCGGGAAATCGCGCGCCGGCCGCGCCCCGCCATAGCTCGACCGCCGGATGCGCTTTTCGCCCATGAGGCTCCCCCAGCGGAACGCGACATCCTCGGCAACATCGGTCTTGCCGAGCCAGACCACCTCGCCGCCCGGGCGCACCGCTTCGAGGCTCGCACGGAACGACTGAGGGCTGCCGGCGGCTTCGAAGACGACATCGGCGCCGCGTCCGGCGGTCTTCGCCTTGGCGACGGCAGCGGGATCTTCGCGGCGCGCATCGACGTGAGAGGTCGCGCCGACGCGCTCGGCGAGCGCGAGTTTTGCCGGGTCGAGATCGACCGCGATGATCTCGCCCGCCCCGGCGAGGCGCGCGCCCTGCACGGCGGCGAGGCCAACGGCGCCGCAGCCGATCACCATGACCGTGTCGCCATAGCCGAGCGTCGCGATATTGAGCGCGGCGCCGACCCCGGTCATCACGCCGCAGCCGATGAGGCAGGCGCGATCGAACGGCAGCGCCTTCGGCACGACGATCGCCTGATGGTCGGCGACAACCGCGTATTCGGCGAAGGCGCCGAGAAACATCAGCTGCCGCACCTCGCGCCCGTCGCGCAGCCTGGCGCGACTGGTTCCATCGAAAGCCAGCGCCTTTGGCCCCTGCGCCAGATAGGTCTCGCACAGGATCGGCAGATCGCGCTCGCAGTAGAAGCAATGCCCGCAATGCGGGTTCCACGACAGGACGACATGGTCGCCGACACCGAGGCCCTGCGCCCCATGGCCGCGCGCCTCCGGGCCGAGTTCCTCGACAATTCCCGCCGCCTCGTGGCCGAGCACGATCGGCAACGGATAGCGCAGCGACCCGGTGATGACTTCGAGATCGGTATGGCAGAGCCCGGCGGCCTTGATCCGCACCAAGACGTCGCTCGGCCCGAGCCCGTCCCTCACCACCGGCTCGACCGTCATCGGCGCCCCGACGCCGTGCAGCACCGCCGCGCGGTATTGGATCGTCATTGGCTGCCCCTCATCCTCCCGGCGTCCGGTGCAGCGGGGCGCCGCGGCGCGCCGGCGGCGCGTCATCCCGGATCTGGAAGGCGCCGTCGACGGTTTCGACCCTGTCGCCTCGGCACCAGCGCGCGACAAAGGCGCCGGCCAGCGTCGCGTCGCAAAAATAGACCGCGACCGCGTCGTTGAGCACGCCGCGCAGCCCGGACGGGGTCATCGCCCAGCAATCGGCGCCGCAATTGTCGTCGAGCCACGCCTTCAGTTCGTCGAGCCGGAGGCCCAGCCCCTGCGGTGGAACCCCGATACGGATCCGCACCGGAAAACGGCGCTCGGCCTCGCCGATCATCAATCTGGAGCTGGCCGCCATGAATGTTCCCTGTTCGTTCCAGAGAGAATGTCACGCTTCACCAGCCACTGTCCAGGGCCGATCGGAGTGCGCGCCGCGGGATTTGCGCTCTCAGGCTGCCTTCGTCAGCGCATCAAGCCCGATGCCGGCCAGCCTCACGGTCTTCGGAAGCAAGTGGGACCCCGCCTCGTAATAGCGCCACATTCGCTGGCTGACCCCCAAAGCCTGAGCGGCTTCTGCCTGGGTCATCCGGTGCGCGGTCCGCCACGCGCGCAGCCACTCGGCACCTTGTTCAAGGGTGAGGCGCCATAAGGTGTCGGCGGAGATCTCCATGTCGTCGGACCAGTGGACGCACCATCCCCATTCGCCGACATCGACGGCGCGGAACAGCTCGTCATCTTGCCGCAATGGCGCAAACACCGCGTATTCCGCCAAATGGCCCGACACATCGACAACGCTTTCGGCGCCGCCCTTCCAGGTAATCCCCAAGCGCCTGCCCTGATCGGCGTGGACCGCTCTTATGTTCGGGATGTCAGTCACGCTTGGCACTTCGGTTCAGCCGCACCCATTCCGCGCGCAATATTTCGCTGTTTTCGCGAGCCCAAACCACGGCCTCCAAGGCCCGGCGGGCCTCGCCCACCCCTATCGTCCCGGCCCGTAAGGTCATCGTCTCGATTTCCACCACGGCCCGAAAGCCGCGTCCTTCAATATGAAAATGCGGCGGCGCGTGATCATCGGCATAGATGGCGATCTTGCAGGCGGCGAAGCGCCGGATAGTCGGCACGGTCTTAGAAAGGCAATGGTTGCCGCTATGTCAAGATGAATTCGGACGGACGTGATACCCGTGATCCCCCTCCCCTTACGACCCCGGCACGATCCCCTTCGGCAAGCCCTCGCAATGGCGGGCGATCTCGCCGGGAGTGGTGAGCCACAGCTCGTCCTTATGCGCCATAATGTGGCGCAGCGCATCGCGCAACGCGCGCAGGCGGAACGGCTGGCCGATGATGAACGGGTGGAGCGCGATGCTGAACACCAGCGGGTATTTCCTTGATTGCTCGAGCATTTCGTCGAACTGGTCAGTGATCATCTCGGCGAATTGCCGGCCGGTGTGATGGCGGGTGACGAGGGCCGGCAGATCGTTGAGCTCGATCGGGTAAGGCACCGAGAGGATCGGGCCGGAGCGCGTCTTCAGCCAAACCGGCTGGTCGTCGAGCGGCCAATCCATCACATAGCGGTAGCCGGCCTCCTTCAAGAGGTCGGGGGTGACACGGCTCTCGGCCAGACCGGGGCCGAGCCAGCCTTCCGGCCGCTTGCCGGTCAGCCGCGCGATGATCTCGGTCGCCTCGCCGATCAGCCGCGTCTCGTCCTCTTCCCACAGCACATCCTGGCGCTCGGCATTGCTGCGGCCATGGCCGACATATTCATCGCCCCGGCCATTGAGCCGCTCGACGATGCCGGGGCAATACTCCAGCGCCGCCGAGTTGACGTTGTGCGCGCCGGGCAGGCCGAATTCGTCCAGGAGGTCGAGGTAGGACCAGATCCCCACCCGGTTGCCGTAATCGCGCCACGCGTAATTCTGCTGGCTCTGCGGCCGCTCGGCCCCACTCGCATCGACGCCGAGCCCGGCGCGATAGGCGAACTGCTCGATATTGCTGCACAGGAAGACCGCGAGCCGCTTCCCCTCCGGCCAGTCGTAGACCGCCCGCTTGGTGATCGGCACATAGTCGTAGCGGTCGTGGGCGGGAAGCTTCATAACGCCGACCTCCGCTATGTTCGCGCTGCCTCGGCCTCTGTGACCCTTTGGGTGGGTTGCGTTTCGCGCTGCACCGAGATCAGCATGTCGATGTCCTGCCCGTTACTCGCCAGTGGCATCACAACGACCTCATAGCACCGCAACCGGTGGTCGAGAACGAGCTTCCGCGGCGACGGTTTTCGCCAGCCCCGCGCGGCATTCAACTCAGTCGGTGAAAGCTAATCAGAAACACGGTCAGCCCGATTGCGAGTCCGATATATAGCACAAAGCCGAACATCAAACACAAGATCGTGGCCGTATTCCAGGGCTTTTCCTCCAGGTACGTTCGTAGCGCAGCAACTTTTCTTTGGGTACCATAATAACTGAAGAATGCCATGATTTTCACGAACATCATGACGATCCGAGTTCTTCGCAATCTGCGTTGTCTATCCGGATCCGTGGCATCTTGACGGACCGGCGTCGGAGGCGCCACGGTCATGCTGCACCCGCCAGTTCGTCACCGCCCGGTGAACACCGGGCGGCGCTTTTCCATGAAGGCGGTGCGGCCCTCGGCGTAATCGGCGCTGGCGAAGCACTCGTCGACGACGCGCTGGCACAGCGCCATGTCGCGCCTGCCTTCGTCCTTCAATGCCTCGCGGACGATCTGCTTGGCGGCGCGGATCGTCAGGGGCGCGTTGGCCGCGATGGTGTCGCAGTAGTTCTTGACGTAGCTTTCGAGTTCGTCGCCTGGCACCAGCCGGTTGATCAGTCCCATGCCGAGCGCTTCCTCGGCACTGAACTGGCGCGCGGTATAGAAGATCTCGCGGGCATAGGCGGGGCCCACCAGGTCTATGAGCTTCTTGATGCCGTCATAGGCGTAGCCGAGCCCGAGCTTGGCGGCCGGAATGCCGAAACGCGAACCTTCGGCGGCGATACGGATGTCGCAGCCGATCGCGGTCGCCAGGCCCCCGCCGATGCAGTAGCCGCGGATCATCGCGATCGTCGGCTTCAGCGTCTCGTGCAATTTGAGCCGTGCCGCCTCGGAGACCTTGCTGTAGGCGGCGGCCGCTTCCTCGTTCGCGCGCTTCTCCTTGAACTCGGAGATGTCGGCGCCCGAGACGAAGGCCTTGCCGCCGGCGCCGGTCACGACGATGATGCGAACCCCTGGATCGGCCTCGAAATCGTCCATGATCTGCGCCACCGCCTGCCACATGTCGAGGGAGACCGCGTTGTGTCGCGCCGGGTTGTTGAAGATGATGCGGCCGACCGCACCCTCCTTCTCGGCGAGCATCTTGGTGGTGATCGGCCGGTCGAGCATGACCCTTCTTCTCCTCTATTGAATGCTTGAGTGTGGCAGATCGCGCCCGCCGACGCATCCGCGCAATCGCGCGCCCGCTCGCATCCAAGCCCGCTCTTGCCAAGACGGGGTGGCGCCTGCCGATGGCGGCTACTATGGTTCGGTGATGGCGACGCTTGGCGATGTGGCTCTGCGGGCAGGCGTTTCCGCCGCGACGGTGTCGCGTGTCCTCAACCATCCGGGGAAGGTGAGCAGCGACGTTCGCGAGCGCGTCATGCGCGCGATGGGCGAACTCGGCTATGTCCGGGACGGGGCGGCGCGCGCGCTGGCCTCGCGCCGGTCGCTCACCATCGGCCATGTCGTACCGACGCTCGGGATCGGGATTTTCGCGGCCGGCATCGCGGCTCTGCAGCGGCGGCTGGATGAATTCGGCTATCAGCTGCTGGTCGCGGCGAGCGACTATGACGAGGCGAAAGAGGTGCGCCAGGTCCGCGCGCTGATCGAGCGCGGCGTCGACGGCATGGCATTGGTCGGCCAGCGCCACGCGCCCGAAATCTATCAGCTGCTGCGGGCGCGCAAGCTCCCTTATGTCAACACCTACCAGTTCGACGGGAAGAGCCCGCATCCGAGCATCGGCTTTGATAACCGCACCGGCACCTTCGCGCTGACCCGCCATCTGATCGATCTCGGGCACCGCGAGTTCGGCATCGTCACGGCCGCGTCGAGCCTCAACGACCGGATCGCGGCGCGCCTCCAGGGGATCCTCGACTGCTTCGATGATCGCGGTATTCCGCCATCGGCGCGGCACATCGCCCTGGTGGCGGCGCAGACCATCGTCGAGGGCCGCGGCGCGACCCGGGCGCTGGTCGCCGCCCATCCCGACCTGACCGCGATCTATTGCACCACCGACACGCTGGCGATCGGTACGCTGTGCGAGTGCCGCGCCCTCGGCGTTCGCGTGCCGCAGGACATCTCGGTCGCCGGCTACTCCGATCTCGAGATCGTCTCTGAGCTCGACCCGGCGCTCAGCACGGTCCACATCCCGGCCGAACGGATCGGGATCCGCACCGCCGATTTCCTGATCGACCGCATCACGGGCCGGAGCGGCCCGACGACGATCGAACTCGAGGCGGAAATCATCATCCGGCGATCGACCGGGCCGGTGCGCGCCGCTTCCCGGTTTGGGGGCAGACGCCGGGCGCTGTGAGCGGCTTTGCACAAAAAAATCCGTCATTCCGGGGCGCGGCCGAAGGCTGCGAGCCCGGAACCTATATTCCAGAGGACGGTGTTTATGGGTTCCGGGCTCGCCGCTGCGCGGCGCCCCGGAATGACGGGTCTTTTTGTGGGGCGGCTTGACTCGCGCTTTTGACCGAATTATTGTGAAAGCGCTATCATCACACGAAATCAATGTCTTATAGGTATAAACCAATCGGGGGAGACATGCCATGAAGATCGGCCTGCGCTGGGTCGCCGTCGCACTCTTGGCGACGATGGGGGCGATGCTGCTGGGGGCGGCCCCGGCACGCGCCGAGAGCACGCTCGACAAGATCCTCAAGGAAAAGAAGCTGCGCGTCACGATCGATATCGCCAATCCGCCGTTTGGAATCCTCGGCAAGGACGGCGAGCCCGACGGCTCGGATGTCGCGGTCGCCCGCAAGATGGCGCAGGACATGGGGGTCGCGCTCGAATTTGTGCAGGTCCCCGCGACCGGGCGCATCCCGGCGCTGTTGGCCGGCCGCTCCGATGTCACGATCGCCTCGATCTCGGTCACCACCGACCGCGCCAAGGCGGTGATGTATTGCAACCCGAACGGGGCGCTGGAGATCGTCATCCTGGCGCCGCAGGGCGTCGCCCTCAAGACGCCGGCCGATCTGGCCGGTAAGCGGATCGGCATCACCCGCGCGACGCTCGAGGAGGCGACGGTGCCGAAGATGGCGCCCAAGGAGACCAACATCGTCTGGTTCGACGACATCACCGCGACGATCCAGGCCCTCTTGTCGGGACAGGTCGACGCGGTGGCGATGACCTCCTTCGCCGGGAAGACCATGTCGGACGGCAATCCGGACAAGCACATCGAAAAGAAGCTGAGCGTGACGACGGCCTTTTACGGGCCGATCGTGCGACCGGGTGATTTCGAGCTGCGGCAGTGGATCAATACCTGGCTCTTCCTCAACGACCAGAACGGCTCGCTCGCCGCGATCTACAAGAAGTATACCGGCCTCGACCTGCCGCCGCTGCCGCGGTTTTGATTCGGCTTGCATGAACGACGAGCGCGTCCTTCGAGACGCGCCCTCCGGGCGCTCCTCAGGATGAGGTAAGCTGATGATGGCATTAAGAAAAAACCTCATCCTGAGGAGCCCGCATCGTGGGCGTCTCGAAGGACCCGCGGCGGTGCCCGCGGCGTGAACTACGTCTTTCAGTTCAACATTGTCTGGGATCATTTCCCGGAGCTGTTGGAGGGCGCGCTGCTCACCATTCAGCTCTCGGCCACGGCGATGGCTTTGGGGCTGTGCCTCGCCATCGCCTGCGCCTACGGCAAGTCGGCGGGGCCGCGCTCGGTCCGCGTTCTGGTGGCGGCGTATATCGAGCTGATCCGCAACACCCCGTTCCTGGTCCAAATCTTCATCTTCTATTTCTCGCTGCCGATGATCGGCATCCGCCTCAGCGCCGACACCGCCGCCCTCGCCGCGATGACGGTCAACCTGGGCGCCTATGCCGCCGAGATCGTCCGCGCCGGCATCGAGGCGATCCCCCAGGGTCAGGTCGAGGCAGCGCGGGCGCTCGGGTTGAAGCGCCTGCAGATCTTCCGCTTCATCGTCATCTTCCCGGCGCTGAAGACGGTCTATCCGGCGCTTGCCAGCCAGTTCATCCTCTTGATGCTGAACTCGAGCGTTGTCTCGACGATCTCGGCGGTCGAGCTGACCGCGATCACCAATTCCCTCTCGTCGACCACGTTCCGCTCCTTCGAGTTCTATTTTGTCGCGACCGGCCTCTACCTCGCGATGTCGCTCGGCTTCAGGCTTGCGTTGAGCGGCATCTATTGGACCGTGTTCCAGCGCGGCCGGCCAGCTTGAACCAAACATGAAGCAATGATGACGCGCAGCTTCGGCACCGCGGAGTTCCTCTACCTGCTCAAGGCGGTACCGTGGACCCTGCTCTTGTCGCTCGGCGCCCTCCTCGGCGGCGGGATCGTCGGCCTCGTGGTCGCGATCCTGCGAACCTCGCCCTTGCCCGTGTTGCGCTGGCTCGCCACCGGCTACATCGAGCTGTTCCAGGGCACCCCCGTCTTGATGCAGCTTTTCGTCACCTATTACGGCCTCGCCGTGGTGTTCAACATCCAGGTCGATCCCTGGCCGGCCGTCCTCCTCGCCTTCACCCTCTATTCGGGCGCCTTCCTCGGCGAAATCTGGCGCGGCTCGATCCAGGCCATTCCGCGGCCGCAATGGGAGGCCGCCGAATGCCTTGCGCTGAGCTTCCCGCAACAGCTCTGGTACGTCATCCTGCCGCAGGCGGCGCGGATCTCGATCCCGCCGACGGTCGGCTTCGCGGTCCAGCTGATCAAGAGCACATCGATCGCGGCGATCATCGGCTTTGTCGAGCTGACCCGCGCCGGGCAACTGATGACCGACGCGACCTTCCAGCCGATGGTCGTCTATCCGATCGTGGCGGCCGCTCTATTTCCTCTTATGCTGGCCCTTGTCCTTATTGGCCCAGACCCTCGAAAGGCGCATCGATGCCACTCTTGGCATTAGCCGGCGTTTCTAAGCGCTTTGGCGCGCATCAGGCGCTCGACAGGGTATCGCTCGCGGTCGACCCCGGCGAGGTCGTCGCGATCATCGGCCGCAGCGGCTCGGGGAAAAGCACCCTCTTGCGCGTCATCAACGGGCTGGAGCGGCCGGACAGCGGCACGATCGCGTTCGACGGCAAAATCCTGGCGCCGACCGCACGCCAGACGCGGGCGCTGCGCCGCGAGATCGGTATCGTGTTCCAGAGCTACAATCTCTTTCCCCATCTCAGCGTCGAGCGCAACATCACGCTGGGACCGACCGTGGCGAAGGGCATGACGCTCCCCGCGGCGCAGGAACTCGCCCGCAGGGTTTTGCGCATGGTCGATCTCGAGGACAAGACCCTAGCCTATCCGCAGCAGCTTTCCGGAGGCCAGCAACAGCGCGTCGCGATTGCCCGGGCCTTGGCGATGGAGCCGCGCCTCGTCCTCTTCGACGAGATCACCGCCGCCCTCGACCCGGAACTGATCGGCGAAGTCGTCCGAGTCCTCGACCGGCTCGCCGAGGGCGGCATGACGATGGTCCTCGTCACCCACGAGATGGGCTTCGCGCGGCGCAGCGCCGACACCATCCTCTTCATGCATCAGGGCCGCATCTGGGAGCAGGGCCCGCCCGCCAAACTCTTCGGCGCCCCCCGCACGGCCGAGCTCGCCTCCTTCATCGACGCAATCCTCTCGGTCGACCCGGCAGCGAAGCGCCGCGCTGGATGACCGTCGCTGATGCGGAGGTCATGAGTCGAGAACCTCGCGAATAATGCGGCCGAGTTCGTCTTTGCGGTAGGGTTTGCTCAGCAGCCGCAGGTTGGGTGCGTTCGGGACGTCGTTGATTTTGTATTCGGGAAAGCCGGAGGTCAGCACGATTTTGATCGTCGGCCAGCGCGACCGCACGGCGCGGGCCAGCTCATAGCCGTTGGTTCCGCCGGGCATGACGATATCGGTGAATACCAGATCCACCGGTTCGGCGTCGAGGACGCGCAGCGCCGCCTGCGTGTTCTCGGCCTCCACGACGCGATATCCCAATTCGGTAAGCTGCCGCACGACCACGCGGCGCAAGCTCGCATTGTCTTCGACCGCGAGCACGGTCTCGCCGCTGCCGCGAACCAGCGCGACCGGCAAGACCGCCGGGCCCGCCTCGACACCGGTGATGGCGCGCGGCAAAAAAAGCCGAAAAATCGTGCCGATCCCAACTTCGCTGTAGACGTTGATATGCCCGCCGGACTGCTTGATGAACCCGAATACCATGCTGAGCCCGAGACCGGTCCCCTTGCCGGGTTCCTTGGTCGTGTAGAACGGCTCGAAAATACGGCTCGCGACCTCCGGCGGCATGCCGGACCCGGTGTCCCTGACCTCGATCATCGCATAGTCGCCCGGCTGCACGTCTGCGTATTGCGCCGCGTAGTCCGCATCCAGCGATCTGTTTCCCGTGACGATTATCAGTTCGCCCCCGCCCGGCATCGCGTCCCGAGCGTTGGTCGCGAGATTGGTCAGGCCCGATTCGAGCTGTGCCGGGTCGACGACCACAGGCCAGGTGCCGGGATTGAGATCGAGAGTGATCTGGATCTCCTCGCCGAGTGTGCGCTCCAGCAGCTTGACGATCCCGGCGATCAGCTCATTGACGTCGGCGCGCTCCGGCTGGAGGGGCTGGCGGCGGGCGAAGGCGAGCAGCCGCCGGGTCAGATCGGCGCCGCGCAGCGCCGCGTCGAGGGCCTCGCCGGTGAGTTCTCCGCATCGGGGTCGGCGCTTTGTCGGTCGCGCAGCAGGTCGAGATTGCCGATGATAATGCCAAGCAGATTGTTGAAATCATGCGCCATGCCACCGGTCAAATTGCCGATCGCCTCCATCTTTTGCGCCTGGTGGAGCTGCGCCTCGCTATCCCGAAGGGCTCGTTGCGCCGCCTTGAGCGCGGTATTGTCGAGGATGGCTGCCCGCATCGCGGCGACGGCCAGCATCTGGATGGTCCCCACAACGACGAAGCCGACCAGCCGGGAGACGTCCAGCGCGTTGTGGATTTCAAAGGGAAAGCGAGGAGATATAAAAAGGAACCAACCCACCAGAGTCGCGAGGCCGACCGAGAACGCTCCCGCCTTGGTGCCGCAAACGAACGTTGTGGCCATGACCGCAAGATACAGCAGGCTGAAGGGCATCCCTGCGAGCCAGTAGGGGAACGCCAGAGGCAGCCCCACGGCGATGGCGACGGCCACGATTGCCAGTAAGTACGCGCTCAGCGAGCCGGCGCGGATTCGTGCCAAGTCGACATGGAGGTTATCCATCTTCGGTGTCCCAAATCACACAATCGTCGTGCGACGCCGCCCTTCGCGGAGAGCCAATATCGGCGTCCGCAGTTCCAATTTTTTCGGGTTGCGCCAACTTACCTATTTGGAGTATTTTTATATATATACGGGTATTGAACATTGATCCACCCGTTTTAATTATAAGCCTGACCGGTTAAACATCGGGCGATTTTGATCGGCGTCACGGTACCGCATGAACCTGGATCAAGCGAGGCAACCTACGATGAGCAACGACCTCTTCGGCGATCGGCTGCTGATGATCGACGACGAGCCGGCCTTGGGACAAATCGTCAAAAGAGTCGCCGAGGCTTGCGGGTTCGAGGTCATCGTTACCGACGATCCCGCCGCGTTCACGCGAGCGGCGCGGGAGTGGCAGCCGAGCGTCATCATGCTTGACCTGAAAATGCCCGGTACCGACGGCGTCCAGCTGCTCCGCAGCCTTGCGGCCGACAACTGCCCCGCGCATGTCGTGCTGACCAGCGGCTCAGACGCAAAAATATTGGAGTCGGCGATGCGGCTCGGCCGCGATCGCGGCCTTAATATGAGCGAGCCGCTGCCGAAACCGATGCGCGTGGAACGCCTGCAAACACGGCTCGCCGAGTTCAAGCGGGTGTCGAAACCGTTGCTGTCCACTGATCTCGCGGCCGCGCTCGCGGCGGATCAGCTGTTCCTCGAATATCAGCCGAAGCTCGATTGCCGCCTCGGGCGGATTACCGGCGTCGAAGCGCTGGTGCGCTGGCGTCACCCCACGCGGGGGATCATCCAACCGATTCAATTCATTGCGCTCGCCGAAGAAACCGGTCTGATCCATGGCGTGACGGATTGGGTCATCGCCACGGCGGCAGAGCAGGCGGCTCGCTGGCGGGCCGACCACCTTGACCTCGAAATCGCGGTCGCGGTGAATTTTTCGGCGCGTGACCTGGCTAATCTCGAATTACCGGACCGGCTGCAGCAACATTGCCTGAATGCAGCAATCGATCCTGCGTTCCTGACCCTCGAACTCACCGAAACGGGCGCGATGCGCGAGGCCGTGCAGATGATGGACGTCCTCACCCGCCTGCGTCTCAAGGGGTTCAAGCTGTCGATCGATGATTTCGGCACCGGCTACTCCTCGCTGGTGCAGCTCCAGCAGGCGCCGTTCTCGGAGATCAAGATCGACCTGTCGTTTGTCACGCAGATGATGAGCAACCCGGGTTGCAGGGTCATCGTCGAGATCATCATAGACCTCGCGCGCAAGCTGGGGCTGCAGAGCGTCGCCGAGGGCGTCGAGGACGCCGCCGCGCTGAAGACCCTGATCGACATGGGCTGCGACATGGCCCAGGGTTATTACATAAGCCGGCCGATCGCGCCGGACGTGATGCCCCGGTTCGTTCGCAGTTATGAGGCCGCGCGGGCGAAAACCGCCGCCTGAGACCGCCCGTCCCGATCCCCGGCGGCCGCCTCGCCGAGGCGGCCGGCTTACACCACGTCGCGGGCGCGCAGATCGGCGATCGCGGCCTCGTTGTAGCCGAGTTCGCGCAAGACCTCGTCGGTGTGCTGGCCGAGATCCGGGGTCGGGCGCAGTTCCGCCGGCTCGGACGTGCGCGTCATGTTGATCGCCTGACCGACCACCTTGAGGGCGCCGAGCCTGGGATGCGCGATCGGCCGCGCCATTTCGAGATGCTGCACCTGCGGGTCGGCGAAGGTCTGGTCGATCGTGTAGAGCGGGCCGCAGGGCACGCCGACCTCGTTCATCAATTCGACCCAATAGGCGGAGGGGCGCTTTTTGGTGATCTGGGCGATCACCTCGTTCAACGCCTTCCTGTTCTTCGAGCGCAAGGGGCCCGTCGTGTAATCCGGGTCCTTCAACAGATGTTGCGCGTCGGCGGCCTCGCAGAAGCGGCGGAACATGAGGTCGCCCGAGGCGGCGATGTTGATCTGGCCGTCGGCGGTCGGGAAGAGCCCCGTTGGGATGCCGGTCGGATGGTCGTTGCCGGCTTGCTTGGCGACCTCGCCGGCGATCAGCCAGCGCGAGGCCTGGAAATCGAGCATGAAGATCTGCGCCTCGAGCAAGGACGTGTGGACCCACTGGCCCTCGCCCGACTGTTCGCGCTCGATGAGCGCCATCAGGATCCCCTGGGCCAGAAGTATCCCGGCGCACAGATCGTCGATCGGGATGCCGACGCGCACCGGCCCCTGCCCCGGGAGGCCGGTGATCGACATGAGGCCCCCCATGCCTTGGGCGATCTGGTCGACCCCCGGGCGCTTCGCATAGGGCCCGCTTTGGCCAAAGCCGGAAATGCTGCCATAGACGATGCGCGGGTTGATCTTTTTGACAGATTCGTAATCGACGCCGAGGCGGAATTTCACCTCCGAGCGGAAATTCTCGACGATGACGTCGGCCTTCTCCGCCAGCTTCATGAAGATCGCCAGCCCGTCCGTGGTCTTCAGATTGAGGGCGAGGCTGCGCTTGTTGCGGTGCAGGTTCTGGAAATCGAAGCCTTCGCGCCGCGAGCCCGTCACATCGCGGCCGTCGTCGGCGGGCGGCTCGATCTTGATCACCTTGGCGCCCCAATCGGCCAGCTGGCGCACCGCGGTCGGCCCGGCGCGCGCATGCGTCAGATCGAGCACGGTAAAACGCGACAGCGGCAGGGATGCGTTGCTCACGATGCCTATTCCTTCTCGGTTCCGGGGCGCTGCAGCACTTTCGTCCGTGCCGTGCGCTGCCGTCAAGAATCTGCGAGCTGTCGCTCTTGGTTTGACTGGATGACGGCTATGCGTCCTTCGAGACGCCCGCGGAGCCTGTCCTCGGGCCGCCCGCAGGGCGGACCCGGGGGCGGGCTCCTCAGGATGACGTGTTTTCTTAATGTCATTAAAGACTTACGTCATCCTGAGGAGGCGCGAAGCGCCGTCTCGAAGGACGCAAGCTGCTGATGCAACCTTGAGGGTGGCAAAGCGGGCGACTCATGGGGAACGCTCCGACAGAAACGCGGCGACAAGCTCGACGACGCGCTCCGGCTGCTCCTCTTCGGGATGGTGGCCGGCCGCTTCGATCAATTGGAAGCGCGCGCCCGGTATGAGCCCGGCATAGGCGCGGCCGTATTGGGGGGTAACGACCCGGTCGCTCTCGCCCCACAGCATGAGGGTCGGCACCGCGATGCGCCCCAGCCATTGCTTCAATTGCGGGTTGTACATGTAGGGGTGCCAGGCATAGAGGCAGAGCGCTTCCCAGTTGCGCGCGTGGATGACCAGCTCCTCGTCGCTCATCCCATCGTAAACGGGCGCGTTCGCCGGGTCGTGCCAGTTCGACCGCCGCACCTCGGCCGGGTTGACGTTGAAGACGTCGAGAATGTCGCGGCTCTCGCGGTCGCCCAATTTGATGCCGACCGGATCGACGAGGACGAGCTTGGCCAGGCGACGAGGGCGGGCGACCGCGACCTCCGCCGCGAGCCAGCCGCCGAAAGACAGCCCCATCAGCACGATCTGGTCATAGGGCAGCTCGTCGATCATGGCGAGATAGAGATGAACCAGATCGTAGATCGTGTCGAAATCGGGCGGCCGCTTGGTATTGCCGAAGCCCGGCGAAGAGGGGGCGATGATCTCGCCATGACGGCCGAAGAGATCGAGAAAGCGCGCCTGCGGATGCACCGTGTCCATGCCGTGCAGCAGTAAGACCGGCGTGCCCCCAGCGCCACTTGGGCCGCGGCGCATCACCTCCAGCTCGATCCCCATGATCGTCATCCGGTCGCCGATGCCGGACCCCGTGCCCTTCGACATTCGCGATGCTCGCTTCTTTGCCCCAACCTTCATGCCACGGGGCATCATGCCATGAAGCAAGGCATGGGCGATATGCGCCGGTGCCGGCGGCGCGGGTGCGATTCGCGCTGCGGCGCATCGTCACGCCGCCGCCCCGGCATGGCCGCAATGGCCTGGCGCGCCGACGAATGCGACTTTTCCGGGATGCCGGCCGGGTTCGGCGAAGATCGCTTGTCGGCGGGCGAGCGCGGCCATACATTAGCGGCCTCAGCTCAACAACCAGAAAGGAGGTGATCCTGTGTCTTCACACCAACCGCGGTCTGCCGCTGCCGTGACCAGGATCCCTGCATTCGCGGAGATCCGCGCCTCCAATTAAGGCGCCGGCGCGGCCGCGAAGGCCGCTGGTTTACGAAGAAAGGCCGCCCTCCGGGGCGGCCTTTCCATTTGTGGGGCGCGCGCCGGCTAAGCGTCGCCCGTTGTCGCCCATTCCAGCAGCCGGTCGAGAAATTCCTGGCCGGCGGCCAATTCGGCGCGGGTGATGAATTCGTCAGGCTTGTGCGCCACCTCGATCGAGCCCGGCCCGCAGACGATCGCCGGGATGCCGGCCTGTTGATAGAGCCCGGCTTCGCTGGCAAACGATACGGTCGTCGTCGTGTTTATGCCGGTCAGGCGGCGGGCCAGCGCCTCGGCCGGCGAGCCCGCTACGGCCACGAGCGGCGGCACGGCGACGATGGTCTCGGTCTCGACCGCTGCCCCGTTGTATCCCGCCCGCATGCGCGGCAAGAGATCGGTGGCGATGAAGCGGTCGATGCGCGCCTTCAATGCCGCGGCATCGTCGTCCGGCAGGGTCCGCAAATCCCACTCGAAGGCGCATTCGCGGGCGATGATGTTGACCGCGGTGCCGCCGCAGATCGTGCCGACGGAGAGCGTCGTGTGCGGCGGGTCGAAGCCGCTCCCGGGCCGGGCGCGGCCGCGCGCCTCGGCATGGAGACGGCCGATCTCGGCGATGATCTCGGCGGCGGCCGATATCGCGTTGACGCCGCGGTCGGGCGCGCTCGAATGCCCCTCGTGCCCGACGATGCGGGTGCGGAAGAACGAGCACCCCTTCTGCGCAATGGCGATCTGCATCGAGGTCGGCTCGCCGACGATCGCGAGGAGCGGCCGCGCCATGCCGGTCGGCAGCGCGCCGATCAGCGCCGGGGCCCCGAAGCAGCCGGTCTCCTCGTCGTGGGTGAAGGCCAGATGCAGCGGCACCGCAAGGGTGCGCTCGACAATTTCCGGCACCAGCGCCAGCACCAGAGCGAGAAAGCCTTTCATGTCGGCGCTGCCTCGACCGTAGAGCCGGGCATCACCCGCCGCGCCGGCCCGCTCGGTCAGGCGAAACGGGTCGCTCGTCCATTCCTGCCCGGCGACCGGCACGACGTCGGTATGGCCCGAAAGGAGAACTCCGCCGCGTTCAGCCGGCCCGATCGTCGCAAACAGATTGGCTTTGCCGGCGAAGACGCTGCTCCGCGTCGTTGCGATACCGAAGCGACCGAGATAAGCGGCAACCCAATCGATGAGGTCGAGGTTGGAGTGCGCTGAAACCGTGTCGAAGGCGACCAGGCGCTCGAGGATGTCGAGCGCCCGCGCGTCGCGGTCATTGGCAGCGGTCATGAGTATTGGATGGCATCGGCGTAAAGCGTCCTTCGAGACGCGCCCGGGCTACGCCGTGACGCTCCTCAGGATGAGGTAGATTTGTATTTGGTATCAATAAATTATCCTCATCCTGAGGAGCCCGCGCAGCGGGCGTCTCGAAGGACGCACGAGGGGGCGGGGCTCAGACGTGTTCGCCGCTCCCGCCGCCCGGCGTGCCGATCATCGTCAGCACCTCGCGCCGGGTCGTCGGGTCGGCGCGAAAGACGCCGAGCATCCGGCTCGTCACCATGCTGACCCCGGGCTTGTGGACGCCGCGGGTGGTCATGCATTGATGCGCCGCCTCGATGACCACGGCGACGCCCTTGGGCCGCAGCACCTCATCCAATGTGTTGGCGATCTGCGCGGTCATCTTTTCCTGGATCTGCAGGCGCTTGGCGTAGACTTCGACAAGCCGCGCCAGCTTCGAGATGCCGACGACGCGGTTGCTCGGCAGATAGGCGATATGGACCTTGCCGATGATCGGCGCGATGTGGTGCTCGCAATGCGATTCGAAGCGGATGTCCTTCAGCAAGACGATTTCGTCGTACCCATCGGTCTCCTCGAAGGTGCGTTGCAGGAGCGCCACCGGGTCCTCGTCGTAGCCGCTGAAGAATTCCTCATAGGAGCGGATAACCCGGTCGGGGGTGCCGATGAGGCCTTCCCGCGCGGGGTCGTCGCCAGCCCAACGGAGCAGCGTGCGCACCGCGTCGAGCGCCTCATCGCGGGACGGCCGGCGGACCCGGACGGGCTCTCTGGCCGGGATCTTCTCGATATTTGCGTTCGGCGCGGTCGGGTGGGCGAAGCTCGGCATTTGGTCTGGTCTCTCTTCTTGTTCAGGATAACGGCGCGCGCAGCGCCCAGTGCCCCCGGCAGTGATCAGCAGTGGTCAGCAGTGATCAATTGAGCCGCGTCGGCTGCTGCGGCGTATCGAGGGAAAAGGCGGGAACACGCACCAGGAAATTCTCGCCGCCCGGCGTTTCCATCTCGTAATCGCCGACCATGAAGCCGGACGGCGTCGCGAGCGGGCAGCTGCTGGTGTATTCGAAGCTCGCGCCGGGCGCGAGGACGGGTTGTTCGCCGACGACGCCCGGGCCGCGGACTTCCTGCAGATGCCCAAAGCTGTCGGTGATCCGCCAATGTCTGCGGCGCAGCTGCACGGTTTCAGCGCCGCAGTTTTCGATCCGCACGTGATAGGCCCAGACGTAATGGTTCTCGCTGGGCGAGGAATGCTGCTCCAGATAGAACGGCCGCACCGTGACTTTGATCGAGCGGGTGACTTCGGAGTACATGGCTCACGGACCTTGCTTCTGGTCTGGCGGCGCCCCGGCACAATGTCGGTCGCGCGGGACAGCGCGTCAAGACGACCGCCTGGCTAGGCCCGGCCTGCGGGAGCGAGCAGCGCCAGCACCTTGTCGTCGGGACGGCGCGAGCCGTCCGGGCTGATCGACTGGATGCAGACATGGTCGGCGCCGGCCTCCCAGTGCTCCTCGATGCGCTTCCGGATCGCCGCCTCGCCGCCCCAGGCGACATTGGCGTCGACGAAGCGGTCGGAACCGCCGCCGGCGAAGTCATCGTCGCCAAAGCCGAGCCGGCGCCAGTTGATGACGTAATTGTCGAGCCGCATGTAGTTGGCGAGCGCCTGGCGAGAGAGGGCGCGCGCCTTTGCCGGATCAGTTTCCAACAGCACCCACACTTCGGGGCAGAGCAGCTTGCCGCGGCCCAGAATGCGGCGCGCCTCGTGCGTGTGTTCAGGGGTGACGTTATAGGGATGCGCGCCGTCGGCATCCGTCCCCGACAGCGCCAGCATCCTGGGCCCGAGCGCGGCGAGGATCGTCAGCGGCCGCTCTGCGGGGTCGGGCGCGCCGTAGGGCGCCGCGCGCATCGCCTCGAGGTAGGCGCGCATCGTCGCCACGGGCTTCCCATAGGTATGGCCGCGCACGCCTTCGACCGAGGGCACATGCGAGACGCCAATGCCGAGCAGGAACCGCCCGCCGGACTGTTCGGCCAGCGCCCGCTGCCCGTTCGCCATCGCCATCGCGTCGCGGGCATAGATGTTGGCGATCCCCGGCGCGACGACCAATCTCTTCGTATTGGCGAGGAGCCAGGAGGAATGGACCAGCACATTGCGGCCGCGGCTCTCGGGCAGCCACAACGCGCCGTAGCCCCATCCCTCGACGCGCTGGGCAAACGCGGCGCCTTCCGCCGCGCTCAGGACGTCCATCGCCGCCCACACACCGAGCTTTCCGAGCTGCATCGCCAAATCCTTAACCGGCCGCGCCATGGCGCGATGTTATTCTACCCCCGCCGGGCTTGCATCAGGCAAGCATCCTTGTCGCCAAACAGCGCGAAATGAACATCAAGCATTGGACCGGCCAGCCCGGGCAAGGGGTTCTGTTGTGACCGCCAGGCATAGGAGGAAAGGCCTTCGCTGTCGCGCGATGCGGAGGTAAGCTGCAGCCCGGAAGCTGACGGAGGAGGTCGAGATGCCCCAGATGGTTGGCGGCTGCCGGTGCGGCCAGGTGCGCTATTCGGCGAATGCCGAGCCGGCGTTCACCGGGGTGTGCCACTGCACGAGCTGCCAGAAGGAGTCCGGCACCGCGTTCAACATCGTGGTGGCCGTGCCGCAGGCGGCGCTCGCCATTCAGGGCTCGCCGAAGACCTATACGACCAAAGGCGATAGCGGCAAGGAGGTCGTCGCCAAGTTCTGCCCGAATTGCGGGTCGACGCTCCTGTCCGAGCCGGAGCTGATGCCCGGCATGAGCATCGTGCGGGCCGGCACGCTGGACGACACGTCCTGGCTGAAGCCGACGATGGAGATCTTTTGCGACAGCGCGCAGCCCTGGGTCGAGCTCGGCGGCGGCATGCAGCGCTTTCCGAAGATGCCCGGGCCGGGCTAGCGCCAGATAGTCTCCTGGGCCTCAGGTCGGCGCGTAGCGTTTTGGCAGCATCGCGTGGATGCCTTTGTTGCCGTCGACCAGCTGGGTCACCCGGAGATCGACCGCGAGGCTGGCGAACATGTAGGCGTCCTCGGGCGCCAGGCCCAGGCGCTCGCCGATCAGGTCGATCATCGCGCGCAGCGCGGTCTTGGCGGCGTCGTCGAGATCGTCGTTGAACGCCATCGTGATGTGGTGCGTCGGGGTTTCCGCGCGCGGCAGATCGAACTCCAGATCCTTGCGCAGTGTCAGACGGAAGGTGCCGCTGAGCGCGGTCTCGAGCGCGGTCACGCAGACTTCGCCGTCGCCCTGCACGCCGTGCCCGTCGCCGACCGAAAACAAGGCGCCCGGCGTCCATACCGGCAGGTAGAGCGTCGCTCCGGCGACCAGTTCCTTGCAGTCCATGTTGCCGCCGAACTCGCGCGGCACGATCGAGGTGACCGCCCCATAAACCGGCGGCGGGGCCACCCCCATCACCCCGAAAAACGGCGCCAGTTCGATTTCCGCGCCCCACGGCAGGGTCGCGATGCCGCGCTGCCAGTCGATGCCGCTGTGCCAGATCTTATGGATCGGGAAATCCTCAGGCAGGGTCCCCGCGAGCGGCCGGATCCTGGTGTAGCCCCAGTTCTGCCGGCACTCGATCGACAGGATGTCGATCTGCAGGACGTCGCCGGGCTCCGCCGCCGCGACCTCGATCGGCCCGGTCAGGATGTGGGCGCCCAGCCGCGGAGTGAGCGCGCCGTGGATAGCGCGATGATCGGCGAGGATCTCGAAATTGGGGTCGGTCGGCAGGATGTCGCGGCCGCCCGATACGCAGTCGACCGTCACCGTGTCGCCCGAAGCGATCGTCACGACCGGCTTCAGCGCCGCGTCGAAAAAGCCCCAATGACAGTTATTGGGCCGGCACGGCACGGTGTGATGCGCGGACATCCTTTCCCTCCGATCGGGTCAACGCCTGGGAAGCACGCAGATTATGGCAGAAACCGCGCCAATTCATGCGTTTTTACGAGATGGCCGGCACCGAGGAACGCGCAACCACGCGCGTGTCGCGGTCGCGCGTCCTTCGAGACGCGCCCGATGGGCGCTCCTCAGGATGACGTTCTTTCCCAATGCCGTCATAAACTTACGTCATCCTGAGGAGGCCGCGAAGCGGCCGTCTCGAAGGACGCAGATTCGCGCTAAAGGCTCGTCAATCCGGGGTGCAGGAGAGGTCGGTGCCGGTGAACAGCGGCGACAGGCCCGAGCTGCCGGTGGGCGGACACAACACCCAATGCGCGCCGCCGCCGGTGCCCGAGGCGCGCGCGGCGCCGCCGGCCGCATTCGTGCCGGTTCGTCCCCCGCCGCTCGCCCCGCTCGCCGACGACCCCGACACCGCGCCGCCACCGGTAGCCGCCGTCGCGCCCGCCGCCGTGGTCGCAGTCCCGGAGGCCGGCAAGGTTGGCAGGGCGATCGCGCCGCCGGCGGCGGGATAGCCGTTGCGCGACGCGGCGCTGCCGACATCGCCCGCTGTCGACGTTGCGGTCTGCGCACTGGCATGCGGCGCGGCAACCGCCATCATCAGCGCCGCCAGCAAAGCGGCCCGGATCGCTGCGCATCGCGGCTGCGGCCGGCTATTTTTCCTTGTCGCCGGCTTTGATCGCATCCGCCGCGACCTGCATCTTGATGATCTTGTCGGGGTTGACGACGCTGCCGTTGCGCGCCGGATCGCCCTTCTTGATCTTGTCGATGAATTCCATCCCCGAGACGACCTGGCCCCAGATCGTGTATTGGCCGTCGAGCGAGGGGGCCGGCGCGAACATGATGAAGAACTGGCTGTCGGCGCTGTTCGGGTCCGAGGCGCGCGCCATCGACACGGTGCCGCGCACATGTTTTTCGCTGGAGAACTCGGCGCGGAGCTGGTGACCGGAGCCGCCGGTGCCGGTGCCGGTCGGGTCGCCGGTCTGCGCCATGAACCCGTCGATGACGCGGTGGAACACCACCCCGTCATAAAACCCGCGGCGCACCAGGGCCTTGATCTGGGCGCAGGTGTTGGGCGCCAGATCGGGGCGCATCTCGATCACCACCCGCCCGAACGGCACGTCCATGTAAAGCGTGTTGTCCATATCCGCCGCCATTGCCGTGCCTCCCAGCGTGAGGGCGGCAATCGCCAGCAGCAGCCCTCGCAACCATGCAACCATCGATCAACCCTCCACGTCAAACCGCGCGTCAAACCACGCCTTCACGGGCATACCAGCCACCGCGACGGAAGCGGTCGAGATAGCTCGGCAGGATCGCCTCGACGGCGGTCGGCGCGATGCCGAGCATCGCCAGTGTGAGCGCGCCCGACGAGACGACATTGTCGCGCTTCAGCATCTCGACCTGGTCCGGCGTCAAAGGCGGGTTCGGCAAGAGCGACATGAGCCGCGCCTCCAGGCTGGCAAGCCCGAACGGGATGTCAATGAGGAGCCGCTTGCGGCGGATCTCGGCGAGCAACAGTTCGATCAGCGCACGAAAGCTGTACACCTTGGGCCCGCCAAGCTCATAGGTGCGCCCGGCCGTCGTCGAATCATCGATAACCCGCACCACCGCATCGGCGACGTCGCCGACATAGACCGGCTGGAACCGGGTCTCGCCGCCGCCGATCAGCGGCAGCACGGGCGACACCATCGCCAGCCCCGCGAGGCGGTTGAAGAACTGGTCCTCCGGCCCGAACACGACCGAGGGCCGCAGGATCGTCGCGGTCGGGAAGGCATCGCGCACCGCCTCTTCGCCAGCCGCCTTGGTGCGGGCGTAGGCCGAGGAGGAGCGCGGATCGGCGCCGATCGCCGAGATATGCACAAAGCGCGGGATTCCGGCCTCGCGCGTCAGCCGCGCGAGGTGCGCCGGGCCGACATGGTGCACCCTATCGAACAGCTGCCCGCCCTTTTCGTTGAGAGTGCCGACGAGGTTGACGACCGCGTCGTTGTCCGCGACGAAAGCCGGCAACACCGCCTCGTCGTCGATCGCGATGTTGACGAGCCCGACCTGGCCGACATCGCCCTTCAATTTCAGGAATTTCGCCGAAGCGGCGCTGCGCCCGCCGACGGTCAGCACATCGCCGCGCTCGGCCAGCCGCTTGACCACATAGCGCCCGATGAACCCGGCCCCGCCGAGGATCGCGACCCGATGCTGTTTCATGCCCGCCCCAGAAAGCGCGACCGCATTATCAAAAGCCTCGATCTACGGCAATATCCCCAGCATGCACTACTTTTCCAGCGTCATTCGCACAACAACGGGAATCCAGGCGCCGTCGGGGTCTCGGATCGAGCATTGTGCGTTCTTCGAGACGGCCGCTTTGCGGCCTCCTCAGGATGAGGTAAGCTTTTGATACCACAAACAAATTCTCCTCATCCTGAGGAGCGCCCCAGCGGGGCGCGTCTCGAAGGACGCACGACGTCCATGCCGTAAGGACCGGAAGGAATGGCCACGCCCGACGAAAAATCCGAAGCCGTTGCGTGGTTCGCGGCGCTGCGCGAGCGGATCTGCGCGGCGTTCGAGGCGGTCGAGGACGAGTATGCCGGTCCCGACTCGGCGAATTTGCCGCCGGGGCGCTTCGTCCGCACCGACTGGCAGCGGTCGGGCGGCGGCGGCGGCACGATGGCGCTCATGCATGGCCGCGTGTTCGAGAAGGTCGGGGTCAACGTCTCGACCGTGTTTGGCGAGTTCGCGCCCGAATTCCGCGGCGAGATCCCCGGAGCGACTGAAGATCCGCGGTTCTGGGCGAGCGGCATCTCGCTCGTTGCCCATATGCGCTCGCCGCTGGTGCCGGCCGCGCATCTCAACACGCGGCACATTGTCACCAAGAAATCCTGGTTCGGCGGCGGCGCCGATCTCACCCCGATCTACCCCGATCCCGCTTCCGCCGAACAATTCCACCGCGCCCTCGAAGTGGCGTGCGACAGCTACGATCCCGAATGCTATGCCCGCTTCAAGGCGTGGTGCGACGAGTATTTCTATCTGCCGCACCGCGGCGAGCCGCGCGGCGCCGGCGGGATTTTTTTCGACGATCTCGCCAGCGGCGACTGGCAACGAGATGTCGCCTTTGTGCACGCGGTGGGCGAAGCATTTCTCGCGGTCTTTCCGGCGATCGTGCGGGCGCGAATGAACCGCGCCTGGACAGCCGAACAGCGCCGCCACCAGCTGGTTCGCCGCGGCCGCTACGTCGAATTCAACCTGCTCTACGATCGCGGAACCCGGTTCGGCCTGAGGACCGGCGGCAATGTCGAAGCAATCCTCATGTCGCTGCCGCCCGAGGCCGCCTGGCCGTGACACCCGCCCTCCCCTCCCCGGGCTTGACCCGGGGAGCACGGGGGAGGGTTGGGGTGGGGCTCACACCTGCTGGATGGCGGACAACAGCCAGTTGCCGCCACGGCGCCGGACAAAGGTCCACACCTCTTCCGCCTCGATCGGCGTTTTCGGGTCGCCGCTGACCAGATAATCGGGCTGTCCGGGCGAGCGGTCGAGCCGCGCGACGTAATCAACGGCGCTCCACCGCACATAGGCGGTGGCGTATTGCAGGTCGCCCTCTTCCCAGCTTTCGCTGATCTCGCCTTTGAGGAGGCGGACATCCGAGACGATGTTCTGCACGCCCTGGCTGGTGTTGCGGGTCAGCTCCTCGGAGAAATAACTCAGCATCTCGGGCGTCATCACTTGGCGCATCCGGCCGAGATCGCTGCGGCCCCACGCCTCCTGGACCGCGCCATGGATCGACTGGAACGCGGTGAGGTCGGCTTCTCCCACGGTGGTGTCGTGACCGCGATACTGCTGCACCCGCGGCGCGGCCGCCGCCCCCACCGAGCGCGGCATTCCGCCCCCGGTCCCGGCAACCGAAAAGCCGCGACCGCTGAACAGCCGGAAGATGAAAAAGATGAGGAGCCCGATGATCAGCAGCGTCAGCAACCCGCCGAACATATGGCCAATGCCGCCCATCCCGCCGAACAGCATCGACCCGAGAAAGCCGCCGGCAAGCCCGCTGAGGAACGGGTGGCGCTGGAAAAAGCTGCCGCCGTAAGCACCGGCCCCGCCGGTGAGTGGGCTTGTCACCGACGGCGCCTGGGTCATGCTCCGGCTGAGCGGGGTGGCACCGTTATTGTCGAAGGTGCGCAGCCCGCGGCTGCCGAAGCTGGAGGCGCCGCCGGAAAAGGAGCTTCCGGCGCGCGCCTCCGCGAGGCTCGGGGCGAGCGCCAGCGCGATGCAGAAAAACAGCGACAAGAGGATGCGCCATTCCGGGATACGCCATTCCGGGATGCACCATTCCGGGATGCGCCCCTTCAGGATGTGCCCGGGCACGGGCAGTGGGGCCAATCGGGTCGACATGATCATCTCCGTCCGCGCGGCGACGAAAGCGTTGGTGCCTAAATATGGGGCGTCGGCGCGGCGGCAAAAGACCAGTCGATTCGCCGCCAGCGCCTCGAGCTCGCCGTTCGGGCCGATGCGGCGACGCGCGGTTGCTTGACCGGCGGCTCCGGTGTCCCCAAATCTACAATCGAATTCGTGCTATCGTTGCCGGGTGCCGCCTGTGGGCCCGGCAGCGGATCTCGCTCGCCGCCGAGGAGAAGGATGATGTCGCGCGTGGCGCTGTTCAATTCGCCGTTGCTATTGGGGTTCGAGCATTTCGAGCGGGCGCTCGACCGGGTCAACAAGATCTCCGGCGACGGCTATCCGCCCTATAACGTCGAGCAGCTGGGCGACAACGAGCTGCGCATCACCCTCGCGGTCGCCGGCTTCACGATGGCCGATCTAACGATCACGGTCGAGGACAACCAGCTGGTGATCCGCGGCAAGCAAGTCGACGATGCGCAGCGCCTCTATCTGCACCGCGGGATCGCCGCGCGTCAGTTTCAGCGCTCGTTCGTGCTGGCCGAGGGCATCGAGGTGCGCGGCGGGTGGCTCGAGAACGGGCTGCTCCACGTCGATCTGGTGCGGCCGACCGTCGAGGCAAGGATGCGCACGGTCCCGATCCGCGGACCCGAACCCGCCGCCGACGCCGGCAGGCCGCGCCCGTTGCGCGCGCGGCTGTCGGGTGAGCGGGCGGCGGATAATTTGCCGCCTCGGGATAATTCGACCGCCTAGAAACGTTTTTTGGCGTGAGGGCAATGCGTTCGCCGGGAAGCCCTGCGCCGGCGCGATGGAGAGCGAGATGCAGTTCATTGAAGGACTTCGGCAGTTATCGGCGCGCGAGCTTGGGCTGCTCGGCATGAACGATGTCGCCTATGTCAAACTTGTCGACGAGGACGGCACCAAGGGGTTTTCGATACACGCCGCCGATGGCACGAAGATGGCGGTGCTGCCCAATCGCGATCTCGCCTTCGCCGTGGTGCGGCAAAACGACATGGAGCCGGTGAGCGTGCACTGAGGCGCTGCCGGAATATCAGAACTCCGGCGCGATTAAACGGTGGGCCTGGTTAGGCGGCGTGGCTCTCGGTGCGGTCGGTCAGGAGCGCGTAGAGCGCATCGGCGTTGTCGGTGCCGCGCAGTTTCTGGCAGATCGTAGCATCGCGCAACAGGCGGGAGACCCGGGCGAGCGCCCGCAAATGCTCGGCGCCGGCCTCGGCGGGAGCAAGCAGCACAAACACCAGATCGACCGGCTGATCGTCGATCGCGTCGAACGGGATCGCCCGCTCCAGCCGCGCGAAGAGGCCGCAGAGGCGGGGGAGTTCAGCGAGCTTGCCGTGCGGGATGGCGATCCCCCGTCCGATCCCGGTCGATCCGAGGCGCTCGCGCTCGGCCAGCACATCATAGAGGCGGCGCTCGGCAACGCCGGTCAGCGACGCGGCACGCCGCGCGATGTCCTGGAGAGCCCCTTTCTTGTTGCTGACGCGCAGCTGCGCGATGACGCCGCGCGGGACGAGCAGATCGGCGATATCCATCACTCCCGCTCCGCCGGCGTCGCGCTCGTCATCGGCGCCCGTGCGGCAGGGCGTCGGGCCGGGAGCTGCTGCTGCCCGCCTCGAACGCCGGATCGATCCACCCGATATTGCCATCGCCGCGCCGGTAGACGAGGTTGAGCCCGCCATGCGAGCGGTTGCGGAAGAGCAGCACCGGCGCATCGGCGAGATCCATCCGCATCACCGCTTCGCCGACGGTGAGCTGCGGCAATTCGGTACTCATCTCGGCGATGACGACCGGAGAGGCGCCATTCGCCGCCGCGCCCTCGTCGGCGTCCTCCTCCTCATCCACCGGGGCGAGAACGAAGGACCGCGCCATCTCGGGACCCTCGGCCTCGGCACCCTCGGCCGGCGCATGCGCCTTGCCGTGGTGGTCGCGCAGCCGGCGCTTGTAGCGCCGCAGCTGCTTCGCCAGGTGTCCGGCGGCCGCATCGAACGCCAGATAATGGTCGCTCGCCGAGGCGTGGCCGTTGATGACGATGCCGCGCCCGACATGCAGCGAAATCTCGGCCCGGATCAGATGCGCTTCGCGGGCGAAAACCGCGTGTGCTTCAATCGCCGTTCCAAAATATTTGCCGATGAGGGTTTCGAGCGCCGATTCGACATGGCTGCGAAGCGCGTTGCCGACTTCGACCTGCTTGCCGGTGACCGTCAGCTGCATGGTTGAACACCACTCATTCCTGGCCGGGTCCTTGCGGCGCCCCCGCCTCCCCCACTCGCCGGGGAGGGTCAAGGAGAGGACGCTGCAGCGACATGGGCATGGCGCTGAATAGGGTCAAGCACGTGATCCGGAACGCCGGCTCACAGCGCCAACATTTTTTCGCGGCGGCGCTGCACCGAGGAGGGAATGTGCATTGCCTCGCGGTACTTCGCCACGGTGCGGCGGGCGATATCGACGCCTTGCGTCTGGAGCAATTCGACGATCCGCTCGTCCGAAAGGGTTTCGTTCGACGGCTCGCCCTCAATGAGGCCGCGGATGCGAAAGCGGACCGCCTCGGCCGAATGTGCGTCGCCGCCATGCGACGCGGCGATCGATGAGGTGAAGAAATATTTCAGTTCGAACAGGCCCCGCGGGGTCGCCATGTACTTGTTCGTGGTGACCCGGCTTACGGTGCTCTCGTGCATGCCGATCGCATCGGCGATGTCGCGCAGGATCAGCGGCCGCAGCGCCTGCACGCCGCGCCGGAAAAACCCGTCCTGCTGGCTGACGATCTCGGTCGCGACCTTGAGGATCGTGGTGGCGCGCTGGTGCAGTGATTTGACCAGCCAGTTCGCAGCCTGCATCCGGTCGGTCAGATACTCGCGCTCGGCCTTGCTGCGCACGGCATGGCTGATTCGCGCGTAATAGCGATTGTTGACGAGGACGCGCGGCAGGGTATCGGCGTTCAATTCGACCAGCCAGCCGCCCTCCGGCTGCGTCCGCATGATGATGTCGGGGATTATTGGCTGAGCCGGCGGCGGATCGAAGGCATGCCCCGGTCGCGGGTCGAGCGACTTGATCTCGGCCACCATGTCGGTGAGGTCCTCGGCGTCGACCCCACAGATCCGTAAGAGTGCCGGCGCGTTGCGCGCGGCAAGCAGCGGCAGGTTGTCGAGGAGCAGCTGCATTGCCGGATCGAGCCGGTTGCGGTCGCGCAGCTGCAAGGCGAGGCACTCCGGCAGATCGCGGGCAAACACCCCGGGCGGATCGAACTCCTGCAAGCGGGCGAGCACGCGCTCGACCCGCGCGGGAGGGCAGCCGAGCCGCTCGGCCACGCCATCGAGACCGGCGCGCAGATAGCCCGCCTCGTCGAGTTGGTCGAGCAGGTGAAAGGCGATGACCCGATCGACGATGTCGGGGAGGTCGGCGCCGATCTGCTCGATCAGATGCTCGCGCAGCGTCCGGGGGCGGGCCGCCGCCTGGTCGATGCCGCGCATATCATCGTCGTCGCGGCCGCCGTTGCGGATCTGCCAGGACTGGGAATCGCCGCCGCGATCCAATGAACCATCGCCTTCATCGCCCGAGGCGTCGCGCCAGTGGTCGGCGGTATCGCCGGCGAGGTCGCCAGCGAGCGCGCCGCCGAGCTCCTCCGGCAGCGTCACCGCCTGACCGTTGGCCTCCGCCGGAACCGGATCGGGCGCGGCCACCAGCGCCTCGTCGGGGTCTCCTTCGCCGTGTTCCAGCAACGGGTTCTGCTCGATCTCGGCCTCGACAAAATCGGCCAGCTCGACATTCGAGAGCTGCAGCATCTTGATTGCCTGCTGCAGCTGCGGCGTCATGACCAGCGCCTGACTCTGGCGCAGTTCGAGCCGTTGCGACAAACCGAATCTGTTCACGAAAATGCTCCGATCGGAGCGGCTTATAGGCTGAATCTCTCGCCCAGGTAAACGCGTCTTACCTCGGCGTCGGCGACGATCTCGTCGGGCGCGCCCTCCATCAGCACGCGTCCCTCGTGCAAGATGTATGCCCGATCAACGATTTGCAACGTGTCGCGCACATTATGATCGGTAATGAGGACGCCGATGCCGCGATCCTTGAGGTGCGCCACGAGGTCGCGGATATCGCCGACCGCAATCGGGTCGATCCCGGCCAGCGGCTCATCGAGCAGGATGAAGTTGGGCTGGGTCGCCAGCGCCCGGGCGATCTCGCAACGCCGTCGCTCGCCGCCCGACAGCGCCATCGCCGAGGCGCGCCGCAAATGGCTGATCGAGAACTCGGCCAAGAGCGCGTCGAGCATGGCCTGCCGGGTCTCGGGTTCGGGCTCGGCGACCTCGAGAATGGCGCGGATGTTCTGTTCGACGGTCAGGCCACGAAAGATCGACGCTTCCTGCGGCAGATAGCCGATGCCGAGGCGAGCCCGGCGATACATCGGCAGATCGGTGATGTCCTGCCCGTCGAGTTCGACCGTCCCGGTGTCGGCGGCAATCAGGCCGGTGATGATGTAAAAGCAGGTAGTCTTGCCGGCGCCGTTGGGGCCGAGGAGGCCGACCACCTCGCCGCGCTGCACCGACAAGCTGACGTCGCGCAACACCGGGCGGCGCTTGAAGCTCTTGCCGAGACCGTGGCCGACAAGACCGCGATTGTCGGCGACGAGGCGGGGTCCCTCGCCCTGTCCCTGGCCCAACCACGCCGGCCCGGCATAATTCGGCGGTATCTGCCGCATCACGCCCCGCATCACGGCTTCTTGTCGCCGGTCTTGGCGGCGGTCTTGTCGCCGGGCGGCGCAGGCTCGCGGCTCGGCGCCGCGCCGGATAGCGTGGCCCGGCCCCCCGGCTCCTGGCGGACGAAGAGTCCTTGGACCCGCTGCGGCGATGCGCCCGGCGATATGCCCGGGGCGCCTCCGGGCATCATGCGGCTGACGTTGTTGTTGAGATCCATGACCCCGCGCTGTCCTCTGATCACATCCTTGCCGCGCTCGATGACGACGTTGCCGATCAACGTCGCGATGCCGGTATCGGCCTTGTAGACGCCAAAATCGCCGCGCCCGGTATCGAGCGCGTTGTAGATGACGACATGGCCTTGCGCGTCGACCCGGCTGATCTTCGATTCTTCACCGGCGGCGGCGCCGGCTGGGCCGCCGGGAGAGGCGACGGGGGTGACCGGCGGCTTCGCCGGCGCCGGCGCGGTGCGCCCGTGCTGCGCGCTCTCTTTCCCCGGCGGCGGCGCGGTCTTGACCAGGTAAGCGGTGAGGACGTCGCCCTTGATGGTCCTGCCGTTGTGGATCGCTACCGCATTGCCGCGCGCCACCGCGATCTGCCGCTGGTCGTACCAGTCGAGGGCGTCGCGGGCGGTCACGACATCGCTCGGCGTCGTCAGCCGCAGCCCTTTGCCGGTGACCACCGCGATCTCCTGATCGACATCGTAAACCGCCCGGTCGCCGACCACGGTCTGGGCGTTGCGCTTCATCGTGACATGGCCCTCCGCCTCGACCCGATAGATCTCGGTATTGGCGCCGGTATTGCCGCCGCCCTTCGCCTCGCGGTAATGGGCGATCAGCGTATCGGCGTGGATTTCGCCGGGGCCGCGGATCGCAACGGCATTGCCGCGCGCGATATAGACATGGGCATCCTGCTGCCACTCGATGCCGGAATCGGCCTGGATCTGGATCGGCGAATTATCACCGGGGGTAACCAGCTGCGCGCTCGCCCGCGACAGCGGTATGCCGCAGAACAAGAGGGCGAGCCCGATGGCCACCGTTTCGCTTGGCCGATGCCAGGCACGGTGTCGCGGCACTGCTAGGCTTTCTTGCCGGCGGTCGGCTGGGCGGGAAGCGGTCGATGCGCAGGATGCGCATGCCGATTATCGGCATGCCTCGTCGCCGGCCGCCCCGTCGCTGGCCGGCTTGGCGCGGGGCGCCTTGCCGCCGGCGCCGGCAGCGCCGCCGCGAGCGCCGGTTTCGCCTCGGCCTCGACCCGCGCCGCGATGGCTTTGATCGGGACCGGCAGCGCCGCGGGCGCCCGCTGCGCGGTACCCGGCGCCGCCCCTCTCAGCAGCATGTCGGACTTGCCGGTGAAGATGATCGTGTCGCCCTTGCCGAGGATCTGGAAGCCCGCCGCGTTGACGTTGCCGGAGGGGCCCTCACCGACGACCGGGTCCTCGCCTTCCGCCGTGCCGTTTGCGACATCGACCCGCGCGGTGTCGGTGAGGAAGCGAGTGCCGTTCTGATGCACCAGGGTGACCTGGCCGAACAGATCAAGCAACTGCACCGGCGCTTGATAGATGCCGGTCGCCGCGGTGACGACGACATCGGCGCCGGCATGCATTTTCATATCGGCCCGCGGCGCCTCCAACGACATCAGATCCTGCCGATCGGGGACCTGCCGGCCGACCGCGGCGGTCACCACAAAGGGGCGTCCCAGGCGATCGACCCCCGCATAGTGCGGGTTGACCATCCGCAGCTGCCGCGCCTCGCGCAGATCGATCGCCGGAAAGGCCAGCCGCATGCGCTCCCACAGCGGCGCCAGCCGCGGCCACACGGCAACCAGCAGCAACAGGGCCAAGCCGATCGCCGGCAATACCCGTTTCAAGAGCGCCACGCGCCGGCTGTGGCGATTGTCCAGGGCGGTACCCGGCCAGGCGGCGGCAATCCACGCCGCGGCGTTCGCCAGGACGGCCGCTTTCGGGTCGCCCCAGTGGCCCTCCTCCTCTTGCTGCCGCGCGCGCAGCCCGAATCCGGGCATCACGAGCCTCATGCGACGCCGGCACGCAGGCAATCGTGCATGTGCAGAAACCCGGCGGGACGCAGATCGTCATCGACCACGAACAGCGCGGTGATTGCGAACCGGTTCATCAAACCGAGCGCCTCGGCGGCCAGGTGGGCGGCGGTAATCGTCTTGGGGTCGCAGTGCATGATCTCGCCGACGTTGCGCGCCAGCAGTCGGTCGTCCATATGCCGGCGCAAATCGCCGTCGGTAACGACGCCGACCAGCCGCCCGTCGGCGCCGGCCACACCGACGCAGCCGAAGCTCTTGGCCGACATGACGAGGATCGCTTCCGACATCGGCGAGTCGGGCGCGACGAGCGGCACGCTGGCGCCGGTGTGCATGATCTCGCCGACCCGCAGCAGGCGGCGGCCGAGATCGCCGCCCGGATGAAACGTCTGGAAATCGGCCGACGAAAATCCCTTTCGCTCGAGTAGCCCAAGCGCGAGCGCATCTCCGAGCGCGATCATCATCGTCGTCGAGGTGGTCGGCGCCAGCCCCATCGGGCAGGCCTCGGCGGCAGATGGCAGCGGCAGCACGACATCGGCCGCCTCGGCCAGGGTTGAGCCGAGCCCGCCGGTGATCGCGACGAGCGGGATCTTGAACCGGCGCGAATAAAAGATGATGGCGGCCAACTCGGCGCTCTCGCCGGAATTCGACAGGGCGAGGATCGCATCCTCGACGCCGATCATCCCGAGATCGCCGTGGCTGGCCTCGGCGGGGTGGACAAATTGCGCCGGCGTTCCGGTCGAGGCGAGCGTCGCCGCGATCTTGCGCGCGACGTGCCCGCTCTTGCCGATCCCGGTGACGATGAGCCGCCCGCGCGCCGCCGCGCACAGGTCGAGCGCGACCCCAAAGGCGGGTCCGAGCGTTTGAGAGAGCTGTTCGAGGCCCTCGATCTCGGCGCGAATGACCCGGCGGGCGACCGCGAGATCGCGGCCGAGACCGCTCGGCCGATGGCGGGCGGCAACCCTGCTCAATACATTGTCGAGCGCCGCGGCGATGGCTTTTTCCCCCAAAACAACTCCCCCCTTATGTCGCGCCCCGGAAAGGTGCCGGCCCGAGCGCGCGGCAACGCTCCAATGGCGCTAATGCGCGAAGATGTCTTGCTCCGCCCAGCCTTCGAGATCAAGCAAGGCGCGTGCCGGCAGGAAATCAAAGCAGCTGCGGGCCAGTTCGGTGCGCCGTTCGCGCGCCAGCATCGCATCGAGTCGCGCGCGCAGCGCATGCAGGTGCAGGACGTCGGAAGCGGCATAGCGCAGCTGCTCGTCGGTCAACGAGGAGGCGCCCCAATCCGAGCTCTGCTGCTCTTTCTTGAGCTCGACGCCGAGCAGATCCTTGCACAGATCGCGCAGCCCGTGCCGGTCGCTGAAGGTACGCACCAGCCGCGAGGCGATCTTGGTGCAATAGAGCGGCTGAGGCATCACCCCGAGATAGTGGTAGAGGATCGCGATATCGAACCGCGCGAAATGGAACAGCTTGACGATTTGGGGATCGACGAGGAGCCGCTTCAAGTTCGGGGCGTCGTAGCAGCCGGCGGCGAACTGCACGAGGTGAGCATCGCCGTCGCCGCGCGAGAGCTGTACCAGGCACAGCCGGTCGCGATGCGGGTGGAGCCCCATCGCCTCGCTGTCGACCGCGACCGCGTCGCCGAACAACAGCCCCTCGGGCAAATCGCCGCGATGCAAATGATGGGTCATGCTTTATCGTTATCGTTCTGCGCGCGGCCTCGCCGGGCCCCGATTGCCAACTTCATATAAAGAACTCTGGTCTGGCCGTGGAAGACTGGGGGAATATCTACCCCGGCGGGGCGCGCGTCAATTCGACGGGGCCTGAGGCGGCCGCGCGGTCAGAACCCGCCTCCAGCGGATGCCCGCGATTCCCGCAGCTGATCGAGGCTCCACGCGCCGGCGCCGACCACGAAGAAGTAGAGGAAAATGAAGCAATAGAGGATCGCCGCGTCGCCGCCATTGACCAGAGGGAAAAAGTTTTTCGGCGCAAACACCATGAAATACGCGAAGGCCATTTCACCTGACAAAATGAACGCCACCGACCGGGTGAACAAACCGAGCGCAATCATCGCGCCGCCGATCAACTCGAGCAGACCCGCCAGCCCTGGCGTTAGGCTGAATAGCTTATAAGACGCGTGGTTGGTTAGTGCCGGAAAGTTGAAGATCTTGTTTAGGCCGTGCTCCATATAGAGCAGCCCAACCACGATCCGCAGGATGCTCAGCATGCGCGGCTCCCAGATCGGCCGCAGGCGGGCCCAGTCGAACATGGATGGCGCTCCCAAGGACAGTTTCCCCGGCACGGCTCCGCCGGCCGTTTGACGCGATTCTAGCTTAGATGACGGGGAGCGGTCTCGACTTATTCCTCAAATGGTGCGCCCGAGTGGAGTCGAACCACCACTCCTTTCGGAACACGGACCTGAACCGTGCGCGTCTGCCAATTCCGCCACGGGCGCTCCGTGGACCCAGCCAGGATTTAGCCGGGGACTGAGTCGGCGGGAGATAAGCCGGCCCTCCGGCGTTGTCAACGACTACGGGCTTTGGCGCAAGCCGGCGGTCATGATTGCGCAAAGCCGCCGGTCTGGCGCAGCGCCTCGGCGAGCGCGATTGCGCCGGCGAGCGCGACGTTGAGGGATCGGGCGCCAGCCTCGAGCGGGATCACGACCCGGGCGAATGCCGCATCATGCACATCAGCGGGAACCCCGGCGCTTTCGCGGCCCAAGAGCAGCGTATCGCCGGCCGAGAACTCAAAGCGATAAAGCGAGACCGCCCCGCCGGTCGTCATCAGAATCAGGCGGGAGCGCGGGTCGCGCTCAGTGAGGAAACGGCTCCACGAGGCATGGCGACGGACCCGGACCCGTGCGGCATAATCGAGCGCCGCGCGGCGCAGCCGCCGGTCGCCGAAGATAAAACCACAAGGCTCGATCAGATCGACCTCGACCGCGAGGCACGCAGCAAGGCGCAGCAAAGCGCCGGTATTCTGCGGGATATCGGGCTCGAACAGGGCGAGGCGCAAATCATGAATTCCGCGTAGGCTTGCGCACGGTACCGCCGGCATTATAGGTACGCGCATAGCGGCCGGCGGGCTGCCGTTTTATGCGGCAGTCTGTCGCATAGTTCGGCTTCTTCAAGCGTATAGCTTGCCGGGACGAGCGCCTCCGGGCGGTCGGCAGCGGATCGAGGGTGGGGATGAGCGATCTGGCGCAATCGCCTGGAGACACCGAGCACGGCGGCGGCACGCGGCGCGATTTCCTGTTGCTGAGCGCGGGCGCCCTCGGCGCGGTCGGCGTGGCGGCCGCGATCTGGCCGTTCATCGACAGCCTGAACCCGGCGCGCGATACGCTGGCGCTGTCGTCGACCGAAGTCGATCTGGCGCCGGTGCAGGTCGGCCAGCGCCTTACAATCGCCTGGCGCGGCAAGCCGGTGTTCATCGATCACCGCCCGCCCGAGGAGATCAAGGCCGCCCAGGATGTCGATGTGTCGACTTTGCGCGACCCGCAAAAGGATTCCGACCGGGTCAAAAAGCCGGAATGGCTCGTCGTCGTCGGCGTCTGCACGCATCTCGGCTGCATCCCGCTCGGCAACAAGCCCGGCGACGACCGCGGGCCCTATCACGGCTGGTTCTGCCCGTGCCACGGTTCGATCTACGATACCTCGGCGCGCATCCGCCAGGGTCCGGCGCCGCTCAACCTCGCCGTCCCGCCCTATGAATTCACCTCCGACACCGCCATCAAGATCGGCTAGGAAGCGCCATGGCCGCACCTCCCCCCGGCGCCCCTTTGAGCGCCCACTCTAGTGCCCATCCTAGCGCCCCTGCCCGCGACTACGGCCGGCTGGTCCGCTGGATCGATTATCGTCTGCCCTTCGTTGCCTCGCTCGAGCACCACGTCATCGACTATCCGACCCCGGTCAACCTCAACTACTGGTGGAACTTCGGCTCGCTCGCCGGGATCACCCTCGTCATCATGATCGTGACCGGCATCGTGCTGGCGATGCACTACACGCCGCACGCCGACCTCGCCTTCGATTCGGTCGAGCGCATCATGCGCGACGTCAATTATGGATGGCTGATCCGGTACATCCATATGAACGGCGGTTCGATGTTCTTTCTGATCGTCTATATCCACCTGTTCCGCGGGCTTTATTACGGCTCGTACAAATACCCGCGCGAGCTTTTATGGATCCTCGGTGTCGTCATCCTGTTGCTGATGATCGCGACCGCCTTCATGGGCTATGTCCTGCCGTGGGGCCAGATGAGCTACTGGGCGGCGACGGTCATCACCAATTTGTTCTCGGCGATCCCGATCTTCGGCCAGGACATCGTCACCCTCCTATGGGGCGGGTTCACGGTTGGCAATCCGACCTTGAACCGGTTTTATTCGCTGCATTATCTGCTGCCGTTCGTCATCGTCGCGGTGGTCGGGCTCCACCTGTTGGCGCTGCATCAGCACGGTTCCAACAACCCGCTCGGCATCGACAAGCGCGGCCCGCAGGACACCATCCCGTTCCATCCGTATTACACAATCAAAGACATGTTCGGCCTCTGCGTATTCCTCTTGGTGTTCGCGATACTGGTTTTCTACCTGCCGAACATGCTGAGCAGCGCCGACAATTACATCCCGGCTAACCCGATGGTTACGCCAAACCATATCGTCCCGGAATGGTACCTGTTGCCCTATTACGCGATCCTGCGCTCGATCACCTTCGATTTTCTCGGGATCCCAAGTAAGCTGCTCGGCGTGGTCCTGTCGATGGGCTCGATCATGCTGTTGTTTCTGGTGCCGTGGCTCGACACCTCGCCGGTGCGCAGCGCCCGCTTCCGCCCGATCTGGCGCTGGTTTGCGATGCTGCTGCCGCTCGACCTGATCGCGCTCGGCTATGTCGGCAGCCAGCCGCCCGCCGGTTTCGTCGTGACGCTCGGCCAGATCGCGACGGCCTATTACTACATTCACTTTTTGATCCTGCTGCCGCTGATCGGCAAGATCGAGACGCCGCGGCCGTTGCCGATCAGCATCGGCGCCGCCGTGCTCGCGGAAAGGCACTGAGATGCCGGGAGCCGCTCAGCTCGCGCTCGCAGCGGCGCTAGTCCTCTGCGGCGGATTTGCCGGGATCGCCCGCGCCCAGGAAGAGCCGCCGCCCCCGCCGCATCAGCAATGGTCGTTCGACGGCGTCTTCGGGACCTATGACCGGGCCGCGCTGCAACGCGGCTTTCAGGTCTACAAGGAGGTCTGCGCCTCCTGCCACCCGGTGAAGCATCTCTATTTCCGCGATCTCACCGAGATCGGCTACAGCGAGGACGAGGTCAAAGGCATCGCCGCGCAGGTCCAGGTAACCGACGGGCCCAACGACGGCGGCGAGATGTTTCAGCGCCCGGGCCGGCCGGCCGACCCGATCCCCGGCCCGTTCCCCAACGACCAGGCGTCGCGCGCCGCCAACAACGGCGCCTTGCCGCCTGATTTGTCGCTGATCACCAAGGCGCGCGACGGCGGCGCCGATTACGTCTACGCGATCCTCAACGGGTTCAAGGACGCGCCGGCCGGCTTCAAGGTGGGCGATGGCATGTACTACAACGAGTACTTCGCCGGCCACCAGATCAAGATGCCGCCGCCGCTCAGCCCGGACCAGGTCAAATATGCCGACGGCACTCCGACGACGGTGCCGCAGATGGCGCACGATGTCGTCACGTTCCTCAGCTGGGCGGCCGAGCCCACCCTCGAACAGCGCCATCGTATCGGCTTCAAGGTGATCCTCTTCCTCATCGTCGCGACCGGCGTGTTCTACGCCGCCAAGCGCAAGATCTGGGCGCGGGTGCACTGATGGCGGCGAGTGTGTAGGATGGGTTGAGCAACGAGGCTGGACAAGAAACCGGCAGGAGGGCTGGATTGACGCTGTGCGTCCTTCGAGACGGCCGCTTTCGCGGCCTCCTCAGGATGAGGTTTTTCTTAATGCCATCAGCAATCTAGCCTCATCCTGAGGAGCGCCGCGGCGGAGCCGTGGCGCGTCTCGAAGGACGCTATACGTCAATGCAGCCGAATTCTTGCCCAGCCCCAATGCGAAACCCATCGAATAGCAAATGACCGGCCGCATCATCGGCATCATCGGCGGCAGCGGCCTCTATCAAATTGACGGGCTTGAGGGTGTCGCCTGGCGCCGGGTCGAGAGCCCGTTCGGGGCGGCCTCGGACGAGTTCTGCTTTGGGACACTAGACGGACAGCCCGTCGTCTTTGTCCCGCGGCATGGGCGCGGTCATGAATTGCCGCCGTCGGCGATCAACTTTCGCGCCAATATCGACGCGTTGAAGCGCTGCGGCGTCACCGACATCGTCTCGTTGTCGGCGGTCGGCAGCCTGCGCGAGGACCTCGCCCCCGGCGATTTCGTCGTCATCGACCAGTTCATCGACCGCACCTTCGCCCGCGACAAGAGCTTTTTCGGCCCGGGCTGCGTCGCCCATGTGTCGATGGCGCATCCGGCGTGCCGGCGGATCGGCGATGCCGTCGCCGCGGCGGCGCCGCGCGCCGGGATCGGCGTCAAGCGCGGCGGCACCTATCTAGTCATGGAGGGCCCGCAATTCTCAACGCTGGCGGAGAGCGAGCTCTACCGCGGCTGGCGGTGCGATGTGATCGGGATGACCAACATGCCCGAAGCCAAGCTCGCCCGCGAAGCCGAGATATGCTACGCGACGGTCGCCATGGTGACCGATTACGATTGCTGGCACCCCGGTCACGACGCCGTTACGGTCGACATGATCCTCAGGGTGTTGAACGCCAATGCCGCTCATGCCCGTGCCTTGATCCGCGAGGTCGTGCCGCTCTTGGCGCGCGATCGGGGGCCCTGCCATCAGGGTTGCGACCACGCGCTCGAAGGGGCGCTGATCACCGCGCCCGAGCGCCGCGACCCCACCCTCCTCGCCCGGCTCGACGCGGTCGCCGGGCGGGTGTTGCAGAAGTAGGCCGCCAATGCAGGTGGCCGGCCGGGCGATGCGCACGATCTGGCTCGCCGGTGATGGGCGATCGGTGGAGATCATCGACCAGACCCGGCTGCCCCACGAGCTCGTGATCGTCCGCCTCAGCCACCTCGATGACGCGGCGCGGGCGATCCGCGAGATGCAGGTGCGCGGCGCCCCGCTGATCGGCGCCACCGCCGCCTACGGCATGGCGCTCGCGGTTGCCGAGGATCCCTCCGACCGGGCCATCGAAGAGGCTGCCGCCACCCTCGCCGCGACGCGCCCCACCGCGGTCAACCTGGCCTGGGCGCTCGCTGAGATGCAGGGCGCCCTCGCCGGGCTGATGCCCGAGCGGCGCGCCGCCGCCGCGCTCGCCCGGGCCGGCGCCATCGCCGACGAAGATGTCGCGATCAACCGCGCGATCGGCGAGCACGGCCTCGGCCTCATTGAGGCGGCCTTTCGCGAAAAGCCCAGGCGGGCCAAGGGCAACTCAAACCCGGTCCAAATCCTGACGCATTGCAATGCCGGCTGGCTCGCGACGGTCGATTGGGGCACCGCGCTGGCGCCGGTCTACCGCGCCCACGACCACGGCATCCCCCTCCATGTCTGGGTCGACGAAACCCGGCCGCGCAACCAGGGGGCGAGCCTCACCGCCTGGGAATTGGGCCAGCACGGCGTCCCGCATACGGTCATCGCCGACAATGCCGGCGGGCATTTGATGCGTCAGGGCGAGGTTGATCTGTGCATCACCGGCACCGACCGCACCACCGCTGGCGGCGACGTCGCCAACAAGATTGGCACCTATTTGAAGGCGCTGGCGGCCCACGACAATGGCGTCCCGTTCTATGTCGCGCTGCCGTCGCCGACGATCGACTGGGAGATCGAGGACGGCGCGGCGATCCCCATAGAACGGCGCGACCCGCGCGAGGTCACCCACATCGCCGGCTGGACCGAAGCGGGAGAGCGCGTCGAGGTGCGGCTCACCCCGGAGGGCAGCCCGGCGGCGAATTTCGCCTTTGACGTCACCCCGGCGCGGCTCGTCACGGCGCTCATCACCGAGCGCGGCATTTGCCCCGCTTCAGCTGAGGGTCTGCTCGGCCTCTTCCCCGAGCGGCGCCGGCGCGGCGCGGCTTGAAGTCAGAACGGATCAATCCATGACGAACTGGCCATGACGAACTGGAGCGAGACCTATCGCGGCACCGTGCCGCCCTGGGAATGCGACGTCACCGAGCATTTCACGATCGCCTATTATTTCGACCGGCTCGAGGAGGGTGAACGCAACCTCGCCGAAACCCTCGGCCTCGGCAAATTGTTGCGCGGCGGCGGGTTTACCCGGCATCTCGATGTCCGGTTCGCGCGCGAGCTGCGCGCCGGCAGCAGCTTCCACATCGAGAGCGCGGCGCTCGCGGTTGATCCGGGGCTGCGTCTCGGGCATCGCTTTGTCGATTCGGCGAACGGCGAAACAGTGACCTGGATCGCGGAGCGCTGGGATTTGCCCGAGGGCGCGCTGTCGCCCGAGCTCCGCGCTGGGGTCGCCGGCCGGCTTGGCGTCTGGGAGGGCCCGGCGGCCGAGCCGCGTCCCGAGCCGGCGAGCACCGCCGGGTTCATCCCGACCGCGCGCGGCCGGGTGAAGCCCGGCGATCTCGACGCCGACGGGCGCTTCGCGCTCGCCGCGATCGTCCACCGCCTGACCGACGCGTGTCTCCAGTCCGGGGCGGCCATCGGCATGGACGCGGCGTTCCTCGAAAATAATCGCCGCGGTTTCTCGACCTTCGAGCTGGCGCTGAGGATCTCGGGCGCGCTCGCGCTCGACGAGCCCTATTTCGTCGAGAGCGGGATCGCCCATCTCGGCAATTCGTCACTGCGCCTCATCCACCGCATGTGCGACCCGCGCAGCGGGGCGGAAATAGCCCATCTCGGCCAATACGGCGTCAACCTCGACCTCGAGGCGCGCCGCCCGGCCCGCTGGCCCGACGAGCTGCGCGCCCGCGCCGCCGCCCTCGTCGTGCCGATGGGATAGCGCCCCTCCCCCATCCCCCTGCCCGGGCCCTGACCCGGGCATCCACGTCTTTTTCCCGCACGGAATCGCGCATAGGATTGGCCAGAAAGATAAAAGGAGCGAGCGATGAAGGAGCCGATCTGGAACAAGTTTCTGACCGAGCGCGACAAGGCGGTCTTCGCCGCCGGCGGGTTCGGCGCCCGGGCCGGGTTCGGCAAGCGCCCGGCGCTCCTGGTGATCGACGTAAATTGGGCATTCTGCGGCGAGCGGCCGGAGCCCATCCTCCAATCAGTCAAGCGCTGGCGCACCTCGTGCGGCGAGGATGCGTGGGTGGCGCTTCCGTTCATCAAGGAGCTCATCGAAGCGGCGCACAACAAGGGCCTCCCGGTCATCTACACGACCGGCGAGGGCCGCCCCGACAAATGGGACCGCGGCAGCTGGGGCTGGAAATCGAGCCGCGGCGATGAGGCCGGCGGCGGGCGCAATGAGCCGCTCGACGGTAACGAGATCGTCCAGATGATCGCCCCCGGCCCCAGGGACATCGTCATCAAGAAGCAAAAACCCTCCGGCTTTTTTGGCTCCAACCTCGCCTCTTTTCTGACCTTGCTTGGCGCCGACAGCGTGATCGTCGTCGGCACCACGACCTCGGGCTGCGTCCGCGCCACCGCCGTCGACGCCTTCAGCCTCAACTACCGCGTGATCCTCGCCGAAGAAGGCTGCTTCGACCGCAGCGAAGCGAGCCACGCGCTCAGCCTCTGCGACATGCACGCCAAATACGCCGACGTCCTCCCGACCGCGGAAGTCATCGCCTATCTCGACCGGCTGCCCGCCGACCTGTTCGACCTCCCTTCCGGCACCAACGGCCCGGCGCCGCAGGTCAAGGAAGCCGCCGAATAACCGCGGTCGCCCGGCATTGCGCAAGCCAAAAAAGCCGCCAAACCGTCGGCCTTCAGCCCACGGACTTGTTCCGTGGGGAAGGCCGGGACCCATCGAGCCGCCAACGAGAATCTGAAAGCTGGGTCCCAGCCTCCGCGGCGGGGGCTGGGCAGCATCGACCGGAATTTCGCCAAGATTGTGTGATAACCTGCACTGATGCTGGCGGTGGTGATCGCAGGAAGAGACCGCGCGCGCTGAGGCCAAGGGTCGCGACAGGGTGCCAAGCTGGCACAACTGGCGCGCGACCTGTCCTGTTGATTCTCTGCAGATGCAGGCCGGCCTCGGATGGCGGCTCAATCATGGATTGCATCGCGCGGGTTCCGTGACCCGTGCCCCGGTTGGCTTAGAGGATGAGCGATGAGCGACATCGGGCCACCCTATATCGGCCGCTCGCTGCTCCGCCGGGAGGATCGGCGGCTCCTCACCGGGCAAGGGCAGTTTGTCGCCGACCTCGTATTGCCGAAGATGCTGCATGCGGTCCTCGTGCGCAGCCCCGTGGCGCATGCCAGGATCCGCGCGGTCGATCTGTCGCGGGCATCGGCGGCGCCGGGGGTGATGGCGGCGCTCAATGGGGCCGACCTCTTGCAGATGCTGCCGCCGGTGCCCGAGGGCCAGATCTCGCTGCCGAAGAAATGGACGACCCATGTCCAGCACAAATTCCTCAACCCGAAGCAGCCGCTCCTGGCAACGGACAAGGTGCGCCATGTCGGGGAAGCCGTCGCGATCATCGTCGCCGAGAGCCGCTACGCGGCGGAGGACGCCGCCGAGCTCGTCACGTCAGATCTCGACGAACTGCCCGCAATCGTCGATCCGGAAGCGGCGCTGCGCCCCGGCGCGCCCCTCGTCCATGACCGCTTCGGCACCAATCTCATCGGCCAGTTCTCGGTCGGGAAGGGCGATGCCGACCGGGTGCTCGCCGGCGCGCCGCACCGACTCCAGCGCCGCTTCACCCACCATCGCTATGCCGCGGTGCCATTGGAATGCCGCGGCGTCGTCGCCGCCTACGACCCGCGCACCCAATCGGTAACCAGCTGGTCTTCGACGCAAGTGGTGCATTGGGTGCGCCGCGAGATCGCCACCACCCTCGGCATCGCCGAGGAGCGGGTGCGGGTCATCGCTCTCGATGTCGGCGGCGGGTTCGGCGGCAAGGGCCATGCCTACCCCGAGGATCTCCTGGTCCCGTTCCTCGCCCGCCGGCTCGGCCGGCCGGTGCGCTGGATCGAGGAGCGCCGCGAGCATTTCATGTCCGCGACGCATTCGCGCGACCAGCTGCACGATGTCGAGATCGGGTTCGACGATGAGGGCAGAATCCTCGCGATCCGCGACGACTACATCGTCGATTGCGGCGCGTGGAACCCGATCGGCTCGGGCGTCGCCTACAACACCGCGGTCCACCTGACCGGCCCCTACAAGATCGAACACCTAGCGGCCTCGGGCCGGATCGTCGCCACCACCAAGGTGCCGAACGCGCCCTATCGCGGCGCCGGGCGGCCGGAAGCCGCCTTTGCGATGGAGCGCTCCATCGATCTGGTGGCGCGCGCGCTCGGGCTGGAACCGGCCGAGGTGCGCCGGCGCAACATGATCCGCGCCGACGAGATGCCCTATTCGGCCGGCATGATCTATCGCGACGGGGAGCCCATCGTCTACGACAGCGGCGATTATCCCGGCGCCCTCGAAAAGGCGCTCGCCGCAATCGGCGGGATCGCGGCGTTCCGCCGGCATCAGGCCGAGGCGAGGGACAGGGGCCGCTCAATCGGGCTCGGCATCGGCTGCTATATCGAGGGCACCGGGGTCGGGCCGTTCGAGGGCGCGGTCGTGCGCATCGACCCGACCGGCAAGATCTACGCGTCGTCCGGCGCCTGCCCGCAGGGCCAGGGCATGGAGACGATCTTCGCCCAGATCGTCGCCGATGCCTGGAAAGTGAAGCCCGAGGATGTCGTCATTTCACTGGCCGACACGGCGGTGATCCCGATGGGGTTCGGCACGATGGCGAGCCGCAGCACGGTTACCGTGTCGGCCGCGATCCATCATGCAAGCCTGCGCCTGCGCGAGAAGGCCTTCGCGATTGCTGCCCATCTCTTGGAGTGCGCCACGGGCGACCTCGAGCTGCGCGATGGCGGCGTCGGGATCGTCGGTGTACCGGGCGCGGCGGTCAGCTTCGCCAGGCTCGCCCAGGCCGCCCGCCCGGGCTGGGACCACGGCCGCCCGCCGGGGATCGCCGCCGGCCTGGAAGAAACCTATTACTGGGAGCCGCCGACCGTCACCTGGAGCTATGCCGTGCATGTCGCGATCGTCGAGGTCGATCGCGAGACCGGTCGCGTCGGCATCGAGAGATACGCGATCGCCCATGATTGCGGGGTCGTCGTCAATCCGCTGCTGGTCGAGGGACAGGTCAGGGGCGGCACGGCGCAGGGCCTCGGCGGCATCCTTTCTGAAGCCATCGCCTACGATGCGGACGGACAGCTCCTAAGCGGCACGCTGATGGATTACGCGCTGCCGACCGCGAGCGACATCCCGGCGATAGAAATCATTCATCAGCACATCCCCTCCCCGCTCAACCCGCTCGGCGTCAAGGGCGTCGGCGAGGGCGGTGCGGTGGCGCCCCCCGCCGCGATCGCCAATGCGGTGTGCGATGCCCTGACGCCATTTGGGGCTCCGTTCGGGCTCGAAATCAACGCAACGCCGATCCGGCCGGCGGAACTCGTCAGCGCGGCGCGGCGCACCGCCTAATGTCCCGATTCGGAAATTCGCGATATCTCCAATCTCGTCATCCCGTGGGCCTTCAGCCCACGGACTTGTTCCGTGGGGAAGGCCGGGACCCATTTCTGCCGTGGGTACCAGCCTTCGCGGGGGCGACGAGTGGGTGTTTCAATCTGAAAAGATATTGCTCTAGGCTACCGGCCGCTGATCGCCGCGCCTGGTGTTGTCGGCGCCAGCACGGCGAGCGATGGCTCCAACGACGCTGCCCGCTCCGCGGCGTCCGACGGGTCGACATTGCCGCGGGCAACCGATGGCGCCGCATCGCGAATCGTGACCGCGACAAAACCGGTGATATCGAGGGCGGCGAGCCCGATCGCCAGGACCAGCAGCATGGCATTCATCTCGCGGGCGAGGCGATCGAGCCGGTTGACCAGTTGCTTTGCGCTCGCATCATGTTGCGGCGACCGGTTTTGCATCAGGCGCACTCCGCTGCGCATCGGCGGCAAACTGGGGCCGCGGATATCGGTTTCGCTTTGGATAACACCCGACAGACCCGATCGGCCTTGATCGGCGTCAATTATCGCCCAGGTTCTAGGGCGAAGGCGGACGTCCCGCCCGGTCGCCGCGATCGTGACCGCCCTTCGTGATCCCTGTCGCTGGTGGTGAAATCCGGAAAATGACAGCAAATTCGGCGCGCTTCCGGTTAACGATCTGCGGCATTCCGGAACTCGACGAGCATTGCGCCGCCGGGGTCACCCATGTTCTGTCGATCCTCGATCCTGATTGGCCCGACCCGCCAGCCTTCGCCGCGTTTCCGCCGCATCGCCGGCTGGCGCTGCGTTTCCATGACATCATCGAGCCGACGCGCGAGCGGCTCGCCCCCTCCCGCGCCGATGTCGAGCGGCTGCTGGCCTTCGGACGCGAGCTGGGCGACCCGGCGGGGCGCCACCTCCTGGTACATTGTCATGCCGGAGTGTCGCGCTCGACCGCGGCGGCGGCGCTCATTCTGGTGCAGGCATACCCCGATCGGCCCGCCGGCGAGGCGCTCGACGCGGTGGCGCGGCTCCGCCGGCGCGCCTGGCCCAATCTGCGGATTCTCGAATTCGGCGACGCGCTCCTGGGCCGCGGCGGCGAGATCATTGCCGCTGTCGGGCCCATCTACCGGCGCGTGCTCGATCGCGAACCGTACATGGAGGAGGCGATGATCGATGGCGGGCGCGCCCGCGAGGTGATCGCCGCTCTCGGCGCGCCACGTTTGGCTGGCTAGTTGATGTCGTACTCGACGCGGATCACGACGAACCACGGGTAATCGGGGTCGACGACCATCCCGTCCGGGCCGGCGAGATGGCCGTCCTGGGTCACCGGGATATGCTTCATCGACACCGAATTGTCGACATTGCCGCCGATCACGTCGAGCAAACCCTGATGGGGCTCGACGACGATGTCGCAATGCCCGGGGAACCGACCGGTCGGCAAATCGTCGTAGCGGATCGCCTGGCGGCCGCGCCACATGCAGATCAGATCGCCACGCTGCGGGGCATAGCGCTCCGGTCGCTCCGCGGCGATCGCCAGGTCAGGCCGTTCGCCCGCGGCGTGCGTTCTGGCCGCGTTGATGTAATCGGCATGGGTCGGCGAATAGGGAAAGCGGCGCCCCGCCCCCGCCATCCGCATGACGTAATCGATGAACGCCGCCGACCAGGCGAAATTGCCGTCCTCTTTATCCGAGAACACGCGGCCGTTCTCATCGTGGATGCCGGTGAAGCCTCCCTCCCGCGCGCCGAACGGCAAACCGAGCCACCAATACTCGCCGACCCGCTGCCACAGCCCCTCGGCGCGCTCGTTGTCGAAGGGCAGCTCGGTATGCGGCAGGACAACGGGCTGGCCGAACGCCCGCCACTCGCGCAGCGCAATCTGCACCGCCGCCGCGCGCGAGAAACGCTGGTAGGGCCAGCGCGCAAACGGCGGAATATGCGCGTCCTCGGGCCCGCCCGCCGGCTGCGGCCCGGGCGGCGCCACGGCCTCCGGGGCACACCCCGAGAGCGCAAGCCCGAGCATCAGCACGAGCAACCCAAACCGTCGCGTCAACAAACCCGTAAACCCCTGCCCGATCAGAGCGCCGCTCCGTCGCTAAAAATCGTAAAGTCGCGCCGGGTTCTCCACCAGGATTTTGCGGCGGATCGCCGCGCTGGGGGCCCACAGGAGCAGCTGGTTCAGCGCCAGCCCGTTATCGATGTCATAGAACGGCGCGACCGTGTCGAGCGCCGCGCCGGGCGCGGCGGCATGCGGATGCGGCCAATCGGTGCCCCAGAGGATCCGCTCGGGATTGGCGGCAATGAGCGCCCGCGCCAGCGGCGCCATATCATCGTAGGCGGGCGCCTTCTCCGAGCTGCGATAGGCGGCCGAGACCTTGACATAGGCGTGCCCCGCGCCGACCAGCGCCAGCAATGCGGCGAAGCCCGGCTGGTCGATCCCGCCCGCTGCCTGGGCGCCGCCGAAATGGTCGAACACGATCGGCACCTGAAGCCGCTCGACCTCCGCGCGCAACCCCGTGATGACCGAGAGTCTGGTGTAGACCTGGACGTGCCAGCCGAGAGGCGCCACCCGCTCGACCGCGGCGGCGAGGTTGCGCCGCGCCGCGTCCGGATCGGTTTCGCCCGCGGTCTCGAGATTGACCCGCACGCCGCGGATCCCGGCCTGCCGCATCCGGTCGAGCGCGGCCTTCGAGGTCGCCCTGTCGATGACCGCAACCCCGCGGGCACGGGGGCCGAGCCGGCGCATGCCATCGAGCGTGCAGGAATTGTCGCTACCGTAGACGCTCGGCTGAACGATGACGACGCGCGACAGACGCAGTGCCCGCTGCAGCGCCAGGAGCTCGACCGCGCTCGCCGGCGGCGGCGTATAGCCGCGCTGTGCGGCGAACGGGAACTCCGCCGCACCGCCGAAGACATGGACATGGCAGTCGCAGGCGCCGGCCGGCACGGCGAATCCCACCTTGGTCTTGGGCTGCGAGGCTGTGGTCGTCCGGCCGGGGGTCGCCGGCGATCCTGCCCGAGCGCGCCGCGGCGGCGCGGCGCGGGGGGGTGCCTCAGCGCTATTATGGTGCGCCGCATCCTCGGTGCGCCACAGCGCTATCCCGCCGGTCAGCCCGTCGCTGTTGGGGACGATCGTCACATCGGACGGCAAGGCGAATTTGATCTGCTTGGCGTTGCCGCCGCCGATATAGAGATGATCGAAATTGACCAGCCGGCGCAGGATGTCGATCACCCGCGCGACCCGCTTGTTCCACTCCTTTTTGCCCGCTTTCTCCAGCGCCCGCTTGCCGATGTACTCGTCATAGGTCTTGTTGCCGTGCACCGGGTGATGGGCGAGTTCGAGATGCGGCATGATCTCCCCGTTGTGGAAGATCGAGGTGCCCGCCCCGGTGCCGAGGGTCAGCACCATTTCGACACCCTTGCCGGCGATTGCGCCGAAGCCCTGCACATCGGCATCGTTCATCACCCGCACCGGCTTCTTCCAGCGCTCGGCAAGTGCGGTCTGCAGGTCGAAATCGGACCACAGCTCGGTCCCCAGATTGGGCGCCGTCAACACCCTCCCGTCACGCACCGCACCGGGGAACCCGACCGACACGCGGTCGAAATCGCCGAGCCCGGCAGCCGCGGCAGCGATCGCCGCGGTGAGCGTCTGCGGGGAGACCGGCGGTGCCGGGGTGGGCTTGCGCACGCGTTTGCCGATGATCTGTCCGACGCCGTCGAGCACGGCCAGCTTGATACCCGTCCCGCCGATATCGACGGCAAGCGTGCGACGGTCGTCCATCGGGGGCCCCCTCTTCGAGCGATGCGCGGCGACGATAGCGCAGGCCGAACCGCGCCACCAATGGATCTCGATTGCGCCGGGCGAGAGCGCGCCAACAGACCGCCCCATTTTGTCTGTTATCATGGGTCTCATATCACCCGGAGCGGGCGGAGAGGAATGCGGATCGGGGCGATCCTCGGCGGCGCGATTGCGGGGCTGGCGGCGGCATTCGCGAGCGCCGCGCCGGCATGTGCCGCGAGCCCGACCGCGCTCGCCGACCCGGTCGCGGCGCGGCTCGTCCCGGAGGCCCGGGGAATCGTGCCGGGGGGGACCCTCTGGGTCGATCTCCATCTGGAGATTGCCCCGGGCTGGCATACCTATTGGCGCAACCCCGGCGATTCCGGGCTGCCGGCCGAGATCGCCTGGGACTTGCCGGCCGGGTTCAGCGCTGGCGAAATTGCCTGGCCCGCGCCGGAACGCTTCGTCCTCGGCACGATCGGCAATTATGGGTACCAGGGCTCGACCGACCTCCTCGTGCCGATCGCCGCGCCGGCCGGCCTGGAACCGGGCGGCACCGTGCATCTCGCGGCGAATGCCACCTGGCTCGTCTGCTCGGAGATCTGCATTCCGGGCGAGGCAAAGCTGGCGCTCGACCTGCAGGTCGGCGCCACCGCCCTGCCCCCCGATCCGTCGGCGGCGGCGCTGTTCGCCGCGGTGCGCGATCGGCTGCCGCAGACCGCCACGTTCAAGCCGCGCTTCGCGGCGTCGGCTGGAAATCTGAGGCTGTTCGTTCCAACCGCCGCGCTTGCCGGCATTGACCGGCCGACCGCGGCGTTCTTCCCGCTGGACGGCAATGTCGTCGATGCCGCCGCCGAGCCGAAAGAGGAGAGGCGCGCGGACGGTCTGGCTATAGCGCTGGTCCGGGTGAGCGGCCCCGCTTCTACCACTCTGCCGGCAACGCTCTCCGGGGTGCTGGTGTTGCGCGGCGCCGACGGCACCGAGCGGGCCTATTCGATCAGCGCGCCGCGCGCCGCGGCCGGCGACGTCATCGGGTCGCTCGACGGGGAGCCGGGTGTCGGGTGGTGGGGCGCCTTGATGCTGGCCGCGCTCGGCGGCATCGCCCTCAATCTGATGCCGTGCGTGTTCCCGATACTGTCGCTGAAACTCCTCGGTCTCGCCGGGGCGGCCCACCGCGCCGAGCAGTGGCGGCACGGGGTCGCCTACGCCGCCGGCGTCATCCTCAGCTTCGCGCTCCTTGGCGGTGTGCTCCTCGTGCTGCGCGCCGGCGGCGCCGCGATCGGCTGGGGGTATCAGCTGCAATCGCCGGTAGTTGTCGGGCTGCTCGCCTACCTCCTGTTTGCGATGGGGCTGAGCCTATCCGGAGTGGCCGAGTTCGGCGCCGGGTTCACCGGCGCCGGCAGCCGCTTCGCCGGCGGCGCGGGGCTCACCGGAGCCTTTGCCACCGGAATCTTGGCGACGATCGTCGCGACCCCCTGCACTGCGCCCTTCATGGGCGCCGCGCTGGGCGTTGCGCTGATCGCGCCGGCGCCGGTTGCGCTCGCGATATTCGTGGCGCTCGGCATCGGGCTCGCGCTACCGTTCGTGCTGGCCACCGCGATCCCGGGGATCGCCCGGAGGCTGCCGCGGCCGGGCCGGTGGATGGAGTGGTTCAAGCAACTCTTGGCCTTTCCGTTGTACGGCACGGTCGCCTGGCTCATCTGGGTCCTGATCCAGGAAGTCGGGCCGGTCGGCGCGCTCTCCGCCCTCATCGGTCTGGTTGTCGTCGGCTTTGCGGTATGGATTTACGGCCGCACCCGGGGAAACGGACCGGCGGGACGCCGCCTCGGCGCCGGCTTCGCTCTTGCCGGGATCGCGGTGGCGCTGATCCTGGCGGCGACGCTGGCGACTGCCGCAGCGCCCCCGGCGGAGGCGACGGCTGGCGCCCGGCGCGACAGCCTCGACTATGGGAAATTCAGCTCCGCTCGGCTCGACCGGCTCGTCGCCGAACACCAGCCGGTCTTCGTCAATCTGACCGCGGCGTGGTGCATCACCTGTCTGGTCAACGAGCACACCGCCCTCGGCAGCGAGGCCGTGCGCCACGCCTTTGCCGAGCGCGGCATCGTCGCGCTGAAAGGCGACTGGACGCGGCAGAACCCCGAAATCACCACCTTCCTGCAGGAATTCGGGCGCAGCGGCGTGCCGCTCTACCTGCTTTACGACAAGGCCGGCACGCCGACGATCCTGCCGCAGATCCTGACCGAGGCGAGCGTGCTGGCAGCTCTGGGAAAGATCTTAAAACCGGGCTGATCTTGTCGCCGAACGGCGCAGCCCTTGCAGCAGCGCCTGCGGATGTTCCATTGTGCGCGAAATGCAACCGGAGATTTTAATCTGACAAGCGAACCTCCCGAAGCGGTCATGATCCAAGACATCGCCGACGAAGAAATCCTGGCCGCCTGCGGCGACGCCGAGACCGTCACGTTGAAACCCGGCGAAATCCTGTTTCGCGAGGGCGATAACGCCCATGCGATGTATGTCGTGAAGCAGGGGACGCTTCGCATCTTGAGCGGCAGCACCATTCTCGAGACGGTTCGCGAGGGGGGCCTCGTCGGCGAGATGGCGATCATCGAGGCGCACATGCCGCGCAGCGCGACGGTGATCGCCGGCACCTATTGCGAATTGGTCGAGATCGACGTGCCGAGATTCCTGTCCCTGGTCGCCAATACCCCGGCTTTTTCGATCACCGTGTTGCGCGTCATCTCGCGCCGCCTGCGGGTGATGAACCGGCGCTATCGGGTCAGCGCCCGGTCGCAATAGCCGAAGCGTCGCGTCAGCGTTCGACCGCCTGGGTCACCGAGCCGCCGACCGCGGTGCGCCCGCCATCGACGACATACTGGCCGCCGGTGATGTTGCTGGCGAGATCGGAGCACAGGAAGAGGACCATGTTGGCGATCTCCTCGGGCGTCGTGTAGCGCCCGGTCGGCATCGCCGCCTGGTAGCGACGCGCGACGCTTGCCGGGTCAGCGGGGTTGAGCTGCTGTTCGAGCGAATGGATCATGCGGGTATCGACCGGGCCGGGACACACCGCGTTGACCCTGACGCCGCTCCGCGCGACCTCGCCGGCCGCGGTTTTCGTGAGGCCGATGACGGCGTGCTTGGAAGCGACATAGGCCGGCATGCCGGGCGTGGCGACGAGCCCGGCGACCGAGGCGGTGTTGACGATCGCCCCCGATTTCTGCCGCAGCATCACAGGTAGGACGTGGCGCAGCCCGAGAAAGACGCCTTTGACGTTGACCGCGATGACCTGGTCGAACATCGCCTCGTCATACTCGGCCGTGTGCGTCAATTTCCCCTCGATGCCGGCATTGTTGTGGAAGCAGTCGACCCTGCCATAGGCATCGAGCGCGGCCTTCACATAGGCCTCAACATCAGCCGATCTGGTCACGTCCGCCGCGACGAATAGCGCCTCGCCGCCCTGCTGGCGGATGATCCCGGCGGTCGCCTCGCCGCCCGCCCTATCGCGATCGACAACGACTGTCTTGGCGCCTGATTTGGCGAAGGCGAGCGCGGTGGCGCGGCCGATTCCGTTTGCCGCGCCGGTGATCAGCGCGACCTTGCCGGTGAAATTCAACTCCATGGCGTCCTCCCACATCCATGCGTCACCCCCGCGTGATCCCCGGGTCAAGCCCGGGGAGGGGTCCAGGGCAAACGCCCCAACGGCGGCCCTGGATTCCCGCATTCGCGGGAATGACGGAGTCTACTTCTTCCCGATCGTCCGCGCCCAACCCGCCAGAGCGGCCATCAGGTCACGGATCAGGTTCTTCGCGACCTCGTCCAACAGATTGCCCTCGGCGTCGAATTTGGTCTGGGCCTGGCCGATCAGCACCTCGGGCTTGTTCAAGGGGTGCATGTCGAGAAAGACGCAGCTGCGGCGCAGATCGTATTGGGCGCGCGCACTCCCAGCCATCCCGGCCGCGGCGCCGATGATCGCGCAGGGCTTGCCGGCAAAGGGCTGGTCGGGCGGGCGCGAGGCCCAGTCGATCGCATTCTTCAAGACGCCCGACATCGAGTAATTGTATTCGGGGCAGGCGAAGAGGAGCGCATCGGCGGCGGCGATCTGATGCCGCAGGGTCTCGACCGTCGGCGGAAAGCCCTGCGCCCGTACATCCTCGTTGTAGGGCGGGATCTCCGAGATATCCGCGACCGTCACAGTCATCCCCGCCGGCTTCAGCGCGATCGCGGTACGCAATGCCGCCGTGTTGTACGAGGCCCGGCGCAAGCTGCCGCAGATGCCGAGTACCGAGATGCCGCTGGAATCGCTCATGCTGGTCCTCCGATCGATGCCTGTTTGGAAGCGTTATCGCAGCTCTCGGCCGCCGGCAAGGCTCCATCATCGCACCGTGGGCCTTCAGCCCACGGGCTTGACCCGTGGGGGCGCCGCGGCCGGCGCGACGGCCTCGCCGATCTCCTCGGGCGGGCGCACCGGCGGGGGGTGGGGTAGCACAACCTTTGATTGAGCCTGCCAATCCGCTCCACCTGCATCTGCTGAGAATCAGCAGGCGGGTTCGCGTTTTCGTTGTGCTGGCGAACGAACTGCCGCGGGCTAGCAGCGATTACGTGCCATCCTCCCTCATTGTCGTATTCCTCAACCCGAGCCCCATGATGTCTTTCAGAGCTGGGCACGCCTTGCCAAAGCGCAAGGCTTCGACAGAACAAAACCAGAATATTCGTCTTGCAGTTGAGTGCGCCCCTGTGGCACAATCGTTTGGAGGCGTGGCGCGAATGCCTCCGGTACCCGGCAAGGCACGCGAGCGGGCCTCGCGGAGTGGCTCAGACAAACGATTGGGGCGGCATTAAGCTACGATTTGTTCCCTGAGTGGCTATTTTCCCTCTGAAATGTGTCTCGAGATCGATTTTATCAAACTCGGGCGTTGACTCGCCGAGCGAGTTTGCGTAAGAAAAATCGCCCGGTCGGTGTGTGGCCGAACCGGGCGATTTCAAGCGGCCCGAGAGCCACCTGCTAACAGTCGGATATATAGCTCTGGGGCCCTGCCACCGCAAATCGAATGAAAGGGCTTTCTATGGACACCAAACTCAACCCCACCGACGGTCACATGGTCGCCGGCGTCCAGATTAACGAACATCAATTCCTCGGTCGCGTAAGGGCCACCCAACTGTTTCAGATTACGATGAACCCACGAGATTCAGAGGACCGGAAGAAGGTCGATGCGAGCAAGGAGCTCCAGGACCTCCGCGAAATACGCGAGGAGGTCCAACGGCTCTTCGCTGGGGCCAAGGCCAAAAATGTCGCGCCCTACGCCAACTATATTGTCGGCGTGCATAGCGGAGAGTCCGACGGTATGACACCGCCGATCATTCTGTACTCTGAAGATACGCTAAGCTCCGAGATTGACGAATACGGTCGGGGCTTCGTCCAGGTACCCTTCGATAAGCGATTGGTCGCCATCGATGGCGAAACTCAGCTTGCGGCGCGCTTTGAGGCTGCCAATCTGCTCCCCGATACGAAAAACGAATATGTCGCAATGTACATCTGTCACGGTCAGGATAAGCTTTGGGCACGCCAATGCTTTCATGACCTAAATGTGCTTGGCGTTCGACCAAACGCAGCCCTGAGCATTGGTATGGATGCGCGAGATCCACTCACCCGGGTAGCGCGAGATATTGAACGCCAAGTTCCGTTCTTCAGGAACCGTGTCAATAAGGCTCGCCGGCAGCTTGGTGCCGGCGATACAGATGTCGTCACGATCACTTCACTTCGCGGAGCATGCATAACGCTAGCCGAGGGCATTGGCGGCATCCGACATGGCGCAAAGCCGGTTCCTTTGGCGGAGCACGAGACGAAGCGCGTTCTAGAGGTTGCCGTGCAGTGGTTTACCGCTGTTACGGAGGCCATCGGCCCCGCGATGGAGGACCGGGTACGAAAGCTGGCCTCGGCACCCACGGTGCTGGCTGCGATCGGAGCGATGGGCCACGAGCTAGTCAATATTGATGACGGAGAACAACGAGCATCAAAAGCGGCGGCGATTGTCCGGAAGCTCCGAGCGGTCGATTGGAGCCGTGGAAAACACTGGGAGGGGATCGCTGGCAAGTTCACACCAAAAGGTGCGTTCTCGGTCGGCGGCAGCAAGGAAACGGCCTACGCGGTTTACGAGGCCTTAAGCGATGAGACCTCCCCGGGTTACGTGAACGTGCGCACTCAGGTAGGCACGCAACACGCGGCGGAGTAGCGAAGGTGCCCAGGGTGATCCCGTAACCAACCTACCGGGATCGCCTTGGCCTTCGGCACATCCGTTTTTCTGCCTTTTATTCGGAATGAACAAATGCCCCGGTACGTGATCGAGCGCCAATATCTTGTGCCGATGTTCGAGCACATTTTGGTTGAGGCGCCAAGCTTCGACGCGGCTTGTGGGGAGGCCATCGACGAGCTCGCTCAGCCCTGGGGTGATCATGTGGAACCGGATTTTGACAACGCCCGCGCTGTGACAATCACCATGGCGGTCGAGATACCGGAAAACCTCTTCCCCGAGATGCGATCGAGAGCGGATGAAGACCGCCATATTCTTTCGCAGATCCTTTACGGTAAAGGTGTTGACCCCGTGGCGATCTCACCGGAGTTCACAGAACGCTGCGGGCAAGACGAAGAGCCGGTTGGCTTCGCCTAATCGGTTTTTGCTTGGCTTCATCTCCGGGTTGGTGATCGCGAGCGGCGGAATCTGAACGGCGTTCACCCACGGCTTGCGTCCGCTCGGGCGCGGCACTACCGTCGCGGTTCCGTCCGCCCGAAGGAGGCCGCCCGTGAGCGCCCATTTGACCGCCGCGCAGATCAAGTCGCGGCTCGATCATCCGGTGATCGACGCCGACGGGCACTGGGTCGAATACGGGCCCGTGTTCACCGAGCAGTTGAAGAAGGTCGGCGGCGAGGACGCGGTTCGCGGCTGGTCGGCGGTCGGCGGCGGGACGCGCGGGGTGCTCTCGATGTCGGTCGAGGAGCGGCGGCGGCGGCGGATCAGCCAGGAATTGTTCTGGGGCCACCCCTCGAAAAACACCCGCGACCTTGCGACGGCGCTCTTCCCGCGCCTCCTCGCCGAGCGGCTCGACGAGATCGGGCTCGATTTCGCGATCATCTACCCGACCGGCGGCCTCAGGGTGCCGCGGGTCGGCGACGGCCCGGCGCGGCGCGCCGCCGCCCATGCCTACAACATCGTCACCGCCGAGTATTTCCGCCCCTTCGCCGACCGCATGACCCCGGCGGCGATCATCCCGATGCACACCCCCGAGGAAGCAATCGCGGAGCTCGACTACGCCGTCAAGGAGCTCGGCTACAAGGTCGCGATGTTGGGGAGCCTCATGGACCGCCCGGTCGCGGCGGCGGGCAAGGTCGAGGGCGAGGCGGCGCGGTTCGCCGTCTGGAAGGACGCGATCGGGCTCGATAGCGACTATGATTACGACCCGGTCTGGGCGCGCTGCCTCGAACTCGGCATCGCCCCCTCGTTCCACAGCGGCGCGCGCCGCTCGGGGCTCCGCCTCTCGCCGTCGAACGTCACCTACAACCACATCGGCCATTTCGCCGCCGCCAACCACGCCGCCTGCAAGGCGATGTTTCTGGGCGGGGTGACGCGGCGCTTCCCCGATCTGCGCATGGCGTTCCTCGAAGGCGGCTCGGGCTGGGCCGCGATGCTCTACGGCGATCTCATCGGGCATTGGGAAAAGCGCAGCAGGAAGGGCCTCGAAGAGGTCGACCCGCGCAATCTCGATCGCCAAATCATCATGGATCTGGCGCAGAAGTACGGCGGCGAGGCGTTTGTCGCGGCGCTCAACGAGCGCGGCGGCCATCCTTTTCCGGACGACGAGAAGCTGACCGGCGGCGTCGCCGATCTCGACGATTACGCGGCCTGCAAGATCACAAAGAAGGAAGACTGGCGCGACCTCTTCGTGACCCCGTTCTATTTCGGCTGCGAAGCGGACGACCCGTCGAATGTCTGGGCCTTCAACAAGAGGGCCAACCCGCTGGGCGCCCGGCTCAACGCGATCTTCAGCTCCGATATCGGACATTTCGACGTGCCGGACATGCGGGGCGTCCTCCCCGAGGCCTACGAGCTCGTCGAGGACGAGCTGATCACGCCGGATGATTTTCGCGATTTCACCTTCGCCAATGTCGTGCGCCTGTTCGGCGCCGGAAACCCGGGCTTCTTCGCCGGGACGCGGGTCGCGAAAGCGGCCGCAACGGTGCTCGGCACGGCGGCGGCGCGCGCCGCGGCGGAATAAGCAAGCGACGGCAAACGCGGCAAGCGGGCTTGAGGTTGAACGGCGTTCGGAATTCCTGCCGGGGCCGCGTTTTTCGGTTATGATCGGGGTAGGGACCGGCACCCTGTCGCCGGCAACTGGGAGGTGACAATGGCAAACTTCAAGATCATCTCGGCCGACTCCCATATCGTCGAGCCGCCGGACATGTATACGAGCCGCATCGCGCCAAAGTTCAGGGACCGCGCGCCGCGGATGGAACGGCGCAAGACGCCGGGCGGGCGCGACTATGACGCCTGGATGCTCGAAGGCCAGCAGGTCGGGACATTGGGCGCGGTGATGCAGGCCGGGCAGCGCTTCGAGGACCCCTCGCAGATCGATTTCCTCGGTCTCTGGGAGGATGTCCGCAAGGGCGCCTACAACGCCGACGCCATGCTCGCCGAGAACGAGGAGGACGGCGTCTGGGGTTCGGTGCTGCAACCGAGCCAGGGCCTCTTCTGGTATCGCATCCCCGATAGCCAGCTGCTGACCGAGATCTGCCGCTGCTACAACGACTGGATCGCCGATTTCTGCAAGCCGCATCCGCGGCGTTTGAAGGGCATCGCGATGCTCAATGTCGACGACCCGGACGCTGGCGCGAAGGAGCTCGAGCGGGTCGCCAAGATGGGCCTGGTCGGCTCGTTCATTCCCGTGTCGCCGCAACCGGGCAAGCCCTACAGCAGCCCGGTCTACGACCGCTTCTGGGCAACCGCGCAGGAATTCAAGCATCCCCTCCTCCTGCACATCGCCACGCCGCGCCACGGTGTCCCCGCCAACGAATTCACGATGGACGTGACCGAGTTGACCGGGGCGGGCCGCTCGACGACCGACTACTGGGTGCGCTACTCCTTGGGCTCGATGCTGTTCGCCGGCGTCTTCGACAAGTTCCCCGGGCTGAAGATCGGCTCGGTCGAGCACGAGGCCTCGTGGATCCCGCATTGGCTGCAGCAGATGGACTTCACCTATGTCGAGCGGCCGGTCTTCACCAAGGGCTGGAAGTCGGCCGAAGGGCTGATGCCGAGCGACTATTGGAAGCGCAACATGTTCGTCGAGTTCATGGAAGACGGGCTCAGCGTGCAGTTGCGCGACCGGATCGGCGTCGAGAACATGCTGTGGGGCTCGGACTATCCGCATGCCGAGGCGACGTTCCCGCGCTCGCAGCAATTCCTCGAACGGATGTTTGCCGGCGTGCCGGAGGCCGATCTGCGCAAGATCACCTCGGACAACGCCGCCAAGATGTTCGGCTTCAGTTTGAACTGACCGCAGGCGCGGCTGCCGGCTCCCCCTCACCCTCCCATCGCCCCTCTCGGCGCAAGTAAAGCTTGCGCCTGTCGGCCCGGCGCATCCTAGATGCGCCGGGGATGGGTCCCTCCCTCTCCCCGCAAGCGGGGCGAGGGTCAGGGGGTGTTGCGCACGATGCGCACAAACGACCCCCTCTCCCCGCTTGCGGGGAGAGGGTTGGGGTGAGGGGCTCATTAGCTCGGAGATCGACATGCCCGGCGATTTCGTCCTGGTCGCCAAGACCGCCGACATTGCGCCCGGACGCATGAAATGCGTCGCGATCGAGCGCGAGCGGGTGCTGGTCGCCAATGTCGAGGGCACCTTCTACGCGATCGGGGACATGTGCGGGCATCGGCGCGCTCCCTTGTCGGCCGGCGCGCTCGACGGCTATCTCGTCGAGTGCCCGCTGCATTACGCAATATTCGACGTGCGCACCGGCAAGTTCGTCGACGGGCCGATCTCCGCGGATGTGCCGGCCTATGAGACACGGGTCGACGGCGATACCGTCCTGGTAAGGCGTTGACGATACTCCACAGCGCAGCGGATAATTCCGCCGCCTCGGCCAGCGACCCGACGCGAAGCGGGCGCTCGATCCGAGGCATTTAACCCGCCCACCCGCATGGGCAAGGGCTGGCCGAGGGGAGAGACGCGGATGACCGTACAGAGCTCCGACGACCTGTTGGCGATGTTCGACGGAGCGCCGCTCAACCGGCGCTATTGGGTGACCTTCGGCCTGATGTCGGCTGTTTTCGTGCTCGATTTCTTCGACTTCTTTCTGATCGCGTTCGTGATGTCGGTGATCGGGAAGGAATGGCACCTGACATACGGGCAAGGCGCGCTCATTCTTTATGCCGCGGGGGTTGGCGCGATCATCGGCTCTCTGGTGTTCGGCGCTCTGGGCGACAGTTTCGGGCGCAAGCGACAGACCGTCATCGGCACCTTCATCTGCGGGATGAGCGCGGGGTTGATCGCGTTTGTCCCGACCGGCGCCTGGGTGGTGCTGGCGATCCTGCGGTTCTGCGTCGGGTTCGGTCTGGCCGCCGGGGTTACCCCGGCCTTGACGATCGTCGTCGAAATGACGCCGACGCGCTGGCGCACCGGGATGACGAGCTTTTACGTCGTTTTCGCCAGCGCCGGCACGCTCATGGCCTCGTTCACCTCGGCCACGCTCCTCAATGCGTTCGGCTGGCGCGGGGTCGCCGCGACCGGCTTTATCGCGGTCATCGTCGGGATCCTGGTGTGGATCTTCGTGCCGGAATCGGTGCGCTGGCTGACCGCCAAAGGCCGCTTCGCCGAGGCGCGGTCGGAGGTCGCGACCCACTTGGATCTGCCGCTCGACCGGGTGCCGTTGCCGACGATTCCTCCCGCCGTGCAACCGCGCGCCAGCCTGATGGATCTCTACTCGGTCAATCCGCGGCTGTTCTGGCAGACCATCCTCATTTGGGGCGGCTCCGCGTCGGCGGCCTATGGATATTATCTGTGGGGACCGACCATCGTTGCCCTCGCGCTCAACCTCGAACCGGCCCAGGCCGCCAAATATTTCATCTACGTCTCGGGGACCGCCGTCATCGGCAAGATCATCGTCTCCTTGATCGCCTCCTCTATGGGGCGGCGCGCCCTCGGCATTCTTTTCGGGTTCGCGTCGGCCATCTGTCTCGTCCTGGCGGGGTATTTCAGCGGGGCGCTCTTCGGCGGGTTCCCGGTGTTCATCATCCTGATCGCCGCTTCCGCATTCTTCGTCGAGGGCGGTTTCTCGAACCTCGCCCCTTATACGGTCGAGCAATACGGCGTCAGCCTCGGCGCGCGCTCCTCGGGCCTGGGGCAGGCGGCGAACGGGGTCGGCAAGATCGTCGGGCCCCTCGCCTTGGCCCTGATCGCCGGCAGCAGCAACGTCATCGCGCCGCAGGCAACGGCGGACGCGGTGTTCCCGGCCTTCATGTTCCTCGCCGTCACCATGCTGGGCGTGGCGTTCGCCTATGTCTTCCTCGGGATCGAGACGCACGGTCGGCCAATCGCGCAGGGTGATGAGAACCACGCCACGACGCGCCGCCTCGCCGCCGGCAACTAGCCGCGCCGCGCTTGACCGCGCCCGCGCCCTTCTTACATGGAGCGGATGACGCGGCCCTCCGACGCCCTCTCATGGCACGGCACGACGATCCTGGCGCTGCGCAAAGGCGGCATCGTGGTCGTGGCCGGCGACGGCCAGGTGTCGATGGGCGAGACCGTCGTCAAATCGAATGCCAGGAAGGTGCGCCGGCTCGCCGGCGGCGGCGTCATCGCCGGGTTTGCCGGGACGACGGCCGACGCGATCACGCTGTTCGAACGCCTCGAAGCCAAGCTCGAGCAATATTCGGGGCAGCTGACCCGGGCCTGCGTCGAACTGGCCAAGGATTGGCGCACCGACCGCTATCTGCGCCGGCTGGAGGCAATGATGGCGGTCGCCGACAAAGAGGTGTCGCTGATCCTCTCCGGCAATGGCGACGTCCTCGAACCGGAGGACGGGATCATCGGCATCGGTTCGGGCGGCGGGTATGCGCTCGCCGCGGCGCGTGCCTTGATCGAGGTCGACGGGCTCGATGCCGAGGCGATCGCCCGGCGGGCGATGGCGATCGCGGCGCAAATCTGCATCTATACCAACGACAAGGTCACCCTGGAAAAGCTCCCCGCCTGAATGAAGAACTCCCCCTCCGAACCGCTGGCGACCTCGTTCAGCCCGCGCGAGATTGTCTCCGAGCTCGACCGCTTTATCGTCGGCCAGAATGACGCCAAGCGGGCGGTGGCGATCGCGCTGCGCAACCGCTGGCGCCGCCAGCAGCTCCCTCCTGAGTTGCGCGAGGAGGTGTTGCCGAAAAACATTCTGATGATCGGCCCCACCGGCTGCGGCAAGACCGAGATCGCGCGGCGCCTCGCGCGGCTCGCCGAGGCGCCGTTTCTCAAGGTCGAGGCGACCAAGTTCACCGAGGTCGGCTATGTCGGCCGCGATGTCGAGCAGATCGCCCGCGACCTTGTCGAGGTCGCGATCGCGATGACCCGCGAGCGCTTAAGGAAGCAGGTCGAGGCGACGGCCGAGCGGGCCGCCGAGGAGCGCGTCCTCGATGCGCTGGTGGGCACCAATGCCAGCCCCGATACCCGCCAGAAATTTAGGAAGATGCTGCGCGAGGGTTCGCTCGACGACCGCGAGATCGAGGTCACCGTTCAGGAAAACGCGGCATCGAGCCTGCCGACCTTCGAGATCCCGGGCCTGCCTGGGGCGCAGATGGGCATGCTCAATCTCGGCGACATCTTCGGCAAGGCGATGGGCGGGCGCGCCAAGCCGCAGAGGATGACCGTCGCGGACAGCCATCGCGTGTTGATCGCCGAGGAAAGCGACAAGCTGTTGGATCAGGAGCGGGTGATCCGCGAGGCGATCCAATCGGCCGAGCAGAACGGCATCGTCTTTCTCGACGAGATCGACAAGATCTGCGGGCGCACCGAGCGTGGCGGCGGCCTCTCCGGGGCCGATGTCAGCCGCGAAGGGGTGCAGCGCGATCTGCTGCCCCTGATCGAAGGCACCACGGTCGCCACCAAGCATGGCGCGGTCAAGACCGACCACATCCTCTTTATCGCCTCGGGCTCCTTCCACCTGGCCAAGCCCTCCGACCTCTTGCCCGAGCTGCAAGGACGGCTGCCGATCCGGGTCGAATTGAAGGCGCTCGACCGGGCCGATTTGCGCCGCATCCTCACTGAGCCGGAAGCGAGCCTCGTCAAGCAATACCGGGCATTGCTCGCGACCGAGGGGGTCGAATTGGAGTTTCAGCCCGAGGCGATCGACGAGATCGCGCTCCTGGCCGAGCAGATCAACGCCACGGTCGAGAATATCGGCGCGCGCCGGTTGCACACGATCCTCGAACGCCTCTTGGAGGAGATCAGCTTTACCGCCTCCGACAAGCCGAGCGGCACCGCCATTGCGATCGACGCGGCCTATGTTCGCGAGCGGGTCGGCGAACTGGCGAAAAACGCGGATCTCTCGCGCTTTATCTTGTGAGCGCTTCGGCCGCTCTGCAGCCTCTCGGCATAGCTGACACATTTGCTTACATTTTGAAGCAATATTTCGCCGACCATCTCGGCTAGAATCGCGTGGTGTCGTCGGGGTGGGACCTGTTGCATGTCGGAAAAGCGCATCCTCCTCGTGGAGGATGAACGAGCGGTCCATGAACTCCTGACGCATGCGTTGCGTGCTGAAGGTTACCTCGTCGATGTCGCGACCACTGTCGCCGATGCGTGGCGCGAACTCGATGGGCATCCCTACGCACTGGTGATCGCGGATTGGCGGATGCCCGACGGCGATGGCACGGTGATCGCCGACGCGGCGGCGCAACTGGGATCCAAGACCTGCGTGATGAGCGGCTATCTGTTTCGCATGCCGGGCGGCAGATCGGAAACTCACGAGACCCTCATGAAGCCGCTGCGACCGAGTGAAATCCTTGCGGTCGTGGAGCGCAGCATCGGCAAAGCCGGAGTCGCCTGAACGCCCTTCAACGCGCTCAAGCGCCGCGTCGCCCGGACCCCGCCCGTCTCGTCAATCATCGCCCCTCTCGCCGACCCGCCGCGATTGGTTTAGTGTCGCCACCGCGCAACCGTCGCGGAGGAGCGATGCTCTGACCAGGCGTTCCCGACATGTCAGCCCGGATGAGCGGCCAGGCACCTCCGGCTGCGCCACACCCGCGGCAATGACCAAGCGGCACGGATCATGCTGGGCCTGACGGCAACGGACGGCGTTGCTGTTGACAGCCGGAGTTGCTGCGGCCCGCTTATGGCGATCGCACAGAGGAGAACCCATGCTCTCGTCGGCTCGCATCGAGGAAAGATTGGCATGGCGCACGCTCGCGCTCGTCCTCGCCGGCGGCCGCGGCAGCCGGCTGAAACAGCTGACCGACCGCCGCGCCAAGCCCGCCGTGTTCTTCGGCGGCAAGTTCCGCATCATCGATTTCGCGCTGTCGAACTGCCTCAATTCGAACATCCGCCGGATCGCCGTCCTGACCCAGTACAAGGCGCACAGCCTGTTGCGCCATTTGCAGATGGGCTGGTCGTTTCTGCGCCCGGAGATGAACGAGTTTCTCGATCTCTTACCGGCGCAGCAGCGGCTCGACGAGGCGACCTGGTATCGCGGCACGGCCGACGCGGTTTACCAGAATTTCGACATCCTGAGGGCGGCGCGGCCGGAGTTTTTCATCGTGCTGGCGGGCGACCACATCTACAAGATGGACTATTCCAACATGCTGGCCGATTTGAGCGCGAAAGGCGCCGATTGCATCGTCGCCTGCGTCGAGGTGCCGTTGGCGCAAGCCTCCGATTTCGGCATCATGGCGGTCGACCAATCGATGCGCATCGTCGATTTTCTCGAAAAGCCGAGCTCGCCGCCGGCGATCGCCGGAAAGCCCGACCGCGCCCTGGGGAGCATGGGGATCTATGCCTTCTCCGCCGATTTCCTCTATTCGGAGCTGCAGCGCGATCATGACGATCCGAATTCGAGCCATGATTTCGGCCGGGACGTCATTCCAAGCATCGTGAGCCGCCGGCTGGCCGTGGCGCACCGCTTCGAGGACAGCTGCGTCACGACAACGCCGGAAGCCGAGCCCTATTGGCGCGATGTCGGCACGATCGATGCCTATTGGGAGGCCAATCTCGATCTGGTGATGCCGGTGCCGGAGCTCGATATCTACGATCCGAATTGGCCGATCTGGACCTACCAGCAACAGCTGCCGCCGGCGAAGTTCGTGTTCGACGATGATGACCGCCGCGGGGTGGCGGTCGATTCGATGGTCTCGGGCGGCTGCATCGTCTCGGGAGCGCGCGTATCGCGCTCGCTGTTGTTTTCGAATGTCCGGGTCAATTCCTATGCCCTCACCAGTGAAGCGGTGGTGCTGCCCGAGGTCAATATCGGCCGCCATGCCCGCCTCACGAAGGTCGTCGTCGACCGCGGCTGCCGCATCCCGGAAGGGCTTGTCGTCGGCGAGGACCCGGGGCTCGACGCAACGCGGTTTTACCGCAGCGACGGCGGCGTCGTCCTGATCACTGGGGACATGCTCGCCGCCCTTTAGACAACCCCCGACTTAAACAACCCCCGACTTAAACAACCCCCGACTTAAACAATCACCGACTTAAACAATCACCGACGAGGCGGCGACCGCGATGCGGCATCCCCAATCGAGCGCGACCGCCCTGGCGGTCCTGTGCGCGGCCCTCCTCTCCGGCTGCTCATCATCGCAACCGGACAGGACGGAAATCCTGGTCGGCACGACGCCGCCCGGCGCCTCCTGCACGCTAAGCCGGCTCGGTCAGCCGATCGCCAGCGTGGCGCCGACCCCAGCGATCGCCCTGGTCGAACCGGACCCGGGCGAGATCGACATAAGCTGCAGCCGGCCGGGTTTCGCCGATGCGGCGGCCACGCTGCCGGCACGGGAAACGTGGCTGAGCTTCGGCACGATCTACGGCCGCCCGGCTTCCGACTACCCGCCGCGGGTCGACATCGTCCTCGCACCGCGCTAAGCGGCGAACGCGAACAGGCGCCCTACTTGCGTAGGGCGCCTGTCGCTCGGCCCGGACCTCCCTCAGGCGACGACAAGATCCGCAGTGAGTTCCTTGCCCTTCGTCTCGGGGCTGATCAGCAACGCGATGACGACGCTGGTTGCCGCGACGACCGTTCCGATCAACATCGGAACGGCGAAGCTGACATGGTACGCGACCGCGCAATAGGTGAGGATAGGCGGCACAAAACCGCCCCAGATCGCCCCCTGGTGGTAACAAAAGCCGCTCGCGGTCGCCCGCACCTCTGTGGGGAACCGCTCCGACAGATAGCTTGGAAGCTGGCTGTAAAGCGCACCCCCAAAGGCACCCTGCAGCAGGAATCCGATCGCGATCCAGGTGAAGTCGGTGGTCATCAGATACAGCGGCGCGATCGGCACCGCGAGCGCCGCCGGAATGATCATCGCCCAGCGGCGGCCGAGAATTTCGGCGACGTAGCCCCAGAACGACATCGCCAGGAACCCGATGATATTCGAATACAACAGCAGCTGGCCGACCACCGCGGTACTCATATTGAGGTCTTTTTGCAGGTGCGTGGCAAACAGCGCGTAGATCGAGTAGTAGACCACGAAGTTGCTGGCCATCCACCAGCAGGCGGTCAGGGTGTTGCCGATCATCCCGCGCTTGAAAATGCTGATCAGCGGCGCATGGACCTCGCGGCCCAGGGCGACCTGTTGGCGCCGGTTCTCGAGCCAGACCTCGGGCTCCTTGACGAAGTAGCGGACATAGACGACCGAAAGCGCCGGCAACACACCGATCCACAGCATGCCCCGCCACCCGATGCTGTCGTAAAACAGCCAGAAGATCAGGCTCGACAGGGCGAAACCCAACCCCCACGAGCCCTGCAACACGCCGCTCATGAAGCCGCGCGTACGGATCGGCCACTGCTCCATCGCCAAGGCCGCGCCGGCCGGCCATTCCGCGCCCATGAAGATGCCGAGCAACGCGCGGAAGAAGAACAGGAACATGAAGGTCGGCGAGAAGCCCGCGATAAAGTTGCACGCGGAGTAGCCGATGATCGAGATCATCAGCGGCAATTTGCGCCCGACCCTGTCGGCCACCCAGCCCGAGCCGGTCGCGCCTAAGAGCCGCATCCACAGCGTGACCGTGAAGACCGCCGTCACCTCGGTCAGCGGGACGTTGAACTCCTTGGCAATCGGCAGCATGATCAACAGGAAGACGGTGAAGTCGAAGGCATCGAGGGTCCAGCCCAGCCAGGCCGCCCACCACGCGTACCACTGGTCCTTAGTCGGCTCCCGCCACCAGGCCACCTGCGCTGCCTCGATCCCCGTCGCCATGACGTCTCTCCCCTAAAATCGGCTCGTTTCCCGAGCTTCAGCGCCACGATACGGGGGCGCTTGCCAAATGTCATGCCATTTTGTCGCAGTGACACAGCCGCAAGCGGCCACCCATCGGGGGTTGCCCGACCGGTGGCCGGCCCTAAACGGGAGGTTTCAGGCGACGGTCAGCTCGGCCACTACCACCGTGGTGACGAGGATCGGACCGGCGAGGGTAATCTGGTGGATCAATAATCGTGCGCGAGAACGACGGTTTGTCGCGAACGGTTTACGCGCTACATTGTTTGCGAGGGGATGCCCCCAACGATGGACCAACAAGAGACCCAGGAGGAATCGAGCATGTCGAGCAGATTGCAACTCGCAGCCGCGTTGGCGGCCGCCGTCGGCCTCGCATCGGCGTTTGCGCCGCCGGCGGGAGCGCAAGGCGGCGTCGCCGTCGGCAACCTGACCTGCAGCGTGTCCAGCGGCTGGGGGTTTGTGTTCGGCTCGTCGCGCGGCCTCAATTGCACCTTTGCAGGCGCCGGCGGCCGTTACGAGTATTACGTCGGCAACATCATGAAGTTCGGAGTCGATATCGGCTACACCCAGGGCGGCGTATTGATCTGGACCGTGGTCGCGCCGGCCGCCAATCTCGCGCCGGGCGCCCTCGCCGGCAGCTATGCCGGAGGCACCGCCAGCGCCACGGTCGGCGTCGGGGTCGGCGCCAATGCGCTGATCGGCGGCTCCAACAACTCGATCGCGCTGCAGCCGCTCAGCCTCGAGGGCAACCGCGGCCTCAATGTGGCCGCCGGGATCGGGGCGATCAACCTGAGCCCCGCCGCCGCCCGCTAAACCGAACCAGCCCAGCGTCGGAGGGTCCCCATGGTCATCGGCATGGCGCATATACAGCCGATTGTCTCCTTGATCGCCGGCGTGCTGATCCTGCTCATGCCGCGGATTCTCAACTACGTCATCGCGATCTATCTGATCGTGAGCGGCATCATCGGGCTCGGGCTCATCAAATGAGCCAAGCGCTGCGCCGGCTCAGCCGGCCAGCGCGCCGAGCCGGTCATAGACCAGCCGGTCGATGTCGAGGCCGTCGGCCATGAGGCGCCGGCGGTTGCGCGCGGATTGCTCGCCCGGGATGCGGATCTCGGCGAAGCCGGGCTGGCAGGGGACCGCCTTGACCCGGGCGATCAGCGCGCCGAGCTCGCGGCGAAGCTCGGAGAGCGGCACCAAGAGGTCGGGCCGAAAGGCGATGAACACATAGCCGTCGTCATTGCCCGGGACGAGCGCCGCCCCGGCCAAGATTCCGAACGCCTGGACGATGAGGCCGAGCCCGAACCCCTTATGCCCGCCGAACGGCAGGAGGGCGCCCTCTCTGGCCTCGACCGCGTCCTGGGTCGGCCGTCCGTCGCGGTCGATCGCCACCCCTGCCGGCAAGGGCTGGCCGAGGCGGGCGCGCAATTGCAGCTCGGTCGCCATGAAGGCCGAAGTCCCCATGTCGAGCACCAGCGGGCCGTCGGCGCCAGGTAGCGCGAAGGCGATCGGGTTGGTGCCGAGCACCGGCCGCGTGCCGCCATAGGGCGCCACGCTCGAACCGCTGCTCGCGGTGTGGATCGCAACGAGGTCGGCCTGCGCGATCATCTCGACGAAATAGGCGCTGCGCCCGCTCATCCAGCTGTCGGTGACGCCGATGACGGCGATGCCGTGCGCCGCCGCCTTGGCGATTGCCGCGTTGGCGGCATGGTACATCGCCACCATGCCGCAATTGTTGCCGCCGTCATAAAGCGCCGAGACCGGGGTCTCGTGGAGGATGCGCATCGGCCGGCGCGGCAGCCCAAAGCGCCGGTGCTCGGGGATGTTGAGTATCTTGGCGAGGCCGGAATATTCATAGCCGCAGAGCGCGGCGTCGATCACGTGATCGGCGATGATGCGCGCCTCCTCCCGATCATAGCCGATGCCGCTGAGCGCGCGCTCGCCGAGCAACCGGGCCTCCGCGACGCTGAGGTGGATCCGATCAGACGCCATGTTGATCTCCGGTCAAATGTTGCGCAGTCGAACTTACCGGTACCGGCGGGTTTTGCGGAAAGCGGTGCGGGCGAGGGGCTTCGTCCTCACGGCTTATGCCCGACGAAGAGTTCGACGGTGAGGGGGTCGGGGATGGCGTCGTTCGACGCGACGCCGCTCTGGTAGGGGATGTTGAAGCGGGTGAAGGCGTCGAGGAGGAGCTTGGCCGCATCCGGCGCCGCGGCCCCGCTGCGAACGTAGAGGGTGACGCCCATCGCCGGAGCCTCGCCGAAGATCGTCGTCGTCTCCGGTCCGAGCGCCTCCCAGCCGGCGGCGCGCAGTACATTGGCGATCCGATTGGCGTAGTCATACGCCTCGACATCGTCCGGCAGGCAGGACACCACGACCCGATGACCCCCGAACTGGCGCAGGTACTCGGCCATTTTCGTGGCCGCGTCCTCGTCGATCTCCCGGGTCCGGGATTTTTCCTGCAAGGCGTGGATCTGGCTTTCAAGGTCCTTGATCTTGGCGTTCAAGGAGACGATCGCCGCAGCAGCCGTGCCGAAGGTCTGATCGGGGGTGGTGCCCGGCCCGGTCTCCAAAAGCCGGCCGAGTTCGTCGAGACGGGCCACCACTTCGCGCAGCCGCGCGGTCTCCTGGGCTAGCGCAACCCGGGTGTTGTGGTGTTGCCAGAAGTTCGCGCCGATCGCCAGCACGCCGCCGAGCACGAGCGCCGCGATCCAGTATTTCTTGGTTGGGCGCCAGGGCTGCCGCACCAGCGCCACGACGGCGAGCGCCGCCAACCCCGCCACCGCGGCGGTCGGCAGCCACCACCGAGCAGCCTCACCCCAGATCATAGAACCTCTGGGCGCTGATCACTCTTTGTCGGGAACGCCCGCCTCCAGCTCGGCGATCCACACCGCGGCATGCGAATCCGAGGGCGCGCGCCAATCGCCGCGCGGCGACAAGGACCCGCCCGAGGAGATCTTGGGCCCGTTCGGCAAGGCCGAGCGCTTGAACTGGCTCTGTTCGAAGAAGCGCTTCAGAAACACCAGGAGCCAGCTCTTGATCTCACTGAGATCGAAGGCGCGCCGGGCGGCTTCTGGCGTATTGGCCGGCCACATGCCCCGGTCGGCATCGTGCCAGGCGTTCCACGCGAGATAGGCGATCTTCGACGGCAGAAAGCCGTAGCGCGTCGCGTAGAACAGGCTGAAATCCTGCAAGGCGTACGGGCCCACGACGCTCTCGGTCGATTGGATCCTGCCATCCGCGCCGGGCGGCACCAGCTCCGGCGAAATCTCGGTGGCGAGGATGTCGGTGAGAACGCCGACCGTCTGCCGGCTCACCTCGCCGCTCGCCGCGACAAAGCGGATGAGATGCTGGATCAGCGTCTTGGCGACCGAGGCGTTGGGGTTGTAGTGCGACATCTGGTCGCCGACGCCATAGGTGCACCAGCCGAGCGCCAGTTCTGAGAGATCTCCGGTGCCGACCACCAGCGCGCCGTTGTAGTTCGCCAGTCGGAACAGGTAATCGGTGCGGAGCCCCGCCTGGACATTCTCGAATGTGACGTCGTACGCCCTCTCGCCCTTGGCCGAGGCGTGGCCGATATCGGCGAACATCTGGTTTGCCGCGGGGCGGATGTCGATCTCGCCGCCGGTCACCCCGAGCGCCTTCATCAGCCGCCAGGCATTGGCCTTGGTCTCAGTGCTGGTGGCGAAGCCCGGCAGGGTATAGGCGAGGATGTTGCCGCGCGGGAGGCCGAGGCGGTCCATGACCCGGGCCGAGACGATCAAGGCCTGGGTCGAATCGAGCCCGCCCGAGACGCCGATCACCAGCTTTTCGAGCCCGGTCGCCTTCAATCGCTGGGAGAGGCCATGGACCTGGATGTTGTAGGCCTCGTAGCAATTGTCGGCGAGCATCGCCGGGTCCGCCGGCACGAACGGAAAGCGCTCGATCCGGCGGCGCAGTTCGATGGGCCCGGAAGGCGCGGCGAAATCAAATTCGACCCGGCGGAACCGCGGCGCCGCCGCGAGCAGGAGCCGGGCATTATCGCCGAAGGTGTTGGTGCGCATGCGCTCCTGGCGGATGCGGCCGAGATCAATGTCGCCAATCGCGATCTCGGGTGTGGCGCTGAACCGCTCGGTCTCGGCCAACGCCTCGCCCAACTCGAAGATCCCGGCCTGGCCGTCCCACGCGAGATCGGTCGTCGACTCGCCGGCGCCGGCCGCCGAATAGGCGTAGGCGGCGATGCAGCGCGCCGATTGCGAGGCGCACAGGAGCCGGCGCATCTGCGCCTTGCCGATGACGATGTTGCTGGCCGACAGGTTGAGCAATATTTCGGCGCCGGCCGCCGCGCCGGCCGCACTCGGCGGCGTCGGCACCCACAAATCCTCGCAGATCTCGATATGGAAGGTGAAACTCGCCCCGACCGCTTGATTAGGCCCGCCGGCGGCGAATATGAGGTCGATGCCGAAGGGCGCCTCATGCCCGCCGACGGCGATCCTGCCGCCGCACAGCCCCTCGCCCGAGGTGAAATGGCGCCGCTCGTAGAATTCGCGGTAGTTCGGCAGAAACACCTTTGGCACCACCCCCAAGAGCTGCCCGCGGTGGATCGCCAGGCCGCAATTGTAAAGCCGCCCCTCCCGGCTGAGCGGCGCGCCGACGACGAACACCGGCGACAGCTTTTTGCTCGCCGCGATCAGCCGATCGACCTCTACCGCGACGGCGTCGAGCACGGCATCCTGAAACAACAGATCGTCGATCGCATAGGCCGACAGGCCCAGCTCCGGGAACACCATCAGCGCGACGCCGGCCTTATCGCCCTCGGCGACGAGTTGGAGCGCCTGGTCGGCGTTCTTCACCGGCTCGGCGATCGTAACCTGCGGGACGCAAGCCGCGATCCGCACGAACTGGTGCCGGTAGGGAGAGAAAAATTCGGACATCGGGCGGGGAAGCTCGCGCGCAGTTCACGTTCATTCAGAAATGTAGGATGGGTAGAGCGCAGCGAAACCCATCAAAGTCGGAGGCTTGGTAAGCAGCGATGGGTTTCGCTGCGCTCTACCCATCCTACGGCCGGCAACACTGATCAGCGGCGGCCTTCCTCGATCAGCTGCTTTACCGGTACGCGTAACATGCGGCCTTTCACAAAGTGCTTAAGCTTTTCGATTGCTTCGCGACGCCGATCAGAGTCGACGGGTTGCGCGGGCGCGGGCCTACCGATTGCCCTCTTTGGGTTGGAATCGCGAAATTCCTCAGGCACAGAACCTGCCTCCGCGGTTGTTCTATTCCCCCGCGTAAGCGACTACAACGATCATACAGCTAAAAGTGGTCGACCAAAATTAATCGGCGAACGGGTCGCGCACCAGGACGGTGTCGTCGCGCTCGGGGCTGGTTGAGAGCATCGCGACCGGCGCGCCGATCAGCTCCTCGAGCCGGCGGATGTATTTGATCGCGGTCGCCGGCAGTTGCGCCCAGGAGCGCGCGCCCCTGGTGCTTTCCCGCCAGCCTTCGGCGCTTTCATAGACCGGCGTGATCTCGGCCTGCGCGGTGGTCCCGGCCGGGACGTAATCATAAGTTTCGCCGCCGCGGCGATAGGCGGTGCAGATCTTTATCTCGTCGAACCCGTCGAGCACATCGAGCTTGGTGAGGGCGATGCCGTCGATCCCGGCGGTCTTGATCGCCTGGCGCACCGCGACCGCGTCGAACCAGCCGCAGCGCCGCGGCCGCCCGGTCACCGTGCCGAACTCGCGGCCGCGCTCGCCCAAGCTCTGGCCGATGGCGTCGGTCAGCTCAGTCGGGAACGGTCCGGCGCCGACCCGCGTCGTATAGGCCTTGGTGATGCCGAGGACAAACCCGATCGCCGAGGGCGCGATCCCCGAACCGGCCGCGGCCTGCCCGGCCACCGTGTTCGACGAGGTGACATAAGGATAGGTGCCGTGGTCGACATCGAGCATCGCGCCCTGCGCCCCCTCGAACAGGATGCGGCGCCCGGCGCGGCGCGCTTCGTCGAGCAGCCGCCAGACCGGCGCGGCATAGAGCAAGACTTTCGGCGCGATCTCGCGCAGCCGGGCGATGAGCTCGGTGCGGTCGAATTCCGGCGCGTCGAGACCGCGCAATAGCGCGTTATGGTGCAAGAGGAGGTCGTCCACCCGGTCTTCGAGCGCCTGCGGGTCGGCCAGATCGCATACCCTGACCGCGCGGCGCCCGACCTTGTCCTCGTAGGCCGGGCCGATGCCGCGCCCGGTGGTGCCGATCTGCTTTGCGCCGCGCCGATCCTCGCGGGTGCGGTCGAGCGCGCCGTGCGACGGCAGGATTAAGGCGGCGTTGTCGGCGAGGCGCAGCGTATCCGGAGAAATCGTCAGCCCCTTCTTGCGCATCACGTCGATTTCGGCGACGAGCGCCCAGGGATCGACGACGACGCCGTTGCCGATGATCGAGAGCTTGCCCGGCCGCACCACGCCCGACGGCAACAGGCTGAGCTTGTATTCGACATTGCCGACGACGAGCGTATGGCCGGCATTGTGGCCGCCCTGAAAGCGCACGACGATTTCGGCCCGCTCGGACAGCCAGTCGACGATCTTGCCCTTGCCTTCATCGCCCCACTGGGCGCCGACGACGGCGACATTGGCCATCGGGTTCTCCTCCTCGCTAACGCCGGCCGGCGACCGGGTGCGGCGCGCCCTTTTCTAAGACGTAGCCGCAGTCGAGCCGGAGCGCCTCTTCCCGCCAATCCGCTGCCGGTAGGAGCGCGGCGACGGTGATCCACCCCTCGGCGCGCAAGGTGCGCGCACCGGCAGGGTCGCTGTCGGGCGGCACCAGCACCCGGCGGCGCGGCGGCGGCGCGGAGAGCGTGCGCAGGACCGTGTCGGTGTAGAGCGTGAAGCCGGTTGCCGGCTCTGGTGCGGAGGGCGCCCCGGCCTCATAGCGGCCGCCGCGGCCGAGCTCGCCCAACGGCCCCAGCGCGGGATCGACCCGCGCGAAAAAGGTAAAGCTGATGCCGGTGTGGTATTCGAAGCCGCGGTTTTCGACCGGGTCGACCGTCACCTTGAGCGCCGGGCTCGCGGCCGCGAGCCCATCGAGCACGGCGCCGAGCCGGTCGCGCTCCAGGCCCGCCCGCTCCGGCAGCTCGAGCCGGTCGAGGGCGGCGCGCGTCGCGGCGCCGGCGCCGGCCGCCGCGATGAGGCGCGCCAGCAACGCCCCCGCCTCGCCGGCCAGGCTCGCGACCGCCGCCATGTCCTTCCGATCGAGCGCGGCGCGCAGACCGGCCGCCCGCTCGCCGGCGATGCCGTAAGCCTCGGCGATCGCCGGCACCAGGGTCGGGAGCGTGAGGTCGACCGAGAGATGGGGCACCCCGAGCGCGGCGAGCGCTTCGCCGGCCACCGCGATCACCTCGACATCGGCGGCCGGCCCGCCGGCGCCGATCAGCTCGGCGCCGGCCTGCCCGATCTGCCGCTCGGGCCGCATCTGCGAGGCTTTGACTCGGAGTACCTGGCCGGCATAGCTCAGCCGCAACGGCCGCGGCTTGTGCGACAACCGGGTCGCAGCGATCCGGGCGACCTGCGGGGTCATGTCGGCGCGCACCCCGATCATGCGGTGCGAAGCCGGGTCCATCGTGCGAAAGGTGTCGCTCGCCATCGCGGCGCCGGCTTCCGATAGGAGCGTCTCCTCGAATTCGACGAGCGGGGGCTTCACCCGCTCGTAGCCATGGGCGCCCAGCACCCCCATCAGCCGAGCCGTCACGCCGGCCTCGATCTCTGCTTCGGGCGGCAAGAGGTCGTAAAGCCCGGCCGGCAGCAGGGCGGGGTGCGGCGCGTCATTCATCAGGGGGCCGTGCTTTCGGGCTGAATCGCTCATGGCCCACCATTGTGCACCACGCCGACCTCAAGAACAGGAGGAAAGCGCCGCGGCAGCCGCAAAAAAAGCCATCCCCCGATCGGCGTTTGGCGGCTAAAACATCAGCCGAGGGCGCGGACGACGAGCGCCGTCCGGCCGCGGCCGGAGTATGGGAGAGGGACCATGAACCGACGCGATGTGCTCAAATCCGCCCTGGCCGGCGCCGCCACGCTGGCCGCTCCCGCAATCGTGCGGGCCGAGAACCAGAAGACGATCACCTTTGTGCCGCATGCCGACCTCGCCTCGCTCGACCCGGTCTGGACCACGGCCGACATCACCCGCAACTTTTCGCTCGCGGTCTACGACACGCTTTACGGTTTTGACGCCGAGTTCACTGTCCAGCCGCAGATGGTGGCCGGCGACAGCGTCTCCAGCGACGGCAAGGAGTGGATGCTCACCTTGCGCGACGGGCTCAAATTCCACGACGGCAGCCCGGTCCTGGCGAAGGACTGCGTCGCAACGATCAAGCGCTTTGGCCAGCGCGACCCGATGGGCACCGCGCTCTTGTCGCGCGCCGACGAGATCAGCGCGCCCTCCGACAAGACGATCCGCATCCGCCTCAAAAACCCGTTCCCGCTGCTGACCTATGCGCTGGCCCAGGTCTATTGCGCGATCATGCCGGAGCGCCTCGCGCAGACCGACGCCAACGAGCAGGTCACCGAGGCGATGGGCAGCGGCCCGTTCAAATTCGTCGCGGCCGAGCGCGTGCCCGGCCAGCGCGTCGTCTTCGAGAAGAACCCGGATTATCTGCCGCGCAATGATGGCAATCCGAGCTTCAATGCCGGCCCCAAGATCGTCTATGTCGACCGCGTCTTGTGGAACTTCGTGCCCGACCCCGGCACCGCCGCGGCGGCCTTGCAGCAGGGCGAGGTCGACTGGTGGGAAAACCCGCCGATCGACTTCGTGCCGCAGCTGAAGGGCGACAAGAACCTCATCGTCGCGGTCAAGGACCGGACCGGCGAGATCGGCTGCCTGCGCTTCAACCAGTTGTTCGCGCCCTTCGACAAGCCGGCGGTGCGCCGCGCGGTCTTGTCGGCGATCGACCAGAAGGAGGTCATCACCGCCTTCGCCGGCGCCGTGCCTAGTCTCATTAAGACCGATGTGGGCCTCTTCGTGCCGGGAACGCCGCTGGCCAGCGATCTCGGGGTCGAGATCACCCGCGGCCCCAAGGATTACAGCAAGATCAAGCAAGAGCTCGCGGCGGCCGGGTACAACGGCGAGAAAATCGTGGTGCTCGCCGCGACGACGATCCCCTCGATCTGGGCCGAGGCGTCGGTCGCCAGCGACGTCCTGCAAAAGATCGGCATGACTGTCGATCTGCAGGCGCTCGAATGGGGCGCGGTGGTGTCGCGCCGCGCCGTCAAGGAACCGCCCGATCACGGCGGCTGGAACATCTTTTATACTTATCTCGGCGGCTTCAACAACATCTCGCCCGGTCCCAACATCGCGATCCGCGGCACCGGCACCAAGGCCTGGTTCGGCTGGCCGACCGACCCCGACATGGAGGCGCTGCGCGACGCGTGGTTCGACGCGCCCGACCTCGCCGCCCAGCAAAAGCTCTGCCGCGACATGCAGGCGCGTTTTTGGCAGAACCCAGGCTACGTGCCGCTCGGGATGTATGACCAGCCGACCGCATTTCATTCCTACCTCGAGGACGTGCACGATGGCTGGCCGCAATTTTATGGGGTGCGGCGGGTCTGAGAGTCTGACCCGAACATGGCTCGAGCGACGATTTCCTGCCGTCCATCACTCCCTCCCTTGCCGGGCTTTGCACAAAAACCACGAATGACGGATCTTTCTGTGCAGAGCCCCGACCGGCGCGAAAACGCATCAAGCGTTCATATTCTTGGTTTCAATGCGCAGCGGTCGCCGAGGAACGCTCGAAACGTTGGCAGCGTTTTGGGCCAGCGGCATTTATCACGTGATGGTGGGGATTAACGGAATTGCTCATACGTTGGTACGCGCGTCGCGCGTCACCGTTCCGTGGGACTCACGGGCAACTTGCTGAAATGGCTAGAGGTCATTCAGCCGCCCCGGCCATCGCCTCTATTTGATCGTTAGTTCGCGAAATACCTATTGCACCTAAAGTCGATCGTATACAGAATAGGCGCTCACCGTCCGTTTCCCCCACCTCGGCGGTGCACGCCTGTTCCGTCCTCGCAGACGGAGCTCGAAACCCCGGCTAGTCCCCCCTTGCCGGGGTTTCGCATTTTGGGGATGCGCTCAGAACCGCATCGCCGTTGCCTGGATCACATTGGGCAGGCGGCGCACGGCGTCGATCAGCGGCGCCGTCAGCTTCTGGTCGACCTCGACGAGCGCGATCGCGTCCTCGCCCGGCGCGGCGCGGCCGAGATGAAACGTCGCGATATTCACCGCCGCCGCCGCGAGCGCGTTGCCGAGCGCGCCGATAAAGCCGGGCTTGTCGTAATTGCGCACGAACAGCATGTGATCGCCGAGCTCGGCCTCGAGCGGGATCCCTTCGATGTCGACGAGGCGCGGCTTGTTGCCGGCAAAGACGGTGCCGGCGACGGTGCGCTGACGCCGCTCGCCGATTGGTCCATTTGGGGTGACCGTGACCCGCATCAGCGTCTGATAATCGCCGGCCTCGGCGCGCCGGGTCTCGCTGATCCGGATATCGCGTTGCCGGCAGATCAAGGCGGCGTTGACCATGTTGACCGAAGCGAGTTGCGGCGCGAGGAGCCCGGTGAGGGCGGTCGCGGTCAAGGGCTTCGTATTGAGCTCGGCGATGGCCCCCTCATATTCGATCGCGACGGCGCTGATGCCGGTCTCGGTCAGTTGCCCGGCGAAGCTGCCGAGCTGCTCGGCGAGCACCATGTAGGGTTTGAGCCGAGCCGCCTCCTCGGCGGTCAACGAGGGCATGTTGACCGCGTTGGCGATAGCGCCGGTCAAGAGGAGATCCGCCATCTGCTCGGCGATCTGCAGGGCGACGTTCTCCTGCGCCTCGCTGGTGGCGGCGCCGAGATGCGGCGTGGCAACGAAATTGTCGCGCCCGAAGAGCGGGTTGTGGGTTGCCGGCTCCTCGACGAAAACATCGATTGCCGCGCCGGCGACGTGGCCCTCGTCGAGCGCGGCGGCGAGGTCGGGTTCGACAATGAGCCCGCCGCGGGCGCAGTTGATGATGCGCACGCCGCGTTTCATCCGGGCGAGCGCATCTCTGTCGATCAGGTTCCGGGTCGCCTCGGTCAAGGGCGTGTGCAGCGTGACGAAATCGGCACGAGCGAACAATTCGTCGAGCGCGACCCGCTCGACCCCGAGCTCGAGCGCGCGTTCGGGCGAGAGGAACGGATCATAGGCGATTGCCTTCATCTTGAGGCCGTGCGCGCGGTCGGCGACGATCGCGCCGATATTGCCGCAGCCGATGATGCCGAGCGTCTTGCCGCTGAGCTCGACCCCCATAAAGCGCGATTTCTGCCATTTCCCCGCCTGGGTCGAGCGGTCGGCCGCGGGGATCTGGCGCGCCAGCGCGAACATCATCGCGATCGTATGCTCGGCGGCGGTGATCGCGTTGCCATAGGGCGTGTTCATGACGACGATGCCGCGTTCGGTCGCCGCCGCGACATCGATGTTGTCGACGCCGATCCCGGCCCGTCCGATCACTTTGAGGGCATCGGCGGCGGCGATCAGTTCGGCGGTGACCTTGGTCGCCGAACGCACCGCGAGCCCGTCATATAAGGCGATGCGGCGAGCCAACTCGGCCGCGCCAAGGCCGGTCTCGACATCGGCCTCGATCCCGCGCGCCCGAAATATCTCGACCGCGCGCGGGCTCAAATCATCGGCAATCAACACTTTCGGCATATGAACCCCAATAAATTCACAATGAGGCGGTGAGACAGTGAGTAGATGGCTTTCTCATGGGGTTTCTAAACTCAAAACGATTTGCTCTTGGGTGCTTCGCACCCGATCACGTTCTTCTCACCGCCTCACTGCCTCATTGTGAAATTAGGTGGCTTTCGCGGCGTCGCGCTCCTCGCCCCAGGCCCAGTCGAGCCACGGCAGGAGCGCCTCGACGTCGCTCTCTTCGACCGTCGCGCCGGCCCAGATGCGGATGCCCGGCGGCGAGGCACGATGGCTGGCCAGATCGTAGCCGGCGCCTTCGGCCTCGAGCCGCGCCGTCATCGAGCGGACCGCCTTGAAGCGTCCGTCGGGAGAAAGGCCGGCAAACCACGGATCGGCAATCGACAGCTGGATCGAGGTGCACGACCGGGTGGCGGGATCCTCGGCCAGAAATCGCGGCCATGTCGCATGCTCGACCCAGCCGGCGACGGCGGCGAGGTTGCCTTCGGCGCGGGCGACGAGCGCGTCGAGACCGCCCACCCGCTCGGCCCAGCGCAAGGAGTCGAGCGCGTCCTCGACGCACAGCATCGAGGGCGTGTTGATCGTCTCGCCGCGGAAGATCCCCTCGATGAGCTTGCCCTTCTCGGTCAGCCGGAACAGCTTTGGCAATGGCCAGGGCGGGGTATAGCTTTCGAGCCGCTCCACCGCGCGCGGGCTCAACGCCAGCATGCCGTGCGCCGCCTCGCCCCCCAGCGCCTTCTGCCACGACCAGGTGACGACATCGAGCTTGTCCCACGGGAGCCGCATCGCGAACGCCGCCGAGGTCGCATCGCAAATCGTCAGCCCGCGCCGGTCCTTGGCGATCCAATCGCCGTTGGGCACCCGCACCCCCGAGGTCGTGCCGTTCCACACGAACACCGTGTCGCGCTCGGGATCGACCGCGGCGAGATCGGGAAGCCGCCCGTAAGGCGCCTCCAACAGCCGGACATCGCTCAGCTTCAATTGCCGGGTTACATCGGTAACCCAGCCTTCGCCGAAATTCTCCCAGCACAAGAGATCGACCCCGCGCGCGCCCAATAGCGACCACAGCGCCATCTCGACCGCGCCGGTGTCGGAGGCCGGTACAATCCCAAGACGGTAGTCGGCAGGCATTTGCAACAGCGCGCGCGAGCGCTCGATCACTTCGACGAGCCGCGTCAGACCCGCCCGCGAGCGATGCGATCGGCCGAGCAGCGCATCCTTCAGCACTGCCGGCGACCAGCCCGGCCGCTTGGCGCAAGGCCCGGATGAAAAGCACGGATTGGCCGGAATCCGGGTCGGCTTCATCGCCCCGTCCCTTCCCTGTCAGCTGCCGCCCGAAGGCGGCAGGCTTCGGACGGCGGAGCCTTAGCGCCGGGCGGGCCCGCGGTCAATGCTGCGGCGCAGCATCACCCTCGCCGACCTTCGGCGACGGGTTATCCGGATGGGGCTGAATTTGGGAAGGCGCGGGCTAGAAGATCGCGAGGCCCATGGGGCCGGGATGCCAGGCCTTGCGGACCTGATCCTCGACGGCGAGCCCGGAAGAGGTGAAGGCGGAATGCGTGGTACCGGTAGCGCTCTTCGCGTCGTCGATCGTCCGGACGAGGTGATCGATGGTCACTTTTTCGCGTCGATGCCACATTTTTATAAGCTGCCGGGATGAGGGCAGTCGTTTCATCGTTTCCTCCCGACGAATTACCGCGACAATGCGCCGCGGCTGGTGACGATCGGGTACACATAAAGCATTTGACGGACCTTCGGCAACCATCCGATTCCGCGAGCAGATTCGGCGCGCCTCGCCTAGAGTGCCGCCGAACACCCCAGGAGGAGCCACGGCGATGCAGTACGGCCTGTTCACGATGCCCTCGCATCCACCCGAGCGCGGCCTTTATGACGGCCATCGCTGGGACCTGGAGACGTTGCGCTGGGCCGACGAGCTGGGCTTTTCGGAAGCCTGGATCGGCGAGCATCACACCGCGCCCTGGGAGCCGCACCCCGCGCCCGATCTCCTGATTGCCCAGGCGCTGATGGAGACAAAGCAGATTCGCCTCGCGCCGGGCGGGTTTCTGTTGCCCTATCACCACCCGGCCGAGCTCGCCAACCGCGTCGCGATGCTCGACCATATGGCTCAGGGCCGGCTCAATTTCGGGGTCGCCGCGAGCGGGCTGCCGAGCGACTGGGCGATGTTCAACGTCGACGGCAATGCCGGCCAGCACCGCGAGATGACGCGCGAGGCGCTCGACATCATCCTGAAGCTGTGGACCGCGGAAGAGCCGTTCGACTACGTCGGCAAATACTGGCATGTGACCAAGACCGAGCGGATGCTGGAAAGCCTCATCCCGCATATCCGGCCCTATCAGAAACCCCATCCGCCGATCGGGGTGGCCGGCGTCAGCGCGGGTTCGGAGACTCTGAAGCTGGCCGGCGAGCACGGCTTCCTGCCGATGAGCCTCAACCTCAACCAAACCTATGTCGCGAGCCACTGGGCCTCGGTTGAGGAAGGCGGCCGGCGCAGCGGGCGGACCCCGAGCCGGGCCGATTGGCGCCTCGTGCGCGAAATCTTCGTCGCCGACAGCGACGCCGAGGCCTGGAAGCTGTCGGTCGGGGCGCAGATGGGGCGGATGATGCGCGAATATTTTCTGCCCCTCCTGAAGAATGTCGGGGTAATCCAGTTCTTGAAGCACGACGAGGCGGTCGCCGACAGCGACGTCACCCCGGAATATTGCGCCACCCACAACTGGCTGATCGGCTCGCCGGCGACCGTCGTGGAAAAGATCGAGCGGATGTACGCCGAGGTCGGCGGCTTCGGCCACCTCCTCCTATTCTGCTTCGACTACAGCGACAACCCGCAAGCCTGGCATCATTCGATGGAATTGCTGGCCCGGGAGGTGATGCCGAAGGTCGCCCATCTGCTGCCGAAGGCCGCAATGGCTTGAATCGCGGTAGGATGCACGCCGGTCACGCGGCAGGTGCTTCGGTGGCGAAGTCGGTCTCGATATCCGCTGGGAGCAGCGCCAGCGCGGCGCGGATGTCCTCCGGAACTGGAGGAGGGTCGGCACCATGCGTGCCGTACCAGAAACAGCTGACATGCGCCGCGGCGTGCTCGCGTGCCATGACCTCGCGCAGTCGGGTCACGCGATCAGTGTTGCTCGGCTCGGGATAGAGCAATTTAACGATCGCTCGAAGATGGTCGGCCAAATCCTGGCTCTGCATCCCGCGCGTATCGAAATACCAGATCCCGGTGCGGCCGGTCAGATTGCCGGCGCGCGGCCCGGCCGAGAAGACCTGGCCCTTTCGGTGCGAGCGTTTCGGTTTTACCGGCAGGATTGCGGAAATGTGTTCCGGGTCGAGCCGGTCGCCCGCGAAGCGTAGCGTTGCATAGGTTTTCGGGAGCACCCTAGAGTTCGTCATAGATGTTCCCGATCACCTGTCCCTGATCGTCAGTAACACTACCGTCCTCCGATATGGTAACACGGTCGGCGCCGCCAAGTCCGGACGCCTCCTTGATCGCATGCAAGGCATCTCCGAGGTCCCATTCGGATATCCCGAGCCGATCTGCCACCCATTTGGGTGGGTTCGTCCGCCGGTCCCAGATCGTCCGGGCCATCGTGGCATGGGGCCGCGGTGCCTGGTGCGCGTCCCCTGCCGCGCCGGTTACGGCTGCGCCGGCAGGCGCACGCCGCCCGGTCCTATGAGGCCGGGATAGGGCGCCTTGAAGCGCCAGAAGGTGCCGCTGACCGCCCCCTCGAAGTAGATCGTCTGGTTGTCGGGGCCGCCAAAAGCGAAGTTGGTCGTCGCCACGTCGCCATTCGGGATCGGCACAAAGCCGAGGATGATGCCGCGCGGGTCGATCTCGAGGATGCCGCCGAGCCGGGCCGCCTGCGACCACAAATTGCCCTTGACGTCGTAATGGAGGCCGTCCGGACAGCCGTTGCCGGGGAAATAGGTGCCCGCCTTCACCCCCTGGAAGGTCAGATGCAGCGGGTCCGGGGTGGATCCGGGGATCCCCATCGTCGGGCCGGTGGTAAAGGCGGCGTACCACATGCGGCCGGCCGCACAATCGCCGATCGCCAGGGTGCTGTTGTCCGGGGATACCGAGATACCGTTCGGGAACAGGCCGCCATCCATCACCTTGCGCAAGACGCCGTCCTTCGAATATTGGTACACTGCGCCGGTGCGGTCGGAAGCGTTGGGTCCGGGCCCGGTCGCCCAAGGATCGGTGAAGAACAGATTGCCCTCGGCATCGAAGTCGAGGTCGTTGGGGCCTTTGAACAGCTGATTTTTGTAGGTATAGACCAGCGTCTTCAGCTCTTTTGTCGCCGGATCATAAACCAGGATGCCGCGGTGCCGGGTGGTCAGGTAGAGCTTGCCGTTGAGGAAGCGGCTGCCTTGCGGCTCGCAGGTCTGCCCGAGCTCGGCCGGCGGGTTGCAGTTGACCACCGGAACCAGCTTGCCGTCCGGGGTCAGGTAGGAAATCCACCCCGTGCCAATCGCCACGAACCAGAGATTGCCGTCTTTGTCGAACGAGCCGCCTTCGAGAAACTTGCCCTGCGGCGTGGCGCTGATATCGGCGAATTTTTCGACCGGCCCGACGCCTTGCGGCAACGGCGGCAATCCCCAGGGCTGGACCGGGCCGGCGTTCGAGGCTGCGGGCGGGGCCTGAGCCGTGGCCGGGCCGGGAACCCCACAAGCGAGCCCGAACATTGCGAGCCCCAGACCGAGCGTAAGAATGCGCGTGTGCATGGCTTAGGTTCCTCCCAAATTTGTATATCTTGGCGGGCGCAGTCTCCCGCAGCCGGGGTAGAGTATTCACGCGGTTATCGGCCGTCACGCAGTTTTACCCGCGGCGCCGGCTACCGTGACGCGAGAGGGAGGACCTGACAGTGCTGCCATCCCGGGACAAGACGACGATCTGCTTTGCGCATGTCGCCTACCGGCTGCAGGAGCGGTTCGTCCGGCGCAATACGGGGATCGCGAGCTTTGAGGTGCGCAGCCCCGAGGAACTCGACCGCCGCATCCCCGAGGCCGATGTGCTGGTGGTCTCGGGATTGTGGCGCGACGATCTCGCCCGGCGCGCGGCAAAGCTGCGCTTCATCCAATCGATCGGGGCCGGCACCGACCAGTTCGGGCGCGCGGTCCTGAAAGAGCGCGGCATCCGCCTCGCCAGCGCGCGCGGCGTCAACGCAGGGGCGGTGTCGCAGCACGCTATGGCGCTGATCCTGGCGCTCGCGCGGCGGCTCCCCGAGGCCCGCGACAATCAGCGAAAGCGCATCTGGCGCGGCATGATCGGCGATCTCTCGGCGCGCGAGGACGAACTCGGCGGCAAGAGTTTGCTGATCGTCGGCCTGGGCGACATCGGCGGGCGCCTGGCGACGCTCGCCAAGGCGTTCGAGATGCGGGTGATCGGGCTGCGCCGCGATCCCAAGAACGGCGCTGGCGCGGCCGATGCGGTGCATGGCATGGGCGAATTGGGCGCGCTGCTGCCAGAGGCCGATTTCGTCGCCTTGACCTGTCCGCTGGTCAAGGAGACCGAGAACCTGATCGATGCCGACGCGTTGCGTTCGATGAAGCGCTCGGCGTTCCTCATCAATGTGGCGCGCGGACGCTGCGTCGACGAGGCGGCGCTCTCAAAGGCCCTGTCGGAGGGCGGGATCGCCGGTGCCGCGCTCGACGTCGCGGTGGAGGAGCCGTTGATGCCCGCTTCCCCGCTGTGGACCATCGAGAATGCGTTCATCACCCCGCACACCGCCGGGGAGACGCGCCGTTACGAGGACAATGTCCTCGATATCCTCCTGGACAATCTCGACCGGCTGTGGGGCGGCAATGCCACGCTGCGCAATCAGATCCTCTGAGGAGCCGTTGCGGGAATCGGGCGGAATTCGCTGCGCTTTTCCGTCCTACGCGGCGCGGCGCTGCGGAGCCCCGGGGCGCGCGAACACCGGCACCTTTTGCCCGATCAGCCGCTCGATGTCTCTGAGATAGGCGCGCTCCTCGCCGTCGCACAGCGAGATCGCCGCGCCTCCGGCGCCGGCGCGGGCGGTGCGGCCGATGCGGTGGACATAGGTCTCCGGCACGTTCGGCAGCTCGTAATTCACCACGTGGGTGATGCCGTCGATGTCGATGCCGCGCGCGGCGATGTCGGTCGCGACGAGAATGCGGACCGCGCCGGCGCGAAACGCCTCGAGCGCCCGCTGCCGGGCATTCTGCGATTTGTTGCCGTGGATCGCGTCGGCGGCAAAGCCGGAGCGGCCGAGCTGCTCGACGACCCGGTTGGCCAAATGCTTGGTCCGGGTGAACACGAGGACGCGGGAAAGCGCGGGATCCTTCAGCATTGCGCAGAGTACCTCCCGCTTATCGCCGCGTTCGACAAAGACTACGCGCTGCTGGACGAGCGCCACGGTCGTGGCCGGCGGCGTCGCCTCGACCCGGACGGGATCCGAAAGGATGCCGGCGGCGAGGCGGGCGATGTCGGGCGGCATCGTCGCCGAGAACAAAAGCGTCTGGCGCCGGCCCTTGGCGAGCGCGACAAGCTTCTTCACGTCATGGATGAAACCCATGTCGAGCATGCGGTCCGCTTCGTCGAGCACCACGGTCTCGACGCCGTCGAGCTGGACGTGCCCCTGGTTGATCAGATCGAGGAGGCGCCCCGGGGTGGCGACCAGGATGTCGACCCCGCGCGCCATCGTGGCGACCTGCGGATGCTGGCCGACCCCGCCGAAGATGACGGTGGCGCGCTGGCCCAGATGCCGTCCGTAGGCACGGAAGCTTTCGCCGATCTGCAGGGCGAGCTCGCGCGTCGGGGTCAGCACCAAGACGCGCGCGGTTTTGCGACGCGTCGCGGCGGGTTTTTCCGCCGCGAGGCGCTGCAGGATCGGCAACGCAAAGGCGGCGGTCTTGCCGGTGCCGGTCTGGGCGATGCCGAGCAGGTCCTTCCCGGCGAGGAGCTGCGGGATGGCCTGCGCCTGGATCGGCGTCGGCACGGTGTAGCCCTCCTCTTTGAGCGCACGCCGAATCGGCTCGACGAGAGCCAAGTCTTCAAATGAAATCACTGTTAGGTTCTTTCTGGGTGTCAGGCCGGTCGAGCGACCGCTCGTCCGATCGGACGAGCGCACCAGCCATGTTTGCGGAGAAGGTTCAGTCAATCGCGGAGCAGTTTCCGCCTGGTTTGCTGCGGGTAGTGCGACCCTCGCTCGGATGGCCGGCGCAGCGTGTGCTCCACGAGAAGAGCCGAAAGCTCTAGGACGGGAGATGCGTCCTACCCATATGAAAGTCAAGGCGCGCTTTGCCGCGCCGTCCGGCAATCCGCTCCGATCGCGCCGTTGCACGCCATACGGGGATGAGGCAAGCTGTCGCAGGCGCAATACTGACCTGCCACATCGAGTCTACAGCGAGGATGACGGCGGCGGCGAGTCCGGGTATAAGGCGCCGCCGCGTCGGGGCGTTTCCAACGACGGCTGGACTGGGAGGTCTGGCATGGCGAGCCGGTCGTATCGCAAAGCAAATTCGGGTCGGACATCGGTCGACCGGCAGGAGAAGCGTATTGCAGCCTACTGAGATCAGCAATCCCGACTATTTCCACAAGGTCGTCGATTGCCAATGGGCCTGCCCGGCGCATACGCCGGTACCGGAATACATCCGCCTGATTGCCGCTCGGCGCTTTGGCGATGCCTGGGCGATCAATTGGGAATCGAACGTCTTTCCGGGAATCCTCGGGCGCACTTGCGACCGGCCCTGCGAGCCGGCCTGCCGGCGCGGCCGGGTCGAGAAGGAGCCCGTCGCGATCTGCCGGCTGAAGCGCGTCGCCGCCGACAACAAGGGCGACATTAGCGGTTATCTCCCGGCGATTCCCAAACAAAAGAACGGCAAGCGCATTGCCCTGATCGGCGCCGGCCCGGCCTCCTTGACCGTGGCGCGCGATTTGATGCCCTTGGGCTACGACTGCGTCATGTTCGACGGCGATGAGAAGGGCGGCGGCATGATGCGCAGCCAGATCCCGCGCTTTCGCCTGCCCGAGAGCGTCACCGATGAAGAGGTCGACCTCATCCTCGACATGGGGGTCGAGACCCGCTTCGGTCATTATATCGACAGCATGCACGCGCTGCTCGACGAGGGTTGGGATGCCGTCTTTGTCGGCTCCGGCGCGCCGCGCGGCCGCGAGATCGAGATTCCCGGGCGCAAGGAGGCCGCCGCCCACATCCATATCGGCATCGACTGGCTGTCCTCCGTCTCATTCGGGCACGTCGACAAGATCGGCCGCCGCGTCATCGTGCTCGGCGGCGGCAACACGGCGATGGATTGCTGCCGTTCCTCGCGCCGCCTCGGCGGTGAGGAGGTCACCGTCGTCGTGCGCTCCGGTTTCGAGGAGATGAAGGCCTCGGCCTGGGAAAAAGAGGACGCGACGCACGAGGGCATCCCGATCCTCAATTTTCTCGTGCCGGTCGAGTTCACCCATGAAGACGGCCAGCTCACCGGCGTCCTGTTCGAGAAGGTCAAGGCCGAATACGACGAGAACGGCCGGCGCAACCTCGTGCCGACCGGCGAGCCGCACACGCACGTTCCGTGCGACGACGTCCTCGTCGCGATCGGCCAGGAAAACGCTTTCCCGTGGATCGAACGCGATATCGGCATCGAGTTCGACCGCTGGGACATGCCCAAGGTCGATCCGAAAACCATGCAATCGACTTTGCCGAACGTGTTCTTCGGCGGCGATTCGGCGTTCGGCCCGAAGAACATCATCTGGGCCGTCGCGCACGGGCACGACGCGGCGATCTCGATCGACAAGATGTGCCACGGCGAGGATGTCAGCGAGCGGCCGGCGCCGGGCGTCACCCTGGCCAGCCAGAAGATGGGCATCCACGAGTGGAGCTACGACAACGACATCTCGAACGATCTGCGCTACCGGGTGCCGCTGCGCGATCTCCAGGTCGCCCTGCGCGACATCAAGACCGAGGTGGAGCTCGGCTACGACGACAAGCTGGCCTTTCTCGAGGCCGAGCGGTGCCTCAATTGCGATATCCAGACCGTCTTCGCCGGCCCGCTGTGCATCGAATGCGATGCCTGCGTCGACATCTGTCCGATGGACTGCATCACCTTTACCGAGAATGGCCCGGAAGAGGAGCTGCGCGACCGGCTCAGCGCCCCGGCGGCCAATCTCAGCCAGGATCTCTACATCGGGAATTCGCTGAAGACCGGGCGGATCATGGTCAAGGACGAGGATGTCTGCCTGCATTGCGGCCTGTGCGCCGAACGCTGCCCGACCGGGGCCTGGGACATGACCAAATACCTCATCGACATGACAATGGCTGGGCCCGCATGCCGAAGCCGATAACCAGCGTCAACGACTTCGTCGTCAAATTCGCCAACGTCAACGGCTCGGGTTCGGCGAGCGCCAACGCGCTGTTCGCCAAATCGGTGCTGCGGATGGGCATCCCGGTAAGCTCGCGGAATATTTTTCCGTCGAATATCCAGGGCCTGCCGACCTGGTTCGAGGTGCGGATAAACGACATCGGCCATCTGGCCCGGCGCGGCGGCGTCGACATGATGGTCGCGATGAACCCGGAGACCTGGGATCAGGACATCGCCGAGATCGAGCCCGGCGGATACCTCTTCTACGATTCGACAAAGCCGATGCCGGCCTCGAAATTCCGCGACGACATCAACGTGATCGGCGCACCGCTGACCGAGATCTGCAACCGCACCTACACCGACACGCGCCAGCGCCAGCTATTCAAGAACATCATCTATCTCGGCGCGCTCTCGGCGCTCCTGGACATGGATGTGCCGGCGATCGAGCAGCTGATCGCCGAGCAGTTCCGCGGCAAGGACACGCTGATCAAGCCCAATTTGCACGCCCTCAAGCTCGGGCGCGATTGGGCCTTGGAGACGCTCGACTGCCCGATCGGGCTCAAGCTCGAACGCCGCGACAAGGTGGGCGATCGCATTTTCGTCAGCGGCAACGATGCGGCCGCGCTCGGCGCGGTTTATGGCGGGGCGACGGTGTGCGCCTGGTACCCGATCACCCCCTCCTCTTCCCTCGCCGAGGCATTCGCCGCGCATTGCCATCGCCTGCGCCGCGACCCGCAGACCAAGAAGCAGCGCTATGCGATCATCCAGGCCGAGGATGAGCTGGCATCGATCGGCATGGTGATCGGCGCTGCCTGGAATGGCGCGCGCGCCTTCACCGCAACCTCGGGCCCCGGCATCTCGCTGATGCAGGAATTCATTGGCCTGGCTTATTTCGCCGAGATCCCGGCGGTCATCTTCGACATCCAGCGCGGCAGCCCGTCGACCGGCATGCCGACCCGCACCCAGCAGGCCGACATCCTGTCGTGCGCCTATGCCTCGCACGGCGATACCAAGCACGTGCTCTTGTTCCCGCAGGACCCCCACGAAGCGTTCACCTTTGCCGCCGACGCGCTCGATCTCGCCGACCGGCTGCAGACGCCGGTCTTCGTCATGCTCGATCTCGACATCGGGATGAACGACTGGCTGGTGCCGCCCCTACACTGGGATCCGGCGCGGCAGTACGACCGCGGCAAGGTGATGACCTACCAGGATCTCGAAGCCGGCGAGGAGTTCGGCCGCTATCTCGACGTCGATGGCGACGGCGTCCCCTACCGCACGCTGCCCGGTACCCATCCGACGCGCGGCGCCTTTTTTACCCGCGGCACCACCAAGGACCGCTACGCCCACTATTCCGAGGAAGGCTCGGACTACGTCGACAACATGCAGCGGCTGTTGCGCAAGTTCGAGACCGCCAAGCGCCTGGTGCCGCGGCCGGTCAGGCGCGAGGCCCGCGAGCCCACGCGCTTTGGCGCGATCTATTTCGGCTCGAGCTCCTTGGCGATGGAGGAAGCGCTGGAAGCGCTCGAAGCGCGCGGCATCCATCTCGACACGCTGCGTCTGCGCGCCTTCCCGTTCCATGACGAGGTCTTGGATTTCATCACCAGCCACGAGCGCGTCTTTGTCGTCGAACAGAACCGCGACGCGCAGATGCGTACCTTGTTGACGACCGAAGCCGAGATCGACCCGGCCCGGCTCGTCCCGATCCTCCATTACGACGGCACCCCGATCACCGCGCGGTTCATCGTCAAGGCGATCGCCGACATGCTCGCCGTCGTCACCCTCGCCCCGCTGCGCAAGGCGTTGCCCTGATGACCTACATCGTCAAGCCCCGGCTTCATCACCCCAAGCTGCCGACCAACACGCTCGGCTATACCCATCGCGACTATGAAGGCTCGGTCTCGACCTTGTGCGCCGGCTGCGGCCATGATTCGATCAGCGCCGCGATCATCCAGGCGTGCTTCGAGCTGGCCTTGCCGCCGCACCGCATCGCGAAATTGTCGGGCATCGGCTGTTCGTCGAAGACGCCGACCTATTTCCTCGGCCAGTCGCACGGCTTCAACAGCGTGCATGGCCGGATGCCGTCGGTCTTGACCGGGGCGAATCTCGCTAACCACGACCTCTTGTATCTCGGCGTCTCGGGCGACGGCGATTCGGCCTCGATCGGGCTCGGCCAGTTCGCCCACTGCATCCGCCGCGGCGTCGACATGGTCTATGTCGTCGAGAATAACGGCGTGTACGGGCTGACCAAGGGGCAGTTTTCCGCCACCGCCGACAAGGGCTCGAAGGCAAGGCGGGGGACCGTCAACACCGATTCGCCCATTGATCTGGTCGCCTTGGCGCTGCAGCTCGGCGCCTCCTTGGTTGCCCGCAGCTTCTCGGGCGACAAGCACCAGCTGGTGCCGCTGATCAAGGCGGCGATCGAGCACAAGGGCGCGGCCTTTATCGACGTCATCTCGCCCTGCGTCGCCTTCAACAACAACGCCGAATCGACCAAGAGCTTCGAGTACGTCCGGGCCCATAACGAGGCGGTCAACCAGCTCGACTTCATGATCGAGCGCGCGGCGATCACCGCCGATTACGCGCCCGGCACGGTCGAAACGATCATGCAGCACGACGGCTCGACCGTGCGCCTGCGGAAGCTCGCGCTCGACTACGACCCACACGACCGCATCTCGGCCCTGACCTATCTGCAGCAGCGCCATGCCGCCGGCGAGGTCGTCACCGGGCTATTGTTTGTCGAACCCGATCACGGCGATCTGCACGGCTTTCTCGGTACGGTCGAGACGCCGCTCAACGCCCTCGGCGAAGCGGAGCTGTGCCCCGGCCCCGAGGTTCTCGAGCGCTACAACGCCGCCCATCGCTGAGCTTCGGCCCGCCCGCCATACCGGCGAGGGCCGGTATCCCTGGGGTCGCGAAGATAACCCTCGCATGCCAGCATATAGCTTGCGCCAGTTGACCTGCCGCGCCGCGCCGGGCATTTAGCAGGCGATGCTGAAGTTTTTCGAACGCCGGCTCGAACCGACCGGACCCTTGCCCGACGCACCGCCGCCGACGCTGACGAGCCCGCATGCGGTGCTGCGGTTCTACTGGCATTTCGTGCGCCAGATCCCGGGCCCGATCGCCGCGGTGTTCACGACCTCCTTCTTCGTCGCGATCACCGACGCGGCGATCCCGGTTTGCATCGGCCGGGTGATCTCGCTCGTCTCCGCACAGGATCCGCGGACGATCTGGGACCGCGCCGGGTTCCAACTGCTGATGATGGCGGTGCTGCTCCTGGTCCTGCGGCCTACTGCGCATTTCGCGCAGGCGATCATCGTCAACCAGATGCTGATCCCGGGCCTCACCAATCTGGTGCGCTGGCAGAACCACTGGCACGTGGTTCGGCAGGGATGGACATTTTTTCAGAACGACTTCGCCGGGCGGATCGCCGCGCGGGTCATGCAGACGGGGCCGGCGCTGCGCGAGAGCGTCGTCCTGTCGATCCTCGGCGTCTGGTACATCGTGGTCTACGGCACCAGCGCCGTCGCCCTGCTCGCCGCCGCCGATTGGCGCCTGTCATTGCCGATCCTCTTATGGTTCGGCGTCTATGGCGGGGTCCTGGCGACGTTCCTGCCGAAGATGCGCGAGCGCTCGCGGCGCATGTCGGAGATGCGCTCGAACCTGACCGGCAAGATCGTCGACAGCTACACCAATATCCTGACGGTCAAGCTGTTCGCCCGGTCCCGCGACGAGGACGCATTCGTACGCGAGGCCATCGACGAGCATACCGAGACGTGGCGTGCGCAACAGCGACTGGGGACCCTGTGGGGCCTCTGCCTGACTGTTATGAACGCGCTCTTGATGGTCGGCACCGGCGGGCTCGCGATCCTGTTGTGGGCGGAGGGATACATCGCCATCGGCGCGGTCGCGACGGCGATCCCGATGTCTTGGCAGATCAACACCATGTCGGGGTTTATCGCGCAGTTCATCGCCAACATCTTCGACGATATCGGCCAGGTGCAGGACGGCATGCGCTCGATCGGGGTGCCGCGGCAGATGCCGGATTTGCCGGGCGCGGTCGATATGCCGCGCATCACCGGCGCGCTCCGCTTCGACAAGGTCAGCTTCGATTATGGCCGCGCGCCACGGCGCGGCGGCGTGCTGCACGAGCTTCAACTTGACGTCGCGCCGGGCGAGCGGATCGGGCTGGTCGGCCGCTCCGGCGCGGGAAAATCAACCCTGGTCCACCTGCTGCTCGGGTTCTACCGGCCGGAGCAGGGCAAGATCCTGATCGACGGCTGCGACATCGCCGGGCTGACACAGGAAAGCCTGCGCGCGCAGATCGGCATGGTGACGCAGGACACCTCGCTCTTGCACCGGTCGATCCGCGACAACATCCGCTACGGCCGCCCGGAGGCTAGCGAGGCGGCGATCGTCGCGGCGGCGCGGCGGGCGCACGCGCTCGAATTCATCGAGGGGCTCGAGGACTGGCACGGCCGCACCGGCTTCGACGCCCTCGTTGGCGAACGCGGCGTCAAGTTGTCGGGCGGCCAGCGCCAACGCATCGCGCTCGCCCGCGTGATTCTCAAGGATGCGCCGATCCTGGTGCTCGACGAGGCGACATCGGCCCTCGATTCCGAGGTCGAGGCGGCGATCCAGGAACAGCTCGCCGGGCTGATGGAAGGGCGCACCGTGATCGCGATCGCGCATCGGCTGTCGACGATCTGCCGGATGGACCGGCTCATCGTGCTCGATCGCGGCCGCATCGTCGAAGAAGGCACCCATGACCGGCTGCTCGCGGCGCGCGGCGCCTATGCCGCGTTGTGGCGCCGCCAATCGGGCGGGTTCCGGATAGATCTCCCGGCGGGCGGGCGCGAAGACGCGCTCGACCGGGTGAGGGCCTGATGAGGGCGGGGTAGCGGACCGGCGGCCACCGCGCGGAAGGCAGAGATGTCCGACGATCCAACGCATCTCATCGGCGAGGGCGACCCGGCGCCGGTCCGCGTGTTGCGGCCGAACGCAGCTTCCGAGTTTTTCCTCGTCGCCGACCATGCCGGGCGCGCGATCCCGCGGCAGCTGGGCACGCTTGGGTTGCCAGAGAGCGAGCTCGAGCGCCACATCGCCTGGGACATCGGCATCGCCGGGGCGACCCAACAGCTGGCCCAGACGCTCGATGCGACCGCGGTATTGCAGGCCTATTCGCGTCTCGTCATCGATTGCAACCGCGAGTCCAGCTGGGCCAGCTCGATCCCACCGATCAGCGAGCTGACCCTAATCCCCGGCAACCAGGCTATTTCCCCGGCGGAGCGCGAGTCGCGCCACCGCGAGATTTTCCTGCCCTATCATGAGCAGATCGCCGACCTCCTCGACCGCCGCAAGGCGGCAGGGCGGCGGACCGTCTTGATCGCGATGCACAGCTTCACCCCGGTGTTCAAGGGGGAGAGACGGAGCATCGAGATCGGGATCCTCTACAATCGCGATCCCCGCCTCGCCCAAATCCTCCTCGATCTGTTGCGTGCCGAGGGCGACCTCGCGGTCGGCGACAACGCCCCCTACGCGATCACCGATGCCAGCGACTACACGGTGCCGGTGCATGGCGAACGCCGAGACCTGCCGCATGTCGAGATCGAGATCCGCCAGGACCTGATCGGCGACGAGCCCGGCCAAGCCGCCTGGGCATCGCGCCTCGCCCGCCTCCTGCCGATCGCCGATGCGCGGCTGATCGAGGCGAGCCGATAACCCCTCTCGGGCACCGCAGGAGACTCGTTGCGAATCGCGGCCGAACCGGAGCGGCCGTAACCAACGGTTGGGTCATCGATCCGCTTTCGCTGAATCTGCAAGGAATAAGCAGCAAATCTCTCGCGCGTCGGTTGAGGCGTTCGGATTGGTCGACTCTAAGCCCACGGTTTTGCTCGATGAATCCGGATCGGTCGGGCTCGCCTCGCGCTCGCTGCTCGAAATTCTGCAGCGAATCAGCAGCGCGTCTGCCGCTGCCAATTGGTGCAGACCTACGGTGCAGCGCGCCAGATTGCGGTATTTGCGATTGCGTGCCGGACATCCCCCGCTGCCGCTCCAAAGCGGCCCTCTGTTTGTCGCCGGCACGCATGATTATACACAATTATGGCAATTTTAGCATCACTCTTTATGGCAACGCATCCGCCGCTTCTGCTTGCCAGCGCGCCTCCGACGACGCCCGGCGCGATTGTGCTATCGGGCCCGCCGGGACCGATTCCCTCGCGATCGTCCTGCAATGCGCTCGCCGTGACGACGCACTCCCGCAGAACCAAAGGGAAATCATCCACATCTTGCGAATCAGTGGTGATACCAGCATAGATGTTGTGTCGGGTTTAGCCTGACCCCCGGGATGGCAACCCGTGACCCGATTGAGAGCCGAGGCGAGGTCCCCAGCGGAGGAAAGACGGGGAATGAGAGGACGGACGCCCATGCAAAACCGCATGTTACGTGCTGCCGCTGCCCTTGCAGTTGTCGGGTTTGTCGCTGCGTGCGCGGCGCCAACGCCAACAGCTGTGAACGGCGTTGCGCCGGACGCTGCCGCGCCAAGCCCTGATACCCCGCAGCAAGCACCGGTCGCAACGCGCGAAGCCCAGCGGATTGTCGTGGAGCGCGGCCAATCGGTGAGCCGCCTTGCGGCAAAATACGACATGCCGCGGCGCGCGATCATCGCCGCCAATAATCTGACGCCACCTTACAAGATAAAAATTGGCCAGCAGCTGCTGATCCCGGGCGCCGACGGACCGGCGCCGGCACCGGCTGTGGCCGGGTCCCCTTCGCCCGAAATTATTCCCCTTGATCGCCCGGCTCTCCCGGGATCGACCGCTCCGCCTCCGACTGCGGCGGCCGCGAGCCCGGCGCCGCCGCCTGTTGGACCTGCGCTCAAGCCTTTCGAGGTAGCCGCGACGGCCGGTGACAAGAGCCCCGTGCCGTTACCCGCGCCTATCCTCCCGGCCCCGGCCCCGGCGACGACCGGTGGGCCGCCGGCGGCATCAGGCTCCGCCGGACTGCCCTCGCCCGCCACCGCCGCCGCGGCGGCTCCCACGCCGATCCCCGGACCGCCGCCGCCTCCCGGCGTTACCTGCGCCTCCGGCACGATCGGCATGTGGAGCGAAGACATCATCAAAAAGCCTGTGTACATCTGCCGCAGGCCCCCGTCACAGAGTTGACGCGTGACTTCGGTCGAGAGCGACGCGGGCCGGGCGGGTCGCTCATAGCGGCTGAGCCCGCGGTGCCGCCGGCGCGGGCCAGGGCAAATCAGTTCGCTGATGTCCGGATGGCAACCCCTTCTTGCCGAACACTGCCATCCGAGAGCCGAACGATCGGATCCCACTCCTTCTCGCTATTGTTCGCTCTCGGCCGCGACGGAGGCCGGGGGCAACATTTCCATTCCGTGCAAGACCGCGGTACCCGGGGTCCGGTACGCTGTGGGTGCGTGGGGCAATGACGCGGATGCGCCGACAGCAGTCGTTCTTGTAACCGCGATTAAGCCGCGAGGATAGCGGATGGTCTCCTGGTAACTCAACGCGATCTCCGACCGGACCAACGCCTCCCGTTTTTCAATAAGGAGGTAGCCTGAGTAGTTTCCGAACCTACCTGTCAGGTTCTCCTGCCTGCTATCAACACCCGCGTTATTATGGAGGATCCAGATGGCAGACAACAAAACCGAACATCGCGGCGACATGGGCAAGGTTGCCGAAGATCGCAAGAAGGCCCCTGAAGCCGGGCAGAAGGGCTCCCAACGCACCCAGGGCGGCCACCAGGAGACCCAGCCCAGCCAGAGCAGCGAGAAGGGCAAGGTCGGGGGCTGAAATTTCGCTGAGATCGCGCAGCGGCGCGAGCTCGGGCAGAAGGGCGGGCAACACAGCCATGGGGCAAGGCGGTTGAGACCGCTCACGTTATTTCCCCGAGCCTAACCCTGAGCAACGCAAGGATCTGGCTTAACCGCCGCATCAATCCTGTCTGGACAACGGAGATGCGGCGGCGGTCAGGGCGGCTGATGGGCCGCGAGGGGGCAGCGAGTATTTTCCGACCCTGTCGGCCCCCCAAGCCGCAGGAATAGTCTGAGTTCATTGGCGGCGACGATTGACGTGGGCTCCCGCTGACAGAGAGAGACGTTCTCCGGGAAGAGTGGATTGCGCCCGCTCCCGCCCGCTCACAGGAGGCGCGCGATGGCCGAAGACCGCATCATTACCCAGATGACTATACCTCGTGATCGGACAGCGCTCTGCCGCATAGTTCGATCCTACTCCAGTCAGGGATAATCAGTTATGAACAAAGCGATGATTTACGCCAGTGCAGCAATGATCAGTGTCGCCCTTCTCTCCGGCAGCGCAGTAGCGCAAGGTACGACGGATAAGATCGAGGGGACGGCGAAAGAACTCAAGGGCTCGGTCAAGGAGACCACCGGCAAGGCGACAGGCGACTCTAAGCTGGAGACTGAGGGCAAGATCGACAAGGTTGAAGGCGGAACCCAGAAAGCTGTCGGCGATCTCAAGAACACTGGCGGCGAAATGAAGGACAAGTTGACCAAGTAAGGATTATTTTTCGCGTGCAGCCGCCGAAAAGTGAAAATAAGAATCCTCTCTTCTTATGCAAGGGGAGTTTGACGATCACCGAAGCCACTTCGATTGCCAGCGGGACGCTCATCGCGGCCGAAAAAGTGAAGGGCACCAATGTCTATAACCTTGCAGGGGACGAGCTCGGCAGCGTTGAAGACATCATGATCGACAAGGTCAGCGGTCGCGCGATTTATGCGGTGATGTCGTTCGGCGGCTTCCTCGGCGTGGGCGAGGAGCACTATCCGCTGCCGTGGGCGACCCTGACGTACGGAAGGGCGGCTACGTGGTCAATCTAGACAAGAAGCAGTTGGAAGGCGCACCGAGCTACGCTCGCGGTTCGGAGTTCAAATGGACACCCGACTACGGCCGCAAGGTCGAAAGCTTCTACAAGGTACCAAGCGCCTGGGGTGTGTAAGTTTCTGGTGAACAGAGCTCGTATCGCGGCTCGGCGAGGAATCGCCGAGCCGTGATCGTTTTCAGGGAGTGCACGGGGCGCACCGGCATAGCGCGGCTCGAAGGTCGGCTGTGGGGCCAAAATCCGCCGTTGCGATCGATTTTCGCGAGCGCCTGCGTCGAGATTGAGTGAAGTCGAGCTGATTGGGTTTTGACCCTAACGGGTCGGCCCCCCTCTCCCGCACCTACCCCCACCCTCCCCTCCCCGGGTCAAGCCCGGGGAGGGGAGGGTTGGGGAGGGGGCGGAGAGGGGTTTGACCCGCGCCGGCCGCTAATCAGCCGCGGCGCTTGCCGATCCCTCCTCGGGGAGCATGCCGAGGGCGCGCTTGTAGATGTCGAGGAGGGTCTCCTGCTCGTCGACATCGTCCTTGTCCATCCGCCGGATGCGGATGATCTGGCGCATGATCTTGGTGTCGAAGCCGGTGCCCTTCGCTTCGGCGTAGACCTCCTTGATGTCCGCGCCAAGCGTGCGCCTTTCCTCCTCGAGCCGTTCGATCCGCTCGATGAACGAGCGCAGCCGCTCGCCGGCAATTCCTCCGACGTCAGGCATCGTTCCCCCTAGCCTATGCGTGCGTGCTTGGGCGCGGAAGCGGCGAAGGCAGCCTTCTGCTCGGCGCTCGCTTCCTTCTGGTGCTGCTTGCGCCACTCATCATAGGGCACGCCGTAGACCATCTCGCGCGCTTCTGGGTCGGATAGCGCGACGCCCTTTTCCTCGGCCGCGGCGCGGTACCACTTCGACAGGCAGTTGCGGCAGAAGCCGGCGAGGTTCATCAGATCGATGTTCTGCACGTCGGTGCGCTCGCGCAGATGCGCGACCAGCGCCCGGTACGTCGCGGCTTCGAGCTCGGTGCGGGTCTTGTCATCCATCTCCACCTCCTGTGCTGCCATCCTATGTAGCATCCCCGGCCTATGTAGCATCCCCGGCCTATGTAGCATCCCCGGCCTATGTAGCATCCCCGGGCGCGATCTTGAACGCTTCGCGCATCCGAGTACGATCCGCCTATATTGAAGCGCCGACCCTTCTCCCCTCCCGCGGGCTTGACCCGCGGGTCCACGTCTTTGTCAGCGCGAAGACGTGGATGGCCGGGTCAAGCCCGCGGGAGGGGGATAGGCAAAGCGATTCAATCATAGCGGACGACGCTCTAGAAGCTGAAAAGATAAGATCGCCCGCAGGATTTGACCCAGGGACAACATCGCCATGCGTCACTTTGTGCTCGGCCTCTTCGCGTTGATCGGCATCGTGACGGTGCTCCTTTTTATCGGGGGTGGCGTCGCGGTATGGCGGATCACCGCCAGCCAGCCTTCCCTACCTCAATCGATCGTGCTGAGCGCCGAACTCGGCCGCGGCCTCGCCGCGGGAGCGGGCCAGGATCGGCTGTCGGATCTCGTTTTCGGCGGCAAAGAGACCCTGCGCGATGTTCTCGATGCGCTTGAGCGCGCCGGCAACGATGCCCGGGTGAAAGGTCTTTACGCCCGGCTCGGCGGCGACGCGCTCGGCCTTGCCACCTGCCAGGAATTGCGCGATGCGATCGCCGCTTTCCGCGCGAAAGGCAAATTCGCCATCGCCTTCTCCGACAGCTTCGGCGAGTTCGGCCCGGCCACCCGGCCCTATTATCTCGCCACCGCGTTCGACGAGATCTGGCTGCAGCCGCTGGGGTCGCTCGGATTAGTGGGGCTGCGCAGCGAAATCCCGTTCTTTCGCGGCGCGCTCGATCGGCTCGGCATCATCGCCAGCTTCGCCCATCGCGAGGAATACAAGAGCGCGATGAACAGCCTCACCGAAACCCAGATGACCCCGCCGCAACGGGAGGAGGTCGAGGATCTGCTGCGGGATTCATCGGCGCAGATCGTGCGCGGCATCGCCAGCGACCGGAAGCTCTCGGAGGCAGAGGTCACCGCGCTCATCGACCGTGGGCCGCTGGTCGCCGAGGAGGCGAAGGCGGCGCGGCTCGTCGATCGCATCGGCTATCGCGACGAGGCGATCGCCCGGGGGCACGAGCGCGCCGGGTCGGGCGCCGAACTCGTGTCGTTGTCGCGCTATCTCGACGGCGCCGGGCACCCGCACGACACGGGGCCGACGATCGCGCTGGTCTACGGCACCGGCTTCGTCACCACCGGCGGCGGCACGCCAGCCCCGCTGCTCGACACGGTCGAACTCAGCGCGCGGGAGACCGGCCGCGCGTTCCGCCAGGCCGTCAACGATCCCGAGGTGCGCGCGATCCTCTTCCGCATCGACAGCCCCGGCGGCTCGGCCGTGGCCTCCGAGACGATCTGGCGCGAGGTCGCGCGGGCGCGCGAACACGGGAAGCCAGTCATCGTGTCGATGGGCGATGTCGCCGGCTCGGGCGGGTATTACATCGCCGCTCCGGCCGACAAGATCGTCGCCGAGCCGGCGACGCTCACCGGGTCGATCGGCATCCTAGCCGGCAAGCTGATCGTCGGCGAGCTCTTGCACAATCTCGGAATCACCAGTGATTCCGCGCAACGCGGTGCCAATGCGGCGATGTTCAGCATGTTCGAAGATTTCTCGCCCGCCAGCCATCAGCGCCTCGATGCTTTTCTCGACACGGTCTATGAAGGCTTCAAAGCGCACGTCGCCGCCGGCCGCCACCTCTCCGCCGAACAGGTCGAGGCGGCGGCCAAGGGACGCGTGTGGTCGGGCGAGGAAGCCAAGGAGAAGGGTCTGGTCGACGAGCTCGGCGGCTATGACGTCGCGTTCCGCCTCGCCAAGGAAGCAGCGAAGATCCCGGCCGACAAGCCGTTCACGCTCACCGTCTTCCCGCGCGAGAAAGGGACGATCGAGAGGATCTACGATCGGGTTTTCAATGTCGATCGCGACCGCGACGCCGCCTCCCCGGCGGCAGCCCAGGGGATGGCGGCCGGCATCGCGAATGTGTTCGCCGGCATCCAAGCCTTGGTCCGCGACCCGGGCGTCCTGCGCATGCCGCCACTCGGCGAGATAAGATAGGGGCGGCGAGATAAGATAGGGGCGAAGAGCACTGGGGGGAGGATGTCATGCCGCGAGCCGCCGTTTCAGCAAAGCCGACGGTGCTGAGCCTCGCCGGGGATCTGATGGCCGGGCGTACCTCCAGCCGCGCGCTCATTGAGGTGGCGCTGGCGCGGATCGCCCTGCCCTCGGGCGAAGGCGCGCGCAGCTTCACTGCGGTCTACGCCGAGAGCGCGCGCGCCGCGGCCGATGCCCAGGACAAATTGCGCAAGGCCGGGTATGTCGCCTCGCCCCTCGCCGGATTACCGGTCTCGATCAAGGACCTTTTCGACGTCGCCGGCGAGCGCACCCTGGCCGGCTCGACGGCGCTCGACGACCGCCCGCCGGCAGATGAGGACGCGCCGGTCGTCGCCCGGCTGCGCGCGGCCGGGGCCATCCTCATCGGCCGCACCAACATGACGGAGTTCGCCTTTTCCGGCGTTGGCATCAATCCGCATTACGGAACGCCCGGCAACCCCCATGACCGCCGCCTCATTCCCGGCGGCTCGTCCTCGGGCGCCGCGGTCTCGGTGGGTGACGGCGCCGCGATCGTCGCGATCGGCAGCGATACCGGCGGGTCGGTGCGCATCCCGGCGGCGCTGTGCGGGCTTGTCGGATTCAAGCCGACGCAACCGCGCATCCCGCGCGACGGGGTGATCCCGCTCTCGACGACCCTCGATTCGATCGGCCCCTTGGCCAACAGCGTCGCCTGCTGCGCCATCGCCGACGCGGTCATGGCCGGCGAGCCGCCAGGGGCGCTAGGGTGGGCACCTGCACCGCTGCCGGTCGCGGGGCTGCGGCTCGGCGTGCTGCAAGGCTTTGTGCTCGATGGGCTCGCGCCCGAAGTGGCAAGCGCCTTTGCCGATGCCTGCGCGGGTCTATCGCGCGCCGGCGCACGGGTCGTCGACCTGCCGCTCGCGGAACTCAATGAAATCCCGGCGATCAACGCCAGCGGCGGTTTTGCCCCGATCGAGGCCTATGCCTGGCATCGGCCGCTGTTGGCACGGCGCGGCGCCGATTATGACCCGCGCGTGCGCACGCGCATCGAGCGCGCCGCCGGCATGACGGCCGTGGAGTACATCAATTTGTGCGCCGCGCGGGCCGATCTGATCCTTCGGCTAAGGGCGCGCACCGCCCCGTTCGATGCGCTCCTGATGCCGACCGTGGCGATCACCGCGCCGCCGATCGCCGCCTTCGAGCGCGACGAGGATTACCGACACCTCAACGCGTTGATCCTGCGCAACCCGTCGGTCATCAATTTTCTCGACCGCTGCGCCATCACCATCCCGATACACCCGGCGGGAAGCCCTCCCGTGGGGCTGATGGTGGTCGGCGAGCACGGCGCCGACCGCCGGCTCCTCGCGCTGGCGCATGGCATCGAAGCCGCGCTGGCAGACAATCGCGCCGCTTAGAGAGCAGTATCCGATCAGACCGAGTCACCCTCAACCCCTTGGCCGGGGCAAGCCCACGGCTGTCCGGTTTAGCAAATTCGGTTGTAAGATGGCATTTACAATCAACCATAGATACCCCTTGGCCGGGCTTGGCCCGGCCACCCACGTCTTTTTCTGGCGACATCCAGACGGCCGGAAGACGTGGATGGCCGGGTCAAGCCCGGCCAAGGGGAAATTAGGGCGCCAATTCGGTGCAAACGACGCAAAAACCGGGCACGAGAAGCTGAACCGGACAGCCGTGGGTCAAGCCCGGCCAAGGGGAAATTGGGGTGCGTAGGGGTGGAAATGAATCATCACCGGCGCTTCCTACGTCATCACGAGCGAGCGGTGATCGAGGATTGCGGGTTCCGCTATGCCTGACCTGAGCAACCTGGCGAACTCCTCCGGCGGCACCGGCCGGCTGAAATAGTACCCTTGCGCCTCGTCGCATTCGTGAGCCTGAAGAAATTCAAGCTCTTCCAGCGTTTCAACGCCCTCGGCAACGACCCGCAGCTTGAGACTGCGGGCCATCGCGATCACCGCGGTCACGATCGGCGCATCACCGCCATGGGTCGTGATCCGCTGGACGAACGACCGGTCGATCTTGAGCGCATCGAGCGGAAATTTTCGCAGATAGCCCAAGCTCGAATAACCCGTCCCGAAATCATCGATCGCCACCTGCACCCCTCGTTCCCTCAAGGCCTGCAGGATGGATGCCGCGGGTTCGGCATGCTTCATCAGAAGGCTCTCGGTCAGTTCGAGCTCGAGAGATCGCGGGTCGAGGCCGGTTTCGCTGAGGATCGCGAACAGATTTGCCAGAAAGTTCTCGTCGCGAAACTGCATCGCGGAGACGTTTACGGCCATGGTGCTCAGCGGCAAGCCCGCATCCACCCAGGCCCGGATCTACCCGCATGCTTCCCGCAGCACCCAGGCGCCGATCGGCAGAATGAGGCCGCAGTCTTCCGCGATCGGAATAAATTCCGTCGGATACACCAATCCTCGAGTGGGATGCCTCCACAGCAGCAATGCCTCCGCCCCGGTAATCGCTCCGGTTTTCAGATTGACCTTCGGTTGGTAGCGCAGCGTGCTGATTCCGGCGATGTCGCTCGGTCATTCCGAGATCATGTCGCTCGCTGTTCCGACATGATGTCGCCCGCTTGAGGCGTCCTGCTGGCGGATTAGTTTTTGGCGAGAAGCGAGCTGCGGGT
>Ga0182024_10000299_pt1 | contig 124701 bp, 115 predicted proteins | sample P32metaG_FD_120480 | JGI IMG/M metagenome (GOLD analysis project Ga0182024, IMG submission 120480) | Permafrost microbial communities from Stordalen Mire, Sweden - P3-2 metaG (Illumina Assembly) | ecosystem: Environmental > Terrestrial > Soil > Wetlands > Permafrost | place: Sweden: Stordalen... | reverse complement strand
TCTCAGATACCGGTCTCCTTCTTTACTGATGCTCTTCTGTGGCTCGCTCTCTCCGCAGTTCCTCCGGCCAGGTTTCAACCCCAGAAAACAACCGACCTCGCGACTCTTCAGAAAACGGTGTGGCTCTTCTATGGTTAGCACACGTCAGCGCGATCTGCGTTCCTACACCCTTCACTCGCTGATAGAGGATATTACTAGCTTTGCTGGAGGCTTCGGCCTTCACTAGCCTGCAGATCGATAGCCGTCTTGATATCCGCCATCAAGTCATCGAAGTTGCCGTTGGCGGTTCCGGTCTCTTCCGATTGGGCTTCCAGTTCTCTTTTCTGAGCAACCAAAGCGAGCACAGCGCTTGTTTCTGCCTTACATTTTTCTAAGTCGGCGGTTATCGATGCGAGGATTTTCTTCTCTTCCGGAGTGTGCAGGAGAGGCGAGAGCTTTGCCAAACCAAACTCGCCCTCCGATAGTCCGCTGTGCATCTTAGCACTGCGCAAATCTCGCTCATCGGCGTCCTGAGTAAAGACGTAATCAATTTCCGAAACGCGATAGACAAACATCCCGGGGCGCAGCTCGGACAGTGCCTGAGTTAGCGGGAAACTTCGGTCCGCCAATTCGGCGGCTTGTGCCCGCACGTTACCCAAGCCATGCAAAGCGACTAAACCGAGAAAAGTAGTGAGCGCTAGCAACACCAGGTAAGCGAGAAGCTGCTTGGATCCAATTTCTAAATTCATATACCACTTCATTTTTCACCACCTCTAGGCTGCAGGGTCTTGATGGAACCACGAAAGTTGGCCGGAGAAGAAAATGGCGCAGGATTAGTAACCTCTAATCCGACACTGCGTCATGCTCCATCCTGGTCCCTCGTGCTGGACAATTTCAGTTTTGGGACAAACTGCAGAGGCTCTCCCAATGTAAATAAACTTTATTCTGGCGACCGTGCGCCAGGTGGATTCGAACCTAGTGTGTTTATCGTTATGACTGCAAGCAAACTGCGGCGCCTGCAAGATGATTGCTAAAGTTCTGTAATGCAAATTTTGTTACGTCCTTTTAAGACAAACGAAAGGATGCGTGGAAAACTGTTAAATCGCATGCAAATGTTCGGCCATTCGTTATGGGCGAGTAAGTTCATCGAACGCGTGGGTATACCGGGACGGTCAATTCCCGCGGTAGACATTTACGTGAAACGACGGAAGGGGACCGGAGGGCGAGTTATTAATGTGAGAACGGATACATGATCCAGCCAATTCCTACGCCGATGAGCAGGAAAAAGATGAAGGACCAGAGGATGTATTTGGCGCGTTGGTAGGCGCCGCGACGGCTGAGAAATCCGAAGGCGATCGAAATTACGAGCGCGAAAATGACCATGGCCTGAAAATGGCTGAGCCTGAATTCGTGTGAGGGGATCATGCTTTGCGGGCTCGCGCAACTTCATAGGCGTGCAACGCGGCGAGCATGTTCAGGACTCCCGCGGTAGCGAGCAGGCGAGTGCCATAATCGCCGTTAGCGTGAGAAACGTCAGGTCCGTTGGTCTCGAGAGCTCGGGCCACAAAGTAAAAGCTGCCTGCTCCCAGGTCTGCCACGTAGCCGAGCTTGGCGAAAGCGTCTTCGCCGTTACGCGAAAAAATGTTACCGCGCATGCCCGCACCGAGAATGACCAATAGCGCCACGGTAGAAAAACACACCAGAGCGCGGCCCCACATTTTTAGCAAGGCGTGGCCGAGGCCGGGCAGTAACCACGCTGCTGTGGCAACCGTAAGGGCCAGAGCATCGCGCCGATGGCGATCGCTGGCTGGGGGCGGATAGTGGGATGCCGATTGCGCAACCGAGACTGCGTTTGGCGTTTCGGCGATAGGGACTTCGTCCGGCAAGGGTAACCTCTAAAACTTGTCAGTTGATCTTTTTAACCAGCTTGATAATTCGCGCGGGTTTGTGGCGCGTTTTACTAATACGTCGTCAAGACGGCGGTGACACTTCCTCGGTACTTGGATCCCCCACCTATTTGCAAACTTCGATGAGAATTCGATAAAACAATTTTAACTCTTTCGCGCGCACGGCGCCCCTTTTTGGCGACGGAAGACACGCTACGCCAACAGCGCCAGGATTTCCTTTTGAACTGCGCCGGTAACGCGCGCGCTGCGTTCGTCGATGTAGACGTTCACCTCGCTGCGAATGCCGAATTCCGGGAGGTAGATGCCGGGCTCAACGGAAGTGCAAGTTCGCGGAATGAGGCGTCGCACATCGTGAGTTTCCAGGTCATCCATATTCGCGCCGCTTCCGTGAATCGTTTCTCCAATGTTGTGACCGGTGCGATGGAAAAAATACTTTCCGTAGCCAGCTTTTTCGATCACCGCACGCGCGGCTTTATCGACTTGCCAGCCTTGCAAGGGTTTTCCGGCGGCAGCGCTGGAGCAAATCAAGTCGACAGCTTTGTCGCGGGCATTTTGGACCGCGCGAAAAACTTTGGCGTACTTTTTCGGGACCTTCTTGCCCAGGTAACCGATCCAGGTGACGTCGTAATACACGCTGCCGGGAGTTTTAAATTTGCCCCAAACGTCAAGCAGCAGAAGGTCGTCTTTGCGAATGGGAGCGGAGGTTTCGGGAGTTGGACCATAATGCGGATCGCTGGCGTGCGCGCCGACGGCGACGTCGGGGCCTTCATCAGCATGCAGGCCTGCGGCATCGAAACCACCCTGTATCCATTGCTTCAGTTCGTATTCGCTGAGAGGCGTGCCTTCACGAACGCACTTCGCGGCGTGTTGGAAGGCACCGCGCACGATGATATCGATGGCTCTGCCAGCTTCCTCGTGAGAGCGAAGCTGCTCGGGGGTCCAGCAAGCTTCGTACTTCTGCACAAGGTCGGCGGAACTGACAACTTTGATGCCGGCGCCGCGCACCATCTCGATGGTGCCTGCATCCACCATGGAAATATAGGGAATGGCATTTTTTGGAGAATATTGCATGGCAACGCTTTTGGCGCGTCCGAGAATTCTTTTTATGCCTTTTTCCAACTCATCCAGACCGGCGTAATAAAAGGTTTCGCCAGGAAGGCTCTCGAGAGCTTGCGCTTCGATTTTGTGCACCAGTTTTCCGGGAAGGCCCTTGGCGGGAACGAAATAAAACCAGCGGCGGGTGCGCATCGCTTCGGGCAACTTCAGGATGCGTTGGGCAATGGGGTCACGGCCGCGAAAATCGTAGAAGAGCCAACCGTCGACACGGGCCGCGACTAAATCAGTCTGCATTCCTTGGAGGTCGATGCTCATTTTCAAATTTCCGCTTTCGCTGATGGCGACGACTTGAGTCTTACGCGTCCCGCACAATCAATCGTTCGAGCTGCTGTTTTGTTACGCCGCGGATTTCGAGGCGTTTTATGCGGCTGTGCTCGCCGCTGAGGATTCTAACAGCGCCCTTGGGGGTTTTCAAAAGCCCGGCCAGGAATTCGACGAGCGCTTCGTTGGCGCGGCCTTCAATGGCAGGTGCTTGGAGACGAATTTTTAGTGCACCAGCGATTTCGCCAACGATTTCGTCTCTGCTGGCGCGGGGTTGAAGACGCACGGCAAAAATGAGCGAGCCGGCGGCGAGATTTTCGGTGATCTCAAGCACCCGATTAGCCTACCAGGCTCGCTGATATTGCACTGGAGGAGTTAATTTGAAATTCATCTGCTGGGCTGCGCGCCGAGGCCAGTATGGATCGCGCAAAAGTTCGCGGGCAAGGACGACCAGGTCAGCTTGGCCGGTCGAGAGAATGGTTTCGGCTTGCACGGGCTCAGTGATCATGCCCAGAGCGGTGGTGGGGATACCGGCTTGCTTGCGAATCGCCTCGGAGAAAGGCACCTGGTAGCCGGGCCCAACGAGAATTTTCGCGTTTGGCAGATTGCCACCGCTGGACACGTCGATTACATCTACGCCGAGTGGTTTAAGGCGTCGCGCCAATTCAATAGATTGTTCGAGGTCCCAGCCGCCTTCTTGCCAGTCCGTAGCGGAAACGCGAAAAAACATAGGCAGGTGAGATGGCCAGACTTCGCGAACTGCCTGGGTAACGCGCAGGGCGAGGCGAATTCTATTTTCGAGTGAGCCACCAAATTCGTCGGTACGGACATTGGAGAAGGGCGAGAGAAATTCGTGTAACAAGTAGCCATGTGCGCCATGAATTTCGATGAGTTCGAAGCCGGCGGCCAAGGCGCGCTCGGCGGCACGTCGAAAGGCAATAACGATGCCGTCGATTTCTGACAAGGATAGCGCGCGAGGGGTCTGGTAACCATTGTCAAAAGGGAGAGCGCTGGGAGCGACAATCTCCCAACCCCCTTCGCCTATCGCTACAGGCTTGCCACCCTGCCAGGGGAGCCCAGTGCTAGCTTTGCGGCCGGCATGCGCCAACTGAATTCCCGGCACGGCACCGGAGGCGCGAATAAATTCGGCGATTGGTTTCCATGATGCAATGTGCGCATCGTTGTAAATTCCAGTATCACCTAGAGAAATTCTGCCGTGCTCTTGTACAGCGGTGGCCTCGGCGATAACCAAGCTTGCGCCTCCCACTGCCCTGCTTCCCAAGTGCACCAAATGCCAGGTCTGAGGATGTCCGTCTTTGGCGGAATATTGGCACATGGGCGAAACCACGATTCGGTTCCTCAGTTCGATTTCGCGGATCTTCAATGGAGTGAATAGCTTCATCTTTTCCCGTCTGGTTCGAGGTGTATTGCGACGCGACTATTCGATGCTCGCGGCAGCGTTATCGTTAGCGTGAGAAGTTTCCGGTCCAAAGTGAAACGCGCGCATCAATGGCCAGACTGCCCATCCCCGATTTTCAACCCTAAAGACAACGATGTTTTGGGCCATAGGCTTGCACTCTAGGACTGCAAGTAAAAACACGGCAAGAACACCTTGCCTGACTGCGGATGAGCCGCATACAACGCGCGAGGAACAGAAATGGCGAAACAGGGATCATCAGCTGGCGGCGCAAAATCAGCTGCTTGCTGCGATCAGAGTACAGGGGGAGGGTCGGCAGGCATCGAGATCGTAGGCTTCCCGCAGAAACTGTATACAAGAACATTTGGCGATCCAGACACGCTGTTTGTGCCCTTACTCGAAGCGGCGCGCGAAGCAAACACCACATTCCATCCCCGACAACTTGAAAAGAATTCACAGAAGACTTTGCGGACAGATCGAGGTGACAATTTTGCCGGTCTGCGCGCAATTTTGTACCTGCGGATTGACTACCAAAGATGTTAGTGGGATTGGTTGAAACGAATAGGCTTGCTGAAAGGAAGATGACACACATTGCGCCAACACGGGAATGTGTCCCGAAGAGTTACAGCGATAGCGGGCAGAGTTTGCCCGTTCGACACCCGAGCGTCGTGACCCCGGCAAAAATGTCATCAAAAATGCGCGTTATGGAGTATATCGGCCCAAGCGCTACGAACTTGAGTTGCGAATATTTGTCGGTGGGAATTTTAAAATGGAAATCTACGACTGAATACAGTGGCCTTGAAATCTATCGTTTGAGCACTGAATTTGTTGCTGGAGTTGTTTGGGGATCGCGTTCATAACCTTTTGCCTCTGGACTGCGCGAGGTCCACTCGGTGGGAGGAAAATTGACCCGCCAGAAGTTTTGATCGCCTCCGCAAAACTCCACGCCTACCTCGTCAGGGCCATTAGCTCGGCGCTCGATAATTCGTGAACGTAACTCCGCCTGAAGCGCGTATGGCCATTGTTGTCCCTGCTCCCGTGACGATGGGCTTATGGGAGGACCGTTAGTTGGGAGCAGGGCAAGGGCCAAGTCGGCACCTGAATGGCGCGCGCGGCGTTAGGTTTCTCTTACCAATGGGCTGCCTGGGCGTGGTTTTTACCCGGACTGTTTCGCTGGAGCTAACTATTTCACTTTGGGGTTTGTTGTTCCGCAGTTTGATTCTCGGCTTCATCGGCCTTTTGCCAACTGGAATCCGGGTTATATTTATTCATAGCTTTGGCGAGATTCTCAGTCTTCTTTCCGAGGTCCTTCTGATAGACCATTCCATCCGGGCCGACAATAAAAGTCATCACACCTGACGATCTGTATTCCGCGGGGTAGCCTATGAAGGCAAATCCTTGCGTCATTTTGCCATCGGTGACGTAGCTCTTCGCGCCACCCGGGGCATTTTTACCTTGCCTGGTCAAGATTCGAAAGTAGTAGCCACGATACGGAGCAGTGGTCCCGCCTGAGGTTTCAGCGTGCTGTTCAGCAACGGCCCATGCTAGGAGCGGCCCGATGGGACTCTCTTGCCCGCCATTCGAGGCTTCCCAGTACAAACCATTTTGCTTCCCAGCATCACTGAAAATTTTCTGGGCATACTCATTCTGGTGCGAGGAGCTGAACTCTTTTTCGGCAGCCGCAAGCTCCTGGCAAACTCGAATGGTAGAGATTTCGTTCCGACCAATTCGCCGGTACAGGATTTCCTGCTTGCCAGCGTCAGTATCGAAAAACCAAGAGTCGCCTTTTTTCACGATCGGAATAGGCGTGGGCCAATTCATGGCGCCGATGTAAAGAGTGACGTTGCCATCGGGCTCTTTGACCAAGCGGTGCATTTCGTCATATTTGGCCGCGAAACCGGCACGGTTTTTAGCGTCTTCCGCCTCGTCGCCTGACGACACAATATGCTTTGCATCCGGTCCGAGGATTTCGAGCATTAGTTTTTCGTCGTTGTTCTTTATGGCGCCTACCAGCGCTGTGCTCGCTTCTTCGGGCGATGAAAAGGTCTTCTGGCGCTGTCCCTGTGCCACGCTGTGCACAGGTAAAAATCCCATCAAGAGAATTCCTAGAAAGAAGCTAGAAAAATGGAACCAACCAAATTTCTCCTGCGTCGATCGCCGCATAGATCTTCTCCATTTCTAAATTTCGCAAGCAGAACCGCAAACTTATCTGGACTAACGGGCGATAAAATTCAATCAGACTTAGTGGCGTCCTCCGCCACCCCGACCACCGCCGCCGCGCCCTCCTCCAAAACTGGCGCTGCCTCGCGAAGCAAAACTCCTTGTTTGTCCACCGTGGTCATAGCCACTGAACGCACCTGAGCGCACACCGCTCTCGCCCCGCTGCGGAGCGTATCCTCTGGCGGCCCTGGTATTCCCTTCGAATGGCCTCGAAGCCACGCCGGGTCGATTGTAAACGCCCCCGCGTGCACCGAAATTTTCGCGCACCCCGCCCCCAGCGGCGTATGCTCCTCGCGCTCCTGCGTTGCGATAAAAATTATTTCGGTTGTAAAACGTCCTGCTTCCGGAGTAATACCTCTCGTGGTTATATAGCGGGTAGCGGTTGTGCCAATCGAAGCCCCAGTGAGGCCAGCCCCATCCGAAACCTCCGAAATAGCCGATTCCAAAACCCACGCCGAACGAAAGGTACGGGCCGCCGTACCAGATGCCGGGATACGGATACCATCCCGGCCAAGCTCCAATCGGTCCGCCATAGACGGCCCACGGATCGTACGCGGGAACGTACACAACGTCGGGATTCGCAGGCTGAATGCTAACCGTGGATCCGTCATTCGCGACATTCTGCTGCGGAGTGGATTTAAGATTACCGGCTTGTTCCGCGCGGTGACGCATTTCTTGTACGGCATCCATCACATCCGGCTGCTGGTTGTAGTAAGCGTCTCCCAGAGAAGATGTCCACGAGAGGTTCTTGTCCATATTTCCCAGGACGGAAGGAAAAGCGGTAAGCGCCTTCACGCTAGGATCCCAAGGTTGCTGATCAACTTCTCGAGCCAACTCGTCGCCCTTCAAATTGGGATGCGCTTGCACCCATCTGTCTGCCTCGACTACTTGATCGGGGAAAGTGCTGGCCGCCAGAATTTGCGCTACCAGCGAATCGGGATACAAGGCGATGGGAGCAACCAATTGCTGCAATTGTTGAGGCGACTGTTGCGCGTGCGGCGGCGCCTGATTTGACTGCCCCGCCGACGGAGCGCCTTGGTCCGGAGGCGGACCTTGAGTGTCTTGCGGCGGAGCTTCCTGGCCCTGATAAGCAGATAAGCCTGTGGAACAAACTGCGAACAATAGTGACAGAAACATCATCGCAACCAGAATTTGCCTAGTGGATTGAAGTCTCAAAAATTGTGAGGCATATCCTACTTTTTGCATATTTGTAGTTCCCTCAACGCTGCAGCTGGCTCTCTAGCCATTAGATGTGTCCGGCGTCGCCAAGGTTCCACATTTGTCGCAATCTGGACAAGCCTCGGTCGCACCCAGTCGGCGACTCATGATAGACCTATACGGTGCAAAAGGTTTTGAAAGCGCGGGTCAGAACGGAGGGGATCGAAACTCGGGCGCAAAAGCACACCCGGATTGAATCGCTCTTCAAAACCCTTTTCGAGCCAGGTTATCGCTTGATCGCTATCGCCGAGACTCACATACACCGCAGCAATTTCTGAGGCGCGCGAATATCCGGGGCTAGCGTGTTTCTTCAGATCATCCAGCAGCTCCATCGCTTCCTTTCTTCGGCCCGTTACGGCATACACGCGAGCAAGATTGGCAGTAAAAGTCGGGCTGCCGCCAGGAAGCTGGATAGCTTTTTGTAACTCTGCAACTGCTTGATCGAACATTCGTTTCTGGAGGTAAGCCTGGGCTAGTTGATTGTGCCCAAAGGCAAAATTAGGGTCCAACTCAATCGTCTTGCGGCTCTGTTGTATGGACTCGTCATAAGAATGCTCAATAAGAAAAAGTTCCCCCAAATCCGCGTTAATGATGAGCGACAACGGATCCAGGTCTTTCGCTTTCTTCATCTCGGAAATAGCTTCACTATTCCGTCCCAACAGACTCAGGTGCCACGCATACCAGTGATGAGCGGTGGCATAGCCAGGATTAAGCTCGATGGCACGCCGAAATTCCGTCTCCGCAGATTTGAAATCCCAGTCGAATCCATCAAGACAGAATGCTAGGGAGTTGTGAGCTTCGCCAAGCGTGTTGTCCAGTTCCAGGGCCTTGATCGCTGCGGCCTTCGCTTTGGGCAGTGCCTGCTTTGGAGTCATTACCGCGTACTGCCAATCTCCAAGTAGAGCATACGTGTCAGCCAATCCAGAATAAGCTTGGGCATAGTTCGGGTCCTCGTCCACCGCCTGATTGAAATAAGCGGCCGCCACCTTCAGTCCCTCGGCCGTTCGCTTATTCCAGGAGAAGCGGCCCTTGAGATAGGATTCATAGGCTTGAGGATTCACCACTTTGACGCTTTTCAGCGCAGCTTGCTCGCGAGGGCTCACGTTGATACGAATTTCCTCGGCTATGGAGCGAGCCACTTGGTTCTGAAGCGCCAACGTGTCGCGCAAATCGCCCTCATAGCTACGGGCCCATAAGTGCTTGTCGTCGGACGCTTTGATTAACTGCGCTGTAATGCGGACTTGATTGCCCGAACGCAGCACCGTTCCTTCCACCACCCCATCTACGTTCAGTTCACGCGCGATCTGGGGCAACGGTTTGCGGACTCGTTTGTACGACATCACCGAGGTGCGCGAAATCACACGCAACGCGCTGATCTGACCCAGGTCTGTAATCAACTCGTCTGTCATGCCGTCCGCAAAGTAGTCCTGGGAAGCGTCACCAGAGAGGCTTTCCAGGGGTAGCACGGCCAAGGAACGAATCACAGTGGGTGACGGTCGATTCCGCAGGTAAAGTGCCGACGCTGCCAAAATGACCAAGAGCACAGCTAAAACTGCGCCAGATCTTCTCCAGGTCGGGGATAGGGTAAGTCGTTTGTGGGTTACTGGCGAGAGAGCGGTTTTCTCCAGGCCCGGGCCCAGAGGGCCAGAAAGCACTTCTGGTGCAGGAGCTGGAACGGCCGCGGAACTGGCGGCAACATCTTTGACCTCCGCGAGAAACCGGTATCCTCGCCGAGATACCGTTTCCAGAAAGCGCGGACTCTCGGCGGAATCGCCTAAGGCCTCCCGAATCTTATTGACGGCTTTGTTCAGGCCATGATCGAAGTCGACAAAAGTGTCTTCTGGCCACAGGTTTTTCTGCAGTTCTTCCCGAGTTACCACTTCCCCGGCGTGCTCCAGTAAGACCGTCAGGACTTGAAATGGCTGTTTCTGAAGCCGGACTTGCATACCGTGCTTCCGCAATTCGCCCGCCCGAAGATCCATTTCGAATACACCAAAACGCAGGTGCCTGTAGGGATGCTCTGCCTCTTGCATCGAAATCTTGAACCTCGACGCACGCGAGTGTACCACCCGGCCTAGTATATTGCGTACCCAAACGAGAGGATAACTGGCCGTAAGTCTTATCCTCGCTTACAGTTCACTGGGGACAAACGGTTCATGAGAGAAGAATCGGCAATCCATTGCAGAGCTTATTTGCCAAGAACATAGTGAGCGCCTTGGCGAGCAGTACACGTTGAAAACATTGCCGCTTTGGAGATGTCAATGCCGCAAGTCTGCCTGGACTTTGTCAAAGACGTCGTGCCGCATCTCGATGCTGCGTATAACCTCGCGCGGTGGTTGACCCGCAACGACGAGGATGCGCAGGACGTGGTCCAGGAAGCTTACCTGCGGGCCTTCAAATTTATTGGCGGCTTCCGAGGCGGCAATGTGCGCGCTTGGGTGCTCAGAATCGTCCGCAACACTTGCTATACATGGATGCATCAGAATCGCCCGCAACACCCCACGTTGGAGTTTGATGAAGAATACTTTGGTCCCGATCCCCTTGCGCCGACTCCAGAAGAAACTATTTCCCGAAGTGACGATCGCACATTAGTCCGGCGGGCCTTGGAAGGGCTTCCGCCACAACATCGTGAAGTACTGATTCTGCGCGAACTTGAAGGCATGTCTTACAAAGAGATCTCCGAAATCATGGCTCTGCCGGCGGGAACTGTGATGTCCAGGTTGTCGCGAGCCCGTGATGGCCTTCGTCGATCGCTGGCCAACCTGGGATGCCAGGGTGCTTTCCAAAGTTCTCCACAATTCGTAACTGATCCATCTGATCGTCGTAGCTCATAAGTCACTTGTCCAGGAGATTGCCGGGAACGCACAGCTTAGAAGCTGAGATACAACGAGAAGCAAAGGAGGAAGTTAAATGGGCATAGTGGTGAAAAATCCAATTACTCAATTGGCGCAGGCTTGTGTGCCAGGGACAACCTCGACTCTTTTCGTCGACGAGTCGCTGGCCCAAATCCCCTCCATCAACTCGAAGGAAATCCGCAACTTGTCGAATTTCCTTCCGGTCATTGTTCTTATCCATAAATCCAGCATTGAAAAGATTGCTGTTCGCGAAATGATGGGGAGCAAGTCTCTTTGTGAGTCTTCCGAATCCACCAAACTGCGCGGATTGGTTGGCCAACCCGTGGAACTCTGTAAGACCGCTGATGCCGGTAGCGTGTTTGTGTTTGGGGACGTGATTGTGAATTTCTCGGCCGTCGAAGTGTGTCCCAATGAACGGCTGGTTGCGCTCACCGCACTGGAATTTAAGGCCTTGAAATACTTCATTCAGAATGCGCGAAGGGCCATTTCACGAGATGAACTGCTGAATGAGGTCTGGGGATATGAAAATTATCCCTGCACCCGGACCGTGGACAATCATATCTTGAGGTTGCGGCAAAAATTGGAGCCAGATCCGTCGCGACCGGTGCATTTCCGGACGGTTTCATGGGTCCGGCTACAAATTCTTGCCCTAGCCGTTCCAGGATCTCAGCTATATCAAAACGTTCTCACCGGGTAAAACTTTGACTGCGGCTAAACGCCGGTCGCGCGCCTTGGCGCGTTGGTATTCATGGAGCAGCTCACGCAATTGCGCGCGCGCTTTGTGTAATTGGGATTTCGAATCTCCCACCGAGCGCCCCAGAATTTCTGCAATCTCCTGATGCTTGTATCCTTGCACATCATGCAAAACAAATATGGTGCGATAGCCGGTGGGCAAACGCTTTATGCAACGCTCCAGATTGATACGGTCAAGTGAACCCTCGAGAATTGAATCACGACAGCCAGGATCGATCGCCGGCGGTCCACTCGGTTCGTTCGGATCGAGCGATTCGTCAAGAGAAACGGCCGGTAACGACTTTCGGCGTAAGCACATCAACACGCGGTTGACAGCCAAGCGATGCAGCCAGGTGGAGAAAGCTGATTCGCCACGAAAGGTGTGAATTTTTCGGAACAACAGCAGGAAGGCTTCTTGTGTGAGTTCTTCGGCTTCGGCTGGGTCTTTTACCATACGCACGCAAACGGCATAGACACGCCGGCTGTGCCGCAGGTACAACTTCTCGAACATGGCTTCATCGCCCCCCTGAGCGCGTTCGATAATTTCTGCTTCGGTTAAATTTTCGTTGTCCGCAGCAGAAATTGGCCGCGCAGACTTCCGCGAGGCGGGTTCCGAGGCGGAACGTACGCTCCCGTTAAAGCTGCGCCGTTTCTGCACGATGTGCGGCGCCAGCGATTGAGCTGTTGTATTCCTGCACCTGGCGTTTGCAGCAGCTCGCATGACTTTTTCTCAGCGAGCTGAAGTTTCAACCGCGATGGACATTTTGTTTTCGCTGACTTGGGAAGCAGGTTCGGTTTGTGACACACCCTTGTGACGGACTTCCTTGGGCGCCACATGTTTGTCTTTAGGAGTGAAGTACGTGAATGTGACTCCCAGTTCGGGCGCTTCAAAGTTCCTAATGGCATGTATGTCCGCAACGTCGACCAGATCTAGTTGGGCATGGCTGGAAGGAACACCAGTGTCCGATGCCAGAGCCTCGACGATGACATTGGTCTTTTCGCTGCGAATATAAAGCGTATATGGAAACGCGTGTGTTACCAGCACAAAGGTGTAACTGCCGGCAGGTAGCGTGGCGCCTCCCCAGTAAACTTCAAACGGCAATTTGAACTTGCCCTCATAGGCATTTTGCGCATTACCGGCATTGGCAAAAATCCCCAGCGCCAGAGCGGCGAGTCCTAATTTGGAAACTACTTTTAACAATCGAGCCGAACTCATGTCAAATCTCCTTGTTCCTTCGTATTTAGATGTCGAGACATTTTCGTGTCTTCAAGATGTAAGACCGAAATAGTCGCCGGATAATTCCACGATCACGACTTTTTTTAAGGAGGTGAACTTGGCCAGGCAGAAATGAAATGCTTAAGTTGGGAGAGCTGCTCGGATGGATAGATCCAAGATACAAATCAGAAAGCTGTCGAAACAATAGAGAATAGGAATGCGTACCAGCGAAAGTTGGGGATGTTACTGCGCTAAGTCACAGGCTGAAATCTGAGTGAAGCGTAGCTGTTTGATCGCACTGCTCAGCGTTTTCGTGCAGCTTGTAATCTCCAAATTCTTCCGTCTTCATATCGTCTTCGCTCACGCCGCGACTATTGAGCAGTCGGGTCATAGCGGTCACCATCCCCGAAGGTCCGGCGATGTAGTACACCGGGCCTTTGAGGGCCACCAAATAACGCTTCAGCATTTCATGATTGATGTGACCTTTTTCATACGACCAAGCCAGGGTTCTGTTTCCAGTGATTGTCGGAATAAAAATGAAGTTGTGATTCTGACCGCTGAGACTTTCCAATTCTTCCATGAAAGCGGCGTCATCCGCACTCCGATTGGAGTAGAACAAATACACTCTGTGTTCCGAGCGATTCTGAGCGGCGTACCGAAGGATGCTTCGAATGGGAGCAATTCCGATGCCGCCAGCCAGAAAAACGGCAGGCCTGGTCACATCCTTATGCAGCGTGAATGATCCTCTTGGGCGGCTGACCACGAACTTCGCACCAAGAGGAGCGGACTGCAAGGCCTCTTTGAATGTCGTCTTACGCATGCGCATGGCGATCATGATGAATTTCTTTTCTTGTGGAGCGCTCGCCAGCGAGAAGGTTCTGAAATTGTCGTTTTCACTTCCCTGTGGAGGGTGTGCAAATACAAGATCAACGTGCTGTCCGGCTCGGAATTCGAAGTAGCCGTCGTCGGGTTCGAGCCAAAAAGCCATAGTGTCCGTAGCAATTGTTTGACGATCCACTAAAGTCATTCGATATTCAGCCATGGTTGTCTTCCGCGCCTTCGTGTCCGGTTTAGTGTCCGGGCTTCAATTATATAAACCAACTTCAGTGGGATTTATTCCCAGCTCCGCCGCGGCAGTCTTTTTATGTCTTTGCGAGATACAAGTCGTGCGTGAAAGTACCAAGCTTCGTCACCCTACGGTTCGACGACGAGTTGGCCTTTCATCCCGCTGTGGCCGAGTCCACAACGATTACAGCAATGGAACGAGTACGTTCCTGGCGTGCTGGGAATGAACTGCACTAGCGTCGGAGTTCCTTTTTCCAGCTTGAAGCAATCTTCCTTCGAGGTGAAAACAAGCCCGGTTTCACCTTTGGCGTCTGATCCATCGGGATACAAATTGATCTTGAAGCCGTGGGTCTTATCAAGTGACGTGAACTTCAACTCTACCGGCGCGCCTAGTGTCACGTGAATCGGCGACGGCGAATACTCATACTTCTTGGCGGTGACTTCAATGACTTGTACGCTTCGATCGGATTGGGAGCTATTCATTGAACTGGCGATCCCCGAAGTGAAGGCCAATGTACTCAAAACAAACATAGACATAATTCGCAGTGCGCTATTCACCTTATTCTCCTTGCAGCTGTAAACGTGTCGGATACTTCTAATTCGCGCGCATAGTGCTGCGAGCGTGCCGACAGTCATGTAGACCAGATTTGAGAAGCTTTATTGCACACGTGGATCACAACCAGTGGAAAGTGTGTCGCCTCCGCGGGGTGCCCAGGGTGCCCGCAAGTTATTTGCGGAACAGATGCGGAATATACCAACGAGCGTAAGTCGCCCCGCCCAACAAAAGAACAGCCCACCACAGCGCTAACACAGTGCGCATCCAGAGCTTATAGTTGCTAATGCGTAATCGTGGCGGCAACAGTCTCGTGCCAACGGCCACCAGGATGTACAAACCTCCGACTTCAGCCAAAGTTCCCAAGGCGGCGTGCGCAGTGGCCAAGGCGTAATAAGCCCTGCCAAGTTTCAAGGGAATTCGCGGAGCAACGTGAGCACGAAAAGACGGAAGCATCGTGAGGATAATCATCAAAAGATTGACGAGTACGATGACCGACTGACACAACGCGTGTTGACGGAAACGCTTTAGCCGCGCCAGGAGAGCGCCGGTGAGCAACCCGACACCCATCGCCAATTCCAAAAACAAAGTTAGCGTGGCATAGACAGGGGCGGCAGTTGCCAGGCGGTTCAAGGGGTTTTAGTCTCCGCTGTATGCGTCGGCCGTCGAATCATGGTCCGTCCCACCTATCACAGGACAAGCGTCAAATTCCTTCCATGATTCCCTGCCCTTCAAAAGGCTGCCTGAGTTTTTCACCTTCAAAAGAAACACGCGCTGGACCTTGGCATTGCTGGAGTTCTGGCCGGAGGCAGTAACACACAAATAAATTGCAGACGAGTTCTGCTGCAATATTTTGATATCGACTTGCGTTCCCGCCGGCGTGGCCACGACTGCCTGATTCGCATTCAGCGAGCGTGTGACGTAGCCATAGTCGTTAAAGGTTTTCTTTCCGTGATCGCGCTTCGGCCCTATGCCTGAAGGTAAAGAAGTGACATCCAGGTTTTCGACTACGAACTTTGTGGCCTGATCTTTGGGATAGGACGCGGTATTGTTTGCTACGGCCACTGAAGCGGTGGCCAGAGCGATCACTGCACATAGTATTTTCATGCCTGCTCTCCAATGCTTTTGGTTTCTGTCGCTACTTCCAACTGCGAATAGACTCTTAAACATTTATTGCCGAACCTGACGACGTCTACGTCTTGTGAACTAGCCGGGCCCATTTACACCGCTGAGAAATCCGCCCAGATGCGCCGTTATTCCAACCAGAAGGACGGCGATGGCTTCCAAGGTCAGGCGATAGGTGGGCAAGGATCTCTCGGGATGGCGCCGCGCACGCAAGTGGATTAGAAACACCGCCCAAATCACCACCGCTGATGTGCAGCCGAGCACCAAATGCATCAGCAGAATGCCTTTTAGCTTTTGGCCTTCTAACGCCCACTGCCAAGCTGCAAGTCCGGTCGCTACCACCGGGACAGTGAAGGCCGCAGCCAGCAACAAATTGAAGTACGCTGCAGTGGCCAGGCCCCGGTTCTTCGCCCATTGACCGAGAAAGTCGAACACCACGGCCACCATAAATAGCGCGATGGGGAAATGAATCAGCACCACATGCTGGGCATGTTTGGCTAGTACAACGGTTTTGAGGTCAAACGGATTTACACTCATTGACCCCTCACTGCACTACAACTTTGCCGGTCATCTTCGGATGAATGGAGCAGAAATATTCGTAAGTGCCAGGTTTGCTGAAGGTGAACGAAAACTTTTCATCGGTATCTAGCACTTTGGATTTGAAGGTTTTGTCGGTACTCACCGCGGTGTGCGGAATATCGTCGCGATTTGTCCAGGTGACGGTCGTTCCCACCGGAACCTTCAGCTCCGCTGGTCCGAAACTGAAATTATCTATCTTTACCTCCGTCGCATCGGGCTTTTGCTGCCCGGCGGCAGCTAAATTTCCTGCTCCAGCGCGCATACCTGCGAACGCAACTCCAAACGTCGTCGCAAACAAAACTGCCGTAGACACAATTCTCCTCATGTTTTTTTCCTCTCTTTTTTTTGGCTACTTTTTCGGAGTTTCTTTTGCGTCGTGCTTTTTACGCGAGCGAAGAATCCACGACCGCCAACGCATGTCGGCCGTGCACGTAATTCACATCGGTGATTCCTAGAACGCTCTTCAATTGCTCAGCGGGTACTTTCATCGGGCCTGGTGATGGGGCCTTGCCGGGTTCCGGCTGTGGGAAAGCCGTGGATGCGGCGGTGTGAAACGTTACGTTGCCTTCGACCTTTTGCATGGTCTGGTGGATGTGCCCGTTCAGCACGGTTACGGATCCGAACTTCTTCAGATACGCGAGGGCCTGCGCGCTGTCTTCCGTTCCCCAGCCCCACTCCGGATAAACGGACCACAGCGGAATGTGCGCGAACACCACGATCGGAGTGCTGCTCTTCAGGTGCTTGACGTCATCTTCCATCCATTCCAGCTGCTCGGGTCCCAACGTGCCAAGTCCGCCGGCCTTCAAATTCAGTACGTTGATCAATCCAATAAAGTGCACGCCTTTTTTATCAAAGCTGTACCATCCGGCGCCCTTGGTATTTTTTCCGTAACGCTCCAAATACTGCTTTCCATCGTCGTTCAGCATGTCGTGCTCGCCAGGAACATAGAAAATATCTTTAGGCGTTGCACCCTTCAAAATCTGGTCCACGGTGTCGAATTCTTCCGGCTTCGAAAGATGGCTGATGTCCCCGGTGTGCAGCATGAATTCCGCCGGTGTTGACAATGCGTTGACTTTGTCTACCGCGGCTTTCAACGTTCCTACTACATCCGGATTCGCGGCTTTGTTGAAGCCCATGTGGCTATCGCTGATCTGCACGAAGCTGAGCTGACCGGCGGTTATCTTGCTGGCCACCTGTGACATTTGGCTCATGCTGTACGATTTCAAGACCCCGCCTTGCATGACGCAGAAAGCGCCTGTGCCCGCCCATGCCATACACTTCAAGAATCCACGGCGGTCCACGCCGTCGTGGTTGTGATCGTGCAGCAGCTCATCTTTGGACTTTGCGGCCATAATTTCCTCCTGTGGTTCGTTCCTGTAATTTTTTGTCTGGCTCAATTTCGGTTTCGTCCCGACGTATTGCTTTGAAACGAGCGGCGCAGGATTGTTGAATCGAGGGGGCTTCTGCGCCGCCCTTGGACGTGTTTCATGTATGCAGACCATGGGTCCGCCAATTTTATTCCACTAAGGGGTCAGCCTAGTTTTTTGCAAATTTCAACCAGTCAAGGAAGAAATGGGAATAAAGTCAGGGCTCAGGGAGTTCCTACTAGTGAGCAATCCTGTCCAGGGGAAAGGTTCGGACGTGCTGGACTCACAGGAGCAGGGGCGCTTCGAGACGCTAGTGCTGCCGCATCTCGATGCCGCTTTCAATCTGGCCCGTTGGCTTTTGCGCAGTCGCGCCGATGCTGAAGACGCCGCGCAGGAAGCGCTGTTACGCGCGTACCGGTTCTTCCATGGTTTTCATGGCGGGGATGCGCGGGCGTGGCTGCTGCAAATCGTCCGAAATACCTGTTACACCTGGCTAGACAAAAATCGCAAGGCCAAAGAAATGACCGAATTCAACGAAGAAGTGCATGGGCTTCCGAGCACATCACCGGAGACCTTGGCTATCGCGAGCAATGATCGCGAGCGTCTCTCCGAGGCGCTGAAGTCTTTGCCACCGCGGTACCGGGAAGTCATCGTGCTTCGGGAATTGGAAGGATGTTCGTACAAAGAAATTGCGGCCATTACTTCCATTCCCATTGGCACAGTAATGTCGACGCTTTCGCGCGCCCGAGGGCAGCTTCAGATGGCGCTAGGCGGTGCCGCAGCTGAGGAGGCCACCCATGGCGTGTGAACGCGCCGATACCTTAGTTCATGGTTACTTTGACAACGAGTTGGACGCCCTCAGGGCCGCCGAATTCGAGGCTCATCTCCAGGAGTGTTCAGAATGCGTAGCTGCACTGGATGCGCTGGAGTCTCTGCGCACAACCATAAACACTGCGCAACCCTACCAAAAGATGCCTGCATCATTTCGCAAGAAAATCCTGGCGGACCTAAATGTGAAGAGTCCTACGGTGATGGCCTCGCCACGCGCCACGACCAACTGGCGATGGCTGGCTATCGCGGCTGCATTTCTGCTGTTGATTTACGGCGGGTGGCGAGTCGCGTCTGTAAACCGTGGAGATAGCCGCGAAACATTGATGGCCAGCAAGATCGTCGATGCACACCTGAGATCGCTGCAACCAGGACACTTAGAAGATGTCATCTCTACCGATCAACATACGGTGAAACCGTGGTTCGACGGCAAGGTGGATTTCGCTCCGCCGGTCCGCGATTTTACCGAACAGGGTTTTCCACTGCAGGGCGGGCGCCTTGACGTAGTCGACAACCGCACCGTTGCCGCGCTGGTATACGGTCGCCGCAAACATGTGGTCAACGTTTTCGTTTGGCCTACTTCTGAAAAGGATGCGGCACCGCGCACAGGCTCGATTCAAGGCTACCAATGGATCGATTGGCGGAAGCAAGGAATGGAATTCTACGCCGTCTCGGATGCGGCGGCGCCCGACCTCGATCAACTTCAGCGCCTATTCTCTAACTAGGATCCGAATAGCAACTCTGAGTTGCCAGACGAGCAGTGGCTCGTTCTAGCTAACCGCTAGGTGCGTCGAGAATAATTTCTATTGCCACTGTCACAAACACAAAGATGCGATTCACCTAATCTTGGGCAAGTGCAAGCCGCCAGTACAGGCAACTTCATGCCCAGCGAATATGTTCTTAGCGTGGTCAGGAAGGATGGAGCTAGAAAATTAGAATAAAACTCCATCCCTCTCTGAAGAACATTCGAGTGATACGCTCGGCTGCTTTAAACCAACGTGATGCTCGGCGTTACTAATTCAACCTTGCTGCGAAAGCGTTCTTGTCTTCCCCAGTTTTCTGCGCAAGCATCGCCGGCGACCCGCAAGCTCCGTAATTATCAACCACCTGATGAACGCTGAAGGCGTTGATACCCGACTTTTCGTTTAATACCGCACCCTGCAGTTCAACGCGCTGTCCGGCCTGGAGTTTCGTGCTGCCGCTGGAAAGAATGGTGTACGTGAGATTGTCATTTTCATTCTTCAAAGTGACTCCGGTTAATGAGGACTGGGTACACCCGATGATAGAGGCTTCAGACTTGGGTGCTTGCAACGCCTGAGCGGCTTCGTTGGCCTTAACGTGGCGGTGATGGACGTACAAGGCGATACCGACAGCGGCGCCTGCTGCGGCTCCTACACCGATGCCGATCGCTTTACCATTTCCGTAACTGTAGTTAGGGCTCCCGGTAACGCCATTGCCGCCCGTCGCGGTGCCTCCGGTGCTACTGCCCATACCTCCGCCATATTGAGCGGACGCGCTGGTACCCACTGCGAGACAAAACAAGACAACACCTGAGATTTTACTTACTGACCGTGAAAACATAGTTTCCTCTCTGAGATAGTTGGAGGCCAGAGAATTTTCCCGCTGGCTCTTTTCAGTAGGAATTGTGCTTGGCGGGAAGACCCAGGTTGTCGCGACCAAGCAAAAAGGTTGTCAACGGCAGGACACGAAATTGTCCCCGCTACGCGCCATCAGGAAGCTGGAAAACCGAATGTCTAGGTTTGAAAAGAAAGATATCAGAGGCTGACTGCGTGTGCCGCTTCCCGCAACGCTTGTGGTGCTCGCGGCAACCTAACCAGGAATGTGGTTCCTGACGAGGAAGTCTCTTCCACCGTCACTGAGCCGCCATGGTCATGAATTACTTTGCTCACGATGGCTAGTCCCAGTCCGGTGCCATTCGATTTTCCGTAACTCACAAACGGATCAAATAGCGTGTGGCCAATAGCCGACGGTACACCAGAGCCGTGATCGATTACGCGAATCTCAAACAGTGTAGGCGAGGAATGCAAGTCAATTTCGATTTCATCTTGCGTAGTGTGGGACGCTTCGCACGCATTCAACACCAGATTAAAAAAAGCGCGTTCAATCTTTTGCGGATCGAAGGTGCCGCTCATGTCTCCGAAGGTTCGAATCGAGATTTCCCGATTGCGCATTTCCGGTCGCGCGCGTACGGCATCCACGGCGTGTCGAATAGTGTGATCGAGGGCGGCGGCCCGTGGCGTAATAGAGCCTTCTCCCCGAGACAATTCGCGTAGTGAATCCAGCAAGTCCGTCATCTGCTCCGAAGCGGTTTTGATTTCGCAATAGATGTCGTCGCGATTCAGCTTTAACTTTTCCGCTTCATATAGGAATTCGGCGTTAGCCACCACGGCCGCCAGGTAGTGTCGCAAATCGTGAGATATCGAACTGGCAGCTCTGCCGAGCGCGGCGATTCTTTCGCTAGCAAAACGTCGCTGCTCCGAAGCAAGCAATTCGCGGCGCATTTTAGAGAAGGCCTCGCCAAGCTCCGCCACTTCGCTGCTGCCTCGCGGATTAATCGAATAAACGTAGTCGCCTGCGGCTAGCGCTCGAACGCCCGCCACTAGATCATCGAGAGGATGCGTGATGGTGCGCGAAACGAAACTGAGCAGCAGGCCCGCCAACACGATGGCGGACACGCCAAGAAGCATAATGGTGCGATTCAACCGCCGGAGAAATGCATTGGCGGGCCCCAGAGACATGAGTACGTAGCTGCGCACATCGGCGGGTGGGCCCGCGTGCAACAACACATTAGCAGCCTGGTAGGAGTTTGCCCCAAGCGCCAGTTCACGGGACTTGGTGGACCCTGCCCAATCCGCGTGCATTTGGCCGAGCGCCTTTTCTTCCAGGGCAGTGAGAGTTGTAGCAATTATTTGATCGTCGGTAAACAGGGCAATCTGACTGCCAGATGCTAGTGACAATTGTGCCGCGACGCCCGAATCAATCTGATAGCCAATGGCGATGATGCCGACCTGTCTCTGGTTATTGCCGGCACCCGCCAGAACCGTGTGAAGAAAAACGCGGTAGAGCTGGCCATGCCCGTACCACCACGCCGAATCGTCGCCCTGTTCGATGGAGCGCTTGAGGCTGGTCTCCGCAAGTCCGGCATCCCATCCAGGCTCAGCTACGTGGAAAGCGTAGATTTGTCCCTGCGGACCAGACAACACGAACAGTTGGCTACCGGCCAGCTTCCAGAAAGGTTCCGAGGCGTCTTGAATCGTGAGTGCGTGTTGCGTCGTCAAAACCGCTATGAGCGGTGGCACTTCAGCCATCAAGGCCGCGGTGCGCGACAATTCCAGGTCGCGCTCATGTTGCACATTTTCAAACGCGTGCAACGAAGCGTCCGTGCTTTGTTGCACTCCATCCGCAATCTCCGCCCGCACTATGTGACGAACGATTACAAGCAGTGATGCCAATAGAGCGCAAATGATAAGCAGAGTGCCAACCAGAAGCTGGGTGCGCAATCGCAGGCGCGCCATGAGTCTCCAGGCGGGCGGCATTACTTCTCGGAAGTGAGCCCCGAATCGGTGGGTGTGAATTTGTAACCGGAGCCATGCATGGTCAGGAAATAGCGCGGGTTCGCCGGGTCCGGTTCGAGCTTTTGCCGCAGGCGCAGCACGTGGTTATCCACCGTCCGAGTGGTCGGATAGTTCTGGTAGCCCCACACTTCGTTCAGCAATTCCTCCCTGGAAATAACTCGTGAGGGGGAATTAGCGAAGTATTTCAGGAGTTTGTATTCCTGTGCTGTGAACGTTAGCGATTTAGTGCCGCGAGTAGCCACCATACTGGTAAAGTCCACCAATACTTCGTCAAAGGCAAGTACGTCGTGTTGGTTTCCAGGATTACATGTCTCCACCGGCTGACCGCTCCGGCGCATCGCGCGTCGCACTCGCGCTAGTAGTTCCTTCGGGCTGAACGGCTTGGTTACGTAGTCATCGGCGCCCAATTCGAGCAGCAGTACTTTATCTTCCACCTCGTTATTGGCACTCAGCACAATCACTGGAACCGATGCGGCATGCGCCTTGAACGCGCGGCAGACTTCTTTACCAGGCATGTACGGAAGTTTCAGATCCAGAATGACGACATTAGGACTGTGCTTTCGAAAACTCTCCAGGCCGGCAATGCCGTCCGAGGCAATCTCCACGCTAAATCCGTCAGCCTCGAACAGCCGCTGCAAAGTTCGTTGCATCGGACGACTATCTTCTACTACCAGTACCGTATCCATGGATTCCTTTGGACCCGACAGCACACATCCGTCCCGCCGAGGGGCCAGCGGATTGTGGGGGGATAGTAGCGTCATTATACAGCCACGCTCAACTCAGTCTTCCTGCTCGGCATCGCCCGCAAGGACTTGTCATTTAATTAGACGGCCGCAGGCTTAAATTTATTCCCCAAATAATGGGGTACTACCACTGCAAATGCGTCTGGGCAGCTACATTCTGCCCAAAGATACGTTACTCCGCTCGGCACCTTGTCAGAGCGGTGTAGGGGGATTGTCAACAAATTGTAAAATCTCACTGTACCGCGCGTTCTTTGGCGCGTGAAGCCACATTGCGTGCCGGCATCCCGCCTAAGAATCACGGGCGGGAGTAATCGGGAGTAGGCGGCGGAACGTAATCGAGTCCATACTTATTTTTGTGCGCCAGCGTGAAATTGGGCATCTCCACAAGATGTATCAGACCCAGATTGCGGGAAGAGTCTGAGATGACCACCGTCCGCGTCAACTCCTGCAATTGTTCGGGGGCGCTACGTTCATACCAGACGTGCATCTCATATCGCCCGTCAGGAACGTTGCGAATGGTCAAGTTTCCACTGTGGTCTGAAAGCGCAAAATACGGCGTATCGACCGACAACACCACCGCGCTCATTTCCGCATGGATATTGCAGAACAGGAAGCTCACGCCGGGACGATCGAATTTGACACTACGCTTGGTGCCTGACTCGTACAACCCCAGATCAAAACGTCGCCCGTCATAGAGCGAAAAAATATTGTGAAAGAAAGGATCCTGGTTCGGAAATTCAACCAAGGTGCCGAGCCGCACAATCAGCACATGAGGCTCAAACGTCTTATTCCGTTGCAGCAATTGCGGCGGGTTAGGCAACTTGCTGGACACTGGAACCGCAACGCCCGAGTGGTCGAGTGGCACGAGCCAGATGGCCACATTGGAGGCCTCGGGAGCTTTGTTCCCCGACGTTTTCGTGCCATCCTTCGCACCTCCTCCAGTGACCGTGATTTTCGCGGAGACCAGTTTTTGTTGCGCGCGGATTTGTGACCCGCTCAAATACACTGCCAGCAGGACCAAACTGCCAAGGGTCTTGAGGAGCTTGTTCATCGTGTCGCCCAAATCAAAACGCATATCCTAAGCTCAGGACCACTTGGTTGGCGATATTTGCATAGCTGTTCAATGGGCTGGTTTGCAGCCGCTTATATTCCACGGAGAACAGCACATCCGAGCGCACGCGATAAATAAAATTAACAAATGGACTCTCGTTCCTGGAGAGTAAGTACCCGTAATAGAGTGCGCTGGCCGGGAAAAGTCTGAGCTCTCTGGCAAACGGTTGGTCTTCGCCGTAGGCAAAGTTTATTTCGAAATTGGGTTTCGGTTTGAACTTCAACTGCAGCCAGCCGCCAGTTGAGTCCAGGCCATAAATTGCAGTTGCTGCGTTGTAGATCGGTCCTGCGAGCAGAATACTTTGTCCGATTCCGCCGCCCAACCCGCCCACCGCGCGTCCGCGATAGAATTCCGCGCTAAAATCAAGAAGCTCTCCGAGTGGTACAGTTACATCGGTGACACCGGCCCACCCATCGACAGATCTGCCGAATGCCCAGTTCTGCCGCCCATAATAACCGCCGATTCCTAGACTCAAATCTCTTCCAAAAATGCGTTGGCTGTAGCCGATGTGCGTGGCATAAGCGGGCTGGCCTGATTCTTCTCCGACACTTGGGTAACGATAGGCCTGCTGCGGAACATCGCCGGTCAGCGAATCGAGAATGCCGGCCTGAATCCGTAGCCCCGATTTTTCGGAGAGCGCGAACCGATGCTCGATGCGTAGCTGAGGAGTCCAGCTCCACAGGTTGCCGGTATAAGACAGCGCAGGAATAGCAAGAGAAGAGAGACTTGTGGGCGTAAGCGGCGCGAAGAAAATAGCATCCTGTCCCGCGACGATCGAAGTATTCGCCCAATCGAGTCGCACAGTCCCAGTGCGCAGACGGACAATGCCAAATGCCGCGCCGTTCGGGGTGTTCGGAAAGCCTCCGGCAAAATCGAATTTCACGTTGGCGCTGGTGCGGGCCCCGGCAATGTCCGGCCCGAAAGTTTCAAGTCCGATTTGCGATTGTCGAAGTGATCCCGAAAAAGTTCCTGCCACTCCTGGCGCTGCGGCGGGCACCGCGATCTGAGGAATGTCGAGATTGTCCACCGAACCGCGGGTGACTGCCGTGTTGAGCAGGACCAGTCCAGACAGACGCACGCGATATTTTGAACCGCTTTCGACTTTGGTCTGACTCTGCTCAACGATTTTGTCGTTCATCAACTCCTGATCGTCTTCCAGCTTAGAGACGCGCTGTGGCAAATCGCCCTTTGAAGAGTCATCGGCTGACTGTACCTGCGACGGCGAAGTTGCCGATGATCCCGAAGCGGATGACGACAATGACGATGGTGTAATCGACGCAGGCGTGTCTTGCGATGTCGCCGGACGCGCCTGGGAAGAGTCACTTTTGGCCTCCAACTGTTCTCTGGTTTGATTCAATTCGGCGCGCAGCTGTTCCGCCTCTCGCAGAGCGTCTTGCTGGGCATTACGCAACTCGCTCATTTGCAAATTCAGAGTTTCAACCTGCGACTGCAGTTGGCTCACCGACGCTACCAGAGCTTTTATGTCCGCGGCCAACTCCGGCGCTGCCGGAGCTGGAATGGCCGCCGCATTTTGACATCTGGCTAAAAGAGGCAAAAAAGCGAGGAGAATGGCTGACGCGATGGCTTTGAAGTGAAGCGGGGAGCGCCGGTTTGTCTGCATGATGATCCTCTTTTGACGATCCATCGAAACTCATATTCCCGATTACTGAGCGGCAAAAGGTGCTAGCCGACTCAGCGAACTCTGAGTATCTGCATTTGCATTTCGATCAACTGCCCAACAGGTCGGTCATCTGGGTTCATTGGATGCCAAAACCCTGAAATTCGCCGCGCACGTAGCATGAAAATCAAAACTTACCTCGTCGCACCATGTCAGAAACATTACACAAATTCGACAATCACGTGACCCCGCCGTAGCACTCTGGGGCTCAGATGCAATTACGGTAATTCCTCGGCAGCACCAATCCAAACAATAAAAAAGAAAGGGATGAAATGGAAAAAGAGAAAAGTCTTATGAGCCGTTCAGTGAACCGCAGGTCACTTCTGAAAACCGGCGCGCTGGCGGGAGGCGCAGTCGCTATCGGAGCCGGCTTCTCGAGCGTTGCAACCAGCGCGTTCGCCGATGAAGGCCGCGCGAGTCGCGTCACCAAGGGAGACATTGCAATTCTCACGTTCCTAAGCGCCCTCGAACAGGTCGAAGCCGACCTGTGGATTCAATATGCGGAACTTGGCGGGGCCACCAATCAAGGCCTGTCACCTATCGACCTCCCATTCAAAACCGGTCTGGCTCCCGCCTACATCACCGGCTTACTCGTGTTAGACGGCGATATGCCCCAATATATTGCTGACAACACCGACGATGAAATCAGCCACCACCGATTCCTAAATAACTACCTGCAGTCCAAGGGCGCAAAACCGATCGACTTGAGCAGCTTTGCCATCCTACCGCCCAGCGAAGTGACCGGAGTTCCGCAAATCGGCCGCCTTACTAACCTGAAACAATTGACCATCGATACTTCTTGGTGGACTCGCAACCGCAGCGCGAACAAGAATCCCGATCTCGGTGGAACCTTTGAGAACGCGGTTCCAGATCTCGCCAAGGGCCAACATCCGGCGATTCCTCTAAACGACAATGATCTCGTGGTGGACGGCAGCGGCAACATTTCCAACCACCTGCAGGCTATCGCCAACACCGCCGGCTTCCATTTTGCGTTCATCGAGCAAGGCGGCAGCAGCTTGTATCCCACGCTGGCTCAAAAAGTCACGGACCTGGAAGTTTTGCGGGTGCTGCTCAGCATCGGCGGCACCGAAATCATGCACTTCCAAACCTGGAGCGACAAAGCTGGCAACGCCACCAACATTACCGACGGCAATCTGACCTTCCCCAACCTCAATATCGGTATCGACCCCAACACTGGAGCGACCGGTCCCTCTGTGGCCGATTCGTTCCAGACCAACTTGATCATGCCCGAGCCTACCGTGTTCCTGGATCCCAAGTTGGGACCAGTATCGATCGTCCGTCCAACGTCCACAGCTCAAGGCGGAGCCGTAGCTTCCGTCGCCAGCTTTGCCAAGGATGGACTGTTCCTGGATCCAGCCACGGGCAAAAATACCGGAATCGTGGATGTGCTCATGCGCTTGGCTGAAGAAGCCGACGAGGCCCTGCGAAGGTTCTAAGGGATAAAAATAAACGCGGCTCAGAAACGTCACGACATGCCTGAATTTTGGGCCGCTGCAATTCAAATTACCAAGGGCTGGGCTTTTCCGAAACGATAGCTCGGCCCTTTTTATCTCTGACTGACAAATCAAGTTGTAGTCTCTGTTTGTCGTGCGTTATCGTGGCAGCCTCTCGTTAGCCAACGGAGGTCAAGACGATGACGTCGATAACATCGTGTCCATTGTGTAGTCGCAGAGAGATTTTGAAAGCCAGTGCAGCGCTGGCTCTCCCACTCGCAATTCCTGGTGCAATACGTGCTCTGGGCGATCAAGCGTTGTCCACCGCGAATGGTGGAACGGATCCCTATCCAATTCCCTGGCTTGATAAAAACGGCAGTCACAATCAGCCCGCGGCCCTGTACCTTGAACCATCGCACATTTACCATTTCAAAGGGCGAGTGGCCCGTTGTAGCACCTTCACCGGGATGGGCACGGATAACAAAGGAAATCGCATCGCGTTTGGGAGTGCCACGACCGACTATGGCGTGATGCAGGGCGAGTATTGGGCTGGCCGAACCACACAGCAAGGAGCCTTCACCCACATTTGACTTACGTTGTTTCAGGGACAGGCTGTCCCTGCCAATCAGATTCATGACTTTCATCCTCCAATCTCGCCATCGGGTCTTTATTGGGTAGTTGCGGTTCCGGAAGATGGGTTGAGATTTAGCACTGATGGAAATTCCTGCAAGCTTGAAATGCGCGAAGTTGCCGTAGTCGATCAACCGCGCTGGCCGGCCTTCGACTCGGTAGCAACCCCTGCGCGAATGAGCTTCAAGATGATTTGGAAATCGAATGGAGAGAGCGTGCGCTACGAGGACGCTCCCAGGCATTTCCGGTTTTCCGGCACACGCGCAACCTGCAATTTGGAAGCGCAGGTTGAAGTTCCCTCAGCGGGATTTTCCTGGAAGTCCGATCCACTAGAAACATCCAAGTGCGACTTCGCTATTATCGGAGATGAGGTCAACGGCCGCTACTACGATGGCTGATTCATAACGTAAAAGAGTCTTAAGGGTTCCATTTTTGGTTTTGATTTTTCCGGTTTCCCTAAGCTATGCCAACCAGCTTGTCCCAAGCGCCGCGACATTTTGGTATCCTTCGTCGCGTGAAACCGCCATTTCTAATTGACACTGACACCGCTTCTGACGATGCGGTCGCCCTGATCATGGCCCTCCGCTCCCCGGAAGCTCGCGTCCTGGCCATCACCACCGTCGCCGGAAATGTCAGCGTCCGTCAAGCTACCCGCAATGCCCTCTACACCGCCGAACTTTGCGATGCAAACGTGCCCGTATTTGCCGGCGCAGACAAACCCCTCAACCGGCCCCACATAAATGCCTCGTGGTTCCACGGACACGATGGCCTGGGTGATCACAACTACCCTGTACCGCGCCGCGCCCAGGAAAAGCAGTCCGCAGTCGACGCCATCATCGACACCGTGCAAGCCAACCTCGGTCTTGTTCTGGTCACTCTCGGCCCACTGACCAACATCGCCCAAGCGCTGCTAAAGAACCCGCATATCGCGACCCTGGTAAGTCGCTGTGTAGTGATGGGCGGCGCACCCTGCTGCGAGGGCAACGTCACTCCCGCCGCCGAATACAATATCTGGTGCGACCCCGAAGCCGCTCGCATCGTAATCCACAGTGGCCTCCCCATCGAACTGGTAGGCTGGCACCTCTGCCGCGGCGAAGCCGCCCTCGATCCTTCCGACATCCAAAAAATTTTTAACCTCCAAACGCCCCAAGCCAAATTCACCATCGAGTGCAACAGCACTGCCCAAGCCGCCTATCTTAAGCAAACCGGGCAACACGGCATCTCTCTCCCAGATCCGGTAGCGATGGCCACCGCTCTTGACCCCTCCATAGTCACCTCCCAATCCGATCACTATGTTGAAGTCGAAACCCAAAGCGAACTAACCCGCGGCATGACCGTAGTCGACCGCCTCAACGTCGCCGACGACGAACGCAACCGCGATGTCTGGTCCTCGTCGATAGCCAAGGGCGCAACAGGCCGCAAAACCAAAGTGTTCTGGACCATAGAAATCTCCCGGTGGAAAAAAACGCTCTTCTCCGCGCTGGCGTAAAATTCGACTCCAACGCCGTTTTTTCCCTCCTACGCCTTTTGGTGGCCGGTTTCGTACCATGGAAAACCACAAATAAAAAAAGGCGCCCGAATTTCGGGCGCCTTTTTTTATTGTTAAAAGACCGCGCGCTAAAAGTCGGTTGCTATTTGCTGAACAGGAACGGCAGTACGGTGATTTGTTCTTTCTGTACCGCTTGCAGTTCATTCGGATCAAAGCCCAGGGCTTTGATAATGGTGGGTGCGACTTGTTGGTTCAACACCGCGGTCTTCACCGTATTCGGTGGCATGCCCGCGAGCGAAACCAGCAGAGCAGTGTGAATATCATCTTCGTTTAAACCGCCATGCTCGGCGATTTTGCTGCCACCTGTAAAGATAACGCCAGTGTCGACTTTCAAAACGATGTCAGGAGTTCGCGGATCGCTGCCAGGATCATCCCACTTGTTCCGCAGCGATTGCTCCGCGAAAATTTCCTGAATGCCCAAGGTGGCCTGATTTGCCGGCTCGCTAAGCAGCGCCACAACGCTCGGCGTTAATTGCTGGTCAGTTAACCAGATCAACGAGCCGTCATCGGATATATCGAAAGCCTCGGGCGCACCAATCAAAGTGGCCGGTTGGCCCCCACCGATGGCTCGAACTTTGGTCTTGTCGATCGGTGACTGGCCGTGTTTCGCGCAGATGATGATCATCGTCGAGTCGTACAGACCCACCTTCTTCAGTTCGTTCACGATGCGTCCGAGTGATTGGTCCACGAAATCGAGCTCGAACGCCATACCCTGCGCTGGCGTGCCGAGCACATCGGTATATCCTCCGTCCACAGCTGGCCCACCATTCGTGATCGGTCCGCTGCGCAGTTTTTCGCCCACGCTCACGGCCTGAAAATTGAAACCAAATAATGTAGGGACAGCGGCTCGCTTGGAGCGGTCGTGGGTGTATCCATCGATCTGATTGAGCGTTGCTACCACGTGCAGCAAATCGTAACAAACGATATTGCGAAAATCGGTTGTCCAGCCGTCATCGAAAGTGGTGTCCACAAAAGGAACCGGAGAGCACCCTGGAAACTGTGGTAACGCCACGGGAATAGAATTAATTTCCGGGCCGTAGAAGTCATCTACGCCCGCGCCTGATGGCCCTTTTGTCCAGGAGTAAGAGGGATGCTTATCGGTCCACGCGGTCGTGCCGCCGTTGGCTTTTACAACTTCGAAGATCGTATTTACGCGGATCCACTGGTGCGGGTAAATGGGCTTGCAGCCATTGTCGGGATCGCGCGGCAGAAAATTAGGATTAATACCGCCTCCTCCATTGAGTTTGGTTAGGTCGACGTCAATGGATTCGTCGTAGGCCACCGGCGTGCCCACCACACCGGGGCACAGGCTCGGACCGCCGGTGATAGGTAGTGAAGTAGTCGTAGTCGGAGGAGAAACAGCACGGTCATATGTCACGTCGTACCACAGACCGGTCGTTTCCGGACTGCCGCCAGTGACCAGCGCGGCCAAGCCCGGAAAAGAATCCGAGGGCGTGGAAGTAGAGGCGTTGGTGTAGGTGACGCCGTTGCGGCTTAGCAGCGCCAGTGTGGAATCGTGATGGGCGTTGACGTAATTCGAAAGGTCGAGCGCGTGGAGACCGTCCACGCTGATCAGCAAAACATGCTTCACTACGTGGACTGACTCGCTAATTTCATTCTGGCCCGCACGCACCGGCAGCGGCGAGACCAACAGCGAGGCGGCCAGCACAGACGCCACCAAAATCTTTAAAAACTGCATTCGAGTTCCTCCTGAAGATTCAACTGAGCGGCGAAGGGTAGCCGAAGCAAAATGAAGGCAGGTGAATGGCGGTTGACGCGAGTGTTAAAAACCAGCGACAGCTGGCGGCTCCCCTTTTCGGAATGCGAAGCAGCCCAACCATCACACCCCGCTATAGCTGGACATTTTGTTGGTGATGGTGTGACTATGCGGGAACCACGCAAACGAGAAGCGGTCAGCAATTGTAATTGCAGTGAAATCGCCCATTCATCTGACGTTCACATGGCTAGCCTAGGCTTTCTTTGAAGGTCTCCCGAAAATGCGCTATTCCCTTGTTGAAGATGATGTCACCGTGGCAAATGCACGAAGTTTGCGAGAAATGGATTTCGAGCGGGAGTTGCCCATCGAAGCCTCCATCGCCTGGCAGATTCGCCTCCGCAGCAGTTCTGCGACCACACTGAACGCTCAGGTCGCGGAAGCCGCCCCACTAAATCGTCGTAGGTCCCTCCGAAAGCGTGAACAAAGATCGACCCGTCGAAAGGCAAGAGTAAATTATCAGAGCTAGTTTGCTTGACACTTATTTTGCGTTCACAAGAACGCACCGGCAATGCGGGGAGATGTAGTTCCGGCCTAAAACATTTGCTGCTTGTGTTTTCGATCCTCGCTGATCCCGGTGTTTCCCATGAGGGGTTGCCTGAACGATGCAACTTGACAGGACCAGCCTGACTCCGTGATATAACTCTCGCTCCGGCTAAAGCCTCTCTAATTTCGCAAAACATCATGCCCCCGGTCATCCAAGTTTCAGGAGTTCGCAAAACCTACGGTTCCACCGTTGCCGTCGACGAAGTTTCCTTCGAGGTAAATGAAGGCGAGATCTTCGGTCTAATCGGCCCCAACGGCGCCGGAAAAACCACCACTATGGAATGCATCGAAGGTCTGCGCACTCCTGACAACGGCACCATCCGAGTTCTGGGCCTCGACCCCTTTCGAAACGTCTATCAATTGCAGGCCCGCATCGGCGTTCAATTGCAGCAAGCGCAATTGCAAAAGCGCATCAAAGTTTGGGAGGCCGTTGACCTCTGGGCCTCGCTTTATCATAAGAAAGCCGCAGACGCCGAACGCTTACTCGAAAACCTCGGCCTCACCGACAAACGTGACGCCTGGTTTATGAATCTTTCCGGCGGTCAGAAGCAGCGGTTGTTCATCGCCCTCGCGCTGATCAACGATCCCGAGGTTGTTTTTCTCGACGAGCTGACCACCGGGTTGGACCCACAGTCGCGCCGCGCCATCTGGGACTTGGTTCGTAATATCCGCAAGCGCGGCAAAACCGTCTTTCTTACCACTCATTTGATGGAGGAGGCCGAACGCTTGTGCGACCGCGTGGCCATCATCGAACATGGCCGGATCATCGACATCGACAGTCCAGACAAGCTCGTCGACCGACACTGTCCGGAGCGAACCATAGTTCTCGCCACCAATGATCCGCGGGCTGAAGAATATTTTCGCACCATCCCAAGGGTCGACTCAGTGACGCTTAGCGACTCGCGATTCACCATCAGGGGCTGCGGCGACGATCTGGTCACTAGCGTGATTCATTGCCTGTCTGAGAATCGCATCCCCGTCACTGAGTTCCGCACGATTCTCCCCAATCTTGAAGACGTCTTTCTGAAATTAACCGGGCGTTCGATTCGAGAGTAGGCACAAACGATGCTAGTTGGACTTTGGAAACTCACCTGGATCGAGATTAAAATTTTCCTGCGCGAACCGCTGGGCGCTTTCGGCACCATCGTTGTACCCGTTCTTGTTTTTCTCGTGTTGGGCCGAGTGCTCGACGGCAGATCGTCCGCATCTGGGCCGTCCGCACCCAGCGCCAACAGCTTTGTCCACGTAGGCCTGCCAGTTCTCGCCTCGCTTCTGATCGCCGTCAGCTCGGTGCTCTCGCTGGTTACCATTATCGCCATCTATCGTGAAGGTGGCATCCTCAAGCGACTCCGCGCCACGCCACTGCGTCCGTACACGATTCTCACCGCCCACGTATTCGTGAAGTTGCTTCTCACGGCCGCCACGCTGCTCTTAATGGTTCTCGCCGGCAAACGCTATTACCCAGTGGGCGTCCATGTACACTTGGTGTCCTTCACGTTTGCGCTACTGATCAGCACTTGCAGCATCCTATCTATCGGCTTCCTCATCGCCAGCATCGTTCCCACGGCGCGTTTTGCCCAGCCTGTGGGTGCGTTCATTTTGTATCCCATGTTCGGTTTCTCAGGATTGTTCGCACCAGTTGCGTCTTTACCACCACCGCTTCGGGCATTTTCGCGAGTGCTCCCGCTAACCTACGCCGTGAGTCTCCTCGAAGGAATATGGAATGGTGAAACCTGGTCAGCGCACTTCGGCGACGTTGCCGCATTGGCTGTGGCATTTGTCCTGTGTACCGCAATCTCAACGAAGGTTTTTCGCTGGGAGTAACACGATTGCAGCTGGGGTCTATGAGTTCGGCAAGGCTCAAAGCCAGTTGTGGTGCGCGCATGGTTTTCGCCGCGGTATGCCAGTAATTATTGCTGTCTGGCACCACAACCTCACAAAGTAGCTGGCTGGCGAATTTATTGGAATAAATACTGCGGCCCTACAGTCTGCACAGGCAGAACACGTCCGAGAGCGGCGCAGGACCCCCGATGCCCTCGATGCTGCGCCGCTCGCCTCAAAATATAAATAAAATTCTGATCGCGACGCCCCGCTGATCGCAAACAAAATAGTTTGACGATATGTCTTTTTGTAAATTCGCCGATTTTACAGTTTGTTGACAATCCGAAGACAGCTCACTGATAAGACCGGCGCATTATTCCCTTATCTTTCCTCCCGGGAGACAGTCGAAAAACAGCGATGGTGCGCTGTGCCTCCGAAAGGTCCGCTGTTTTCTCGTTTAGTCTCCTCAGCTTCTGCACTTCCGCATACGGTAACGATCGGCCCGGAATGATGAATAAAGGAGACTCGGATGCCGCGAAATTCGCTCGTTTCACTTAACTTCTTTTTTGCTGCGCTGGCGGTTTTGGTAACCTGCTCTTCGGCCTCCGCCGCGGACAACGACAACATCCTGAAAAATTTGCACAATGTCAGCACCATCGCATCTACCGTTCCCGGTAATGGGGACGTTAATCCTTATGGTGTGGCCAGAGTGCCCCGCTCGATCGGTAACTTGACCGAAGGGCACGTGCTTGTAAGCAATTTCAACAATTCTTCCAACCTCCAGGGCACCGGCACAACCATTGTCGACATAGCGCCCAACGGCGCTGTAAGTCTCTTCGCAGAAATATCTGTCGACGAGCTTCCCGGTTCTTGCCCCGGAGGAGTTGGACTGACTACTGCGCTGGTTGTATTGCGCACTGGATGGGTGGTCGTCGGCAGTCTGCCGACCGCCGACGGCACCGCCGCAACCGCAAAAGCCGGTTGCCTCATCGTTCTCGACAAAAACGGTAAGCCGGTAGAAACTTTTTTTGGCTCACTAATCAGTGGCCCGTGGGATATGACTGCACTCGATGGAGACGATCAGGCGTTGCTCTTCGTCACTAATGTACTCAATGAAATCGTCGTGCCTAAAGCGCCCGCAAGCATGCCCGGGCCGGTGGTCAAGCAAGCAACAGTTGTGCGTATCAATCTAGGAGTTTCCGAACATACGATGCCTTGGATCGAATCCATGACCGTCATCGGCTCGGGCTTCCCCGAACGTACTGACCCCGCGGCGCTCGTCATTGGACCTACAGGAGTTGCTCTTAGCCCCAACTGCGCTGACTCCGATCCCGGCGATTGCGTAACTAAATTCGGGGAATCCGGCGATCCTGTCCTCTATGTGGCCGACACCCTGAATAACCGGATTGCGGTGATTACCGATGCTCTCAACCGCAATCATTCCGCCGGTACAGGCGAGACTCTTACGATCGGCGGGAGTCTAATCGCACCCTTGGCGCTGACCGTTGCCGAAGGTGGCCATCTTCTGACGGTCAACAGCGGCGACGGATTTATCACCGAAATCACCCAGCAGGGCCCGCAAATCGCCAAGACTCAGCTGGACAAATCCGGCACGCCTCCTGGAGCTGGTGCACTCTTCGGACTAATCTATGAACAAGGCCGAGGTGTGGTTTTTGTAGACGACGCGACCAATACCTTGAACCTTTTGCAGTAGGAAACTTTTCCGGCTTGGCAGCCATCCAGCCATCTATAGATCTCGGCCGCTTGAATGAGATTGTGGAATCCACGGCAGCGAACGGGGTGAATGGCAGAATCGATCCTTGATTCACCTGTTACGCGGTCAATGGGAAACGTGTCGCTTAACCGATCGAAATCTAGCCGCTTCCCTCAGCATTTCCGGCGGTGCCTGTGAATCGCACGCCGCTCAACACCGACAAAAGAACCCTCCAGAATCGCGTTGACCTGCAGTCCGACCGCCTGCTACTACTGAGGTCTTTTGCTGCGTGTCCCGGGAGGCTTCGGAAAAATGGATCGCCACCAGTTCAGCACCAATTCTCCTGCGATTGCCCGCACTGACTTACGGCCAGACGATGCTTTTCGTCGCAAGATTCCACCTGCCGTTCAAAACAAACCCTCCCGCCGTTTGTTCACTACCATTCACATTATCGCGTTCGCCGCACTAATCGCGTTCCCCCCATACCTTGTGCTCGCGCAATCGTCGAACGCTTCTCTTACGGGCCGCATCACCGACTCCAGCAAAGCAGTCACTCCGGATGCCAAAGTGATTGCCATCAATACCAGCACACGGGTGCGCTACGAAACGATCACCAATGAAACCGGAAGCTACTACGTCACGAATCTGCCCCCGGGCACCTACCGCATCGAAGTGGAAAAACTAGGCTTCAAAGCGGTTTTAAAGTCGGACGTAATTCTGCACGTGCAAGACGCCCTGGAAATTAATTTTGAAATGGTGCTGGGTTCCGCGTCAGAAAGCGTCACGGTCCGCGGAGGCGCGCCGCTACTAGACACTGAATCTTCCACCGTGGGCACCGTGGTGGAGCAACGCAAGGCGGTTGAATTGCCGCTGAATGGCCGCAATGTATTTAATTTGATCGAACTGGCTGCTTCGGTAGTTCCGCAAGGAAGTTCCACCGGCACCCCAGTGGGAGTGAATCCCTTTGGTTGGGGAAATTACCAGGTAGACGGATCCTTTGGTAATGAGAGCGCCGAGTACCTCGATGGCCAGCCGCTAAACATTGGCTACATCAACCTGCCAGTCTTGATCCCGACGCAGGATTCCATCCAGGAATTCAAAGTGCAAACCAGCAACCTCGGCGCGGAATGGGGGAAATTTTCCGGGGGCGTGACCAACCTCAGCACCAAAACCGGCACTAGCTTCATTCATGGAGAAGCATACGAATATCTCCGCAACAAAATCTTCAACGCCAACGATTTTTTTTTGAATTCCGTTGGGCAACCCAGACCGCCCTGGGTGCAGAATCAGTTCGGAGCAAACGCCGGTGGCCCGCTGAACATTCCGCATCTGGGCGGGCGCAATAAAACCTTCTGGTTCCTTAGCCTAGAAGGTTTCCGTCTGCGTACAGGAGCGCCCTTCACCACTACCGTTCCCGACTCCCAGGAACGCGCCGGCAATTTTTCGGAGATATGTAAGAGCGGCTTTACCGCAGGCATCTGCAACGATCGCGCCACGGACGCCAGCGGCAAGGCGGCGGTGATCGATCAGATTTACGATCCTTGTGCAGGGATCGTCAACGCACAAGGAGCATGCCCGGGCAGTAACGCCACTCCTACTCCATTCCCGAACAATATAATTCCGGCGAACCGGATTAATGTGACCTCGGAGAAACTGCTCAATCTCTGGCCCGCCGCAACAAATCCAGCCGCAACAACAAACAATTTCACTGTCGCGGCCCCCACCGGCGGCGACCACAACCAGGTGGTTTCACGCATCGATCACAACATCACCAATAAGCAGCGGCTCTTTTTGCGCTTTAATTACTGGCACGTTCTGGACTTACCCATCGATCCGCTGGGAACGGGGGTGTGCGCGGATCGCTGTGACGAGGACTATCACACTCACACTCTTGCGTCGGGTTATACGTATGGCGTCACACCGACAACGGTATTTGGATTTAATGCCAGCGTTTCACGGTTCGCTTATAACCGCAGCCCGAGTAATTCCGATTTTGATTTGACCAACATTGGTTGGCCGGCGAGTTATAACACCGTCGTTCCTTCTCAGATGCGGACTCCGCCAACTCCGTGTGTGGCGAACTTCGCTGACAACATCATGTGCACGCAGGGTCAGAGCTTCATTCAAGATCGCAACACGCAATATTATCTGTCGCCCAGCATGTCCATGCTGCGCGGCCATCACCAAATCCACATTGGTTTCCAGTTCGAAGTCGGCCGCGACGATTATGCGCAGTCGAATATTGCCAGCGGTTCTTTTGATTTTTGCGTTGCCGGCCAGGCGTGCTTCACTTCCCTGCCTGGCGTTCCAGGCACGGGATTTTCATTCGCTGATTTTCTGCTTGGATATGCCGACAATTTCAACAATTTCGAAAACCATTTTTTTGCGCAAGCTGTAGTGCCCGCCTTTACCGCTGGCCAGCAAGTTTACCGTGCCATTTATTTTGAGGACTCCTGGCACACCACCAAAAAGCTCACTGTGAATCTGGGACTTCGTTACGACCTGCAAGGTCCATGGTCGGAGAGGTTCAACCGTTTATCCTATTTCAACCCCACAGTGACAAGTTACTTGACGCAACTTCTTCCCGCGGGCTTGGCTCCCATCAAAGGGGATGTTTTTCTAGTGAGGCCTGACAGCCGGAATAACGTTCCACTTGAGAAGATTGACTTCGCGCCGCGTGTCGGCCTGGCGTATAGCCTCACTCCGAGCACCGTCATTCGCAGCGGTTACGGCATATTTTGGATTCCCAACTACGTGTCATTCAGCTTGAATCCACTGAATGACATGGTCAACGCCGCGGCCACAACCTATACCGGGACGCTGGACGGAACGCATCCCGTCAACACCATCGCGCTTCCTTTTCCCACGGGAATTTCCCCACCGCCAGGTCGCTCGCTGGGCCTTCTAGGCACGCAAGAGTTTCTGACCCAGGTTGTGCAGTCAATTACAGAGGTTGATCCGAGCGATCACCCTGAAGGCTACATGCAGCAGTGGAATCTCGATGTGCAACGCGACTTACCCGCGGGCTTCTTTGTGTCCGCGGCGTACGTCGGCTCCAAGGGCACTCACCTCGCGCAATATTCTCAGCAGATCAATCAGATTTCGGATGCCTTGCTGGCTCAAGCGGCGTCGCAAGTAAACCCGTCGCTCCCGAATCCCCGGCAAAATGTAACTTTGGTCCAACCCACTCCGAATCCGTTTTTCATCGATGGCCAGGCATTGGCGCTTACCGGGCCGACAACGACCGTTGGGCAGTTGCTGCGCCCCTTCCCTCAATACGCGAGTGTGCAGCTCGCCGGTCAAGGCTCCTACGACAGCATTTATCATTCCTTTCAATTAACCGTGCAGCGCCGCTTCGCGGACGCCGGCTCGCTATCCATTGCTTACACCAACGCAAAACTGATTAGCGATACCGATACTCTTACAGCGTGGCTAGAGCCGGGCGTGGGGGCAATTCAGAACAACAATAATTTGCGCGGAGAGCGGTCCTTGTCTTCACAGGATGTTCCCCAGCGCCTGGTCATCAGTTACGTGCTTGATCTTCCTGTGGGCAAGGGCAAGAAGTATTTCTCCGGGGCTGAAGGAACTTTCGACAAAATCATCAGCGGCTGGGGCATTGATGGCGTAACCATTTTTCAGAGTGGTTTTCCTTTGGTATTCACCACCGGACAAGTCAACGGAACGACGCTCTTTGGCGGCGGCTCACGTCCTGACGTGGTCCCCGGATGCGGTACAAATGGGTTCAGAGGTCTGGCCTCGCGCCTCCAGGAATGGTTTAACACCGCCTGTTTCGTCGCGCCCCCTGATTTCCAATTCGGGAACGAACCACGCGTGGACCCCCGTCTGCGCGCCGAGGGCATTAATAACTTCGATTTTGCGGTATTCAAGAGAACCAGATTTGCGAGCACTGAACGTTTGGGTTTGGAATTTCGTACCGAGTTCTTCAACCTCTTCAACAGAACCCAATTCGCCCCGCCCAATACGGTCTGTTGTAGCACCAACAATCAGGATTTTGGGGTGGTAATCGCTGCTGCGCCGGGCACAAATCCTCGACTCGTTCAGTTCGCCTTAAAGCTTTTCTTCTAAGTCTCTTCCTTTAGCCCTGTTTGTATATACGTGTAAACTCATGATTGTTTACCAAACCCCGCAATAAGAAATAAAAATGCTTTTTGCTATCAAAAAATCGTTCCAGCAGCCCCCCCGCTTGGTGTATCTTTTTGCCACCATCAGAGCTTTGCCGGGGAAGTTCGTGATGCAACGGGTGTTCCGCCGAAATGTCCGGGACATACCGTATTTTGAGAATTACTTATGAGTTCTTGGCCGCCACGACGCGGGCTTACTTTTCCCATCGTATCTGACGTTACCCGTTCCCGGCCTGTCCATGCTCCGGACGTGGCCGACCATCGCATCCCTAGCGATGAAGACCTCATGGCTCGTCTGCAATCGGGCGACTCCAGCGCCCTGGAGACCCTCTTTCACCGCTACGCTCGCCTGGTATTCCGAATTGCCCGCAGCGTGGTACGGGACGGCGGCGAAGCCGAGGATGTTGTCCAGGAGGCCTTTTTTCATCTGTACAAGAAATCCCTGCTCTTTGATAGAACCAAGGGCGCGCCAAAGAATTGGATCGTACAAATTGCCCTGCACCGAGCGTTGGATAAAAAAGCCCATTTAACCCGAAGAGGCTTTTATCTTGGTACAAATATCAACTCTTTGGACGATACATTGCTGGGACGTACTGATCTGGACCGGGAAATTGGCTCCCGATTGAATCGAGCGCAACTGCAGAGAGCTTTTGAGGAACTCCCGCATATGCAACGGGTGACGCTTGAGTTGTTTTACTTTGAGGGGCTAGACTTACGGGAAATTAGCGAAAAATTTAACCAGCCGTTAGGCAATACACGGCACCATTTCTATCGTGGTTTGGAACGGCTGCGTAAAAGCGCATTTGTGCAAAATCTTCGGGAAACAAAGCGATGCTAAAGATTCATTCCGGGTGCGACGAGCACGATAAATATAAAAAACTCGGCGCCTTGGCCGCCGCGGGCGACTTGGCTCCGCTGGAGTTAGCGGAGCTTCACGCTCACCTGCGGCGTTGCGAACAATGCGATGCAGTTTTTCGCCAGTATCAAGCCCTTACGACTCAGGGAATCGCTATTCTTGCCGACGGATACGCGGAAAGGCATGGTGAAGCAAGCTGGGATGACGGCGCGGCGTTTGAGCAATTGTTGCAGCGCATGCAAATTGCTCAACAGACTACCCCCAAAAAGAACCAAAAAGCCCGTGGAACATCGACAACGATTCAATCGGGACTTATGTTCCGGACGCCGGCTCGCTCAACTGCCACCATGCTGCTCGCGGCTTCGCTTATCTTCGCGGTGGCTTTTGGATCTTACCGGGTCGGCCTTCGGATGCATTCACAAAGCACCAGTAACTTAACTCCCGTGCCTGTTCCCGTCGACGATCGCTTCCAGAAAATCTCCGAAGAAAAGAAACAAGCAGACGAATTGTTGGCCGAACAAGCCAGAAAGCTAGATCAATTGCAGGCCGACGGCGCGCAAAAGGAGCAGGAACTGGCAAAATTAAGAGCCGCTCTTCGCGCTCTGGAGGATCGTTCCAACAAACTCCAGGCCGCGAGCAGCCAATCCGATGCGCAATTGGCGGCCTTGTCACAGGAGCGAGATTCGCTAACCGCTCAACTGCAAGCCGTTACCCAATCGTATGGGAGTGACAGGACCGAACTGGCCAACTTGCGCCTGGAGCGCGACAAAACTCTGATTCACACTGCTTCCCTGGAAGCCAAGATTTCCGAGCTGTCCTCAGTCAACAAAGAGCAAGAGAGTCGCCTCAAAGATACCAACCAATATTTAAGTTCTGATCGCGATATCCGTGAATTGATGGGCGCGCGAAAGCTGTACATCGCCGACGTATTCGACGTCGACGGCAGCAGCCGCACTAAAAAACCATTCGGCCGGGTTTTCTATACACAGGGCAAATCTCTAATTTTTTATGCCTTTGATCTCGATCGTGAGCCCGGCGTCGTCAACGCCAGCACTTTCCAGGTCTGGGGCCAGCGAGAAGCCCCTCAAGGCCAACAGGAATCGCCTATGAACCTGGGCATTCTTTATATGGACAATGAATCGAATCGCCGCTGGGTGATGCGCTTTGACGATCCCAAGAAATTAGCCGAAATCGATGCCGTCTTTGTCACCGTCGAGCCTCGCGGCGGCAGTCACAAGCCCACCAATAAGCCTTTCTTGTATGCCCTGCTTCGCAACGAAGCCAATCACCCCTAGTTTTATCTGTCGTTAATCATTTCAGATCCTAAAAGGCCCTCCAACGAGACCCCTTCGGGCATATTCGTTTGTAAATTTCTTCCTAAGCCTCGATATTTCTTCCTCAAGTAAAAGTACCACTGGTACACATTCCCTAATGGCTTCGTACTAGTCATCAGATTCGCACATTTGTCCAGGCAGTCGTGCGTACGGAAGGAGTCCGTTTGAGTGACGGACGCCGCGGGGGTGTTGTGTCTCAAGGGCAGTAGCGACAGATAATGAATCGTGAACGAGGAGCGTGGGGGATGAAGAACTTGCGTGTAGTTATCGCAGCGGTATTACTGCTAACACTGTGTCTCGTTGTGGCCGGGATTTTTGGCAACCGGCTATCCGCACAGACGAGTTACGGCTCGGTCGCGGGCACCGTAACCGATGCCTCCGGAGCGGCGGTCGCTGATACCGAAGTGACCATAACCAACGTAGCGTCGGGCGAGAAGCGGGTGCAACCCACAACCGGCGACGGCTTTTACAATTTCGTGAATTTAGTTCCGGGCACTTACCGGGTCGAGGCGGAAAAATCGGGTTTCAAGCGCGCTGTTCACACCGACGTCATCGTTGACGTTGAGCAGACCGTGCGTATCGATCTAACCCTCCAAGTTGGTGAAGCAACTCAGACCGTAGAGGTCACCGGCGAGACGCCGCTGCTCCAGTCGGAGACATCCTCTCTAGGCCAAGTGATAGAAGGACAGAAGGTCGCAGAATTACCCCTCAACGGCCGCAACGTTTTTAACCTGATCACTCTGGCCCCCTCTGTCGTTCCACAAGGAAGTGCCGGCGGCACTCCTGTGGGAGTCAATCCTTTTGGTTGGGGAAACTATCAGGTCAACGGCTCATTCGGCAACGAGAGCGCGGAATATCTGGATGGCCAACCTTTGAATATTGGCTATATCAATCTACCGGTAGTCATTCCAACCCAAGATTCGATCCAGGAATTCAAAGTACAGACCAGCAACACCGGGGCGGATTGGGGCAAATTTTCCGGCGGGGTAATGAACTTCAGCACCAAGTCCGGCACCAACGGCCTCCACGGCGAAGCTTATGAATATCTGCGAAACAAAGTTTTGGACGCCAACGATCCATTCAACAAGGCCCACGAACTGGAGAATGGGCTAGCCAATGAACCCGGAAGTTTCACGCAGAATCAGTTTGGCGCAAACGCCGGCGGTCCTCTTTGGATACCGCACCTCTACGACGGAAGAGACAAAACATTCTGGTTCTTCAGTTGGGAAGCGTTCCGTCTTCGCCAAGGAGCGTCGCCAGTTTTGACCACCGTACCTACGCCTGCCGAACTAGCTGGCAATTTTTCCGCCCCTGGAATCGCGCCGATCATGGATCCTTGCGGCGGCACGGTGACCAGTGGCGCGTGCCCTGGCTATACTGGCCCGGCGACGCCTTTTCCAGGAAATATAATTCCGACTTCCCGCCTCAATCCCACTTCACTGGCGCTCGAAAATCTTTGGCCGGCCGCTAATTCGCCGTGCACCGCGGACGCCCTGATTGGCTGCAAGAACAACTATGCAAAATCGTATGCCACCGGCGGAAACCAGAATCAGGTGGTAGGCCGGATGGATCAAACCCTTGGCACCAATCAACGCATTTTCTTCCGCTATACGTACTGGAATGTTTTGGATTTGCCGCAGGATCCACTGGGCACGGGACTTTGCCAGGATCGTTGCGCCGAAAAGTACGCCACCAGCGCCGCTGCACTCGGTTACAACTACAACGTAACCCCCAACACCATCGCCTCGGTGAACGCGAGCCTCAGCCGCTTTGCCTACAATCGCTCTCCCAATAACGCGGGGTTCGATCTCACCTCAATTGGCTGGCCGGCGCAATTCAACAACGTGATTCCCGCAATCGCTCGGACTCCACCCACGCCTTGCGTTCTGGATTACGCCGACAACGTTATGTGCTCGCAAGGACAGAGCTTCATCCAGGACCGCAACACCCAGTTCGACATAGGCCCCAGCCTGACCCTGGTTCGCGGCAAGCATAGTCTTAAGGTCGGATATCAGCTTGAGGTTGGCCGAGACAATTACGCGCAAACCAACGTGGCCAGCGGTTCATTTGCATTTTGCGGCTCTGGTCTGCCTTGCTTTACCGGAAACGGCTTTGCCGATTTTCTGCTTGGTTATGCCGACAATCCTAGCAACGTCGAAAATCACTTCTTCGGCCAGGTCGTAGACCCAGCGTTGATTGCGGGTCAACAGATCTACAACGCTTTTTATGCCGATGACACTTTCCGTGTCACCAACAAGCTCACCCTCAATTTGGGTATTCGCTACGACTTGCAAGGTCCGTGGTCAGAGCGCTTCAACCGCCTGTCGTACTTCAATCCAGACGCGCCGAGTTGGTTGTCTAACCCAGGCGCCGCTGGACTCTCGAATGTGGCTGGATTGCCGGGATTAAAGGGCGATGTTTTCCTGGTCAGTCCCAACACCAGAACAGCGATTCCGCGCAACAAGGAGGAAGCCGCTCCGCGCATCGGGTTCGCTTACAGCCTCGACTCCAAGACCGTAATTCGCAGCGGTTACGGAATCTTCTGGATTCCCAACTATGTCTCTTTCGGTCTCAATCCCAACAACGACTTGGTCAACGACGCCACCACGTCCTATACCGGAACGATCAACGGAACTGTTCCCGTGAATACCATTAACACTCCCTTCCCTGCCACGGGCGTTGTTCCCCCGGTTGGTCGTACGCTCGGCGCCTTGGGAACCCAACAATATGCCACGCAGGTGGTGCAGAACTTTTCCGTCGCGGATTTCAATAATCACCCTGAGGGCTATGTTCAGCAATGGAATTTGAACATCCAACGAGAACTGCCGGCACACTTCTTTGTATCCGCAGCTTACGTCGGCTCCAAGGGAACCCATCTGCAGTCCTACTCTCAGCAAATTGACCAGCTGCCAGACAGCTACTTGCCATCAGCAGCAGCACAATGCGCAGCTCAGGAAGCTATCACCGGTACTCGTTGCGTAGCGAATGCCGCCGGCGCGCCGTCTGTCGCTTTGCTGCAGAGTGTGCCCAATCCGTTTTTCGACGCAACTACCGGAACGTCCTACGCGTTGTCAGGTCCCACCACCACAACCGGACAGCTGTCTCGTCCTTACCCGCAGTACACCGGTCTAAGCCTGGCTGGCCAGGGCTCCTACGACAGCATTTACCACTCCTTGCAGATAACTATGGAACGCAAGTTCTCCAGCGCGGGATCGTTGCTGGTGGCTTACACTAATTCGAAACTAATTAGTGACACCGACACTTTGACCAATTGGCTGGAGGCTTCCAATGGAAGCATCCAGGACAATAACAACAACCGCGCAGAACGTTCGTTATCTTCTCAAGACGTTCCGCAACGCTTGGTGATCAGCTACGTCCTCGATCTACCGTTCGGCCATGGCAGGAGATATTTTTCCGGAGCTAATGGCGTCATGGACAAGATCATCGGCGGATGGGGGGTTGACGGTGTGACAATATTCCAGAAAGGCTTCCCGTTGGCCTTTAGCAATGCCATCCCCAACTACACCACTTCGTTCGGTGGCGGCTCACGGCCGAATTACACCCCGGGTTGCAACAAAACATCACCGGCCGGCTCCGGAAACCTGAACGAGTGGTTTAACACTGCATGCTTTAGCGCTCCAACCGATTTCACCTACGGCGATGAATCGCGCACCGACCCGAATTTGCGCTCTTCGGGAGTCAACAATTGGGACGCTGCGTTATTCAAGAGGACCGCATTCGGCCCGGACGGACGGTTAGCTATCGCTTTCCGAGCTGAATTCTTTAATCTGTTCAATCGCACGCAGTGGGCACCGCCCAATACTGCATTTGGCAGCTCGACGTTCGGCCAGGTATCCAGCATTTACCCTGGTACAAACCCAAGGCTGATCCAATTCGGTCTGAAGTTCATATTCTGATCACCAAACACCCGGGACGCCCGGAACGAATGTGCAGAGTGCATTCGTTCCGGGCGTTTCTTATTCAAGTCAGCGTCCAATTGCCCACATCTTTTTTTCGATGGGGTATCTCTCAGCTACTATTCGCGAATTCCCTCGCGCTAAAATACAAAGACCGGCGCTTTTCCGGACTCGCGCAAGTGTGAGGAGCGACGGTACAACATGGTTCCCCGATTTACGCGCCGCGATTTTCTCAATTACGCAGCAATGGCTGCCGCGTCGCCTATCTTTGAAGTAAAACCACTGCGCGGCCTCGATTTCATTCTTCAGAATTCTCCCACTCCCAGAAAGTTCCTGATCGAGACGATGCCCGGCGGCGTGGCTCTCCTCGATTACAACAATGATGGCTTGCTCGACATTTTTCTGGTTAACGGCGGCAAAATTACTGAATCTCTGCGCGTGCCCGAGAATTTCGATCGCAACGATTCTCGCTACTGGAACCGCCTGTACCGCCAGAATCGCGACGGGAGCTTCGCGGACGTGACCCAGGCGGCGGGACTTGCGCATGCCGGTAACGGCAATTACGGGATGGGCGTCGCGGTCGGCGATTACGACAACGATGGTTATCCCGATCTATACGTCACCAGCTACGGAAGAAACATTCTTTACCACAACAATGGCGATGGCACCTTCACGGATGTCACCGCCAAGGCCGGCGTCGCTGGCGGAGGGTGGTCTGTCTCTGCGGGATTCTTCGACTACGACAATGACGGCCATCTGGACTTGTTTGTTACCCGTTACATGGAGTGGGACGCCGACCACAACAAAATTTGCGGCGGGGACTGGCACACCTACTGCCCGCCCGCTACTTTTCCAGCCACGACGTGTCTGCTTTACCGTAATCGCGGTGACGGGACGTTTGAAGACGTCAGCGAACGCTCAGGCATCACCGCCAAAAAGGGCCGGGCGCTGGGCGTTGCGTTCGCAGACTATGATGGTGACGGCTTCACGGATATTTCTGTCTCCAACGACGGCATGCAACAGTATCTGTTCCACAACAACGGTGATGGCACTTTCAAGGAATGCGCCCTGGAATCGGGTGTGGGGCTTACATCCGACGGCAAAGGTCTTTCCGGAATGGGTACGGCCTTTCAAGACTATGACAACGATGGCCGCCCCGACATCATCACCACAGTGCTGCCGCGCGAATTGTACGCGTTGTTTCATAACGATGGCGACGGCTCATTCACTTATGACAGCCTGAAGAGCGGCCTCGGTGCAATGACATCCGGCAGTTCGGGTTGGGGCGTAGGATTGGAAGACTTCGACAATGACGGCTGGAAGGATCTTTTTGTGGCGCAAAGCCACGTGCTTGAGAATGTCGAGAAAATTGACGCTTCTTTGCACTACAAGGAGCTGCCGCTGTTGGCGCTTAATCACAACGGCAGGTTCGAGAGAACTGATTCGGGCGTGACTACTCCGCAGGCGGCGCGCGGCGCAGCTTTTGGAGACATCAATAATGACGGCAGGCTGGACGCCATCGTCACTACTCTTGGCGGGCCTCCGGTGCTGCTACTGAATCGCTGCGATAATCATAATCACTGGCTCTCCATTACATTGCATGGCACGCGCAGCAACCGCGACGGGTACGGCGCTAAAGTTTCCGTGAACGGGCAGACTCGCTTCGCTACCTCAGCGGGAAGCTATGTGTGCGCGAGCGACAAACGACTGCACTTCGGCCTGGGCTCTGCCGAAAAAGCCAGTGTAGAAGTGCTCTGGCCCTCTGGCGCCAAGCAAGTTCTGAATGATGTTCGCGCCGATCAATTCCTGGAAGTTCGCGAACCGGAGCACTCGTGATTTTCCTTCTCCTCATAACGCTCGCTACCCAGGCCGCCGCACCGGATGCTATGCAGCATGTGCAAGCGGGCCTTGAAGCGCGCAAGCAGCACCAGGTGGACGTTGAGATTACTGAGTTCCGTGAAGCTACGAAGATCGATCCTGCCTCAGCAGATGCATTCTTTAATCTCGGCGCCGCGTACATGGAGAAACACGATTACGGCGCCGCCATTGCCGCTCTCAAGTGCGCTCTGGAACTTAGTCCTGACTTACTGCCTGCCCATCAGTTTTTGGGTTACGCCCTGCTCGCCCAAGGATATTCCGCTGAGGCTATTCCGCATCTCGAGCGCGCAGGCGCGCAGGAAGCTTTGGGGATTGCGCAGATCGAAACCGGCCAGCTCACCGAAGCAGTCGCTAACTTCACCGCCGCGCTTCCGCAACATCCCGATGATCCAGACTTGTTATTTTACCTGGGCCATTCCAGTGGCTTACTTTCTAAAACGGCCATCGACACTTTGATCGCCAATCATCCCGATTCCGCGCGTGCCCATCAGGCCCTCGGGGAAAACTATTTAGTGCTACGGCAAATGCCGCAAGCCGAGAAAGAATATTTGGAGGCTCTACGTCTCCGTCCGGATTTGCCCGGGCTTCATCTGGAACTGGGCCAGGTTTACGCCAACTCGGCACAGTGGCCCAAAGCAGAAGCTGAATTTCGCGCCGAAGCCAAATTGCAACCCGGTAACGCCGAAGCCGCCTATCGCTTGGGCTCGGCGTTGCTTCAGCAAGGGAACGCGCGCGAAGCACTCATCGAGTTAAAGCGCTCCAACGAACTGAAGCCGGAAATGCCAGAAACCCTCTACTCCCTCGGCAAAGCTGCCTCCATGACCGGCGAAAACACCGTCGCAGAGCAGTCCTGGCTCAAAGTAGTCGAACTGGAAAAAAACACTGCCCTGGCCGCTCAATCTTATTTCGGCCTGGCCGGGCTGCATCGCAAACAGGGCAAGCTCACTCAATCCCAACAAGAAATGCAAGAATTCCAAAAGCTTCAAAGCACTATCCCCCCACCTCGCTCCCAGTAGGGGCACGGCATAAGCGCGTACAAATCCGAACCACGTGGCGGAAGTGCGCAGTGAAGTTGAAGTGCTGTACTGGAAGGCCTATGCTTTTTGTGCCAAACCAACACGCCAGAAATGCGCCGGAGAAAGTAACGATGACTTATCAGTCGGAAACGCCATTCGACAATATCGAGAGCGCGCGTGAATACGTGAACCAACTGCTGGAAGCTACGAACGAAGCCCAGGGCGATATCGAAACCGAACTCCGGCGTGCCACAGACCCGCAACTTGCGCGCCGCCTGCAGGCTTTGCAATTGGTGAAATACAAATTGACGCAACTGACGACGCACCTGGCCGCCAGCCGCCGAATCCTGAATGATCTAACGAAACTTCGGCGATTACTGTTGGAGGCGAGAAAGGCTGATGCTGAGGACAGTGGCACAAGAAGCAACCGAGCTGCCGAAAGCGGGTCTGACTATGACTAAGATGTTCCGTACTGCTCACGTCTTATCTGCAATTGTTGGGGCTTTTTTTCTGTTGGCTGGGTCCGGACGTGCTCAAGCGGAGCCTCCTATACGCGTAGCCATCGTTGGGTTGGTGCACGGGCACGTGAAGGGTTTTTTGGCGGCGTTGCCCGGCAACCAGGCCGCTACATTGGTAGCGATTGTCGAGCCTCAGGAGGCGCTGGCAAAGGACTATGCTGCGAAATATCACCTGGATGCCAAATTATTTTATATCGATTTGGAAAAGATGCTGGTCGAGCAGCATCCCGACGCGGTGCTGGTATACACCACGATCGCCGACCATCGCAAAGTGATTGAGACGGCAGCGCGGCATGGAGTGAGCTCCATGGTGGAAAAGCCGCTTTCGACCACGCTCGAGGATGCGCTGGCGATTCGCGCCATCGCCCATGAACGTCGCGTGCAGGTGCTCGTCAACTATGAGACGACCTGGTATGCCAGCAATCACGAAGTAATCGCGCAAGCCGTGGCGGGCAAGTTTGGAGAGCTGCGCAGAGTTGTGGTGCACGATGGCCACGAAGGTCCCAAGGAAATTGGCGTTGGGCCGGAGTGGCTGCCATGGCTGACTGATCCGGTGCAAAACGGTGCGGGCGCGCTGTTTGACTTTGGATGTTACGGCGCGGACTTGATGACGGTGCTGATGCACGGGCAGCCGCCGCTGAGTGTCACGGCCGTGACGCAAACGGATAAACCGGAAATTTATCCCCAAGTTGATGATGACGCGACCGTGATCCTCCGTTACCCCAAGGCACAAGCGGTGCTGATGCCTTCGTGGAATTGGTCCTTCGCGCGAAAAGACATGGAGGTCTACGGCAACGCTGGCTACGCGATCACCGTCGGCCCTGACCGCGTACGCGTGCGGTATCGTGGCGACAAAGTGGAACAGGATCCACCGCTGACCGCGCCGCCGCTAGCAGCAGCGCAGCGCGACTCGCTGAGTTACCTCGCCGCAGTGTTGCGCGGACACGTGCAGCCTAACGGTGACCTGTCTTCTTTGGAAACAAATGTAGTGGTGATGCAGATTCTCGACGCCGCGCGGCGATCAGCGCAAAGCGGCAAAACTGTGCAGCTTGCGCCGCTGCCTCAGTAGGTTTTAGATTTCGAAAGAATTCTCTCGAAGGCTCGATTTATATGGGTAGATTGTCCTGATTTGCAGTGAGGCTGATCGACTTACTTAACTTTCTGTTACGCAATTCCCTGCTCTAAATAAACAATTCCTCTTCATGCTGCTCTTCTGGACGGCGCGATGCCCGCCTCGACCGCAACAAATCCAGCCCCACACGAATCCCGGTCACCACTGCGGAGGCTCTGCGCATAGGTCCCGAAAATCCCTGCCGGACCTTCGCGCCAGTCTCTTCCACGGCTTCCAGTGCTCCAGACAAAATCCGGTCCGCGTGAAGCAACTGTCCGCGCAAGCGATCGGAGGCCTCGCTCAACACGCGGTCCATCTTCTGCGCCTGCCCGCGCGCCAGGTAAACGACATGAGACGCGTCCGCAACCATTTCCGAGATTCTCGGCTGCGTGTCGTCCAGCAATAATTGCACGCGCGTCAGGATGGGTCCAACGCGAGTCTGCATGTCGCTGACCAGCTTGTTCACTTTTTCCGTAGTGCGCTTCAATTCAAAAAACAGTGCACCCAGAATAATCACCTGTACCACCAGCGCAATGGCGGCGACGATGCTGAACACTTCAAGCCAAAATTCCATGACCGCCTCAAGCCGCCCACAGTTCTAAGCGGAAAGTTCGTTGAATTTGTCCCGTTAAAACGCCGTCAAAAACTCTGGTCGAAAATCCTTTAAGACTTGGATGCTTCCCGCAGATAGGCTTCTCTCCCCGCATCCACCGCTGCCGAGATTGAATCCTTCTTCCGTGAAGCCACATCCTTGCTGCGTTCAATCAGTTCATCCGCACGCTCGCGCAATTCCCGCGCCTTGCGTTGCGCATAATCTTTGCCTTCATCGGCTTTGCCCGCCAGGTATTCGCGCGTATCTTCTCCGGACTTAGGAGCAAACAAAACGCCCACCAGCGCGCCTACACCTAATCCCACCAAAAAATAACTCACCTTGGAACCAACATTATCAGCCATGATGACCTCCGTTGTGACCGTATAATAGCATCAAGTCAGGTTCAATACAGGCTAACTGGTAGGTGTAACCGCATCGCTATCAGCCGCGCTGTCCTCGACCACAGAGTTCTCCGTCGCATCGCTCTCCGCAGCCGGCGCGTTCAGATGCGCCAGAATTTTCTCCGCGCTTTTCCGCGTAATTACCCGGCTCAACCCGTCAACTCCCGCGCGTTGCACGTTCGCCACGCTCCCGAACTCCCGAAGAAGCCTCTGCGCCGTCAGCGGCCCAACCCCAGGAATATCCCGGAGCGCGGTTTTAGTCTGCCTCTTCCCGCGCCGCAGGCGGTGAAACGTCACCGCAAATCGGTGCGTCTCGTCGCGAATCTGCTGAATCAAATGCAGCACCGGCGAATGATGATCCAACACGCAAGGTTCATCTTCCTGCCCGTAGATATATAAAATTTCTTCGCGTTTCGCGATGCTCGCCAGCGGCTGGTTAATTATTTGCAGCGATTCCAGCGCCTGTGCCGCCGCGCGCAATTGCCCGATGCCGCCATCGATCAAAATCAAATTGGGCATCGCGCGCTTTTCCGTCTGAACCCGGCTATAGCGCCGCGTCACCGCCTCGCGCATGCTCGCAAAATCATCATTCTTCGCGAGCACACCTTCCGTCGCACCCTCGCCACGAATTATAAATTTGCGGTAATCCGATTTCTTCATGCGTCCGCTTTCCCACACCACCATGGACGCCACCGTATCGGTGCCCTGAATATGCGAGATATCGAAACTCTCAATGCGTTGCGGCTCTTCCGGCAAATTCAACACCGTTTGCACCGCTTCGCTGATGGCCTTGGACGTGGGTTTCAGCACCCGGAAGCGTTGCTCAAAGGAATGCGCCGCATTATTTTCGACCAGATCGAGAAAGGCCCGTTTCGAACCCCGCTGCGGCGTAAAAATCTCCACCTTATGCCCCGCGCGCTCTGAGAGCGCCTCTTCCAATAACGCGCGATCTTCAAAGTCCATCGGCACATGAATGGCCTTCGGCAGATATGCCGCCTCCAGATAAATTTGCTTCAGCAATGAAGGCACAAATTCCTTGGGGTCAAACTCTTCCAGGTCCTCCCAATAATATTCGCGCCGGTCCATCGCCCGCCCACCGCGCAAGTGAAAAAGATTGGCGGCCACCAGCGGAGCCTCGGCGTGATACGCGAGCACGTCCGTATCGTCTCCTTGCGATGAGGCAATGCGCTGCCGCTCTTCAATATCCTCAAGGGTACGTAGCAAATCGCGATAAGCCGCAGCCTGCTCGTACAATTCCTGTCCCGCCGCCGCAGCCATGCGTTGCTCAAGGCTCTTCATCAAATCGTGCCGGCGCCCCTCCAGAAACAACCGCACATCCCGCGCCGCTTCCGCGTAGCGTTCTTCCGTCGTCAACCCATCGACACACGGCCCCTGGCACCGTTTGATGTAATACTGCAAACAAGGGCGCGGATGATTGCGCGTCAAGTCCACCGTGCAGGATGGCACCATGAATCGTTTGTGAATGAAATGCAGGATACGCCGCGCCAGACTGGCCGGGAAATAAGGCCCGAAATAAAGAGAACCGTCCTTCTTCACCCGCCGCGTAAAATAAACCCGGGGAAACTTTTCCGAAGCCGTTAATTTTATATACGGGTAGGTCTTATCATCGCGCAGCAGCACATTAAATTTCGGCCGGTACTGCTTGATGAGGTTGTTTTCAAGCGCCAGAGCTTCCCGCGCATTGGCCACCAGAATGGTCTCGAGGTCGGCAATTTCCCGCGCCAGCGATCCAGTCTTGGCATTAACCCAGCTCGATTCCAGAAAATACGAGCGCACCCGGCTGCGTAGCGAGATCGCCTTGCCGACATATAACACTGTCCCGCCGGCATCCCGGAACAGATACACCCCCGGCGCTTCAGGCAACAGCGCCGCTTTTTCGCGTGGTTCCATAGGATTTACTTAGCGTCCCGCAATTCCCGCCAGTGAACGCCTCGCGCACAATGCACGGATGCAACTACCCCGTACAACTACTATGATACTAAAGTGAATCGAGAGAGAGTGTAAGGCTCGAGGGAAACCGGCCGCAGCTGGGAAAATCTATGTCATCCGCTCTATTTACTTAGATGCCCATTTCCATTGTTACGATGCAATGTTCAACAGCGCGGCGCAACGCCATCGTACGATGGCTGTTGCCCGCAGCCGCCTTCGTCTTTCTAACCGTGCCCTCGTCGCGCGCGCAGGATTCGCAAGGTGAATCCTCGTCCACCGCTCCCAAACCACTTCCACCCGGAGCGCCTGATTCTTCCCATCCAAAATCCTCGAGCAAAAAGCCCAAAGATACCGCAACCAATTCCGCGCCCGATCAACCCACCTGGGACCCTCTGCGCGCGGAAAAAGATCTCGAAGTCGGCCAATTTTATCTAAAGAAAGGCGATCTGGACGCCGCCATCGACCGTTTCCAGGATGCCGCCGCTGCCAAGCCCGGTTTTGCCATCCCGTATCGCTATCTTGGCGAAGCCCAGGAAAAAAGAGGCAATAAACGCGAAGCCTTGAAATCCTACCGCCGCTATCTCGATCTTTATCCCCACGCGGAAGACGCAAAAAAGATCCAGAAAAAAATCGACAAATTGTGGAGTGAAGTCGGAAAAAAAGACAAATCAGCGGGCTAAGCGGTCCAGCGCTCGGCGCGCCCGTTCAAATCCCTCAAAACGTTTTTCCTCTTCGCGAAATTCCCGTGAATGCGACACCAGGCTGCAACCTGACCGCCGCGTGGGATGCTTCACGTGAAGCATCTCGTGAAATAAAACATATTCCACTGCGCAAGCCGGCACCCCCGGTCGATCCATCCGCCGGTTCAACAAAATCTGATTGGGTCCCGGATCGTAGCAGCCAAACTGCCGCCGCCAGCTTCGCACGCTCCAGCCGATCTGCGGCCGTTGCAACGAGCCGTCAAAATATTTCACATTCAGCTCATCGAACAACTTCGACAGATCGAAGTGCCGGCCGCGTGGATCGCCGTGTCGCACGCGCACCCGCCCGCTTCGCATCCGGCTGATACGGTTGCGCGTCTTGTGCGAGCGCGCATATTCCAGATACGGCTCGACCACTTCTCGGGGCGCTTTTCGCCGGTAAACCCGCGACAGTAGCAGAGCGGCTCCGCCTTCCAAAACCGGCAACGGCGCGCGCTGCAGCAAATCCGAAAATCGCACGTACATTGCCTCTTCGCGCCGCCGGATCGTTAACACCAGACTGGAGTAGGGATAAAATTCCACACGAAAACGAGGCGGCCGTCCATTACATCCAAGCCGCGTAAACACTCGCTGAAACAGCGCACTGCCCCCGGGCACCTGCAAAACTTCGTAACTTTTCATAGCGGTGTCTTACTGCTGCGATTTCTCTTTAATTCTTGCGGCGAATCGGCGGAGGCGCCACTTTTTTCGTAGCCTTCTTCGCCTCGTTCATCGCGTCCCGCGTTCCTTCGATCGCGTCATCCAGATTACTCTTGTACGCTTCCAGATCAGGTCCACCTGCGGCCGACAACTTCTCCAGCACCGCCAAAAACGATTTGGACTGCGAAGCCATCAAATCTACCGCCGCCCTGATATTTTCCTGCTTCTCGATGCCTAATTGGATTAAATCCGCCGCGTCGTCAACACATCCCCCATAGGCATTCAAAAGCGAATTCAGCATATCAACGTGCCGCGTTCCCGATGGATGATCCAGCTCATACTGAAACTTCTTCAGCCGGTCATCCGCGAAAGTCAAAAACAGTTTCACGCGGTCATTGGTGGTTTCCGCGTCCCGAATCTTGTCGGCCTCCAACGCCGACAGATAATCTTTTTGTTCCTGCTGCGCAATCGCGGAGCCGCCAGCAAACAGCATCAAACAAAACGTCGCGCCAATAATTGTGCCTCGCACTTTCATCGCTGATCCTCAGGTGGGCTCGCAGGATGCTCCGGACTGGTGGCCGGATCCGAGCCTTTCGGCGCGGGTTGTTCATCGCGATGATGGAAAAGCATGCGGATCAATTCCCTGTCCATGGAATCCAGATCGCGGCGAACAAGCTGCAACGGAGGCTGGTACTCTTCTGGAACCCTCAGAATAATTTCGTCGGCCTCGCGAATTCCTCGTCGCACGTGAATTTCCAGTTGGCGATAACCGTTGGAATCTCTCTGGGCGTCGGTGCGTTTCTTTTTCAAGCCTTCGAAGGCCACTCGTACATTGTCGCGATATTTTTCAAGCACAATTCCCACAGTGCTCAGGTCGTTCGCTTTGAAGGCCCGTCGCGCCTCATCAAATTCCGCGTCGCCTAGTTTTTCCAGCATTTTGGCGCGATGCACCGGATTGTTTTCATGGTCAAAACGCGCCTGCATCTCACTGAGCTTGTCGGCCGCAGCCGCAGCTCCCGCCACGCAACACAACATTGCCGCACCCAACCACAACCCGCAGCTCACTCGGCGGACCATAATTCTTACCTTTTATGTTCTAACACCTTGCGCAACACTTTGCTGCGCTCCTGCGCTTGCCAGTCCTGGTCAGCGTTTTTCCCCTGATCGAGACTCAAAAACTTCTGGTAAGCGTCCAGCGCCGGCTTCGGTTGGTTCAGCTTATCGTAGCAGAGACCTCGAATAAACCACGGCCCCGCGCCAGGCGTTTCCATTTTGGCAATTTCATCCAGCGCTGCAAGCGTGGACACGTAATCTCCTGACAGGTAGTACGAAGTGCTCAAATCCTTCCAGTACGCCAGATTCTTGCCGTCCAGCTGGAGAGCCATCTTCAGCTCTTTCAGCGCATCTGGAAAATCCCGTTTTTGCAGGTAAATGCGCCCCAGCCCACCGTGCAATTGCGCATCTCGGGGTGAAAGCGCGATCGCCTTGTTGAGCGTAACGATGGAGTCATCCCATTTTTTCTGCGCGATTTGAATATCCGCGCGCATCTTCAACGAATCGAGACTCGGCGCCGCATTTGCGCTGTCGCCACTTTCAGCTCGGTTCAACTCCGCGAGCGCCGCATCATATTGCTGCTGCTCCACCAGCAGATGCACCAACCGCGCACGCGCAGCGGAGTCCGTGGGCTGCACCGCCAGGTAGCTGCGATATGCGTCCGCAGCCTCCGGCTTTTTCTCCGCGGCCAAACATTCCGCAAGGCCCAGCAGTGCCTGCGCATTATTCGGCTGAGCTTCCAACATGCTGCGAAATTTCGCCTCCGCGTCGGTCAGCCGCTGCAAACGCACATACAAATTCGCCAGATGCAGGATCGGTTCAGGGTTGTGAGGGTCCAGGCGGTAAGCGCCCTCAAGCGATTCGGCTGCTGCAGAGTAATCCTTGGCATTCTCTTGCGCCACACCCAGCAAATAGCGCGGCCGACTCTGGGCCGGCAGCAATTCGACAGCTTTACGCAAATTGGGAATCGCTACAGCAGGATCGCGTTCAATAAATAAAATCCCAAGGTTTAAATACGCCTCGGCCATTTTTGGATCAATTGCGATGGCCCGCTCGTATTCACCGCGGGCCTCGTCAGCCTTCTGTAGCGCGGTAAAAACGTAGGCCAGCTCAAAATGGCCGTAAGCCATGTCTGGTTGTGCGGCAATAAATTTCTGCAGCGGATCGATCGCCGCTGCAAAATCCTTCTTCTCAATATCGCGTTGCGCTTCCTGCAGCAGATCGTTCAGCGGATTGGCAAGCTTCTCCCGCCGCGACCCCGCAATAGTGCCCTGAGATCCGCTCTGACTTTTGCTAGGAGAATTCTGTCCAGCGCTTTGCCCATCAGCGCGCGCTGCGAGCGACATAGCGGAGAAAATCGCAGCAACACCCAAAATAAGAAATACGACTCTCGTTGCTCCCCACGCGCTATTTGATTGTGGGAATTTTGGTTTTGAACGAACAAGGACCAAGGTACCAGCGATACGGCGGAGCGCCTGTTTCATACGGGAGCCGTTTCAACCTAAACGGAAGTACCCTTCGATCCGTTCACCACATTCACCAGACTAACAATCTTGGATGCCCCGTTCTCCACACCCTTTGCCCGCCCATTCTCATTCAACACCCGCACCAGGTAACGCCCCGTGTGCGACTGCGCATTCCGCGCCACCTGCTCCGGCGTCCCGGTAGCAACAATCTTGCCGCCCTGGTCCCCGCCCTCGGGCCCAAGATCAATCAACCAGTCCGCCGATTTAATCACGTCCAGATTGTGCTCGATCACCAGCAACGACGCCCCGGACTCCAGCAATTTCCGGAACGCTGCCAACAATTTTGCGATATCGTCAAAATGCAATCCCGTCGTCGGTTCATCGAGTATATAAAGGATGCCCTGATTCTCGGTGCGCGAAAGATGCGACGCCAGTTTTAACCGTTGCGCCTCGCCACCCGAAAGAGTCGTCGCCGATTGCCCTAATCGCAGATAACCCAACCCAATTTCGTTCAGCACGCGCAGCTTGGAAACTACCTTTGGCACATTAATAAAAAATACTAGCGCCTCGCGTACCGTCAGTTGCAACACGTCATGAATACTCTTCCCGTGAAACAACACTTCTAGCACACCACTCTTGAATCGTGTCCCGCGGCACTCCTCGCAAATTAATTCCACGTCCGCAAGAAATTGCATCTCCACAGTCACGGTCCCATCGCCTTGGCACGTCTCGCAGCGCCCGCCCGGCACATTAAACGAAAAATGCCCTGCCGTATAGCCGCGCCGCTTGGCATCCGGCGTATCGGCAAAAACTTCGCGAATCGCATCAAAAGCTTTTAAATAAGTCGCCGGATTCGACCGCGGCGTGCGCCCGATCGGGGATTGATCCACGATCACTACTTCCCTAATTTGCGCGTCGCCTTCGATTCGTTCGCAGAATTCCTTGACGCTCGACCCGTTGCGCTTGGCCGCCAGCGCTTTATAAAGCACGTCGTGCACCAGCGTGGATTTTCCTGAACCGCTAACTCCGGTAACCACCGTCAAAGTGCCGAGCGGCAAAGTCAGATCAACGTCCTGCAAGTTATGCAAATGCGCGCCAAACACTTTGAGAAATTTTCCACTCAACTTGTGCCGGTTATTGGGCACCGGTATCCGTAAATCCCCCGTCAAATATCGCCCGGTAATCGATTTCGGTTCTTCCAGCATCGCCCCATAAGAGCCCGCGAAAAGCAGTTTGCCGCCCAGCTCCCCGGCTCCGGGACCGAGATCAATCACATAATCCGCGGCACGAATCGTGTCTGGATCGTGTTCGACGACCAGGACGGTATTTCCCAAATCGCGCAGCGATTTTAAAATATCGATTAACCGTTGCGTGTCCCGAGGATGCAATCCAATCGATGGCTCGTCCAGCACATACAGTGCTCCAACCAGATGCGATCCCAACGAAGTAGCCAATTGAATCCGCTGTGACTCGCCTCCCGATAATGTGGAAGTAAGCCGGTCCAGCGTCAAATAATCCAAGCCCACTTCATCCAGAAATTGCAGCCGCGAGCGCACTTCCTGCAGAATTTTATCCGCGACGGTATTTTGCGCTTGCGTCAGCTGCATGTTAGAGAAAAACACGCGGGCTTCTTTAACGGTCAGCTTGCAAACCTCGGTGATCGACCGCCCAGCCACGCGCACAGCCCGCGCCTCCGCCCGCAGGCGCGTGCCACCACATTCCAGACACGTCGCGTAACCACGAAACCGGCTCAGAAACACTCGGACGTGCAGCTTGTATTTCTTGCGCTCCAAATATTTAAAAAATCCGGTGATTCCCTCGTAATCGCTCTCTGGGTCGCCTTCCAGAATCAACCGCCGCTGCTCTTCGGTAAGGTGGCGCCAGGCGACATTGGTAGGAATACCGCGCCCGCGCGCCCATTTCTTCGCGTCGTGCAACAAATTGCGATAACGCGGCTTGGTCCACGGCAAAATCGCGTCTTGATCCAGCGACTTGCTGGAATCCGGCACCACCAGGTTCAAATCAAAGTCGATGGTGTTGCCAAATCCCTGGCATCGCGGACAAGCTCCGTAAGGATTATTGAAAGAAAAAAGCCGCGGCTCTGGCTCCTGATACAGCGTCCCATCATTCTTGCATTCGAATCGCTCATTAAATCGCAGCCTTTCAGCCGGGCCCGCCGCATCGGCCATAAATTCCAGCAGCGCCTCGCCATGCCCCTCGCGATAGCAAATCTCAATCGAGTCCACCAGCCGCGAGCGAGACTCAGGATTAATCGCCAGCCGATCCACAACCACATACACAGGCCGAGAAAAATTAATGTCCAGCAACGTCTCCGGAGAAGAAAACTCGTGCATCCGACCGTCCTGATACAAACGGTTGAATCCGCGTTTCTGGAGATCAATTAGCGATTGGCGTAGCGATTCGGCAGAAGGTTGCGTAGCTTTCTTTTTCGCCACGCGTCGTGTCGGCGCCGCAACAGCCGCACTAACATCCGCGGCAGGCGCAGCCGAAGGCATTCCGCCCGGTCGAAACTCATACAACACATAAAAACGTCGCCCGGGTGTCATGGTCAAAACTCGTGTCGCAATCTCATCCGGATTATCGCGCCGCACTTGCGCGCCGCACTTGATACAGAAAGTCTGCCCGCATCGCGCGAAAAGCAGCCGCAAATAATCGTAAATTTCCGTGGCTGTCGCTACCGTGGACCGCGGATTGCGTGTGGAATTTTTCTGCCGGATCGCCACCGCGGGCGCGATCCCGGAAATCTCATCCACGTCCGGCTTTTCCATCCTTTCCAGAAACTGCCGCGCATAAGCGGAAAGCGACTCTACATATCGCCGCTGTCCCTCGGCGTAAACCGTGTCAAAGGCCAGCGAAGACTTGCCAGAGCCGCTAACGCCAGTAACCACCGTGATAGCGTTGTGTGGAATTGCCACGGTAATGTTCTTGAGATTGTGAACGCGGGCCCCGCGAACCTGAATCACTTCTTGCGCGGTATTTGTAAGTGTCGAATCGGTTTTAGCCATTAGATCGGTGGTAGCCAGGAGATAGCCCGCACAGCGCCTCAATCGGGCACTGCCTAAACTTTAAATTATACGACTCGTCGTCAACCCTAGCAAACGGGGCCACGGGCAGCATTTTTCGAGAATGTGCCTGTTTTAGATTGAAGCTAAAGCGTGGGTGTTTCTTGGAGCTAGCGATATTTCCACGGCAGAATTTCTTCACAACCCAAAACTCTTCCACAACGAATCAATCCGCGCCTTAGTCCCCGCATCCATCACAATCTCATCTGGCCAAGGCCGCGCAAATCCCTCCGAAGCCCACTTCCGCGTAGCATCAATCCCCATCTTCGATCCAAAATCCTGAATCCGCGAAGCGTGATCCAACGTATCCGCCGGCCCCAGATTAAATTGCACATCGCGTTCCGGATCAATCGCGCACAACGCTTTCCAAACCACTTCGCTGTAGTTATGCACGTCCACATCGTGATCGACCACCACAATCACCTTCGTGAACATCGCTTGTCCGAGCGACCAAATCGCATTCATGATCTTCCGCGCATGACCCGGATAACTCTTGCGAATCGCCACAATCATCAAATTGTGAAAGATTCCTTCCGCGGGCATCGCCACATCTGCAATCTCCGGATACTGCATCTTCATAACCGGCAGAAAAATTCGTTCCACCGCGTAGCCCATAAAATAATCTTCCTGCGGCGGCGGCCCCACCACGGTCGTGAGATAAATCGGATCCTTCCGGTGCGTAATGCACTCCACATGAAATACCGGGTACTCCCCTTCCAGCGAATAAAATCCGGTGTGATCGCCGAACGGCCCCTCGACCCGCATCTCACTCAAATTTACGTAACCCTCCAAAACAATTTCCGCGTTAGCCGGAACTTCCAGTTCGCACGTCTCGCACTGCACCATCTCTACCGGCTCCCGCCGCAAGAATCCAGAAAACATCATTTCATCCAAATCGGGCGGAATTGGGAGCATTCCCGCCAGCGCCGTTGCCGGGTCCGCACCGATCGCCACCGCCACGGCAATCTTGCCATCAGGATTCGCCGACCGTGCTCGTCGAAAATGTTCCGCGCCGTGTTTTTGCGTCTGCCAATGCATCCCGGTGGTGCGCTGGTCGTAAACCTGCATGCGGTACATCCCCACATTCCGCTTCCCGGTCTCCGGATTCTTGGTGAACACCAGCGGAAAAGTAATAAATCGCCCGCCATCCTGCGGCCAACACTTCAAAATAGGAAATTCCAAAAGGTTCACATCCGTGCCCTTGCGAATCACTCCCTTGCAAGCTCCGGACTTCACGCTCTTGGGAAAAAACGATCCTAGCTCCGCCAACTTCGGCAACATTTTTATTTTGTCGAACAATCCCTGCGGTGTTTCCATCTTCAAAAATCCCTGGATCCGGGCCGCCACATCCTCCAGTTTGTCCACATCAAATGCCAACTCCATCCGCCGCACGCTGCCAAACGCATTAATCACCAGCGGCACCTTTGAACCCTTGGGCTTTTCAAAAAGCAGCGCGGGCCCAACACTGTGTGGCGCTCGCGTTTTCGCCCGCGCAACGCGCTGCGCCACTTCCGCAATTTCCAACACGGGATCTACTTCTGCGCTCACGCGCTTTAGTTCCCCTTCTTTTTCCAGTCTCGCCACAAATTCCCGCAAATCCCGATACCCCACACACGCCTCCCCATCCAGCTTTCAAATCGCAAACTGTAGCACGAACTCATTCCGAGAGTTGCGTACTCAAAAAAACGACACAAAACAGCGCGGGGCGCAGAAGCCCAGACAGGACTGACTCCTGTTATCCTCAAGCTGTCATGGGCTCCCGCGTTTACCTGGATTACAACGCCACCACTCCAGTCGACCCCGCCGTCCTGGAAGCCATGCTTCCCTTTTTCTGTGGTGAATTTGGCAACGCCTCATCCATCCACACCACCGGACAAAAAGCTCGCTCAGCCGTCGAGACCGCCCGCGAACAAGTCGCCGCTTTAATTAACGCGCATGCTCAGGAAATTATTTTCACCAGCGGTGGAACCGAGTCTGACAATCACGCCATCTTCGGCATGTTCGACGCCACCAATTACGCGAACACCAATCTGATTTCCACCGCCATCGAACACGAAGCCGTGTTGAATACTTGCCAGGCGTTAGCCGCACGCGGTGTCACCGTTGCTCATCTCGCCGCCAATCGCGAAGGACAAATCGACCCGCAACATCTTCTGAATCTTCTTCACGAAATTCCTGACACCAATCTCGTCTCCGTGATGCACGCCAACAATGAACTCGGCAGCGTGCAGCCGCTCGAAGAAATCGGCCGCATCGCGCGCGAAGCTGACGTCTATTTTCATACTGATGCCGTCCAGTCGGCCGGCAAAATTCCGGTCGACGTCAACGCCTTGCAAGTCGATCTGCTTTCGCTCTCCGCTCACAAAATTTATGGCCCTAAAGGAGTCGGCGCTCTGTACATCCGCAGTGGCACGCCGTTGCGCCAATTTCTTTTTGGCGGACATCATCAACGCGGCGCGCGCCCCGGCACCGAAAACGTCGCAGGCATCGTCGGTTTTGGAAAAGCTGCGGAACTTGCCGCCGCATCCCTCGCGCACGACACGGAACGCATCTCGGCGCTGCGCGATGATCTGGAGCGTGGCCTTCTTCAGCGCGTGCCGCAATCGCGAGTCAACGCCGCGCTAGCGCGGCGCACCCCCAACACCACCAACATCCTTTTTCCTGGAGTCGACGGCGAAGCTCTTTTGATCGCTCTGGATCTTAAAGGTCTGTCCTGCTCCGCCGGCGCTGCCTGCTCGTCTGGAGCGGTCGAACCCTCTCATGTATTAACCGCTACCGGTCTCACGTCCGCGGAAGCACGCAGCAGCCTGCGTTTCAGTCTTGGCTGCCCAACCACTCGCCAGGAAATAGACACCGCTCTACTGGTAATTCCCCAAGCCGTCGAACAGCTGCGCGAAATTTCTCCCAACTACCCCAAGGAAATGTCTTCCAGCAATTGAGCTAAATCGCAAGGCACCCAGCGCGGCGCCTGCGTTCTTCCAGTACAATATGTAGGTCAGCTGAAAAGAATGCACACTGCATTTCAATCCGAGGTTGTAAATGGGCGAACTCAAGCGACCGCTGGAATCGTCGCCGTAGCCATGAGCGGCGGTGTGGACAGTTCCGTAGTCGCCGCGCTAATGCAGGAGCAAAGCCGCAGCGTCGTCGGCCTCACCATGCAGTTATGGAATCAGCGCCGCCTCCCCGAGGTGCAGTCGTCAGGCCCGGCACAACATCGCTGCTGCTCTATCGATGACGTCTACGATGCAAAGCGTGTCGCCCAGCATCTAGATTTCCCGCATTACGTCGTGAATTTTGAAGACCAGTTCGAATCGCGAGTCATTCGCCCTTTCGTCGACCAATATCTTTCCGGCCGCACCCCCATCGCCTGCACCAATTGCAATACCGACATAAAGTTCGACCCATTGCTTCGCATGGCCCGACAAATTGGCGCCGCGCGGCTTGCCACCGGCCACTACGCGCGCATCCGTAAAAACGAATCATCCGGCCGCTGGGAACTTTTGCGCGCCCGCGATGAAAGCAAGGATCAATCTTATTTTCTGTGGGGCCTTACGCAAGAACAGCTCTCCTACAGCGAATTTCCTCTGGGCGAATTGAGCAAGGAAGAAGTGCGCGCCGTGGCTCGCCGCGTAAATCTTCCCGTAGCGGAAAAACCCGAAAGCATGGAGCTCTGTTTCGTTCCAAGCGGCAACTACGTGCAATTCATCCAGGCCTACGCCAGCGAACAAAACATCTCACGGTCATCCGGTGGTGGCGATATCGTTACAGAAGATGGCGAAGTGCTGGCGCGTCACGACGGCGTCCATCAATTCACCGTCGGACAACGGAAAGGTTTGGGATTTTCAACAGGAAAAGCGCTCTACGTACTGAGCATCGACGCGCAAACAAATCGCGTGGTAGTCGGCGAAGACCACTCCCTGCACAAGACCACTTGTGAAATCGACAACGTAAATTGGGTGTGCTGTGAAATGCCCGCCGAGCCGCTGCGCGCTAAGGTAAAAATCCGCCACAAACACGAGTCGGCTAATGCCACCGTGGAAGCTCTTGGCCCCGCAACCGCGCGCGTGGTCTTCGACGTTCCGCAACGGGCCATCACCGCCGGCCAAGCTGCCGTGGTATATGATGGCGATCGCATCCTCGCGGGTGGTTGGATCCGCTAAAGAGTCCCGTTTCAATTGGACAAAGAGCTTAGGCGCCGCGATCAAGCGCGCAAAATCATTACCTCGGTAGATTTGATCAGCGCGGCCGCTTTGTCGCCCACCTTGAGGCGCATCTCCCGCACCGCATCAGCGGTTATGATGGAAGTAATGTGCTGGCCACCGATCGATAAACTCACCTGTGCAATAAGTCCGCTAACCTTGATATCGGTGACCCGCCCGACCAGCTGATTGCGCCCGCTGATATTGCGAAAACCAGTGCGCTTTGTGGCTACTTCACCCTTGTCACTTGCGCTATGAAGGAATTTATCGAGCTGGCTTTCCGGAATGCGGTGATGCCCTCCCGCGGTCTTGATCGTGCGAATCTTGCCCTTGTAGATCCACAGTTTTAGAGTGGCGTAACTGATGCCCAGAACCTTCGACGCTTCCCGCGGCGAAAACATTTTTTCAGCAGCCACCATAAGCTCCCCGGAAATGTTGTGCGGTACAGTATCGCTTTATCGGCGGCCCATGACTATCAAGCGTACCGCTCAAACTTCCCTCAACGAATATCACGCCGCGTTAACGATCTACCGGACATCTGGATTAGGCTGAATTCCTACGGTCGCAACTTTTCCATCGGCTCCCAACCCGAAACGCACAATGCGGGTTTCATTGCCTTTGGCGACTCGGTAGCGCGACAAGGTGATCCCATCGTTTTCTTTTCGCGAAACCAGAATCACCGCGTCTGCCGGCCACACCGGTTTTAATTCGGCTGCAACCGTTTCGATGACGTCCGGCGTCAACAACCCCGCCAATCTTGATGACACCTGAGCCTTCTCAACCTTGCCAGCCGCGATTTGATCGAGAAACACTCTGAGCCGCCGAGCCAATTCCGGCTGCTTATCCTCAATCGCCACAAGCTTCGGCAACTCCAAAGCCGGGTTAACAATACCTGCAATCACATGCGCGAATTGTTCCGGCCTCGCGGAATCCGAATTGGTAAGCACCGCCACGCTGATGCCGTCATCCGGATAACGCAGGAAGTGGCACCGGAAGCCCTGCCACGCTCCACCATGGTCAATCTGTTTATGGCCGTTGACGCTGTTGATCTCCCAGGCGAAACCATAGTTGGCGCTATTCGGTTTCCCATCATTCAGTAAAAATACCGTCCAACTTTTATCCAAACTCGATTGCTTCAATATTTTCGTTCCGTAGAGCGCCGCGTCCCATTTCGCCAGATCCAGGACGTTAAAATACAGCGCTCCATCGGCCGTTGAATTAAAAGTGGGGGAAACCCAACCCTGGTTCTGAATTTTTCCGCCCTTCAATTCGTAGCCTGACGACCGGTTTGGGATGATGTCGGACTCGCTGATGAGCCGCGTCGAGCTCATGCCTAGGGGCCCGAAGACTCGCTGCTGCAAATAATCAGCATAAAAAGTCCCCGTCACCTTGTGGATGATCACCCCGAGTAGCACGTAGTTGGTATTGCGATAGTCCCACTTGTCCCCAGGCTTGAATTCGATCGGAAGCGCTTCAATCTTGTTCACCATTTCGTCTTCGGTATAGTCCATCCGTAGATAAAACGGTCCCGCCGGGCCAGTGCGGTCGTTGCTTTCGTATTCGGAGAGCCCTGACGTATGGGACAGCAGATTCTTCACGCGAATCGGCTGCCAACTTTGTGGCGCATTGGGGAAATACTTGGTGATGCTGTCGTCCAGACCGATTTTTCCCTCTTCTACGAGCATCATGATGGCCGCAGCCGCAAACTGTTTACCCACCGAGCCGGACTGAAATACCGTCTCGGCCTTGACCGGAACATTCAACTCGATATCCGCCAGTCCGTACCCCTTCGCAAGCAAAATTTGTCCGCGGTTATAGATGCCCACCGCAATTCCAGGAACGCGTTCGCGCCTCATCTCCGCATCCACATAGTGATCAATGGCAGTTATCTGCTCGGGCGTGAGGTCGTGCGTAGGCGCGGCCAGAACACCGCCGCACGCCAGGGCACAGAAACAACAAATCCGCCCGAGCCACCGCCCAAGGATCCCAATCATTTCAACGCTCCAATATTTTCAGGAAAACCGCGCGGTAGTATATCCCGAAACGTCGAGCCTCAGTTCTCACTATCGCTACACCTCTTTGATAGCGGCGTGTGCGAGCAGTAAATCGTAGCTCGGATACACGCTCGAATTCATCGTCACGTATCGGGGGTTGAAACTGAGGAGGCTTATAGAATATCGAGCACGCACTGAATAATTCCACTGGAACAAAAAAAAGTAGCGGGTCGCTGGGCGGACCCGCTACTCTCTCCCCGATCACGTCGCTCTCTAGGACCTAAGAAAGAGCGGCGCTTCTCTTCGTGTGGTAAGCGCGCGCATGGACGCTCTGCCTTGCCCGCCGCACCTTGACCAACAACAGCACTGCGAGAGGTGCCATCAGCATGATTGACATTGCAATCAGCAAGCCTTCTCTCACAGTTCCGCTGGAAACAACTCCGTCGTTGATCGCGCTGGCCTGCGCCGTTACCGCGGCCGCGTGCGCCTCGATTGAGTTCGTCGCCACCGTGCTCAGATCATTCGTAACTGCCGCCTGCACCGGTTGCGGAAACGCTTCAACGTTGGAGCTGTCCGCCCACACAGTATTTTCGATCTCTTGAGCCCGCGTACCACCCGCCAGCAAGAAAGCCGCTGCCAACCCCATTACCACTACGTGCGTCCGGAAGATGTTTTGAATTTTCATTTGCCACCCCCATCAAACTTCTTTTTGTTTAACGGCTCAACGCCCACTACAAATGCAGTCGAGATGCCACTCAGCAACATTTCACCGCCTCGTTGAAATAATTTTTTATCTGCTGGGAACTGAAGGACTTCGCCTTACGACTCAACTATCTGGTGAGGCATGGCCCCGCGGCACTGCCAGCGCAACCCTATCCGTCCAGCTACTCGGCCGCCTGAGACACCACCTCGAACACGTTTGCATGAAAGTCGCTTATTGATAGATGTTAGGCAGCGGCTCTGCTAAACCACACAATTCCAGCTAGTTAGCGCGCTACGACAACGCGAATGTCACCCCGCTTGAATCAGACAGAAACGCTAAACCAATCGGATAGCCCACTATCCTTTCGGATAGCCTTGTTCTCTGGCGATACTCGCCTTCCGGCGCTAGAATGGCGCCCTCACGATTCGGTAGCGTTCGCAGCGGCAAGTGCCGGAAAGGCAAAGGCTAAGTCTTGGCAACAAAACTACTCGCCATCAGCGGGCCCTTGAGAAAAGCGGAATTTCCGCTGAGCGCACAAGTGGCCATCGGGCGCGACGCAGGCAACACCATCCGCCTCGAAGATTCCGCGGTGTCTCCACAGCACTGCTTGATCGAAGTGCACGACGGCAAAGTGGTGTTGACCGACCTCGAAAGTCACTTCGGCACGTTCGTCAATGGCATCCCGATTAAGGATCGCGAACTGCAATCCGGTGATCAGATTGCCGTAGGCAATTCCGTATTTCTACTGGAGACAGAGAAGCTCCACACCGCCGCGAGCAACGCGGTGCAGACATCCGAGCCGGAACCACTCCACTTGAAGGTGCTGCAATTCCACCCACAGGAACTTCTCAATCTCGACGCGGCATCGTTGGCAGCGCTACCGCAGCCGGCGCGTGTAACCCGCAATCTGAACACTTTGTTGCAAATCTCCAGAGCCCTCGGCTCGTTGCGTGATGAAGCTGCGTTGCCCTGGCAGCTTCTGGGCATGATCTTCGATGTCATCCCCGCCGAACGAGCGGCAATCCTGATGACCGAAGATGGATCGGCGGACATTCGCTCGCACGTGGCTTGGGACCGCGTACACGGTCCGGAGCATTCGGTCCCCATTAGCCAGGAGATTGTGCGCCGGGTAATCGAAGAAAAAGTTTCCTTGCTAGATAGCGGAGCTGCGGATCAAAGCAGTAGACAGTCGGCTGCGGGCGACCCTCCCGCTAACCAGCGCACGCGCCTGTGCGTGCCGATGATCTCCAACGAAAAAGCCATCGGACTGATTTATCTGGAGTCCAGCAGTCCGGCAACCGCGCTGTCTGAAGATGATTTCCAGCTGCTTTCCGCAATCGCCGGGCTGTTGGTTATCGGAATCGAAAATGCCCGCCAGCTTGAGCGTCTGGGCAGCGAAAACCAACGATTACACGCGGAAGTCAGCCTGAATCACGACATGGTAGGACGCAGCGCGCGCATGCGCGACATCTATCAGTTCATCAAGCGTGTGGCTCCCAGCGATTCCACCGTATTGATTTGCGGTGAGAGCGGTACGGGTAAAGAACTGGCCGCGCGCGCCATTCACAACAACAGTCCAAGAAAAACTCAGCCGTTCGTAGCCCTGAACTGCGCCGCACTTTCCGAAACTTTGCTGGAGAGCGAATTGTTTGGCCACGAAAAAGGCGCCTTCACCAGCGCCATTGCCCAGAAAAAAGGATTTCTGGAAGTTGCCGAAGGCGGCACGATTTTTCTGGATGAAATTGGCGAGCTCTCCCCGATCCTGCAGGCCAAATTGCTGCGCGTTCTGCAGGAACGAGAATTCGTGCGCGTCGGCGGCACTCGTCCGATTAAAATTAACGTCAGGTTTCTTGCCGCCACCAATAAAGACTTACAGAAAGGGACGCGCGAGCAATCCTTTCGTGCCGATCTGTTTCACCGGCTCAACGTTATTTCCATCACCATTCCGCCGCTGCGCGAACATCCCGAAGACATCCCCACGTTGGCGGAGCATTTTGCGGCTCGTTATGCCAGGCACTGCAATCGAAACGTCACCGCCATCTCCCGCGAAGCGATGGCCTTTTTGACACAGTACGAATGGCCCGGCAACATCCGCGAATTAGAAAACGCCATGGAACGAGCGGTGGTCGTTGGTTCTTCGGACAGGATTTTAGCCGAGGATCTGCCGGAGAGCGTTTTGGAAACTGCGAAATCCGGAAGCGGCGCGCCTGCTAAATATCACGACGCCATTCGCAACCTGAAAAAGCAGCTTATTCTCAGCGCGCTGGAACAGTCGGGCGGAAGTGTTACCGATGCCGCGACTCTGCTGGGTGTACACGCCAACTATCTGCATCGCCTGATGCGCAATTTCCAGTTGCGCCCAGCCCTCAAAAAACAGACCGGCAGCTAGCGCTGGTTCGTCCCTGTCGTAACCATCAGCAATAATCCGTCCGACGCGAATTGGTGCTGCCCAGTCAAAATCCGTTTCAAAACTTCTAACATACCAATTGCTTTCTAACCGGCCCATGGCCGGACTCGCCCGCCAAAGCGGACGTGTGTGTTAAATGAAACTGCTCAGGGCATAGGAGAGGGTCTGGAGTCGCCAGAATGACGCAACTCGTCACCTATACGATCGAGGGAACGCTAGGGTTCAGGTTGGTAGAAAGCTGCGGAGACTAGCTGGCGGAACGAAAAGACGCCCATTCAGATCCGAAGCGGACGGTCAGCGAGATTAGCTCTGGCAGCTGGCAAATATGGATTTGCATTCGACGGGCATCCTTTCTATCAAAATAGTTGCGAACCCAAAGATGTCATAGTTATAACTACTTCGCAAGGAATAATAGGGTCAGCACAGGTGATGTTGATCGCTGAGTGGATCAGCCGCCAGTTCCGTTGTGGACGTCCGCTCCGTCCTTGTATCTCCGCGCCCACCTCGGTACTATGCAGCCATTACGGTTGCTGGCTCTGTGGCCCACAGGCAGGCAGGAATAGGGAACATTTTACCTGGAGTTTACGTTCCATTAATGGCAGGCCGAGATTGGCTGCTTTGCGTAGCTGCGGAAAGCGGTCACCCTTGCATCGTAGCGGGAATTCGAGGCTGATGATACGTTGGAGCAGGATGCCCAACTGGTCCAGCAATGCCTCCAGGGCGACGGCTCGGCCTGGGAGGAACTTGTTCGCCGTCATACCCGTCGCATCTATAACATTTGTTATAGGTTTACGGGTAATGGGACGGACGCCGAGGACCTTTCGCAGGAGGTCTTTCTGCGCGTATACAAAACTCTGGGCAGCTACCGTTCGGCTTACGGCGGCTTCGCAACTTGGATGACTAGCGTGACTCGCAATCTCTTGATTGACCACTATCGACGCACCAAAAGGGACCGCGTTACCGACTCGCTCGATGACGCTATGCCCGTGGTGGAAAACAAGGCTTCCTCCGCCCGCCGCCCCGATGAACTGGCGCTTATGGGCGAACTTAGCTCTCAAATTCAATCAGCACTCACCAAACTTTCGCCAGAATTGCGCGAAGCGGTAATTTTGCGCGATCTGCAGCAACTCGAATACGGCGAAATACAACGCACCTTGTCCGTACCCGAAGGCACCGTGAAATCCCGCATCAATCGCGGCCGCATCGAACTCGCTCGTATTTTGCAGCAGATGGGGGTGCGCCCGTCATGAGTTCGCTGCCGAACTGGACCCACGAAGAAATCGAAGCGCGGCTCACCGACTATCTCGAGGGCTTAATGCAGCCCGAAGAGCAACGCGCATTTGACGCTCACGTTTCCGATTGCGTGCAGTGCCAACCGTTGCTCGCCAGCGTTTCGCATCTGATCACCAATCTTCATTCCATGGATGAGATCGAGCCGCCGCCTCGGCTCATTTACGCCATCATGGATAAAACTCTTGGCCCACGTGAAACCGTTACTGGTTGGCGCGCCGCGTTTGCCTGGCTGCGCGCACTCGCGAATCCGCGCGTCGGTTATGGTTTCGCTTCGGTAGTCGCCACGTTTCTAATTCTGGTGTCCACTTCTCCGGGCTTTTCGTGGCGCAAACCGCACCTCGCGGATTTGAAGCCTGCAAATATTTATCGCAACGCCGACCGCCAGGTTCACCTGGTATACGCGCGAGGCACCAAGTTCGTCAGTGACCTGCGCGTGGTTTACGAAATTCAATCTCGTCTCAGCCAGGACGATCAACAAATTCCGGCGCAGGATCGCAACCGGCCGCAGCCAGCTCCTAAAGACGATCCCGGCCGCACCGATGGTACTAACCCCTCTTCCCCGAAGCAGCAGAATCGCGCCAATGGCATCGAGAGAAATTTGCAAATGCTCGCCGCGGATTTGCCGCTGTTCGTCGAGAGGAGAATTCGATGAAGTGTTCCGTCCATCAGGATGCGGACGCTATCGGCTACTGCCGCAACTGTGGCAAAGCGCTGTGTTCCGTGTGTGCCCGACCGATTCGCGACGTTTATTATTGTGAAGATTGCCTCGCGGGAGCGGTAGGCATTCCCCCAAATCCCCCTGCCGCTGCTCCTTACACTACTGGCTCTGCGCCATATGTAGCTGGAGCTGCGCCTTATATTCCGCCTCCGGGTCAACAAGCCGGCCCGATTCCGCCGCCGGGTGCACGCACCGCCAGCAGCCCCGGAGTTGCGTTCGCCTTGGGATTCTGTCCAGGCCTGGGCGCGATTTATAACGGCGAATACAACAAAGCGCTGATTCACATTGTGGTCTTCGCGGCCATGATTGTGGGCCTGAGCAGCGATCTGGGCGCCGGAGCGGATGTCGCGCTGAGTCTGTTACTCGCGGGTTTTATTTTCTACATGGCTTTGGATTCCATGCGTACCGCCAAAGCCAAGCAACTCGGCGAAGTCACCGCCGATCCGCTGGAATCGTGGAGCAAAGAGCGACCAATCGGTCCGATAATTCTGATTGGCATCGGTGTGCTGTTTCTGCTGAACAATTTCTCGTGGTTCCCGTTTTATCGGATAGAGCGTTTCTGGCCGCTGATTCTAATAGTCGTTGGTGTACTGATGTTTCGCAACAGGTTGGGACGTCCATCCTGATCGCGTTTCATAGTAAAACGCGGGGAGAATTGACGCTGGAAAAGTTGTTGGAGGCCATTTCAGATGAGTGATCGCATCCGTTGCCATTGCCGCCGCTGTACCATCCGCAGCTTGATGGGACCCGCGGTAGTCATCACCGTGGGGGTGTTGTTTCTGCTCGAGCAAACGCGCAGCGGCTTTTCGTTTGGACAAACGTGGCCGGTAATTCTGGTGGTAATCGGCGTCATCAGTCTTGCGTCGGCAATGGCTCCCATGGATGGGCACATCTCTTCCGCCAGTGCTGCGCCAGCTGTTCCACCGCCAGCAACTTCAGTTCCGCCTGCGAATCCTGGGCCCGGAAATTATCCGAGACAGGGCCAATAGCCCTCCATGGCTCGGTCCCGCAGCAGCGGTATTTTCAGCGGTGTAGCGCTCATTCTCTTCGGCGTGGCATTTTTGTTGCACAATTACCGCGGCTTCGAATTCCAGACCGTGCTGCTGCACTGGTGGCCTGTCCTTCTAATTGTTCTTGGACTCATCAAGCTTTACGAACGCACTTCCAACCGTTACGAGCCCGGCACCGCCCGCATTACCGCGGGTGAAATTTTTTTGGTGCTGGGCTTACTTCTTTTGGTCGTCGTGGTAGTCGGCGTCGATACCGTAAAAGGCAAATTTCCCGGAAGCCATCTGGACTTCGGTGATTTCGGCAGGAATTCTTACGATTACGACCTGGAAGTCGAACCCAAAAGTGTTCCGCCAAATGCGCGCGTTACGGTGCGCTCCACACGCGGCGACATTTCGGTGCGTAGCTCCGACGATCCCGAAATTCGCGTAAGCGGAAAAAAGATTGTACGCGCCTGGTCCGACCGGGAAGCGACGCAGGTTGCCGATCGCGCCTCCGTGGAAATAGTTAAAAATGGCGACGGCTACGAAATTCATCCGGCTGGATCGAATACCGGCGACTCACGGCTGGGCTTCAATATGGAAATTGTCGTGCCCAAGAAATCGCAGCTAACGGTTCGCAATGAAAAAGGCGACGTTGCGGTCTCCGATATCGCGGCACCGGTGGTCATCGACAATCACGATGGTGATGTGGACATTCGCAATACCGCCGGCGACGTCACCATCGACATGCGCCACGGGGACGTAAAGGTTGCCGACACCAAAGGCGATATCAAGCTGGCCGGCAAAGGCGGCGAAGTGGACGTTACTAGCGCAACCGGCGGCCTCACCGTGGACGGAGAATTCTACGGGCCCATACGCGCGGACAAAATTGCGAAGGGCGTGCGTTATATTTCGCAGCGTAGTGATCTGACCCTCAGCCAGCTCAGCGGACATTTGGAATTAGGCTCAGGCAATCTGGAAATTACCGATGCGCCGGGAAATCTGCAGGTTCGTACCAATCGCTACGACGTAGATGTGGAAAATGTCGGCGGTAAAGCAAAAATCGAGAATCGTGATGGCACCGTCGAGATGCGATTCTCTTTCCCGCCCAAAGACGACATTGATATCACCAACGCTAACGCGGTAATTTCCTTGAGCCTGCCGGCGTCATCCAGCTTCGAAATAACCGCGGACTGCCATTCCTGCGATATCGATTCGGACTTTTCGGGTGGCACCCTTTCCAAGTCCTCCAGCGGCTCAGGGGATAATCACTTGGAGGGAAAATACGGCTCTGGTCGGGCTACCAAAATCACGTTGAAGACCAGCTACGGCAATATTTCGCTTCGCAAGACCAGCGGCGATTCCATGCAGCCACCGGCCCCTCCGCACGCCCCGAAACTTCCACGCCCTGGCGCTGTGCCCGAAATTCCTGAATCGGAAGAAAATTAAGAATTTCGGGTTCGCGCCTCTTCCCATCGCCGTACTGCTCGGGTGTTATCGCTCCGCCACTCGCTTCAAATCTTCAAAAAACGTCGGATAAGAAACTCCGGCGCATTCGGCTCCGCGAATAATCGTTGGGCCTTCGGCGGCCAGGCCCGCCACCGCAAAGGCCATCGCAATGCGATGGTCCCCGTGTGGATCGATTTCCGCGCCACGCAACTTCCCTGCTTTGCGTCCCTCGACTTTAAGTCCGTCCGGGCGCTCTTCCACGGTTGCGCCCATGCGTTTTAAATTTTCCACCAGCGCGGCGATGCGATCGCTTTCTTTCACGCGCAATTCCTTAGCATCGCGAATCTCGATGCCGTTCTCCGTGTACGGACCGAGCGCGGCCAACATCGGCAATTCATCAATCAGCAACGCGATTTGCTCTCCCTCGATCACTCCGCCCTTCAGCGTTGCGCCTTTCACGGCCAGGTCGCCCACCAGCTCACCATGCGCGCTGCGCAAAGTTGGGGTTTGAATAGAGGCCCCCATAGACAAAAACAAATCCAGAATGGCGGTGCGCGTGGGATTTAAACCGACGTTGTGGATCAGCAAGCTTGACTCCGGAAATAACGACGCAGCCGCAATAAAAAATACCGCTGAGGATAAATCTCCCGGCACATCCAGCGATTTAGCCGTCAATTTTCCGGCGCCGTTCGACCCGCTGCTCAATCCATGAACGCGCGTGGTTTTTCCATGCTTTTCAATCGTGGCGCCAAATTCTTCAAGCGCCAGTTCAGTGTGATCGCGCGTGCGCGCCGGCTCCGTCACCGTGGTCACACCATCGGCAAACAATCCCGCCAGCAGCACCGCGGACTTCACCTGCGCGCTGGCCATGGACATTTTGTAATCGATGGCTTTCAGCGCTGTGCCATGAATTTCCAACGGCGCAAAGTTGTCTTCACGCGCGCGGATATCCGCGCCCATTTCGCGCAATGGCCCGACGATGCGCTTCATAGGACGCTTCTGCAGCGAATCGTCGCCGGTCAGCCGCGTAGTGAACTTCTGCCCCGCCAGGATTCCAGCCAACAAGCGCATCGTCGTGCCGGAATTTCCCGCATCCAATGCACGCCAACTGCTTTTCAGGCCGCGTGAGCCGCGTCCAGTAACTTTGACCGATTCTTTTTCGATCTTTACATCGGCGCCCAGCGCTTTCATGCACGTCAGCGTACTGTGGCAATCCACCGCGGCAGAGAAATGGCGCAGCTCGCTGGTGCCCTCCGCCAGGCCCGCGAGCATGGCGTAGCGGTGCGAGATGGACTTGTCGCCCGGCAGCTCCACACCGCCGGCGATAGATTTAGCTGGATGTATCGTTTCTTTTTTCACGCGCAAATTTTACCACGCTGCTGGCCCCAGACCTTGCATCACGGTTAGCGCGTCGTTAGGAAGCCGGTCGCTGTACATGAGCCGTGAAGATGTGACTTGGCACAAAAACAAAGACGGCCCGGAGTTTTTACTCCGAGCCGTTCTCATCACTACCTTTGAATTGAACTATAGAATTTAGAGTAGGCGGTAGAGCAGGAAGCCCAGCGCGAACGTAAACAGGGTTAGCGTTTCGACGAAGACCAGTCCGAGAATCATCGCGCCACGAACGCCATCAGCGGCGCCCGGGTTGCGTGCGATGCCTTCGCACGCGGCGGCGGCGATGCGTCCCTGGCCCAAACCGCAACCAAACGCAGCGATAGCTACGCCAAAACCGGCGGCCAGCGCGAGCGTGGTGGGGTTGAGTGGGAGTTTGCCTCCCGCGGGAGCGTTGTCCTGCGCGAATGCTGCGGGAACAACCATCATGACAATTACCAGTGCTACCAGAACAACTGCTGCTTTCTTCATTTACTGCCTCCTCATGAATTGCCGCCAGGAGGTGGTTCCCGGACACCGTGCAGCCGGGCTCACGCTGGAGCGGCTAACAAAATTGTTTAGTGCTCGTCGGCCGTGGCCATCCCGATGTACACGGCCGGCAGAATCGTAAATACGTAAGCCTGTACAATGGAAACGAAGACGTGCAGAAGTATGAATGCGATGGGAATCAAGGCCGGCAGAACGCCAACGACCACGCCAAGAATTGGCGACTTGGTCCACCCGCTGGTGAACGCGCCTGCAAATAATCCGAGAAATAAACCGTAAATGATGTCGCTGGCAAAAATGTTGGCCCACAAACGCACGGAAAGAGACAAGAGTCGCGCGGTGGTGCTAAGAATTTCTACCGGGAACATGAGCGGAGCAAGCCAGGCAACAGGTCCAGTGAAATGCTTCATGTAACCGATCGGGCCATGATGACGAAGGCCCTGCCAGTTGAAATATAGAAAAGTGACGATCGCACACGCCAGCGGTACCGTGTATGCGCTAGTTGGCGCAGTCAGAAATGGAAACGCGCCGAACAAATTGCCTAGCAGCACAAACAGGGCAATGGATCCGACCATGGGGATATAGCGCTCCCAGTGGTGCCCGGCATTTTGACTGAGCACGTCGCGGATGCCGAAGCCCATCGGGTTATTCAGCAAAATTTCCGCGATTTGCTGCGACGCGCCGGGACGCTCGACCGAAAGGCGCGAGCGGACCCACAGCGCCAGAAGAGTGCCAATGACCAGCACCGCCAGCGCCATAACGATGTGTTCCGGGATCGGATTTTCCGGATCCGTCGGCTTCACGTGCAACGCAGAAAGCAAAGATAGGGCGTAACCGCCGAAGATTCGATTCACCAGATGAGTTAGCGCGCTTACGTGTTCCATATGGATTTCAGCTGCGAGATGTTTTAGCTCCGCGTCATTCTATTTCTACAAAAGCGCCATTTCCGAAAGTCGTTTATTTTCGCACCATCGCAGGCCGGGCAACTTCATACACACTTGCGACGATTGCCGCCGGTCCCAGAGCACACAAACCCACAGCCATGCTAGCGAGGGGGAATTTCAGAAGTTTAAAAATAACATACGCGCTAGCCGCTATCAAGGCGTAGCGGAATAACACCCGAAAATACGCACCAATCGGTACACGCGGCCGCGAAAGCCCCGCTTGCGCCTGAGACGCCGCTACCAGCGCACTCATACCTTGGCGCAGCCAGCGGAAGTTAAACCAGCCGAGAACTGCGCCCGCCATCAGGCCGCCAGCCCACAGCGGCTGGTGCAATAGTGCGGCGACAATGGCCGCCACTGCGCCAAAAAATAAAGTTAGCCACGCGATGCGTCGCTCGGTTTGCGTTGCGGAAGTCAGGCTGACTGGGGGTTCGCCCACGGGCAATTCAGGGACGGCTTCCGGGCATGCGACGCATTATGTCTCGAACGCCGCCGAAAAATCCGAGCGCGCCAAAAACCAGCATGAGCCACGGCTTGGTGTGCAGCCAACGGTCCAGAAAATAGCCCAGCACGCCGCCCAGCAGCACCGCGCCAACCAGAACGAACGGCAGTTCCATCGCCATGGCGAACTGGTTCGAAAAACTGCTGGCCTTGGCCGGCGCGGAAGAATCCGGTGGATCGTTTGGCGGTTTATTGTCCAAAGGCATAGCGCGCCATTCTCGTGAACGGCTCAGAATACAGCCCCGCAGCCAGCGAAACAAATACACAAATACCTAATACGATCGCTTCCGGCACGCCGAGCGCAACCGGTGTGGCTTCGCTTTCCGATTTGCTGCGGCGCCATGCGTAGACTGCGATGCGCAAATAGGAATATGCGAGCGTCAGCGAAGATAGCGCGACGAACCACGCTATATAACGATGACCAGTTTCCCGAAGTGAATGAAAAATGAAATATCGCCCAAAAAATCCCGCCGTTGGCGGAGCGCTCGCAAGCGACAGAATAAAAATGATCAACAGCAGTGCCGTAACCGGACTGCGCTGCCGAAGGCCACTGAGTTCATTCAGAATTGCCTCTGGCATGTTTTTACCGCGCACTACGATCAGAACTCCCAACGTTCCAGTCAAGGCGAACAGATAAGTGAATAAATAATAGGTCATCGCGGTGGCCGCCGCTTCATTGGCAGCGACCACACCCAAGAGAACGTAGCCCAGTTGTGCAGTCGACAAATAAATAATGATGCGTTCCACGTTCGTTTGGCGTAGAGAGGCCAGAATGCCATAGCTAATGGCGACTATCGCCAGCGCCGCGACGATATACCACCAGATGTTTTGCGAATCCGCAAAAATCGTGAACATCGACCGCAGCAGCAGTGCCACGGCTGCAATGGCGTAAGCTCCGGAAAGGTACAAGACAATTGGACTTAGGATGCCGAAGTCTGTCTCATTGCCTGCGCGGTTATTTTTGATCTCGGATGGCGGCACCGCAAATTTCAATATCAAGCCCAAGCTGACTAGCAGAAACGCGGCGATGGGGAGAGCTTCCAACGTGAACGCATGCCAGTGCACCGCTTCCGGCAAGCGCGATTGCAAAAGCTGAAACATCTGCAATCCGTGCGGGCCGCTTTGACGGCTCAGACCGATAACCATTGCAACGTTGTGTCGTCGCGCCAGTGCTGCAGCAACCTGGCTGATATTGGTGGCGCCGCTGAGACCGTACAGCAACGAAAACGCATAGGCCACTAGAGCGGATCCCAGTGCGCTCTCAATCAGGAACTTCACTGCGGCTGATGAAGATCGATTCGAAAGTCCAGGACTAGCAGCGAGAAAATATGCGCAGATCGAAGCGGCTTCCACGGCGAGGAATATCGCCAGCAAATCTACCGCGGAGACCATCAGCATCATGCTCATGCACGCGAATAACAATAAAGCGTAATAGCGGCCTTGACGCACTGGTGAGATCGCCGAGCAATTTATCGAAAGCAAAATCACCAGCACCGTGGCGGCGAGGAATAGCGCCGAGAAAAATATAAAATATGTGTCTACCACCAGTGTCAGGTGGAAACCGGAAAGATCGCCGGACTGCATAATGCGCGTTCGCAACATCCATACTGTCAGGGCACTGAAAGCCACCCCAGCCAGGGCTAGCGCCGGGTTCCAATATCTCTGCTGGAAAGCTGGATTACTGGTGGTTTTTTCACTTGATGTATTGGCCGCCCAGGAATCCATGGCCAACGTACCAACGGCAAAGAGTAATAGCTGCATCTCCGGAAGCAGCACCGCGCCATCGCCGTGCATATACGTGCGGAAAGCGCTGAGGATTTGATTAAGCATCAGTCGGTAGTCGATGTGGTCGAAAATTAATGGTCAATAATCGAGTTGGGATGATAAGTCCTTCTGGTCATCGATGGCTGCGCACTTCCAGCGGGTGCAAAATGCGGCAAAAATCGCCAAGGCCGCCAGTAATTCAATCGCCAGCATCGCAATCGTAAGCATGGCAAAAATTTGTCCGGAAGCATCTCCATATAAACGGGCAAATGCCATCAAATTGATGCTCGCAGCGTTAAAAATGATCTCGATTGAGAAAAGCCTGACGATCAGGTTGCGTCGTGTTATCACGCCCGCCAGCCCAATGAACAACAATGCGAAACTCAGAAACAGGTAGTGCGTGAGCGGCAGCATCAGCTTCGGACCCTTTTTTGAAATGCGGCGCGGAAACCAACCCTGCCGATCAACAAGATAAAGAGTATTAGCGCTAACAGCAGCAATTCATTACTCATGAAAAATTTAATCAGCTCCGCGGCGCGCGGTGCTGCAGCTATGGGGCCGTGTGGCAAAAGCACGGTTAGATTTTCGCCCGGCTGCAGCAGACCACTCAGCAGCGCCGCCGATACGATGTGCAGCATCAACACCAGCGTGAGGGCGATAGCCGCCGCTCTGGGTCGCCAGCGGGGTTCTCCGGCCAGCGCGACATTGAGCGTGGAGATCTCCACGGCAAATAAAATTATTCCCAGCACTCCGCACACAATCCCCAGCAGTTGCGCGATGAACAGCAGCGGAGCGTAAAGCTGCAAGAAAAGTCCCGAGCTGGCGAGTAAGCTCAGTCCAAAATAAAGGGAGCCATAAAATGCTTTTCTGCGCGTCACCGCCATCGCGGCGCCGAAGATGGCGATCGCGGCGAGCACGTAAAATGTAATTTCACTTGGCATCGCAAGGCTGCCTAAGGCTTCGAATTACGATGGAAAATAAATTACAATGACGTTTCATTTTTCGAATAGCAGTTCACCGGCCCGCTGTGTCGCTTTTACCACCGCCTTAATCAGCGTCACCCGCAACTTCCCTTCCTCAAGTTCCAGGATTCCATCGATGGTACAGCCGGCCGGAGTGGTCACCGCATCCTTAAGTAGCGCCGGGTGGTCGCCAGTCTCCAGCACCACACTGGCCGCGCCCTTCATCGTTTGCGCCGCCAGCAAGGTTGCGACGTCGCGCGCCAGGCCAACTTTCACGCCTGCCTCCGCCAGCGATTCGAGAATGATGTACGCGAACGCCGGGCCGCTCGCGGAAAGGCCGGTGACCGCATCCATGTTTTTTTCGTCGACCACCACCGTGCGCCCCACGGCGTCAAACATGGCCCGCGCGATCTCCACATGTTGATCGGTAGCGCTTGCTCCGCGACATATTCCCGCCATTCCGCAATTAACCGTCGAACAAGTGTTGGGCATCACGCGAACAACCGCGGCTTTCGCGCCCAGGCGCTGCTCGATATACGCAGTGGGAACCGAGGCCGCAACCGACACCACCAGAGCGTTGGGACTTAGTTCCCCGGAAATCTCTTGCAACACATCGCCGATAACTTGCGGTTTAACGCCCAGGAGCACGATGTCAGCGCCGCGAACTGCGCTGCGATTTTCCGTACTGGCGGAGATGCCCATCTCCTTCGCAAGCTTTGCGGCTTTCTCACCGTGTTTCACCGTCGCGGTGACATTTTGCGGCTTGAATAATCCCTGTTTCAAATAGGCGCGCAGCAGAATTCCGCCAAGCTTGCCGGTTCCTAAAACGGCTAACTTTTTGTCACCCAGATTTTCATTCATGGTGCAGGTATTGTTGACGACCCGTGCAGGCGCGTCAACCACGGATTGTCGTGGCATTCCGTTGGTGTGCGATCGTTTGAGCGGGCGCCGATGGGTTGCGTCAATAAGACGCGTCTAGAAGAATGTCTGCTGCGTAGCTCGCCATCTTGCGCCCGCGCCGGGCCTGTCCTCACGGCCAGTTGTTACTGCTGCAATTTCGCCATAGTTCCTGAAATTTTTCTCACTTGCGGTGCGTATCATGATTAGGGAGAAACGTTATGTTCGCGCGTAATGCCGCCGCTCAAATCATCACCAAAGCCGGAACCTTGTTCGGCGCACTTTTTTTAGTCGGCGTCCTGCTGGCCGCCATCCCTGCTCACAAACCGCAGGCTTCGCAAACGTCCGCGGCGCAGGAATCGCAATCCTCCGAAACCAATTCCAACAGCATGCCGGGCATGGATATGAACGATCAACACTCCGCTGAAGCCGGGGCAATGCATGACATGTCCTCTGGTCACGACGCCCACAGCTTACACATGCACATGACCGCGCCGCGGCCTCAGAGCCCTGGTGACGTGCAACGCGCCAACGAAATTGTTACCCAACTGCGTAGCGGCATCGAAAAGTATAAGGACTATCACGTCGCTCTCGACGACGGCTTCACGATTTTCATGCCCAACATTCCGCAGCCTGAATATCATTTCACCAGCCACAAGAATGGATTCCTCGAAGCGTTTAATTTCGACGCTTCGCGCCCCACCTCGCTGCTATACAAAAAAACTGCCGGGGGCTATGAACTCGTCGGCGCGATGTACACCATGCCCAAGCGCGCCACCGAGGACCAGCTCAACGCGCGCGTGCCTCTGAGCATCGCCAGCTGGCATTTGCACACCAATCTTTGTCTGCCGCCGCGCTATCAGATGCGCTCCGCGGACTTCACTAAATTTGGACTGAAGGGGTCAATCGCTACACAGGACGCTTGCGACGCCGCGGGGGGGCGCTTCCAGCCGTCCATTTTTGGATGGATGGTGCACCTCTACCCCTACGAAGACAGCCTGGATAAAATCTTCACCATGCATCACCACATGGATTAGTTTCTACTTCGAAGCGGCCGCTTTTTCTGTCGCGCCGGCTCCGTGCACTGCAAATTCGGGATCGCCCAGTTGCCATAACAAAAATGAATATTGATCCGTCAGCAAGACGGTGTGCTGCGATTTCGTGGCCCCGATTCCGCCATGCCCAGCGTCGTAATCCACGCGCAGCAGCACCGGCTTCCCGCTGGAAGTGGCGGCCTGCAGGCGCGCGGTCATCTTGTTCATCTGCCACGGATCAACCCGTGGGTCGTTGATTCCAGTGGTCAGCAGCACCGCCGGGTACGCGGTGTGGTCTTTTATGCGGTGAAACGCGCTGATCGCCAGCAAATTCTTGAAGTCGGTCCCATTTTTTACCGTGCCAAATTCCGGAATATTCGCGGGGCCATTCACTTGCAACTCCGCGCGCAAATCGTCTGACATCCCCACATTATCAAGCGCCGCCCCAAATAAATCCGGCCGCTCCGTGATGGCCCCGCCAATGGTGATGCCTCCCGCGCTGGTGCCTTCTCCAGCCAGATGTTGTGGCGAAGTATATTTGTGGCCGATCAAGTACTGCGCGCAAGCCAGAAAATCCGTGATGGTATTTTCCTTGGTGCCCTTGCGGCCGCCGCTGTGCCAATCCTCGCCATATTCTCCGCCGCCGCGAACGTGCGCCACGGCCACAACGCCGCCGCGCTCCAGCCACGCCAGTGAAGTCGGATCGAATGCCGGGTCGTAGGTGAATCCGTATGATCCGTATCCATGCAACAGCGTCGGATGCGATCCATCCAGCTTCAAACCTCGCTGATGCACGATCGAAAGCGGCACCATCGTGCCATCCGGCGACTTAGCCTTCACTTCTTCCGATTCGATTCCAGAAAAATCCACCGGCGAAGGCGGAATAACCTTGGTATCCGCCAGAACATTTGTTTTTGGATCATAGTGAAAAATCAGCGACGATTTGGTCCACGAAGCCAGTCGCACAAAAACACCCGGCTCCAAGGGATTCACAAAAATCTCCTGGATCGCACCTTCGAACGGCAAACGAATTTCTGTTGCTGTGCCGCCCTCGTACGGCAGTCGCCACAATTTCCCCAGTCCGCCATCCAGTTTTTGCACGTACAGCGCGTCCCCCGCGGCTTGAATCCCGGTAATCACCGCATCCGAGGCTGGAATCAGCACCCGCGCGTGCGCCACTTCATCTTTCGGCAGATCGACGCCCAATATTTTGAAGCGCGAGGCCTCGTGATGCGATAGCAGGTAAACGTGGTCGCCATGAATGTCAAAGGCAGTCACCTCGTCGCCCACGTCCGCGATCTTCCGCCACGAAGCGCTGGCATCGTGCAAACTGTCGAGGCTGGTCACATAAATCGTGTTTTCGTTTTGCACCCCGTGCGCAATCACGCCAAACGCGTACTTCGATCCAGCAGGCACCCCCACAAACGGGAAATCGCTTTCCGTCATGGTCACCGCGGACGACAAACCGTTGCCGAATATCGCCACGTCCTTTTCGGGATCATCCCCGATGTGATGGAGGTAGTCCTTGCTGTTCAGGTAATACGAAGTTCGCGGATCGTCCGGCGCGGGCTTCCTCAGCCGGTTATAAAAAAAACTGTGGTTGTCTGGCAGCCAGAACACCGCGCCAAATTGCGCGCGATCGATACTCGGTCCCACTTCCTTTCCATTGCTGGCATCCAGCACATGCAAGACGCTGTTCTCAGACCCGCCGGGCGAAATGCCCACGGCCACCAGCTTCCCATCCGGCGAGGCCTGAAAATAATCAATCGAATAATGCACGCCGTTCGCCGTGCGCGTTTGCGGATCAAGCAGAAGCCGCTCCGCGCCCCCGACGCCATCACGTACATACAATCTGCGATTGTCTTCGCCTGCAGCCTGCTTCAAATAAAACAAGCGCCCGCCAAAGGATTGCAACGAGAGCACTCGCACTCCGGCGTCATCTAGTTGCGCAATGCGCGCGCGTAATTTATCGCGATTCGGTATGCGCTCCAGCACCGCGTGCGTGTAATCATTCTGCGCGTGCATCCACGAGGAGACTTCCGGGCTCTTCAGGTCTTCCAGCCAGCGATACGGATCGTTAACTTCCGTCCCAAAAAAAGTTTCCTTCACGTCGCGAACTGGCGTTTCCGGGGGGGCCAGGGCCGCAACTGGGGCGTCTTTTTCCGCAATTTTTGTCTGAGCCAGAGCCAGCGCCGAAGCTCCGGTGCATAAAATCGACATCGCGATCATTCGCAAAATTCTCACGCGCATGGTTCTGCCTTCGCTTTCTTTACTATTTCCAAATTTATCTTCGGCTGGACTCGGGGTGGTTAGACGCAGGTTACACGTAAAGTGCGTCGCAGAACAGTGCCTGCTTCGTCTGTGTAACCCGCCTCTGTTGCCGGCCCCTAGCAATGCTTGGGTCGTTGCTTCGATCCTCCAAATACCGCATCCCCGCGGAATTTAACCGGCTTTCTCCGTGCCACCGCCACTTACGCTAGCAAAGTTCTGGAACCACTGGTCTCATTTTACTAGCAGCCCCATTTCGTCGGTTCAATTGCGCCACTGTACCCTGCCGCGTATCATTATGTGTTCATGCTCCTGGCGCGTTTTCATCACTCGGTTCTCCACTCACTTCGGCTGTTCCTCTACCTGGCAATTTTCTCGCTCACTTTTTTCTTTGGCGCTGCCACTAACTCTCGTGCTCAACAATCTACCGAGATACTTCCGCTCTCTGAAGTTCGTCCCGGTATGCAGGGCTACGCCTACACCATTTTTGCCGGTGACCAGGTTGAGAAATTCGACCTCGAAGTCCTCGGCATCATGCCCAATTTCCTGGGCCCCAAACAATCCATTATCCTTGTCCAGCTAAAGGGCCCGAAGGTCGAGCACACCGGCGTCGTAGCAGGCATGAGTGGCAGCCCCGTGTATCTGGACGGCAAACTCGCAGGCGCTCTTTCGCTTAAACTGGGCATCTTCACCAAGGAACCCATTGCAGGCGTGACCCCTATCGGCGATGTTTTGAACCCCCCGGTACAAACGTCAGCGCCACAACCCCCGCAATCTGGCCAGTCGCCGCAAAATTCAGCGCAGCAATTCTCCTCGTCTTCGTCTTCGCAGCCGAACGATCCTTCCTCCAATTCTTCGACGAACTTCGCGCCGCAGCAAGTCACCTTGCCCACAGGTTCCGCCTTGGAACCCATCGAAACGCCGCTCATCTTTTCCGGTTTCGAAGCCTCGGCGTTACGCCAATTCTCTTCGCAACTCCAAAGTTATGGTTTCGTCGCAGCGCAAGGTGGCACAGCCGCCCCGCGTCCGGATGACTCGCAACTCCAGCCCGGCGACATGGCCGGAATGGTGCTTGTCCAAGGTGACGCCTCCATCAACTCCGCCTGCACCGTCACCGCCATACAAGCCGACCGCGTTTTCTTGTGCGGCCATCCATTCTTAAGTCTTGGCGACGTGCAACTCCCCATGGCGCGCAGCCGCGTACTCACCACGCTCTCCTCCGAAATGGCCTCAACCAAAATCGTAAACGTGGGCGGTTCCATCGGCACCATTACCGGCGATCACATCACCGCGGTAACTGGAAAACTCGGCGCGGCGCCACCCATGATTCCGCTGGACCTCACCCTTTCCGTCGCCGGGGCGGAAAAACAGCTGCATTTCCAACTCGTCAATCATCCGCGTTTAACGCCAATCCTGGTTGCGCTCACCACTTTCAGTGGCCTCACTCAAAATTCCCTCTACGGCGAAGGCACAACTCTCCATCTCTCGGGCGAAATCCAACTCAAAAATCACGCGCCTGTTCAAATCGAAAATACCTTTGCTCCTGGCGACAATCTTTCGCCCGACGGTTTGCCAATCGCGCTCAGCATGCAAAGTATTTTCTCGCGTTTGTTCACCAATAATTTCGAAGCCACCGCCGTTGAACGAGTTTCACTGCGGGTGGAAAGCGTACCCGGGCGCCATTCCTTCACCATCGAAAGTGCATGGCTTGAAAAAGGCGAAGCCGCTCCCGGCGAAACTTTGCGTGTGCGCGTGCTGCTGCGTCCTTATCGTGGCCCCGCTCAAATACAGGAAACCACCGTGCACGTCCCTGACCAGGTCACCCGCGGCACCATGCTGCGCGTCCTGGTCAGTGACGCCGACATGCTCAACCGCGCCTCGCGAGGTTTTGCCGCCACCGGTGCCGGCGCCTCCGCCAGCCTCGACCAACTCATCGCCCTGCTGAACCGTGAGCGTCGCAATGACCGCCTGTACGTTGGCCTTTTCGCTCCATCTCCCACCATGCTGTGGGAAGACAAGGAATTGCCCAACGTGCCGCTTTCTGAAATTAATATTGTCGATGGCCGCCCGGCGCCTGGCACTGTTCAGGTGCTCCGCGAATCGCTTTCCAGCGAATCCTCCATTCCTCTTGGCGGACCGGTTGCCGGAGTTATCTCACTCAATCTTCAAATCCGATGATTACTTTTAAAAAAATAACGCCAGAGCATTCGCACTCGAAATTTCGCTTCAGCCGCTCATCCAGACTTTTCTTGATGTGTTTACTCGCTGTGCTATGCGCCTTCGCCGCCCGCGCGGAGCACACTCGCCGCTGGCGGGTCAGCACCTACGAAGAATTTCTGAAGGGCACAGCGCACGGCGTAGCAGTGCGCAGCGACGGGCGGCTCGAGTTAGCTCCAAAGTTCGCACTGATCGCGGATGCCGACGCCTCCTATCTGTGGTCTCTGCGCACCGATCCTAAAGGGGTGCTCTACGCCGCTGGAGGTTCGCCCGCAAAAGTATTTCGCTTTGATACTGCCGGCAAGCCCACCACTGTCTTTGAATCTCCTGATCTCTCCGCGCAGGCCATCGCTTTCGATTCACAGGGCACTCTGTATGTGGGCACTTTGCCTGACGGAAAGGTGTATCGCGTTTCGTCCTCCGGCGAAAAATCTGTTTTTTTCGATCCCAAGACGAAATATATCTGGGACCTCGCGTTTTCCTCCGACGGCACTCTCTACGTGGCCACTGGCGATAAAGGTCAAATTTTCGCTGTAAATGCCAGCGGTAAAGGCAAATTGTTTTACTCCAGCGATGAAGCGCATATTCGAGTGCTGGCGTTTGATCCCAGCGGAAATCTGATCGCCGGCACTGAGCCGAGCGGCCGGGTGCTGCGCGTTTCGCGTACCAACGCAAATTCTTCCCGCTCTGGTAGATCAACAGAAAAGCCACAGGACAAATCGCCTGCAGCGGAAGGTTTTGTTCTGTACGAAACCGCTAAACGCGAAGTCACCGCCCTAGCGATCGTACCTGACGGCACTATTTACGTCTCCGCCATCGGCGAAAAGCAGCGCAACGTTACTCCTGCTCCTTCGGCTGTGTTTGTCACCCCGCAAAACACCACCACCATCACTAACGCGCCGGGAACCTCTTCAGCGCAGTCCTCCACTGCCTCGGTGTTCGTAGCTTTTCCGCCGGTAGTTTCTTCCAGCATTTATCGTATTAGCTCCGCAGGCGCTCCGGATGAGCTGTGGTCGTCACGTGAAGACGTGGTTTACAGCCTCGGCCTCGGCAGCGACGGCCGCCTGCTCGCCGGCACCGGAAACAACGGCACGCTATTAGCGATCGATTCCAAAGGTGTATTCGCACAGCTCGCCAAATCCGGCTCGGCGCAGATCACCGGAATTTCCCGGAGCAAAGACGGCAAGGTTTTTGTGTGCACCGCCAACCCCGGCAAAGTTTTCTCCGTCGGTCCTGAATTTGAAGCCGAAGGCAGCTATGAATCGCGTTCCTTCGACGCCCAAAACTTTTCGCAATGGGGCCGCCTCGAATGGTGGAGTCCCCATACCACAACCGGCGCAGAATCACGCACCGCTTCGGCCGCCAAGAAATCTTCCGCCCACGACAGCGAACCGCGCGTCGAATTTTTTGCGCGTTCCGGCAACACCGAAGACCCGGCCAAAGAATGGTCCCCTTGGTCTGGTCCTTATACGCACTCCGGCGCGGAAATGGAAATTCCGCCCGCGCGATTTGCGCAATGGAAAATCGTGATTCACGGCGGCCAGCCCGGCGATGGCATAGATTGGGCCAGCATGGCTTATTTGCCGCGTAATGTCGCGCCAGTGATCGATGGCATCGCCATCCAGGAACCGGGCGTGCGCGCCAACGCTACCAATATAATTTCCTCCGGCCAGCCCACCACCGTCACTCTCAAGCTCCCTCCCTCGCCGAGCACTTCCGGCGTGATCATCACCCAGTCGGGCACTCCCCCAAGATTTGAACCGCCGCCGCAAGGCATTCAGCAAAAAGGCTATGCCACCGTGCTGTGGAGCACGCATGACGATAACGACGATGATATGCGTTATGCCGTCTACTACCGCGGAGAAAATGAGCAGGACTGGAAATTATTGAAGGATAAGCTGGAGCAGAAATTTTATTCCTGGGATACCACCGCATTCCCGGATGGCGCCTACTACCTGAAAATTGTCGCGTCCGACGCGCCGTCGAACTCGCCGGCCACCGCTCTTAGCGCGGAACGAATCAGCGAGCGTTTCGAAGTCGACAACACAGCACCCGTAATCGAGCATCTTTCCGCTGTCTCAGGTATCACTTATAGCGGGTCTGTTGCTCTCACTTTTATAAATGTCAGGTTCACAGCCCGTGATGCCGGCAGCAGCGTCGAGCGCGCCCAATACAGCCTCGATGGCGGGGACTGGGTTCTGTTATCTCCCGCCGGCGATATCAGCGACGCGCCCGAAGAACACTACGAATTTACGATTACCGATCCATCCGCAGGGGAATACACCATCGCCGTGCGCGCTTACGATCGCTTTGAAAATGTGGGAAGTGCGAAAACCACGGTGACCGTTACGAGTTCAACCCATCACTAAGACCTGGGATCGTCGCCCCACAAAATCTCAGACGCTACTAATCTACCCAGCGATTCGGCCGTGTCGCGTCCGTGGGCTCTTCAATTTGCGCCCCGAAACCGATTCGTCCATCTCCGAAAGCCTCGCTCCGTGCGTGAGCCACCCGCGCCATGCAATTTATTTCCTTCGTCGCCGCCCCGGTCACTTCGGGAGGCATGCGCAGTGTGACTTCCAGCTGCATTCCGACCCGCAGCGGCGCCGACGATGCGAAAAAGAATCCTCCACGCGAAACGTTCAGCGCTTCCGTAAAATGTTCGCTAGTATCTGCGGCAACTCCCAGGGCGCGAAAGCGTAACGGGGTGCGTAAATTGTAACGGGCTGACCGCCTGCGTTCTGGATCTTTCATTTTCCTTGCTTTCGCGCGGGGAAAACCGACCAACGAGTCTCGACGACGGGGTTCAAGGGAGCGTAGCAAAGCTGCGGGACACGTCAAGAGACAAATTAGCGCGCCTTAGTCACGCGCAGCCGAGGCCAATCGCTTTGCTCCAAGTGGCCCTTCCAGTATTCTGCTGTACATTGAGCGCCCAATAATGGTTCCCACAAACTCAGAACACATGGCCGAAATTAACTCCCATCAACAAACCTCGCCCGTCGAAGATTTCGCGCCCCCTTCATGGGATTCCATCAAGGAAGCTCATGCTCGCATTGCTCCTAAGATACATCGCACTCCCGTGCTGACCAATTCTTCGCTCGACAAACTCACCGGGGCCAACATTTTTTTCAAATGTGATAATTTTCAGAAGACCGGCTCCTTCAAAATACGTGGCGCTACCAACGCCGTCTTCTCGCTCACCGATGCCGAAGTTGCCCACGGCATCGTCACCCAATCGAGCGGCAATCATGGCGCCGCCATCGCCTGTGCCGGCGCCTGGCGTGGTGTAAAAACCTGGGTCGTCATGCCGAGAAACGCCCCAGCGGTAAAATTTCGCGCAGTGGAAAGCTACGGCGCGCAGGTAACTCTGTGCGAACCGCGGGTCACTGCGCGCAATGAAGCGGCCGCTCGCGTTCGCGCCGAGACTGGCGCCTATCTCATACATCCCTACGACGACGACCGCATCATCGCTGGACAAGCCACCGCAGCGAAAGAATTACTCGAAGACATGGGCGATCTTGACGCTGTCTTTGCTCCCGTGAGTGGAGGAGGCCTGCTCAGCGGCACCTGCCTCGGCGCAAAAGGTCTGCGCGCCGATATTCGCGTTTTTGGTTGCGAACCGGAGCGCGCCGATGACGCCTATCGCTCCATCGCCACCGGCATTTTGCAGTCTCAGGACTCCAGCGACACTATCGCCGACGGTTTACGCGCTTCCCTTGTGCCTCGCACCTTCGCCATTCTGCGAAAACTTGTCGATGGAATTTTGCTGGCCAGCGAAGCAGAAATTATTTCCGCCACACGCTTGGTGTGGGAGCGCATGAAAATCATCATCGAGCCATCCTCAGCCGTGGCCATCGCCCCATTGCTACGCCCCGGCGCGGTCGCCGCCTTAAACTTGCCTCCGCGCGCCGATGGCCACGCGCCTAAACTCGGCGTAATCTTTTCCGGCGGCAACGTCGACCTATCTTCCCTCCCGTTTTAGTGTCTTCCGCCAGAAAACTACCCACGCGCGCGCTGCGGTGCCCAAGGTTCGCAGTTGAGTTTTGAACCTGAATCCTGCGGTTGAGGTTAGTTTTTGATTTGAAGTTGACGAAAAAATGGACTAGCGCGATGTATCCCATCAGGGGAAATGCGCCAGAAGTACAAAATTCTTCCCCGAGCCTACGTTTCCCGCAGCTTCAATTTTCCCGCAGATTTGTTTTCTTCCAGAAATGCCCGCAAATCCTGCGTAGCATCCAGCAGCCGCACCCACTGCTCGTAATAAAGTGTCACCGGAAAGCGCCCTAGTCCGTAGACACTCACGCCACCTTTTTCTCCCACGCGAAATTCCAGGGCTCCAGTACGCCGCCCAGAGCCTTTCTTTTCCAGCTCCGCAATTTTTGCTTTCAGTTCTTCGTAAGATGGCTCGGCCATTTTTTCCTCCGCAAAACTATAATGCCGCCGATTATACCGGACTCGCCCATTCGTGTCGCAAGCAAGGGCCATGAACGACAAAGCCCTTGCATTTCGGAGCGCTTCTGAACCCTAGCCACTACGCAACTACTTCAGTGTTACTTTTTGAACCAGCGGCAACTCCTGCGATGACCCGCCCACCATGACCGAGTAAGCTCCCGGCACCATCTTCCACTCGTCCGCCGCTTCGTCAAAAACGGACAGATACGCACTGTCAATGTTCACCGTTACTTCCTTAGTCTCTCCGGCTTGCAGCTTCACTTTACTCCAGCCCACCAGTCTCTTCGGAGGCTCGCCAGCTTCCGCAGGAAGTGCTGCATAAACTTCAGCGATTTCTGCCCCGGGCCTGCTGCCGGAATTCTTCACCGTAAACGTAACGGTGGTCCCCTCTTTGCCAGGTTTTACCTTCAGCGCCGAATAGGAATAGGACGTATACGACAAGCCGAATCCAAACGGAAATAGCACCGGTTTCTTTTCGGCGTCGTACCACTTGTAGCCCACTTTCAATCCCTCATCGTAATGCGCCTCGAACGTCGGCCTGGCCTCGCCGGTGGCCATCACCGCGGCCTTGCCCAGCGCGCCCGGTGGCGGAATCACTCGTTCCGGATGAGGCAAATCCGCTTCACTGCGCGGAAAAGTCATCGGTAATTTAGCGCTGGGGTTTACGTCGCCAAAAAGAATGTTGGCCACCGCGTCCGCGCCCTTACTCCCGGCGTACCATGCTTCCAGCACTCCGCTGACTTTATCGATCCATGGCATGGTTACCGCGGTTCCGGATTCGATCACCACGATGGTGCGCGGATTCGCGGAAGCCACCTGGTCGATCATGGCGTCCTGGTTATCTGGCAAGGATAAATTTGGCAGGTCCATATCTTCGCTGGTCCACTGGTGCGCAAATACGATCGCGACATCCGACTGTTTGGCCAACGCCGCAGTGGCCGCGGGATCGGCCCCGGAAGCAAACTTCACGCTTATTCCCGGAGCTTTGGCAGCGACTGACTTTAGCGGCGAAGTGGGAAACCACACATGGGCCTTCCATGCGGGTGCGGAAAATCCTGGCGGATCCACTTGCGCCGATCCACCGCCGGAAATCATGCCCTCGTCGGCATGTGCGCCAATAATTGCGATGGAGCGCACTTTGGCGCGATCCAAAGGCAGCACAGCCTTATCGTTTTTCAACAGCACAATACTTTGTTCCGCAACCTGCCGCGCAGTTTCCAGCCCGCGTTCTACATCCACTACGCTTCGATGCCTCGGAAAGTCCACGATGCCGCTGGCAAATTCGGATCGCAGCACCCGCCGCACGTGCTCATCCAGCTCTGCAACAGGAACTTTGCCGTCCTGCACCGCCTTTTTCAGCGGCTCGCCATAATAAATATCTTCGGGTTCTTCATTATCGAGACCAGCCGCGGAGGCTTTCACTACGCTGTGTGTAGCGCCCCAATCGGAAACCACAAATCCCTTGAACTTCCAAGCCTTCTTCAACACCTCGGTAAGCAAATATTTATTTTCGCAAGCATAATCACCGTTGATAGCATTGTAGGAACACATCACCGCGCCGGGATTGCCAATCTCGATGCCGATGTGAAACGCCAGCAAATCCGTCTCTTGCAGCACGCGCTTCCCGATCACTGAATTTACTTCGTTGCGCCCCATTTCCTGATCGTTAACCGCGTAGTGCTTGATGTCCCCGATGACGTGCTGGGCCTGCTCGCATTTAATGCGATTGCCAACCAGCGTACCCGCCAAAATGGGATCTTCTCCCAAGTACTCGAATGTTCGTCCGTTGCGCGGCTCGCGCGTGATGTTCGTGCCGCCGCCTAACGTCATGTTGTAGCCTTGCGCGCGCAACTCCCGCCCGATCAACGCGCCATATTCGCAAGCCGCTTGAGGATCCCAGGTAGCCGCGGAAGCAACAGGCGACGGCAGCGCCGTTGAATATCTTCCGTTGTCCGCGCTGCTGCGCACCCCATACGCAGCGTCACTCATCTGAATCATGGGAATTCCAAGGCGCTCCACAGCCAGGACAAATCCAGCGCCACCGTTGCCTAGAGCTGCGTTGGGAAATACCTTGCCATGCCATCCGGGCATGCCCTCGCCGTGAACGAGATCGATTTTTTCGTCGAGCGTCAATTCTTTCAACACCATCTCGGCCCGTTCATCCGGTGAAAGTTTGGAGTTCATCCAAGGATGGTCTTGGGGACGGTCTTGGGCACTCTCTTCGCCCTCATGTAAACGTCGTTGCGCGAACGATGGTGAGCTAGTCAACGACATAGCAAATGCGGCGGTGAGTCCTAAGCATAAACAAGGCAACTTCTTCATCAGCAGTGTCCCTCGGGGTAAATGCGTGAAATGCGCGCCTATCATAGCGTTTTTTGCACAAATAATGCGCCGGATCTTACCGGCAAGCAGGCAACACGGTTTCCAGAACAGCATTAGTGCATTCTAACAATGCCCGGTTTAGAACAGCCCTGCTGCTCCGAAAATGGAATACTTGCGACTGTTACGAGGTGTGATTATGACAAAGACAGTAACGGCAAAATCGAATGACCGGGGATCGCCTTCAGGAAGTACGGAAACTGTGGCACAAATTCTCGAGCACGAACGGGACGCGCTCATTCACGAGTGGCTCGCATTGGTGGAAAAGCAGGAAGACCTGATGGCCATTAAGTTGAACTACCAGGACCGCACGGGACATTTGCCGCAGTTGCTAGCCGATGTCATCGCCCGGCTGCACCTGGATTCCTCGACGAAAGCTCCTATCTCCATCGCGGCCAGTCATCACGGGGATCTGCGGCGCAAACAGGGCTACTCTGTGGCGATGGTGGTGGAAGAGTCGCGGCTGTTGCAGGTATGCCTTTTCTCCACTCTGCACAAGAACACCAAGCGACTCGATTATGAGAAGCTGCTACCCGACGTGGTGACCATCGCGGACGAAGTGGATGCGCAACTGAAACAGCAAATGCTGCGCTACATGGCTGCGAATGCCGTGGGGACTCAACCCAAAGTGCATTGACCCGATAGAATCGATCAAAAATCGTTCCAGACCCAAGTTTTTCTTAAGCTCTCTTACTCCCCCTTCTTGTACCCGAAAGCGCCAGCGCACCAGCGCACCAGCGCATAGACGTGAACGGGGAGCGGTATGAAGCAAACAAAAAAGGAATGCGTGCTGCTGATCGAATGCCATCCGGCGGATGCGCGCTGGATAACCAACGCGCTGAAGAGCGATGCACAGGGAAGCCTGGAGGTCGAGTGCCTTAAGAAATTATCGGATGGGGTCAACCGCATCCACAAAGGCAAGGTGCGAGGCGTCATTGTCGACATTGAAATGTCAAACGGCCGGGGTGTTGCTGCTTTTGAAAAGTTGCGGGCCGCCGCGCCCCACATTCCGATCTTGATACTTAGCGGCGCCGAAAACGAGAATGTCGCCCAACAGGCGGTTGATCGCGGAGCGCAAGGCTACCTTTTGAAAAACAACTTTGATCATTTCCGCTTGCGCAGGGCGGTGCGCCTGATGATCGAACGACACGCCACCGACGAAAGAGCATATTTGCAACAGCGCTGCGCGGAAATGACCCTCGCGTGTACTGGAGATGCCGTAATCATTAGCGATGACGCGGAGCTGGTGACACATTTAAATGCTCCGGCGGAACTGCTCACCGGCTGGTCTCAAGCAGAAGCGCTCGGCCATTCGCTAAGTGAAATACTCGGCCACGCCACTTCCGCTAACCAGGCGACCCACCCGGCGGCCCTGAATTCTGGCGCGAACGAAAAGTCACCCTGCTCCGACACGGCAACATTAATCAGGCGTGACGGCGTGGAGCTAAACATAAAAAATTGCAGTGGATATATTCACGACCGGAATGGAAACGTCAGTGGAACGGTGGCCGTCCTGCACGACTTGGGCGCCATGCGAAAGCAGACCTTGGAGCTTTCCCACGCGGCACAGCACGATTTTTTGACCGGGCTGCCCAATCGCTCGCTTGTGAATGACCGCATCACCCAGGCGATTTCCTTCGCTGCGCGATATAACAAACAGTTGGCCGTGATGTTTGTGGACCTTGATCTTTTCAAACGAATCAACGACTCCCTTGGCCATGCCATGGGCGACAAACTGTTGCAGCAGGTAGCTACCCGAATCGTGGCCTGCGTGCGCCGCTCAGATACGGTAGGGCGCATTGGCGGAGACGAATTCGTGGTGCTGCTTTCGCAAGTGGGCCACGCGGAAGATGCGGTTTTCATTGCCAGAAAAGTTTTGAGTTCTCTGGCCGCACCATACCTGATCGATCAAAAACAACTGCAGATCAACGCCAGTATCGGGGTCAGCACCTATCCAGCCGACGGGACGGATTCGGAAACGCTGATCCACCGCGCGGACACCGCCATGTATGAAGCTAAAAAACTGGGCCGTAACAACTGTCAGTTTTTCCGGCCGGAAATGCAGGCGCGGGTTTTGGAGTGGCAGAGCCTGGAAGGCAGCTTGCGCTGCGCGCTGGAACGAAACGAATTCATGTTGGTGTACCAACCGAAAATCGACCTTTTCACCGGAGAGATCAGCGGCGTGGAAGCGCTGTTGCGCTGGAATCATCCCGACCGCGGCCTGATTCAACCATTAAAATTTGTACCCATTGCGGAAGAATCCGGGTTGATCGTGCCCATCGGACAGTGGGTGCTGCTGGAAGCTTGCCGCCAAGCGCGTGCGTGGCTGGACGCAGGCTTGCCGCCCGTGCGCATCGCCGTCAATGTGTCCGCGTTGCAGTTCGCCGCGAAGGATTTTTTGTCCAGCGTTCGCGCTGCTCTCATTTCCACCGGCATAGATCCCTGCAATCTGGAACTGGAATTAACCGAGACGGTGCTGATGCAGGACGCGGAATCAGCGGTGCAAACGCTGCGCGCATTGAAAGCTATCGGCGTGCAACTAGCGGTCGACGATTTTGGCGTGGGGTATTCCAGCTTCAGCTATTTGCGAAAATTCCCACTGGACTCCTTGAAGGTGGACCGCAGCTTCATCAACGATATTTCCTCGAATCCGGACAATGCCACCATCCTCAGTGCGATGATTAACATCGGGAAGAGCCTGAAGCATCGCGTTGTCGCCGAAGGTGTGGAGACCGAGGAACAATTGCATTTTCTGCAAAGAGAAGGATGCAGCGAAGGCCAAGGGTTCTTTTTCTGCCGCCCGGTAATTGCCGAGAAGTTCGCTGAATTCCTGCAGCGGGGCGTAACCGAAGCAGTCGTCCATTAAACCGTCGAACGCAGCCCCCCGGTAGGCCAACACTCACCCCGGGCTGCGCCAGCTCACTGCAAAAAAACATATCTGCAAAACACACTTACAGCCATGCCCTGGAGACCAGGGTTCTGCAAGCATCCAATGCAAATCATTTCGGCATCAGATAAGACATTTAAGACATTCGGCTTCGGCTGCCTCAGTTCTCCGAGTAGAACTGGAAGCAGGAGTATAGTTTACGAGTCGGTTATCTGACCCAGGGTGGTAGCTTCATAAATTGGGGAGCACGGGTGCGGCCTTCCGCAGAGAAATATCTGCTACTTATAAAACGAAATAATGCCGGTGTGCTCACCGGCGCCAGTAGCCGCTTCGCTGCAGAAAAAATTCGAATCAAATCTCAATCAAGCTTCAAAATCCTATTACCGGCGGAATGATGAAAACCAATTCGCAGCTGCCACGAATGGTTGGCCGCGCTTTTCAATTTTTGCAAATCGGAACGCTGGCAGTTGCTTTGTTCTCTGCAGCTTGGCCCAGTCCTGCTGCCGCGCAGTCCAATGATGCCAGCGTGGCGCAACTGTCCCGGGCACCGCGAATCACCCAAGCCATTGACGAAAAACAGTTGGTGCTCCTCCGCGGCAATGTCCATCCCCTGGCCCAGCCCAAATTTGACCAGGGCGCATTAAACGACGCGACACCCATGGATCGCATGCTGCTGCTACTGCAGCGGGCACCCGAACAAGAAGCTGATCTGCGCCAATTATTGGACGACCAACTGACGCTGAATTCGCCAAACCATCACGCCTGGCTGACCCCCGAACAGTTCGGTGCACAATTTGGAGCCGCCGACGCCGATGTCCAGGTGACGACGAATTGGCTAAGCGCTAAAGGTTTTCACGGAATTAAGGTCGGACCGGGACGCACCGCCATCGAGTTTTCCGGGACGGCAGGCCAGGTACGCGATGCCTTTCACACCGAAATTCATCGCTATTTGGTGAATGGCGCACAACGGTTCGCGAATTCCAGTGATCCGCAGATTCCCGCGGCCTTGGCCCCCGTAGTGGCAGGCGTGGTCTCCTTGCACAACTTTCCGAAGGTCGCTCATTCCCACAAGCTGGGAAATTTTCGCCGCCCCAGGGACGGCGGCGTTGTCGAGCCCCTATTTTCGTTTGCCGGCTGTGGAGCTAACTCCACTCAGCCTTGCAACGCACTCGGGCCAGCCGACCTCGCGAAAATTTACAATGTTCCTTCCAATCTGGATGGCACCGGACAAACCATCGCCGTGGTGGGAGAGTCAAATATCAATATCGCCGACGCGCAGGAATACCGCGCCATGTTTGGCTTGCCGGTGAACGATCCCGTTATCGTTTTGAATGGGCCCGATCCCGGAATAACCTCTACTGACGAATCCGAAGCCGATCTGGATGTGCAATTGTCCGGTGCCATGGCTCCAAAGGCGACAATCAAGTTCGTGGTTTCGGAATCATCGCAATCAACGTCCACCTTTGGCGTCGATTTGTCCGCTCTGTACGTCATTGACAACAACCTTGCCGGAGTAATGAGCGAAAGCTACGGCGGCTGCGAAGCTGGTCTAGGCACGACCGCCAATGCATTTTACAACGCGTTGTGGGAACAGGCCGCCGCTCAGGGCATCACTGTGCTGGTGTCCACCGGCGACACTGGGTCGGCCGGTTGTGCCGATCCAAGTTCCATGGACTTCGCTACGGATGGCTTGGCGGTCAGCGGCTTCGCGTCGACTCCCTTCAACGTAGCTGTCGGCGGCACAGATTTCCTCTACACCACCGCCAACCCATCTTCTGCTTACTGGAACGTGACCAACACCGGCACCCCACCATCGGAATCCGCCAAATCCTATATTCCAGAAACTCCCTGGAACGATTCCTGCGCCGCGACAGGATTAACGGGATGCACTGCTAGCATCATCAATTCCAACAACTCCACCGGAACCGACCTGGTAGCAGCCGGCGGTGGACCGAGCTCCATCTATCCGAAGCCGGCATGGCAGACGGGCATCACCGGCATGCCCAACGACAATGCTCGCGACATCCCGGATGTTTCTCTATTCTCCAGCAATGGCAACAACAACAGCTTTTACATTGTTTGCCAGAAAGATTTTACCGGCGCGAATTCCTGTGATTTGAATTCGCCTTTCACCGATTTCTCAGGTGCCGGTGGAACTTCCAGCTCGGTGCAGGCCTTCGCCGGGATCATGGCCTTGATCAATCAAAGCCAGGCTACCGGATCAAATCCCGCGCCGCGCCAGGGCAACGCCGATTACGTTCTCTATAAATTGTATAAGCAGAATCCCTCGAAAATTTGCACCTCCAACGCCGCCGCCGTCACCGCTACGGGTTGCATGTTTTACGATGTGACCACCGGAAATATTTCCGTGGCCTGTCAGGGTGGTTCTCCAAATTGCAGCAATACCACCCACGGAGTGAATCAATACGGCGTAATGATTAGCTCCCCCGAGGTTCTCGCATGGAACGCCACGACCGGCTATGACTTGGCCACTGGCTTGGGTACCGTGAACATCGCCAATCTGGCCGCTGCCTGGGGCGGAGTCGGTTTGCTGACCTCGACCACCACCATTACCGCGTCGCCGAGCGGAACAATTACCCACGGCGCAAATGCCAGTTTCACCGTGACTGTTGGCCCAGGCAGTACACCCACCGGCCAGGTTTCGCTGATTGCCACTCCCGTAGGCGCCGCGCAAACCGGAATTGGCCCTTTCTCTTTGAGCAGTGGCACTGCGTCATTTTCCACCAACATGCTCCCCGGTGGTGCCGCGTATAGCGTCGTCGCACATTACAGCGGCGACGGCACCTTCGCGCAGGGTACTTCGGCGCCAGTACTTGTGACCGTCAGCAAAGAGAGCAGCAAAACCGCCGTAACCTTGATCACCTTTGACGCCAACGGAAACATCACCAGCACGAACGCCTCTACCGCAATCTATGGTTCGCCCTACATCATGCGCGTGGACGTGACCAACGCCTCCGGTACCCAGTGCTCCGCAAATTTAAATAACGGACCCATTCCCCCCATCAATGCCATTCCCTGTCCCACTGGCAACGTTTCCCTAACGGACAACGGTGCGGCTCTCAGTGATTTCATCATCAGTAACACCGGCACGTCTTCCAACGTGTCGCCTCTGAACGGACAAGGATTTCTGGAGGATCAGCTTATTCAACTGCCGGGTGGCAGCCACAACATCGTCGCCGCTTATGCGGGCGACAACGGCTATAACTCCAGCGCTTCCCCGGTGGATGCCATCTCCATCACCAAGGCCAGCACCAGCGTGGCGATGACTCCCATTCCCAATGCTTCAACCAACTTCCCAATCGCTTTGAGTGCCACCGTCAGCACCGCCAGTTCCGGCGTCGGCCCGTCCGGAACGATGACGTTCAGCTCTGGTGGTTCAACTCTGGGAACGGCGCCGGTAGTCGGCACGCCCGCGAATAACACCGTAGGCATCGCCGCAACCGGCACCGCGACTTTCAATGCCACGTTCACTACCACCGGCACAAAAAGCATCACCGCTACCTATAGCGGAGATTCAAACTACTTGCCGTCAGGACCATCCGGAGCGATCTCCCTAAACGTGGTCTCCTCCGGCACGTTCAACATCACCGCCACTCCTGTAACCGTTACCGCAGGGAGCAGCGCGGTATCAACCGTCACTGTCACTCCAAACGGAGGCTTCACTGGGAGCGTGCAAGTTACTTGCTCAGGCACGGGACTACCGCCCGGCGTCAGCTGCAATCCCAATCCGCTCACTATCGCCATTACTGGCGCTGCCCCCGTGACCGGAGCATTGACGGTCTTGGTCGCCGCGCCGTCAACAACATTGTCGGCTTCCAAAATTTCGCCCGAGCGACGGCCGCTCTACGCAGCTGCAAATTTCACCACGCCCGCCAATTCCGGCGGCAACCTGCGTGGCTGGTGGACCCTCAGCGCAAGCTCGGGTCTGGTCTCGATTTTGGTCCTGTTATTTCCCGGCTTGCGTGGACGAAAACAACTTCGCGCAGCGCTGGGCCTGGGACTACTCTGTGTTTTGAGCTTCACTCTCGGATGCGGCGGCGGCAGTAGTAGTGGAGGAGGCGGTGGAGGGGGCAACCAGGTTGCAACTCACACGGCGCTGACGGTGACCAACACGAAGCAACCATCCACCTCTAATAATTTTGCGTTCACTGTCACTGTGACTTCTTCGGGCGCAACTCCGACCGGCCAGGTGCAGCTCTTCGACGGCACCACCGCTCTGGGTCTGCCAGTCTCCATCTCAAATGGCTCTGCGGCCATCAACACCGGGCTGCCCACTGTCGGCACTCACGCAGTCAGCGCGCATTACCTTGGCGCTACCGCGACCCTCCCGTCCGCCAGCGGCGCGCTAAACTTGACTGTGACAGGCTCCACTACCGTCCCGCTGACAACTACCCCGAGCGGCTCCGCCAACATCAATTTGACGATTCAGTAGATTTAGAAGATTCCGTAGTTGAGGATAATCGAGTAACGTTCGGTATCGCGGTGGGACGGAATTAATTGAGGGCTGGCGGAAAGAAAACTCCCCAGAAGTTCGGGGCCGGCGTCAGAAATTCCACCGGTTGCAGCGAGCCACCTTGCGACAATTGCGCGGCACGCACGATGCGTATCTCGACGCGATTCTTGGTCGGCGGATGTTCGAGCGTAAGCTTGGTGCCCACCGGGTATCCATCACGGACTAGCAGCATCGCGCCGGTTTGACTGACCGTATGCGTTTCCGCTTTCACTGGATCCGCTTGATTCGGGATATGCAGCAGCACCTGCATGCGCAATAGAACCCGTTGAGCCCGGCGGCGTTCCTCAGCCGTCGGCGGCCGCGTAACCGCCGGACGGGTGCCGGTAGTAGTGGCCGAACCGGTTTCAGAGTCGCTTTTCACAGCTCCAACCCCCAGAAATCCATCTCCGGTGCTACCAATTCGAGGCCGTATTCCCAGCCGTCTGGGCGCGCGTTACCTTTCCACACCACCACTGCGGCGTTGGTGGAATGAGTGGCAACGTTGGTGAGTGCCACGCGATCTTCCAGTTCCAGCGACTGCTTGAGCACAATCATGCAACCATAAGGATTCACGACTCGCGTATGCGCTGCCACCTGGATACGCTCGCCCGTTGCAGTGTCCCACTCAATGCGAACGGGAACGCGCGAATTCATTCGCGGACCACGACGCGACACGCTATGCCGTGTGGACGCCTGGTTCGCTTCGACAAACTTTACTGACATAATTGCCTCGAGTGGACTCAACAAGCAGATTCATGACCCTCTACGGTCGATGTGCCCATGCTAAAGTTGCGGACAAAGGGGGTCAATGGAACTGTTTCAAAATGGTACCGAAGCTACATCTGGCCCTTAGGGCAGGTAAAGCAGGTTTGCAGTGGCTAACCCTAGTGTTAGAAATCTGATTGTAAACGCCGATGATCTCGCTTGGGCCGAGGGTGTGAATCGCGGCATTGCAGAAGCGCATCGCAACGGCATTGTAACCAGCGCCACACTGTTGGCCAACGGAGCAGCATTCGATTCTGCTGTGGAACTCCTGAAAGTGACACCCGCTCTGGGTGTCGGCGTGCATCTGAATTTAAGCGATGGCAAACCGGTATCCCCGCCAGAGACTGTGCCCAGCATCGTTAATGAACGGGGCGAGTTCGCGGGCGGACCGGAAGCTTTACTGCTGCGCATCGCGCGGCGAAACCTGCGGTTAAAAGACGTGGAAACCGAATGGGAGAGTCAGATCAAAAAAGTAAGGAATGCCGGTATTCAACCAACGCATCTCGACGGTCACAAGCATGTGCACATGCTTCCGGGAATGTTTGAAATAGTTTTGCGCCTGGCCAAGCGCAACGCCATTCCCGCCGTGCGCATTTCGCATGAAAGCTCTTCGCTGCGCGCCGCGTTATCCATCGGAGAAAAACAGAATGTTCCACTGGTGATGAAGCAAGGCGTGCAGGCGCGCGTACTCAAGCTTCTAGCCAGGGATGCCCGGGCCTTGGCGGAAGCCGCCGGTATCGCCTCCACCGATTATTTTTGCGGCATCGCTCAGACTGGAGAATTAACCATCGAAGGGATGAAATGCTTGCTACAAAATCTTCCGGAAGGCACCACCGAAATGATGTGCCACCCCGGCTTTATGGATAAAGAACTGGAAGAATCCGCAACGCGGCTGCAGGATTCACGCGAGCTGGAAGTCGAGATACTGACGAACCCGGACATTCGAAATCTTGTCGCCTCACAAGGGATTCGCCTGATAGACTATGGTTTTGTGGCCGGCAAGGCCTGAGAAGGTCGCTGAAAAAGCATGAGAAGTGAATCGCCCATCCGCTACTCGATCGTTGTGCCGTTTTTCAATGAACAGGAAAACGTTCCTCCGTTATACATGAAGCTCACCGAAGTGATGGACTCCATCGGTGAGCCCTATGAACTGGTGTTCGTGGACGACGGCAGCCGCGACAATACCTTCAAGGTGCTTTCCGAAATTTATGAACACGACCGCCGCGTCAACCTGGTCCGCTTGCGCCGCAATTTCGGACAAACCGCGGGACTAAAAGCGGGCTTCGACTTTGCGCGCGGCGAAATCATCATCTCTATGGACGGCGATCTGCAGCACGACCCCGAAGAGATTCCCCGCTTCCTCGAAAAAATTGAAGAAGGTTACGATCTCGTCAGTGGCTGGCGCCATGAACGCAAGGATCATTGGCTCATGCGCCAGATTCCCAGCCGCGCCGCCAACTGGATGATGGCCAAGCTTTCCGGCATAGACTTGCATGATTTCGGCACCACCTTCAAAGCCTATCGCCGCGAAATTATTCAGGAGATCCAGCTCTACGGCGAACTGCACAGATTTATTCCCGCATTGGCCAGTTCCACCGGCGCGAAAATCGCGGAAGTGCCCATCACCAACCTCGATCGCAAAAGCGGCAAGTCCAATTACGGTATCGGGCGCACCATTCGCGTATTTCTGGATTTGTTGATCGTAAAATTTTTGCTGGACTATTCCACTCGCCCGCTGCAGTTTTTTGGTTTACTAGGGGTCGCCGGTGCCGGCACGGGCATGTTGATTGCGACCTTCTTGGCCTTCATGAAATTTTACTATGGGCAGACCATCATGACCGAGCACGGCCCGTTGATGCTCCTCGCCGTGGCGCTTTTCATCAGCGGCGTGCAACTGATCTCCATGGGCCTGCTGGGTGAAATCATCGCCCGCACCTATTATGAATCACAAAATAAATCGATCTATTCCTTGCGCGAAGTGAAGAGCCACCGTAAAGAGATGAGCGATCCCGCCGAACCCGCCCGCCCATCGGGCAGCTCCGAACGATAAATTTCCATAAATTTTCTAAGTTCCTCACTCCATCTAAAAGGCGCCGTTAGACAACATGCGCTCGAACGTTTGCAATGAGGGGGCTTCATGAATCGCGAACATTTTTATTCCATGATGGGCGGCGAGGGAACTCTCGATTACGAGCTGTATCTCAACACCAAGGCCTTGCTGTCCTGCCAATCCAAATTTGAGGAACTATGCAACGCTGATGAACTGCAATTTCAGGTCGTCCATCAGGTGGAAGAATTATGGATGAAGTTGATTGCCTACACCCTGCTGGACATTGACGACTACTTGCAGCAGGAAAATACCAACAGAGTGCTTACGCTGTTCCGTCGCGTTCACCTGTTGCAGAAAATGATGATCCAGCAGATCGCGCTGCTGGAGACTATGTCCCCTAAAGAATATCAAGCCATCCGAACACGCTTGGGAAATGGCAGCGGGCAAGAATCCCCCGGCTTTCGCGTGCTGCTCAAAATGTTCCAACCCATCTGGAATTCCTTCAAATCGTTCTACCTCGACAAACATCAGCTCACCGTGGAAAAAATCTACGACTGCGAATATTCCCACAGCGATGCCTACGTAGTCGCCGAGGTCCTCGCGGAATTCGACGCCTTGCTCCAGAAATTCCGCTACGAACATATGCAACTAATCCACCGCACCATCGGCTTCGGCGCGAAATCTCTAAAGGGTCGAGCCGTCGAAATTTTGGAAGAAGGCATGCGCCAGAAATTTTTCCCCGAACTATGGGAAATTCGCGGCCAAATGACCGACAAATGGGGCGCCCAGTACGGAGTAAAACGCGACCCCCTAGGCCCCCACCACTAGCAGTAGATTGACCAGACCAACGCTCGCAGAACAACATTTAGCGAGAGGGCGTCCGAGATTTGCAGTTCAGTTATGAACCTGGTTCTTAGCTTTAAATCTCAGCTGCTTAGTGCCCTGCGTTGGAATATAACAGTGTGCTCGCCGGTTCAGGGTGCGAAATTCCCCGGGTAATTTGAAAACATCAAGTGGCAGATTGGCTTTCAACAGTTCAGCGGAGCTTCCATATCCCAGCATCCTTTGTAGCGCGGGATTAACCCGAAAGAGCTGACCCTCACTATTCGAGCGATAAATTCCATAGGGCGCATCCTCTACCACCGACTTAAAATCCGAATTTGCCAGCCGCAAAGCCTCTTGCGCCGATTTGCGCTCGGTAATATCGCGATTCACGATGACAAATTTTTCAGGCGCGCCTTTAGCGTTGCGTATTACGCTGGCCGTCGATTCCAATACTCGCCATGTTCCATTCTTGTGGCGAATTGGATATTCCAGCGTCTTTCCCACTCCCGTGCGTCACGATTCCTCCGCTGCCCGCTTCACCCGCTCACGATCGTCCGGATGAATTTGCTCCAGTGAGGACGATCCTCTCAGCTCTTCCGGCGAGTACCCCAGTACCGTTTGATACGAAAGACTGTTGTAGACACGTTGGCCGTTTACATCCACCACTGCAATCATGTCCGTGGCGTTATCGCTGATTAGCCGAAACAACTTTTCGCGCTTAAATAACTGCCGGCGAATATTGTGAATCTGCCATTGCTGATAAATGCTGTAGAGATCAAAAAGCAGTACAACTGCCACAAGTCCACACACCGCGGGAGGAAAAACCAACCACGAAAGCCGCGCCTCATGTTCGGCAAGTTCGGGGACAATAAAAGAAACTACTCCCACAGTTAGCAGTAGCGTCACCATGATCGCTGCCAGCCACAGCCACCATTCCCGGCGTTCCGCACGTCGGAAACTCATCCACGCACTATCTGACGATGACGTGGTCAAATCATTGTCGCCATCCGATGAGCCCAGCTTGTTTGTCACAACAAACGAAAGGCAATCGGACCGCCACTCCACCCAACGTAAGCCCCACTAAAGCGTAGCTCCGGAACCACTCGTCGTCCGCGCGCTGTGCCACTTTGAACCTGTTTCCCTATATGGCTTACCTGCGGCAGGCTTGCCAACCGATATGAATCTGGCCGCATCTTTTTAGATCGAATAAGGTGTTCTACAGCGTTCGTGGCATTGAGATTCAGACTCGCAGGCCTCAACAATACTCTTTGTAGCGGATAAGACGTCGGACTTAAATCATCAATCCCTTTCCAATAAAGGTAGGTCGCTCCAATGCCTGCAGTTCCTCTCAGAATGCAAAGCAATTCTCCTACCGGCGGCCCGATTCCCATGCGCAAATTCGGCCGCCACGACCAGCAAATATCCGTTCTCGGAATGGGTGGTCATCATCTTGGCGACGCGGTAGACGAACAAACCGCCGCGCAAATCATTCACGAGGCCATCGATGGCGGCATAACGTTTTACGACAACTGCTGGGAATATCACCGCGGCAAATCCGAAGTCTGGCTAGGCAACGCCCTCAAAGGTCACAGGGATAAGGTTTTCCTGATGACCAAAGTCTGCACTCATGGCCGCGACGCATCTCTAGCCATGCAGATGTTGGAGCAATCCCTCAAGCGCCTGCAAACCGATCATCTCGACCTCTGGCAGATTCATGGCGTCAGTTTCGATAACGACCCCGAATTGTTTATTCGCCCTGGCGGTGCCGCCGAAGCTCTGCGCAAAGCCAAGGAACAAGGCAAAGTTCGCTTCGTCGGCTTCTCGGGACACAAAGATCCCTCTATCCATTTAAAAATGCTGCAAACCGACTTTCCCTTCGACTCCGTCCAAATGCCCTTGAACGCCTTTGACGCCAATTTCCTCAGTTTTCAGGGTCAGGTGTTGCCTGAACTTCATCGCCGCGGGATTGCTCCCCTCGGCATGAAAGCTCTGAACGGTCACGGCGAACCCATTGAGCAAGGCGAAATCAGCGCCGAGGAAGCTCTGCGCTACGCCATGAGCCTCCCCGTAGCAACGACCATCACTGGAATGGAAACGCTCGACGTTCTACACCAAAACTTAAGAGTCGCGCAAAACTTCAAGCCCATGACCGAAAACGAAATGGCTGCCCTCCGCGACCGCACCAAAAAATCAGCAGCCGACGGCCGCTTCGAGCTCTACAAAGTCTCGCTGAAATTCGACAATCCTGAGGCGCGCCTGGCCCACGAATTTCCTCTCGACCCCGTGCAAGCCGAAGTAAAAGAAATGATGAAGAACTACCAGAATACTGGGCACCCTTTTCCGCCGGCGCAATAAATTCAGAGAGGCCCTATGACCCGGGATGATAGCTTTACGCGACGTACTTTTATGAAAGGCGCAGCAGTGGTGACCGCTTCTATGTTGACTAGTCCTGCCTTCGGCAAAATCTCTGATGCAGATCAAGCTTCGGATACGCCCACGGACTCCGTCCCACGACGGCCGCTCGGAAAAACTGGCGCGCAAGTTTCTATTCTCGGCGTCGGCGGCTACCACCTTGGCTCTACGAAAAACCAGCTGGAAGCCACCGAATTAGTGGCCACCGCCATCGGCGCCGGCATCAACTTTTTCGATAACGCCTGGGAATACCACGACGGCGTCAGCGAAGAAAAATTGGGCATCGCCTTGAGAGGCAAGCGCCAGGACGCTTTCATCATGACCAAAGTCTGCACTCATGGCCGTGGCAAAGACGTCGCCATGCAGCAACTCGAAGAGTCCCTGCGCCGCCTTCAAACCGATCACCTGGATCTCTGGCAGATTCACGAAGTCGTCTATTACAACGACCCCGACCTCATCTTCGCTCCTGGCGGCGCGGCCGAAGCGTTACTCGCAGCCAAGCAGCAAGGCAAAGTCCGCTTCATCGGCTTCACCGGCCACAAAAATCCTGCCATCCATTTACGCGTGCTCTCGCAGGATTTCCCCTTCGACACAGTGCAGATGCCCCTCAATTGCCTCGACGCCACCTTCAGGAGTTTTGAAACTCAGGTTTTGCCGGTCGCAAATCGCAAAGGCCTCGGCGTGCTAGGCATGAAAAGTCTCGGCGGCAGCGGCGAGCTCGTCACCAACGGCGCAGTCACCGCGCACGAAGGGTTGTCCTACGCCATGAGCCTGCCCGTTTCCACCACCATCAGCGGCATGGAGTCCCTCGCGGTGCTCCAACAAAACTTAAAAATCGCCTCAGGCTTCAAGCCTCTAAGCGCAGAAGCCATGCAAGCCACCAGAGAACACGTGCGCAACTTCGCAGCCGATGGCCGCTACGAGCTCTTCAAAACCGCCACCAAATACGACGGCAAAGTCGGCCGCGAACAACACCACTACCCCACAGTCGAAAAACTACCCGTCTAACCAATCGACCGGCTACCTTCGGATCCCATTAGCAACAACGACCGTTGCGAAAACGGCAAATATAAAAGTGCCGCCGCCGTAGCAATCGCCAATCCAATCCCGATCTGTTGCACGCACAAAAATGGCGTAAATGCCCACATCTCATCCAGTACCAGCACAAACGGAAAAAGTTTTTTAAATTTATTATTCAACCCCTCATACCGGAACGCCATCGCCGTGAGCAAATATAGCCGCACCGGAATTCCAATTGCCGCGGTCACCACCAAAAGCATCAACACCCCAAATCCATAGCGGCCCCAATCATTCAAAATCGCCTCAGCGAAGGATAGCCGCACCAGGAAAATAATATAGAAGACCAAATACAGGAGTTGAATGAGCGAGAACAGAATCCGAACCGATTCCTTGCGCACTACCGGCAAATCTTTTTGATCGCTCAGTATCGAAGAACGCACTTTTACATCAGTGGTCAGCACTTCCACAGGCTGCTCAGACCTTTCGATAATTTCTTCGTGATTCTTCGCGTTCCCGGCCACCGCATTTTCGCGATCCACAATTTGCACCGGCCCAATAAACCGGTATCCCCGCCGTGGCAACGTCTGAATAAATCTTGGATTTGCTGCCGAATCCCCTAACGCGCTTCTCACCTGGTTGATCGCCGTATTCAACCCGTGATCAAAATCCACAAATGTGTCCGCAGGCCACAACCGCTCGCGAAGTTCTTCCCGCCCGACCACCTCGTCCGATTTTTCCAAAAGCATAATCAAAATTTGCAGCGCCTGGTCTCGAATGCGCGGCCGTGATTTTCCGTCCTTGCGCAATTCACCCGTGGCGGAATCCAGTTCAAACATGCCGAAACGGAAAAGCCGGGACTGGTTATTGCCTTCGCTCAAGCCGGAGGGCTCCCAAACAGCTCCCATTCTATGAGAGATGTCCACCTAACAGATGAAGTTTCATGCGCTTACGATATGACCTTTGATTGATCGCAATTTACCCGCAAACCATTGCGTACCCGTCCCCATTCCCGCATATTGCGCGCATGCACTCGGCCACGAATCAAATACGCACCCGCATGACGCTTATTCTTCTCACCAGTTTGAGCCTGGCCTCGTCACTCCTGTTAGCCGAAACTCCAACTCCCGAAACCATCAAAGCCTTCGAAAGTTATGTGAAATCCGCTGAAGCTCGCAACAATGAAGAACTGGCCGACAGGAAAAATTTCCTTTGGATCGATGCTTTGCCAGGGCCCGGCCGCGAGCGCACCTATCGCCTCTTAAAGGGTCAACAAACCGTCATTCGCCATTCTGCGTCTTGCGCTTCGCGAGACTGTTCCAACATCCCGGGCGGAATGATTCATGACTGGACCGGCATAACTTTTGTTCCCGGCGTCACTCTGCAGCAAACCCTCACCGCCCTCCAGGACTATGATCGCGACGCCGATTACTACCGGCCCACAGTCCTTCGCGCCAAACTCCTGTCGCGCGCCGGAAATTCCTTTCGCGTTCTCCTCCGGCTAAAAGAAACCCATTTCCTCACCGTCGTCCTCGATACCGAATACGAAATCCAATACCTGACCCTTGACGCCACTCACGCAGCTTCCGTTTCGCACAGTACTCGGATCACTGAAATCGAAAGCGCAGGCTCCCCGCAAGAACATGCCGCATCGCCCCAAAATAACCATGGGTTTTTGTGGCGCTTGAACACTTACTGGCGCTTTCACCAGGCCGATGGCGGCGTGTACATCCAGTGCAACGCCATTTCCCTGACTCGCGACGTTCCCGCTGGCCTCGGATGGCTGGCCGGACCATTCATCGAAAATGTTCCCCGCGAATCCCTCAACTTCACACTTACCGCCACACGTGAAGCGCTTCTAAAGAAATTTTCAAGCGAAGCCAACAAATAGTTGCTGAAAGGAAAATTGTCATGAGCTCTTTACCAACCGCCCAAACATCAGGAATGCAAAAAAATAGCAACTCCATGCAGCCCAACAAACCAATTTGTCGCCAGCGAAAATTTAAAAACGCAACCCGTCTTCAGGACAGCTTCACCGCCGCACTAGAACGCAAAGCGTTGTTATGGCTGGCTGCACACCTTCCACCCTTCATCAATTCCGATCACCTTACCCTCCTTGGATTCGTCGCCATGTTTCTCGCAGGGTGCAGCTATGCCTTAGCCCGTTGGAATCCCTGGGGATTATTACTCGCTACTGTTTGCCTGGCATTAAATTGGTTTGGCGATAGCCTCGACGGCACGCTGGCCCGCGTCAGAAATCGCCAGCGCCCACGCTACGGCTTCTACGTCGATCACATGATTGACTCCTTCGGCGCGCTTTTTCTCATGGGCGGCCTGGCAGTCTCTGGTTACGTCGATTGGCGCATCGCCATGGGCATGCTCGTAGCATTTTTCCTGCTGTCCATTGAATCCTATCTGGCGTCCTACACCCTCGGAATCTTCAGGCTTTCTTTTGCAAAATTGGGCCCAACTGAAATTCGCATCCTCCTCGGCGTCGCCAACATAGTTTTGTTTTTTCTCCCAGCCGCCCGAATTTCGGTATGGTCTGCTCGCCTTCTCAACATAGGCGGCGCAATCGCCATCGTGGCCATGGCCGCAATGGCCCTGTTCGCCGCAGTGAGCCACACACTAGCCCTGTATCGCCAGGAAGCTTTGTAATCCCTCAAAAGCGTCATCGCTCATGTAAAAAATCCCGTGACCAAGCCTAGGTCTTTTCCGCCGCGTGCTTTATTGTGTCTACCTGGAGGCGGCATGCCATCGGATAAATTAGATTCGCCCGGTTCACCAGCAGCGGCGGGCCTGAGAATCGAACGCGCGGGCGACATTCTTTCCTTCACGCTCGACAATCCCGCTGAAGGAAACCGCGTCACCGGCGCGATGCTCGACGCTATGCTGAATGTCCTTCGCTCTGAATCCCTCAATCCCTCAGCCCGCGTCCTGATAATCCGCGCTCACGGCAATGTTTTTTGCACTGGACGTGAGCGTGCCGGTCGCGACGTTGCCTCCGTCCGTCAAGAATCCGCCCGCATCCTCGAATTCAAGCGCGCGCTCCGAACCACCTCGCTCATCAGCATCGCTGCAGTGCAAGGCGACGCCCTGGGCTTCGGGTTCGGCCTGGCCATCGTCTGCGATTTCGTAGTCGTCGGCCAACATGCCGCCCTCGGCTTCCCGGAAATGCGTTCCGGGCTGGCCCCCGCGGCCATCATGTCGTATCTCGGCGACTACACACTCCCGCGTTTCGCTTTCCCCATGGTGCTTTTCGGCGATCCCATCGACCCTCAGCGCGCCTTGCAAATCGGCCTAATCTCTCAAGTAACCACCGCCGAACGCCTCAACGACGACGTCAATTCGCTCGTCGGGCGCATCCTGGCCCTTGATCCCGCAGCGGCCCGCAAATGCAAAGAATTCTTCAACGTCGCCGCACAAAATTCATTTGAACAAAATTGCCGCCTGGCCACCGAAGTTTTGACTATCGGCAGCCTATCCGTCCTCGCCAGGGAGAAATAATCTGCCCGCCACGGTAAACGCCGGCGCACGCCTCGACCGCCTCCCCATTTCCTCTTTCCATCGCCGCATCATGGGACTCATCGGCATCGGCATGTTCTTCGACGGCTTCGACCTTTACCTCATCGCCACGGTCCTCGGCGCCATGCTCCGCAGCGGCTTTTCCACCCTCGGCCAAAACGCCCAATTCATCTCCGCAACTTTCCTCGGAATGATGCTAGGCTCATTTGCCACCGGCTTCCTCGGTGATCGTTACGGCCGCCGTTTCACTTATCAAACCAACCTCGCCGTTTTTGGTTTTGCCTCCTTGGTCTCCGCCTTCGCGCCCAATATTCATGTGCTGATTTTCCTGCGCTTCATCATGGGCCTCGGCCTGGGCGCGGAAAACGTGGTCGGCTATTCCACCATGACCGAGTTCATCCCCCCTCAAGCTCGCGGCAAATGGCTGGGCGGCATGTCCTTCATTGTCGTTCTTGGCCTGCCCGCCACCGCGCTGGTCGGCACCCTGGTCATTCCGGCATTTGGCTGGCGCGCCATGTTTGTCATCGGCGGAATTGGCGCCCTGGTGGTCTGGTACCTTCGCAAGGCCTTACCTGAATCGCCGCGCTGGCTCGAGTCCGTCGGCCGCTACGACGAAGCGGAATGCCTCCTTCAATCCATAGAAGTTGAAGTCTCCCGCCAACACTCTCCGCTTTCTCCGCCACCCTCGGCACCAGCGATCGCTCCATCGCGAAAACTTGATTCCCTTCTCGGCCCGGTCCTGTTCCCGCGCATGATCGTCGGCTGCATCACTCTCATCACCGTAAACACTTTAATCTTCGGCTTCGTTACCTGGCTTCCAACCTTTTTCGTCCACAGCGGCCGCACCATCGCCCAATCCTTCAACTACTCCCTGATCATTTCCGTCGGCGCACCCATCGGCTCCGCCATCGGCGCCTTGACCTCTGACTCCTGGGGACGGAAACCCACCATTGTCGGCGCATCCCTGCTAACCATCCTGATCGGCAGTTTCTATCCTTTTATAGAAGAGCCGCTGCTGCTCTCCTTCACAGGCTTCATTCTAATGATCCCCATTTACGTCCTAGTCACCGTTTGCTTCGCCGTGTACATCCCCGAGCTATTTCCCACCGAGGTACGCCTCCGGGCCTCCGGCATCTGCAATACCTTCGGGCGCGGCGCCACCATCGTAACTCCCTTTCTGGTAGTCGCGCTTTTCCGCCATTATGGCGTAGGCGGCGTAATCAGCATGCTGGTAGGACTACTGCTCATCGAAATCGTTCTGGTACTTATTTTTGGCATCGAGCCCAAAAATCGCCGCCTGGAAGAAATTGCTTCCTAACTACGTCACCTCAGCCGCTTGTCTCGTCAGCCATCGCAAGTCCTTGTTTTTAAACATCATTCTCATCAAGGTACGCTGGGCAGCCTTCTAACTGAACTGACCTGGTACCAGCACTCCAGTTATCCCTCTCAGTACGACCGGCTATCGCTGTTTTCCCGCATCACTGACCAGCGATCTCCACCGTGCCCAGGACCCCAGTTTTTCTTCCCCATACCCTCTAGCTATTTCAGTTTTGGCCGAACCATTCCACAATTCCCCTGGTTTACCCCAAGCCCAGGAGAGACACATGGAAGAAATCAACACCTTGCTCTACGACATGCACGGAACCGCGCACGTCATTATCATTGCTGCCCTGTTCGTGATTTTGCTGATAGTCAGCTAAAGCGGGGCTATCCGCTCGCGAATCAACAAAAAAGCGCAGGTCGCAAGACTTGCGCTTTTTTTCTTCCTCATATCCACTGCTTCATAGCAACAAACCGTGCCTACTGCCAACGCCCTTTATATTTCAAGAAGGTGGCACCCCAGATTAAGCACACGATTTGACTTAAATCACGCCGCCACATGTAATCTGGTTCATTATATAACTCTTAGATATAAATACAGTTTATCCGATATTCCTTGATCTAACTGCCGTTCTTCAATAAGGGCGTACCAAAATGGACCCACAAAAGTCTTCCACCGAAACGACAAATGGCGCAGACAGACGCAGGAGTGAAAGGGTACTGTTAAAGGTCCCGGTCCTCCTCTCTCTCACCTCCAGGGATGGGCTCGTCACCGAGGAGAGAACCTGCACACAGGTCGTCAACGCCCATGGCGGACTCTTGGAATTGGAGATGGAAATCTCAGTCGGTCAAGACTTCTTGCTAACAAATTCCAAAACCGGCGTGTCTCGGGAGTGCACCGTGGTTAGGACCGAACAATCACTCACTACTCGCGGACTCCTAATTGCCTTCCAATTTGCAACTCCATCTCCCGACTTTTGGCCAATCGTATTCCCACCTAGAGATTGGCAGGCGGTACCAGAAGTAGTAACAAAAGAAAAATAACGCTCCGTCAGCAGTTTTGCTCCTGCCCCTGGCGCCATCCTAAACGCTAAGAAACTTTAATTCTTGCAAGAAAGCGCTGACTTACTGGCAATTTTCCATGCCATGGCGGTAAAGGCCGGGTGCCCCACCCTAGTTTTTTTAGGTTTACCCGCCGCGGCGGGGTGGAGGTTTAGCTTACTGTGCAACCCGAACCTCAACGATCAGGGGCTTTCGTTTTGGTTTTGGTTTTGATTTTGACTCCGGTTTTTTTTGGTTTTTGACTCTGCTGTTTTTGACTCTGGGTGCCCCACCCTAGTTTTTTTAGGGTGGGGATTTAGCTTACTGTGTAACCCGAACGTCAACGATCAGGGGCCTTTGATTTAGTTTTGTTTTTGACTCTCGTTTTTTTTTGTTTTTGACTCTGAGCGCTTCAACACAGATCATTAACGGGCTATGCCGGCAAAGGTGATTGCGCCGGTTGCGATTGCGGCTTTTTCCTAAGCACCGCCGCAGAAATCAGCGTAATAACCAACCCAACCGGAAACAGCTCGATGAACGTCATCGCAGCGTTGAGCAATGGGTTGGCATATATTTCCTTATATTTCTTCACCTGCTCAACTTGTACTTGGACGGCCTCGGCACTCGCGCCCGAAGCTTTAGCCTTCTCGATCATACGAGCGCCGTATTTGTCCATGAAATCCGGTATGAAGTTGTAATAGATAATTTCCCAGGTCACCACGTAGCAGATACACGAAATCAGCGTAATGGCGATTCCCACAGCAAACGCTTTCGCGAAAGTGATCTGCCCCTTCCCAACATTGTCCCGGTACGAGCGAATCCCAAAGAACACCAGCAAAAACGAGAGCACAATCGACGTGTAGCCAATGACCAGGGCCTTGTCAGAGCTGATCCTGCCCTCGAACGGCACCGTCACTACCATCATCAGCGAGGAAACGGCACCGGAAATCAACCCGAACGTGAGTATCGTCTTCTTCATAGGGCCTCCATTTATTTTCAGGCGTGCTGATCTACTAGAATTGGGTTCCCGTCAGGATGCCACCGGCAGTCTAAAACTTGCATGCCGATGCACCATACCCCACCAGCAGGGTTCGTGTCGTCATTCTTTCGGGTGATTTTGCCTGCGGAGAGAAAAAATCATTCCTTCGACTGACTAATTCAGGGCAGCAGCCCAAATTCCTTGCCAATCTGCACCGCCTGCGTCCGCCGCTTGGCCCCCAATTTGTCAAAAACTCGGCTGGAATGAGTCTTGACGGTGTTCTCGCTCACAAAAAGCTTTTCGGCGATCTCCAGGTTGCTCATGCCTTGCGCAATCAGTTCAAGAATTTCCAGCTCGCGCCGCGTAATGCCCAGATCTTCCCGTTTGCCCTCGTCCCTCACAAACGGCTTCCCGGCCGGTACGGGAACCTCCTTCACCACGATCCGCTCCTGCCTCCCCGTTAACTTAAGCCCCAGCCAGATGCCCAGTACGGCAAACGTTGCCGCCGTCAGTCCCCCATAAATCTCGATCGAATGCTCCATGACCAGGAACCGGTACTCCGTCAACTTCAGCACCGTAATCAGCGCCCCACCGATTAAGCCGTACATCAGCACGTGCCGTTTCATAAAGTCCCCAGGTTGCAGGATTCCCGCCAACATTATCCCGCTCCGCGCATCCCCAGCAAGAGCAGCTTCTTAATCAGTCCCTGGCAGAGTGCAACTTCGCCACTCCATTATGGCTGGCTAAGGAAGCTAAGTTCGATCTCAGATTTGGGAGTTTGACTCAACTGGTGCGCACGTTTATGAAGTGGGTTTACACAATGGACGTCGCTAGGTGAATTATCGGTCCTATCGAGTGTCCGTCAAAATAAATCCGAAGCATAATGGTGGTTAATACGCTATCGGTGACTTACCACTACTTACAAAATCTAACCACATCCAACCTCAGTTCCCCGCCACTTCGAATCCGCCAGAACCACCGACGTTTCTCTCTGCCGCTCCGCTATCTTCCAATATTTCCTAAGCAGCCGGTCCTTCTCCGTCGGGCTCACCATTCGGAAACCTTGCTTTTCGTAAAAGCGAATCGCCCACGCCGCATCCGCCCATGTTCCGATCAGAATCGGATCGTTCGTCAATCCACGCAGATGGGTCAGCAACTGCGCCCCAATCCCGCGCTTCTGCCAGCTACCTCTCACATACGCATGCCGGATAAGTGTCACGTCCTGAACCTTCTGGATGCCCATCACGCCCACTAACTCCTCGACGTCTTCGAATCCCCGAAACACCACGCCGTCGGAAATTTCAGCCTGCAATTTTGCACGCGAGATATACGGTTCTGCCCATTGATCCGCGGGAATCACGCCCTTATAAGCCTGCGCTCCATCATTGATGATCGTCCAAATCAGTTCTGAGTCCTCATCACTGCAACGTTGGATCATCGATTGCTCACCGGAGACCGCGTTCTTAGCGCGGCCGCGCCCGCCGTCAACCTTTGACGTGCGAACTCACCAGGAGTTTCAGCTAATATCGCAGCGAGCGAGAAATCATAAACATCAGCCAATATTGTTCTTCCCCGCCCCCTTTACGATTTCTAAAGTGCGCGTCTGCGCTCTCGCGATTAACCCAGACATTACACCGTGGTGAAACCTGAAGTATAATCCTCGCGGTTTCGCAGTTAGAAAAGGAGATCCCGATGAAATCTCTCCTATTTGCCTTCCTGTGCTTCTTTCTCACACACACCTCGAACCTCCTCGCTCAGTCCAAACCTGATGAAGAAGCGGTGGCCAAACTACCCCAGGAATTTTGCGACGCATGGGCCAAGCACGATGGTCACGCGCTCGCACAAATTATGGCCGACGACGTCGATTTCGTGACTGTTGCCACGACGTACTTGCATGGCAGAGCCGACTTCGAGACTTTCCATGTGCGCCTGCTGAGTGACCGCTTCAAGAACTCCACCATCACCGCTCTTAAAAGCACCACGCGTTTTCTGCGCCCGGACATCGCCGTGGTTCATTGGAGCTGGAAAATGGAGGGAGACAACAATCCGGACGGCACGGCGCGCCCCCCACGTTACGGGATGATGACGCTAGTCGCCGAAAAGAAAAACGGAAACTGGCTCGTCATCGTGGGACAAAACACCAACGCCATTCTTGGCGTCCCCCCCGAGCTTCAAGACATCAAAACGCCCATTGCCATTCCCGGAACCGCTCCTGAACCTTAGCGGCGGCACTTGTTTGGAAGAGGCTGGATGCTCAGTTTTTTAGCATCGGCAAAGTGTCACCAGCTTTGCTAACCGACACCGTTTCAGCGTTCCCATCCCACACCGATTCCAACTCACTCGCCGTAAATGGCTTCATCTTGATTTTCCCATTTGCGAACGCAGTCTTCCAATGGTACGCAAGGCATTCCGCGACGGACTGTATGTGACCCCCGCCTTTTAGGCAGGCGTGACTGTATATGACATCCCCTGATTTGCGCTCCAGCAGCGTCATGGACATACGTTCGTAGGACCCGCTCATATAACGCCAGCCAAAAATGCGCTAATCACTCCCAGCGTCTTCGACCCTTCGCTCGTTGTCCGCGTGAACCGCGCCACGTAGCCAGCGTGCTGCAGATCCGCAGTCAAAGTGACTGGTACCTTCTTACGAATAACACCCGCGGAAAAATAGTTTGCAAATTCATCTTTCGCTTCTAGGTACAGTAGGATTCGTTTGCGCCGATGCGCTCGTCAGTTCTAATTCCCCAAGCATCACAAGTGTTACCACAGCAAAGAGTACACGTCTCATCATTTTCATTCCTTTCGAATTCGACTGGACGCGTAGTCTTCTAAAAAAAATCAACAATGAGTACTTTTATCTTAATTGCGACACTTGCTATCACCATCACTCAACATTCTTAATTTATTTCTGCGCGTGCACGCAGAAGGGTAAACCACGGCACAAAAAAGTCCTGCATGTACGCTCTGCGCCGCTGCAGGTGATTCTCGACCGCATCACGGCGTCGGCCGACGCATTCGTTGCGGGTGCTCCTCAACACGATGACAGGACCCTCATCGTGTTGAGCGCTCTTTGAGACTTTTCTAGCCGTTGATTGTGCGGCAAGCGAGCAGACTGTAAATTAAGTGATTCAATGGCAGGTCTTCAAGAAGTCGTAATCAAAAGACAAGAGTGCTACCGCCGTTTCATACAAGCTCTAAGTCACGCCAAACTATACAAACGACTCAGGCTCAACGTGACGGCGAGGCATATCTACTGTAAATAACGGAAGCAGCAGCCGGAAACAAACCGCTGCTGCAACAGGCACACCGAGCAAAATATAAACCACCATGAGCAAGAGTCTTACATTAAAGAACTCTTCAGAAGTAGTACTCCGAACCCATTGTTTCCTAAACGGCACCCTCTGATCCGACCCTTCCCCGCTCATCGGGATGTGAGTTGAGTCTCGTAACTTAAGGGCTACGCCTTCTTTTTTAGTCCGGGTCCGCGTTTTACCTGTAAATATTTCGTTGCCTCCACGGCCTGCTCGCGTACCAGCAGCCAACCTTAAGCGAAAACATGCCCATCCACAGCCTCAAAGCTCGCCGCCGGCTTCCCGGCAGATTTACCATCCACATTCGCCGCAGACTCATGCATCCTCACGTGGCTTTTGTAATGTGTATTTTGGGGTCAAAACTTCGCGCCATGAAAATTCTGGCTGAACTTCATAAAACGTGGGAATAGGTGGACGGTACCATCGGGTTAAAACTGCCGTTCCACTTCAGATTGGCGGATGGCTTAAGTTATTAGGATACTCAGCGGCCTACCTTTTGCGCTTTTTGCAAAGGTGAGCTCTCTTTTCCGTCCCTTCCAGCTTGCATCGTTCTTCAGTATTCCACTTCCAATCCATAATTAACTACCGACCCAGTCGCGCAGAATTTGGGCTAGGGCGCCCGCCGCCTGATTTGGTTCCACTTAGTTCTTCAAACTCGCTTGTGTCTGTGGTATGCCTCTGCGCATCGAACGTGGCATGCGTATCTTGATCCTCAATCTCCGCCCGGAGCCCCTTGAGGCCACGACTCGGGCCTTATCTGGACAGGGCTACGAAGTCGTCACCGAAACCGGGCTGACCGTCGAGCAAGTGCTGGCGCTGTGCCCCGAAGTATTGGTCACCGAAGTCACCCCGTCCGACCTCAGTTGCTGTGCTCTCGTCACCCAGCTTAAATCCCGCCCCGAAACCGAGTCCCCACTCAAAATCGTGATCATCGTTGACGGGACCGCGCCGGAGCGTGCTCGCGCCCTGGACCTTGGCGCCGATGCCGCCATTTCCCTTCCTTTCGAACCCGTGGAATTTGCCGCCATTATCCGAGCTCAATTCCGCGAGCGTAAGCCGCAAGAAGAGCTCAAGACCATGCTCAAGTACGCTGTCCAACGAGAGCATTTCGCGGATATCGCCGTCGAATCCTTGAGCAGCCCTCTCGTCAAACGCCGCCTATGGATGATCCCGGCTATTCTTGTCCTCAGCACGGCTGCAGTGCTTGCGGCCGTCTACCTTGGCATTTCCAGCCGCGGCACCCGTAAGGAAACTCGTCAGCTGCGCGCCGAACTCTTGCGTCTGAATAACAGCGTGGGCCAACCAAACGACTTCCAGCACCGCGCCGGGTCCACACCCGGGTTGCTCGACGCGCAGACGCAGACGCAGGCGCCGTCGCAATCCGCATCCGCCACCCGCGAATCCTTGAAAGCGCAATCCGAAGATCTCCACAAACGCGTCGCTCGTGGTGGCTCCGACGCCGACTCCCTGAAGCAGCAGCTCGCCGAAACCCAGAATCGTCTCAAACTTCTCGAAAGCGAAGGCAAAATCGCCGAAAGCGTCGTGCACGACTACGGTCCCAGCGTTTGCCTTCTCCATGTCGTCGTTGAATTTCTCGACAAGGAAACCGGTCGCCCTATCCAAATCGCCGTCGATGCCGCCGGCAAGCCGCTGGTCGACGCCAAAGGCATGGTGACCCTCGATTCCGGCGGCCCCGGACCGCATCTTCAAATTGACGTCTTCGGCACCGGCTTTCCCGTCAATCGCGAAGGCAAAATCATTACCAATCACCACGTCGCCGAACCTTGGTGGAAGGACGACGACCTGAAGAAACTCCTCGATCAGGGTGCCGACGCCTACGTCTTGTACTACGAAGTTTACTTCCCCGGAAAATCAGAGGGTCTGCGTGCCAAACTCGATCGCATTTCTCCCAAAGCGGACCTCGCCACTCTTCAGCTAGAATCTCCGCTCCCGCCCAAAACCGCCGTGCTCCAACTAGACGATCGGACCCAAGCCACGGTGACCGGAGACGCAGTAGTGTTGATTGGTTATCCCACAGGAATTGAAGGCATTCTCGCCCGGGCCGGTAGCGAGGTGTCCCAAAAAATCGTCAGCGACGCCACCGGCAGCCCAGACGTCAATCGCATCATGTCGCAGCTCGCGTCGCAACACCTCATCCGCCCCACCACCACGCAGGGCCACATTGGCGACGTCCTCGACGACAAAATCGTCTACGACGCCGCCACTACTTCCGGCGGCTCCGGTGGCCCACTCTTCAACCGCGACGGAAAAGTCATCGGCATAAATTTCGCCGTCCTCCGCGACTTCGGCGGCTCCAACCTGGCCGTCCCCGCCAAATACGCCAAAGACCTGCTGCGCTAGCGCCGGGTGGCCTACCCTTTGCTGTTCTTGCAAAGGGTGGGCGCTTCTCTCCGATTCCTTGCATCTTGCCCAGGTGGCCCAGACATTAGTCAGTGAAATGAATTTGGGTCCCCATGTTTTGCACGTGGGGTCTTTGGGGTCGGTTTTACAGATTAGATGTCGCCGCCATTTTGTCCTACTGTTTCGTGACGCCACCTTCGTAATGCACCTTACGAATCGTGCCTTCCTTCCCGTCCTCTTCATAATCAATCTGGTATTGCAGGATGCATTTCCCCTGTTTAGCAACCCAGGCCGTGCCGGTAATGTTGTAGTCCTTCAATTGACCTCCCGCCAGAAACGGCGGCTTATCCAATTGTCCCTGATGCGTAGTGTCCACCGTGTACCTGTCAGTATCGAAGCCGCTAATGCTTTCACTTCCCACTTTCGTCACCGGCGGTTTGCTGATGAATAGTCCCCAGGGGGTGCCGCCTTGCGCAACAATGGTCGTCCCCATCGACCACTCGTGCGCGTCACTCCGCACAAAGTGACTGGGCTGTGTGACGTCCGCAAAGCCATCGGCAACAGTTGTGCTGATTGCCGGCACGTGAATGGGGCCGTTATCCACTGCAGGCGAGCTGGACGTTTTCTCGTCCGGCGCCGCTTTCCGCCGCTGGTGAAAAACTACATCCAACTTGTCTTCCGACAGGTCAGATTCAAAGTCTTTCGACGAGCCGTCGCTCTCGGTCTCTTTGTTGGAGAAATGAAGGGGCTGAGCTAATGCAGGACCTTGCAGAAAAGTCTGCACGCAATAAGTTCCCCCATCAAAATCTGTGCCGCCGCCCGCAACTCCCGCCTTCGGACTGTCTTCCGACGCCGCTTTCTGCGTCTTGCCGCAGCCAGTCGTCATCAGCAATCCCACGCACAAACCCCCAAAAATACCTCCCGCCCGTCTCGTCCATTTCACAACCATAACGTCCGCAGCACGTCCACAAAAATTGCCAGAAATTCGCCCTACGCTAAGCCCTGTCTTCCGCAAAATATCCGCATTCATCGCCCGCTAACTCTCCTTTCATTATGAGTTTTACCTCCAAAAGGCTTCGCCACGACATCGACGGCATTAAACATAGCGACATATCTAACGAAGTCGGCTGTGTCAAGAGTGAATTCTGAAGGTTTTGTGTGGAACTCCTGACCTTCCATTTCCTAGCCTGTTCTGACATCGACACCAAATACTGACACTTCCCACGCCCCAAACACCAACCGAATCTGCCTAGCAACCGCTCCTAAGCTTCCCCAAATAAGTCGTTTACACAAAAACTGCAGTCGCTTCTGAGTTTGGCATCTGGGCTGCCTTTATCCATGGTGTGAAAAAAAACGAGGGCGCGATGACGGTGAGAAGTTCGAAAGCTCGGTCGTGAAACGCGAGCTACATGCGTTCCACACCACTCAGCCGCAGCACCCATAAAGGAGACGTCATGAAAAAGCTCATCGCTGTATTTGCACTCTGCTTGGCTGTCGGAAGTGCGTCATTCGGGGCCGAACACGTTGTCACCCATTCCGCGAAAGTCGCAGGCAAGGGCACTTACAAAGTGACGAAGGCCACCGTGAAGGGAACCGGTAAGGTCCTGAAGCACATGATCTAGCGCACTTCAAAAACGAAATCGACCAATAAATAAAGATCGATAAATAAAAAGGAGATAGGAAAATGAAAATCAACAAAGTTGCTTTGCTAATTGCTTTCGCCATTACATCGGTGCTGTTCCTGGAAGTTGTTGCTCATGCCGATGAAGCCGACCAGTCCATAAAAATCACCTTCAGCCAGCCCACAGAGATTCCCGGCCAGATTTTGCCGGCGGGAACCTACCTGTTCAAATTGGCGGGCCCCAACAGCCTGAATTTGGTCCGCATCTTCAATTCTGATGGCACCCGCTTGTATGCGACTCTTCAGACCAATTCGGCCGAACGCAGCAAGCCAATCGGAGACACCGTCCTTGTCTTGGCGGTACAACCAGAGGGAAGGCCCGAAACCCTCGTGAGGTGGTTTTATCCCGGCAGTACCAGCGGCCACGAACTCCTATATTCCAAGCAAGAAGAGCAACAACTAGCCCAAGCCCAGCTGCAAACAATCACAGCCAAGGAAACTCCCGAAGCTGGCGATTGAAAAACCACACCGACATTCACTCACGCGCGCCAGGCATCTCGAAGGCCACGTGAGTCAATGCCGGTCGGGTGGCCTAGCCTTGCGGTTTTCGCGGCAGCATCAGTGTGGTCCAGATTTCTTCCATGCTTGTGACACTATTCTGCTTCCGATCGATAAACCACGCGATGTCGCCGAGTTCGTCGGGCAATCGTTGCACGTAGTAAAGTGTCGCAACCTGAACAACACGGAAGAGCAGTTCGATGGTGAGGAATGCCTGGATGTATAACTGATTCGGCATGCGGCGGAGTGCAGCCGCGATCGTTTCCAACTGTAGAACCATGTCGGGATGGTGTTCGGGAGTCAGATTTGCGGTCAATCTATCCGCTTGGAGATTTTTTCTTTCTTCAATCGCTACAAACGTGTGAAGTCCAACGTCCATCGCGACGAATTCTGTCATTACGTCGAAATCTCGTAAGCATTTCTATTACTTGTGCGGCTTCTGCTTCATGGAGGCTACTTCCCTTGATTTCTATTTCTTGGATAGGCCAGCTATCTCTCAATCGGAGAAATTCGTAAAACAATTCCGTTTCGTAAGCCGCTGGAACAATCAACGCAAGGACAGCGCAGAAAGAACTAGACGGTTGGTTGGGAATAACGAAACTTCCGGCCTCGTCCATGTAGATTCGCATCTCGATTTGTTACCTCCGAGACACGGGGAAATCGGGGGACAGGAACGTGTGAAGAAATTGATATTCTCGCGAGATGCGGCAGTTTGGTGGCATGCACGGAAGTGTGGCGTAGAAGCTGAGATATCTTCGGATTGCATCTTTGAGTGGCGTTCTGTTTTCTAGCTGACGCCCTGCGCGTGATTCTCATGTCGTTGTCGCAGTCTCGGTTGTCAGCGAGCGCCGGAGGCCGAACCAGCGAATTAAGTTGTAGCTAAGACAGGCCCAAGTGGCTTCCATCGTCGCTTTCACCCTGCCGCGGCAGCGAAATTGGCGCAATCCGCAGCGTTCCTTGATCCAGGCATGCGCGAACTCCGCGATGCGCGAGCGTTGCGCATAGATTTGCCGGGCCTCTTCTGGTTTCATCTTGGCCTTGAAGGCCGTCGTCGCTAGTGGTTCGTCGATGCGCGTGATGCGTCGGTACAGGCGGCCGCAGCGCGCGGGGTGGATTTTTACGGCTCCTGGCAAGACAGTTGGAAACCAACGGAACGTGACGCGCAGGGCCGCAGCGCCGCTTTCATGGGCAACGCTTTCCCCTACCATGCCGAGAATGATTGCTTCACCTGCCCGGCGGGACAAACACTGCACCATCGCGCGGTTCTGAATCGCGGACACGGTGTACGGACTCACGTGTACCGCGCGCCGAAGGATGCCTGTGCGTTCAAAATCCGCACCTGCTCGCGGGCCGCCGCCAGATGTGCCGCAATTTTCTCGTGACGGCGGAAGGTGTTGCCGCCGGCATTCGCTTTGATCTTGGTTCCGTCCAGCGTGACTCGCTCCAGGGTGATCAGGCCTTCGGCACTCAACACGCCGAGCACCTGCGCAAACAGATCGTCAAGTCCCGCTTGGTTGTCCGCGCGAAAACCCGATAGCGTGCGGTGACTCACCGCTTGCAACCCACACAGCCATTGGCAACCCGGTTCGTATTGGCACTGGCGTGCCAACTCCCGCGCTGAACTGATGCCTCGGCTGTAAGCGTACAGCCACAAACTGATCAGTAGTTGCGGGTCAGTGTGCTCCCGCCCGGGGTTGCCTTCTACGGCAGCGATCTGCGCGTCGTACAGGCGCAAGTCCAGCCGCCCCACCAGTTCCCAAATCGCGCGCACACAATGATCGTCATCCACCAGCTTCTCTACATCCACAGTGCGTAGCAGCATTTGCCGACGGTCAATCGCTACAAGTCGAGGAACACAACTCTCGCGGCTGGTCATGGGCGCAGTCTACACACCTTGCACAGTTCCGCGCCGCCAATTTCTTCACACGTTCCAGACGGGACGTTTCCTATTTTTTCAGATCTCAAGTGCGCCCGGAGAGATTCGAACTCCCGACCTTCTGGTTCGTAGCCAAGATATAAAAAATCTAACTTGTTGAATTGGCGTCGCATACGAACTGAACCACTGAAAATCAGACCCCCAGTTGGGCAACTTGGGCAACCAGATAGCAGTTCACTGTCCGGCCGCACTGGAGTTCACCCCAGATGACAGCCGATCTAACAGTGGCGGCAAACCTTGCGCGTTACGCCTGCAATGGAAGCTGGAATTACAAATCATGTTTGGTCTATTGAGGAACTGGTCTCTCTATTGGACAGAAGTGATAGGATTTCCGCCTAATCTCTCGGCTTTCCTTCTGAGATACACAAGCATTCTTATTGGAAATGGTAAAGAATCATAGATGAGTGCAGGTCGAAAAATTTCTAATGCTGAGGCCGGACTCATCATATCCGGTTGGCGTGATTCGGGTGTTGTTATCAAATCGCAATGCGAGATAGAACCTGTGGCCTTCTCTTTTCGTGGCGCATTGTAGAATTTAGCGATTCGAGGCGCGTTCGCTTTTTGAATGTTGATGGCAGAGCAGAATTTGCTTTCGATATTGGGGACGATTTCGATTGCTGTATCTCGAACCACGCGATTTTCCAGAAGATGCCAAAACAACAGTCTGCGCTTTAACCTTCTTTTTCTCTCGCCGCACTGGACTCCCTAAAGATGCAGATTTCATTGTCCTGTCCGAACTCGCCTAGCCATTTAATTCAAAC